>ERZ1643250.2262-NODE-2262-length-14834-cov-4.403681_pt1 | contig 14834 bp, 12 predicted proteins | sample MGYA00579262_ERZ1643250 | MGnify/ENA primary metagenome ERZ1643250 (study PRJEB29033, sample SAMEA4952265) | chicken gut metagenome | biome: Broiler Chicken; feature: Gastrointestinal Tract; material: Caecum | place: Ireland | collected 2018 | study: Broiler...
TCTCAAATTCGGAACCTGGGATCTCTACCGGACGTCTTCTTCCGGAAGCATCCGGCTCGCCAAGCTCCATGCGGATGCAGCGGATTCCCTTCACCCATCCGTCGTCTCCAACCAGGATCTCCACCGGATTGGTCAGAAGGTCGAAGATAATTCCCTCTTCCTTTGCGTGATGCACTTCCTCCACACGGGCCGGAAGCTCTTCTTCAGAACGGCGGTACACAATATGTACCTCAGCACCGAATCTGAGTGCAGTACGGGCAGCGTCCATGGCTACGTTTCCGCCGCCTACTACCGCTACCTTGTGTCCCTTTGCGATCGGAGTGTCATAGTTCTCATCGAAGGACTTCATCAGATTGTTTCTGGTCAGATATTCATTCGCGGAGAATACGCCGCAGGCCGTCTCGCCCGGAATTCCCATGAACTTGGGAAGTCCCGCTCCGGAGCCGATGAATACGGCGTCAAAGCCTTCCTTCTCCATCAGCTCGTCGATGGTCACAGACTTTCCTACAATCACGTCTGTCTCAATCTTTACGCCGAGAGATTTTACATTTTCCACCTCGGGCAGAACTACGCCGTCCTTGGGAAGACGGAACTCCGGAATGCCGTATACCAGCACGCCGCCCGCCTTGTGCAGCGCCTCGAAAATCGTCACGTCATAGCCAAGCTTTGCCAGATCTCCGGCACAGGTCAGACCTGCGGGACCGGAACCGATGACAGCCACTTTCTTACCGTTCTTCTCTTTGGCAGCTGCCGGCTTAATGCCCTGCTCTCTCGCCCAGTCAGCCACGAAACGCTCCAGCTTTCCGATGGAAACCGGCTCGCCCTTGATGCCGCGGATACAGCGTCCCTCGCACTGGCTCTCCTGAGGACATACACGTCCGCAGATAGCCGGAAGGGAGGAGGACTCGCTGATGACGCCGTAAGCCTTCTCAAAATCGCCTTCTTTTACAGCCTTGATGAAATCCGGAATATGTATCTGGACGGGACAGCCTTCCATACATTTTGCCTTTTTGCAGTCCAGGCAGCGTCCAGCCTCTTCTACAGCTTCCTCTTTATTATACCCTAAGCAGACCTCATCAAAATTCGTCGCGCGGACCTTCGGGTCCTGCTCTCTTACCGGTACCTTCTTTAATACGTCAGCCATTATTTGTCACCTCCGCAATTTCCGCATCCGCCGTGATGCGTCTTTCCTTCCTTGTAAGCCAGGAATCTGCGGCCCTCCTCGGTCTTATACATGGCCGCACGCTGCATAGCCTGATCGAAATCCACCTTATGTCCGTCGAACTCCGGTCCGTCTACACAGGCGAATTTCACCTCGCCGCCTACCAGCACACGACAGGCTCCGCACATACCGGTTCCGTCCACCATGATCGGGTTCATGCTGACAACGCAGGGAATTCCAAGCTTCTTTGTGGTAAGACAGGCAAATTTCATCATGATCATCGGTCCGATGGCTACGCAGAGATCATAGTGATGGCCTTCGCTCACCAGCTTCTCCAGCATGGCTGTTCCCACACCGTGGAATCCATAGCTTCCGTCATCCGTACACAGATACAGATTTCCCACGCTCTTGAGCTCATCCTCCAGGATCAGCAGATCTTTCGTACGGGCTCCGACAATGATATCACACTCAATGCCGTGCTCATGCAGCCATTTGGCCTGAGGATACACAGGCGCTGTACCTACGCCGCCGGCGATGAAGACTACCTTTTTCTTCTTCACTTCTTCAAAATCATCCGTTACCAGCTCAGAGGGTTTTCCAAGCGGTCCCACGAAATCAAGGAAATAATCTCCTTCCTTCAAATCTACCATCTTGCTGGTGGACACACCAATCGGCTGGAATACAATCGTCACCGTTCCCGCCTCTCTGTCGTAATCACAGATCGTCAGCGGAATACGTTCTGCTGTCTCATCCAGTCTTACGATAATAAACTGTCCAGGCTCACAGGCTTGCGCCACTCTCGGAGCCTCAACGACTTTCATGTAAACAGTTGCAGAGAGCTGCTCTGCTTTTACAATCTTGAACATAAGCTTCCTCCTGGAGTATAGTTTCTGCGGGTCCCCTCCCGCCCGGAGCTGTCATTTGGACTGACAACTGCTCATCTTTAATATAATAATCCAATCCCGCCCAGATTTCAACTGGTTAGCGGAGGGATTTACAAAAAATTATAACGCAAACCTAATACGCTCCGGCTACATCTCATAGTCAAAGCAGACACGGTCGCAGGCCGCCGGCTTAATCACCTCATTGGCCACGGCTACGTGAAGCGGGTGCGTCTGATAAGCCTCCAGATCCTCCACCGTCTCCAGCTCAGACACCAGCAGCAGATCCCGGGAACTTCCCGGCAGCCTGTTCCGTTTCATCTCCGCGTAAGTAAGGCCTTTTATCTGTCCCACCAGAGCCTTCAGCCTCGCGTCTGCCTCTTTTGCCATCTCTTCCTTTTTCTCCTCCGGAAAATCCTCCCGGAAATTCCACATTACCAGATGCTTTACCATATGATTGTTCCTCCTCTTCTGATTTGTTCTGCCGCAGGCGCCGGCATGTCAGGGCGCACTGTCTTCTGTATCCCGGCACTAATAATCTTCCTGGAATTCCAGCTTGTACACCAGCACAAGCGGATCACTGACCATTCCCTTTTCATTCACCGCAATGGCGCTCAAAAGGACTTCTCCCTCTTCATGGAGCTCAATGGGCCTTTCATAAGAAGTGCTTTCCTCAGTGGGCTTCGTGCCGTCCAGTGTATAATATATGGTTCCATACTCTGCGCTCAGCTCAAGCCTCAGATAATAGCTGTAGGTCCCCTCCGGCACATCGCAGACCGGCTTTTCTATCCGGTAGGGAAGCAGTTCCGTCTGTATGTCCGCATAAGGACACCCTTCTATGACCTCCGCTATCTGCTCGGTCTGTCCGGTCAGATTCAGGATTTCCATATACTCCAGATAAAGTTCCAGAAGCGTGCCGCTTTCTCCTCTCGCATCATCCTCCGCCCTGATGGCTGATTCCATGCAGTCTGCCGCCAGCTTTTCCTCCCCTGTATGCGCATAAGCGCGGGCCAGATACTCCAGCGGCTCCGTATCAGTCCCCTCTGTATCCGCCTGCAGCGCCTGCGCCTTTTCAAGATAAGAAACCGCTTCCTCATAATTTCCGCTTTCCGTCAGTGATTTTCCCCTTCTCAGCTGATAAGAATAACTGTTCTCACGAGTGGTCCACAGATACGAAAGACAGAAAACGGCCACACACATAAACAGGGCAGCCGGAACCAGAACCCATCTTTTTCGAAACCTGAAACGCTTTTTCTCCGGCGCAGGCAAAGCTTCCCCTTTTTTTCTTCTCTCACGGCTTCCGGAAAGCTCTACGTGTTTTTCCTTCCCGTCTTTTACTACGCTCCCGCCAGACATAGTTCCGTCATGTTTCTTTGCATCCGTCGTTTTATTCTCAGAGTCCACCTGTCCGATCAGCAGTTCATCCAGGGGATCGTAATCCGGTACAATCTGGATTTCCTGGCCGCAGTTTTCACAGTACAGCTGTCCGGTTTTCAGTTCTCTGCCGCATTTTGGACATTTCATACGAATCCTCTCTTCTGCAGGTACATACCGCTATACGTTTTCTTCCAGATAGCGCTCAAACTCTTCCATGGTCATCAGAATCTCCCGGGGCTTTGTGCCGGCCTCTTCTCCGACCACTCCTGCTTCCGCCAGCTGATCCATAATACGGGCAGCCCGGTTAAAGCCCACCTTGAACCACCTCTGGAGCATACCGATAGAAGCCTTGTCCTTTTCAATGATAAACTTCCCCGCTTCTGCAAACAGCGCGTCCCGCTCTGGGCCGTCATGCCCGGGCTGGCTCTCCGCAGCCTGGGTCTGTATGGTGCTGATATGCTCCTCCACCTCCGCGCTGTAATTTACGCTGCTGTTATTCTGCTTCAGGAATTCTGCCACCGCCCCCACTTCTTCATCGGAGACAAAGGCGCCCTGTACACGGACCGGTTTGGGATATCCGTAAGGATAAAAAAGCATATCTCCTTTTCCCAGCAGCTTTTCCGCTCCGTTCATATCGAGGATTGTCCGGGAATCCACTCCTGAAGACACGGCAAAGGCAATTCTGGAAGGCATATTCGCCTTGATCAGTCCTGTGATTACGTTGACGGAAGGCCTCTGGGTAGCGATTACCAGATGAATCCCTGCCGCACGGGCCAGCTGGGCCAGACGGCAGATCGCGTCCTCCACCTCTCCGGGAGCTACCATCATCAAATCCGCCAGCTCATCCACGACGATCACAATCTGAGGCAGTTTCTCCGGAGCGTTTTCTCCGCCGTCTCTGCCCATGGCCGCAGCCTTTTCATTATATCCGGCAAGATTTCTTACATTATAGTCCGCAAACAGCTTATACCGGTGGGTCATTTCCGCCACTGCCCAATTCAAGGCTCCCGCGGCCTTCTTCGGATCGGATACCACAGGAATCAGGAGATGAGGAATTCCATTATACACACTCAGCTCCACTACCTTGGGATCGATCATGATAAGCTTGACTTCTTCCGGGGAAGCTTTATAAAGAATGCTCATAATCAGCGTATTGATGCAGACGGATTTTCCCGAACCGGTGGCTCCCGCAATCAGCAGATGAGGCATCTTTGCGATGTCCGTGACCATGATCTTACCGGCGATATCCTTTCCCACCGCAAAAGCCAGCTTTGACTTGTGAGTTTTAAATTCCTGGGAAGACACCAGCTCCCGGAAGGAGACGATGGTATTTTCCGCATTGGGAACCTCGATGCCCACTGCGGCCTTGCCCGGAATCGGGGCTTCAATCCGGACATCCGGCACCGCAAGATTCAGCTTAATATCGTCCGCAAGGCCCACAATCCGGCTGACCTTTACCCCCTGATCCGGCTGCACCTCATAGCGCGTCACGGCCGGTCCCTGGCTTACGTCAGTCACAGTTACTCCCACGCCGAAATCGCGGAGAATCTGCTGCAAATGCATGGCTGTTTCATGCAAAATCCGATCCGCGTCCCTGTTTTCCGTATGTTTTACCTGATTCAGAAGTCTCAGGGGCGGATATATGTAAGCGCGCTTCTTCGGAGGAAGAGGCGCCTGCCGGACGGCTGCTCCCGTTCCTTTTCCAGCTGCTTCTCCTGTTCCAGGCGCTCCAGACATTCCAGGTGTTCCGGATATTCCAGATATTCCGGACAGTCCGGACGCTTCTGGAGCGTCTTCCCCTTTTTCTTTCCCGGGCACTGTCTCAACCGCAGCTGTCTCCTGCAGATGCGTTGCTTCTCTTCCCGGGATTTCCTCTCTCTGCAGCATATCCGCCGCTTCTTCTGCAGCCTCCGCTTCTTCCTCCGCGCTTTCCGTATCCGCACTGTAGCGTTCCCGGTGAATTGGAATCTTGAACATCTCATCCAGATCCTTCAATTCCGGACCCTGGCCGTCCTCCAGGGTGATTTCCCGCATCTCATCCGTATAAGCGTCTTTCTTTATTGCAGTCTCTTCCAGAGCTACCCCGGAGACCTTATGCTCAGCGCGGGCTTTCTTCTGCTCTTCTGTCCGCTGTTCTTCTTCCTGCTCTTCCTCTTTTCGTCTCTTTGCCAGAACTTTTTCCTGTTCCCGGGCTTTTTCCCGTTCCAGAGCAGCCCGCTCTTCAATAGCCTTCTGTCTTGCCGCTCTGCGTTCCTCTGCCTGAATCCGGTGGCGTCTTGCGTCTTCCTTCGCAGAATCGTATACTTTCCTGCTTCCTTTTTTTACACCGCCGATAAAGGAACGTTCTGTAATCATAACCGCGCAGATGATTAGAAGAACCAGAACAATAATCCAGGCTCCTATCGTGCCGAAAGCACCCGTGAGAGCTTTACAGATCATCCCGCCGAAAAAACCGCCTCCGGCTTTATGTTCCGAAGAATATGTATAAAAGGCGGCAGCCGTCCCGGCTCCGTCCTTTTCTCCTCCAAACAGCTGAAAGAGGGCGCAAAAAAGAAAGCCTGCCAGTATCATGGCTGCGCCTTTTACCGCCGCTATGGTGTTATCTCTGTTTGATATGGAAAACGCCGCCACAAAAAACAGGCCTATGGGCAGCACATAGGCAAAAATTCCAAACAGTCCGAACAGAACGCCGCTCACCACATCTCCTGCCGCCCCTCCAATGCCGAAAGTGCTCAAAAGTAGGAGAACCGATATGCCAAAGAGAAGGAGAACCTTAATCTCGTCCCGGATAAACGCATTCTCTTCCTGCCGTCTCGCTGCCGTCTTTCTGGAGGCTGTCGTCTTTTTTCGTGTCGTTGTCCGGCGTCTGCCGGATGTACCAGATGCCATTTTTCTTACTCCTCCCACTGCTCAAATCACATAATAATGATTATTATAGCATTTTCGCCCCCGATTTACAAGAAGCCGTGTTTCCGAATCAGTTCCCGGCCTGTTCCCGAATCAGTTCCCGGAGCTTTTCAAAGGCCTCGCGGATACCGCCGATGCCGTCAATCAGACCTTCTTCCACCGCCTGCTTTCCCACCAGAACAGAGCCTACATCCTTCGTCAATTCCCCAGTCTCCAGCATCAGATCCGTAAGCCGTCTCTCGGAAATCCGGCTGTGGGAAGTGATAAAGCCGGAAATACGATCCTGGATTTTCTGGAAATACTCAAAGGTCTGCGCCACCCCTATAATCAGGCCGCTCATCCGCACCGGATGAATCATCATGGTCCCTGTAGGAACAATCAGAGAGTAATCCGTCGACACAGCCAGCGGCACGCCGATGGAGTGGCTTCCGCCCAGCACCAGCGATACTGTAGGCTTGCTTAAAGAAGCGATCATCTCCGCGATAGCCAGTCCCGACTCCACATCCCCGCCCACCGTATTGATCAGGACCAGCAGCCCCTGGATATTTCTGCTGTCTTCCAAAGCCGCCAGCTGGGGAATTACATGTTCATATTTGGTCGTCTTGGAATTGGAGGGCAGGCACTCATGCCCCTCGATTTCTCCGATAATATTCAGAAGATGGATGCGGACATCTCCATCGTCCAGCGTCAGCTGTCCGTAATCCTCTACCTGCCGGTCCTGCTCCTTCTTCGTCTCTTCATTCTTCTCATCCATAAAAATACCCTGACCTTTCCACATGATTTTCTTTAGTATGTGAAAAGATCAGGGCTTCTATACCTGATTTTTATGCCTGCCGGAGAGCCTGCTCCAGATCCTCAATGATGTCCTGGGGATTTTCAATACCCACGGACAGACGGATCATGCCCGGCGTCACGCCGGCTTCCAGAAGCTGCTCATCCGTCATCTGACGATGCGTATGGCTCGCGGGATGCAGCACGCAGGTGCGGGCGTCCGCCACATGGGTCACAATTGCCGCCAGCTTCAGACTGTCCATAAACCGTACCGCCTGCTCTCTTCCTCCCTTCAGGCCGAAAGAGATTACGCCGCAGGTGCCGTTCGGCATATACTTTTTCGCCAGTTCATGATAAGGATCGCCCTCCAGTCCGGCGAAATTCACGAACTCCACTTTCTCGTGAGCATGCAGAAATTCTGCCACGGCCTTCGCATTGCTGCAGTGCTTTTCCATACGCAGAGGCAGGGTCTCCAATCCCACATTCAGCAGAAACGCGTTCATGGGAGAAGGAATGCTGCCCAGGTCCCGCATCAGCTGGGATGTCGCCTTTGTGATGTAAGCAAGCTTTCCGAACCGCTCTGTATAGACAATTCCATGATATGTAGGGTCCGGTGTAGTCAGTCCCGGGAATTTATCCTTATGGGCATCCCAGTCGAAATTGCCGCTGTCTACGATGCAGCCGCCCACCGCCATGGCATGTCCGTCCATGTACTTGGTTGTGGAATGGGTCACGATATCCGCTCCCCACTCAAAGGGCCGGCAGTTGATGGGCGTGGCAAAGGTATTGTCCACAATCAGCGGGCAGTCATGCTTGTGTGCCAGTCTTGCGAATTTTTCAATGTCCAGAACCACAAGGGCCGGATTGGCGATCGTCTCTCCCACCACAGCCTTGGTATTGGGACGGAAGGCCTTCTCAATCTCCTCCTCCGGCGCGTCCGGGTCCACAAAAGTGCAGTCAATGCCCATTTTCTTTATGGTCGCCGCATACAGATTAAAGGTTCCCCCATACACCTTCGCGGAACACACGATATGATCGCCTGCTTCGCACAGATTTACAATGGAATAGAAATTTGCAGCCTGTCCGGAAGAAGTAAGCATGGCAGCTACGCCTCCCTCCAGCTCTGCAATTTTGGCCGCCACGCAGTCGCTGGTGGGATTCTGAAGGCGGGTATAGAAGTATCCGTTCTCCTCCAGATCAAAAAGCTTTCCCATCTCCTCTGACGTGTCGTATTTGAATGTGGTACTCTGATAAATGGGAAGCACTCTGGCTTCTCCATTTCCCGGCTTCCAGCCGCCCTGTACGCAGATCGTATCCAGTCTCATGCCATATACCTCTCTTTAAGCTCGTAAACCATGTCCATGTATTTTTCCTGGCAGGCCTCATTTTCGCCCTGCTCTATCAGATGCACGCAGTCCGACAGCCAGGAATCCCAGATTTCTTCATAGATTGCCTCCGGGTTCTCCTGACGTCCAATCCTGTTCACAATGGTCGGCGCAATGTTATAATATTCCTTTACAAGCTCTTTTCCTTCGTCTGTAGCGAGCAGATAGCCGTCCCGGTAAGAGCGGAGAAGCTCCAGCTCATAGCAGTCGTCCGGCTTCCCCTGGCTCTCACAGACCGCCGTGGTGATATAGCAGTATTTTTTGTGAAAACCGCTTTCAATCTTAGCGTAATCCGCTTTGCCTACGGAAGTCCGGAACGCCTTGTTCCATTTCTTTACAATCACATCCGTCACCGGCTCCGCGCAGTCCCCCTTCTGCTCCAGAAACGCCGGAAAGACAAAGACTGCCAGTATCATATTGTAATTGATCTGCTGCTCGCTGCGTTTTCCCTTCTTGGTAATTGCCTCCAGCTCTGCCTGAGCCGCCTCCACCAGATGATTCGCCAGCTTCTCAGCCCACTCCTCCGGATGTTCTTCCTGCTGATAGACAGCCTCTATCGCGTTCAGCGTCTCCATATGGCGGCGCAGATAAGCCTGAAAGGCCTCAGGATATACATTCTTCTTGAAGTATTTCATGGGATTTTCTTCCCGGAGCAGCATGTCCTCAATTCCCTGCATGGCGCGGCTATAGGTCTCTCCATAAGTCACAATATCCATCTCCATACCGTCTTCCTCCTACTCGTCCCAGTTGTGGTATACATTCTGAACGTCATCATCCTCTTCCAGCAAATCCAGAGTTCTCTGAAGATTTTTGACAGCGTCCTCATCCGTCAGAGTCACATAATTCTGAGGAATCATAGTCACCTCTGCCTGGGCCATGGGAATTCCCTTCTCTTCCAGTGCCTGGCGGACGGCGCTGAAGGAATCCGGATCTGTCAGAATCTCAAAGCTGTCCTCTTCCTCGGAAAAGTCCTCCGCTCCGGCGTCCAGAGCCAGCATCATCAGATCATCCGGGTCCATCTCACACTCTTCCCGATCTACGATAATCTGTCCCTTTTTATCAAACATATAGGACACGCAGCCCTGTGTTCCTACGGAACCGTTTCCCTTCGTAAAAGCGCTTCTTACGTTGGCGGCCGTCCGGTTCTTATTGTCCGTCAGCGCGTCCACAATGATCGCGATTCCTCCCGGTCCATATCCCTCGTAGGACACATACTCATAGTTCACCGCGTTCGCGTTGCCCGCGGCCTTCTTAATGCCGCGCTCAATGGTATCGTTCGGCATATTGTTCGCTTTCGCCTTCGCAATCACGTCACGCAGCCTGCTGTTGTTATTCGGGTCCGGTCCGCCTTCCTTGACTGCCACTGCAATCTCTCGTCCGATAATGGTAAAAATTTTTCCCTTTGCTGCGTCGTTCTTCTCTTTTTTATGCTTTATGTTCGCAAACTTTGAATGTCCTGACATAAAAACACTCCTATCCTTTTCGTACTTTTCCGGCTCCCCCACAGGGGAGCCTTCTGCCTGGATCTCTGACCGGCAGACTTTCTCATCTATTCTAGCACTGATTTTTTTGAAAGGCAAGCCCCATTATGTACCCAGCTCCAGGCTCACCCGCAGAGCCTCGTTGACCCGGGCCAGGATACTTTCATCCAGGTGGCAGACCTTATCCTTCAGGCGCTGCTTGTCAATAGTGCGGAGCTGCTCCAGAAGGATCACAGAATCCCGCACAATCTGACACTGCCTGGCAGAAAGCTCCACATGGGTGGGAAGCTTCGCCTTATTCATCTTTGATGTGATAGCCGCCACAATCACCGTTGGGCTGTGGCGGTTCCCCGTATCATTCTGTATCACAAGAACCGGGCGCACGCCGCCCTGCTCTGAACCTACTACCGGACGAAGATCCGCATAATAAATATCTCCCCGTCTGATTACCAAATCTTTTCACGCTCCGATCCTGAAAATCCTCCGGCTGCCGCCGGCAGCCCTATCTGAAGTATTTCCAAAATCTTCACATGTATACAGATTCGCGCGGGGTTCTCCCTTACGCCCCGGCCGGACGGGAGGTCCAGATCTCTTCCGCAGTCTCCGTGATCTCTCCATGTCTCAGATAGATTCTCGGAACTCTTCCGGAAATATCACAGGCAAACTCATAATTAAAACGGCCGGAAAGCTCCGCCAGCTCATCCATGGAAAGTATCTCTCCTCCGTCTGTGCCGAACAGCGTAACCTCCATACCCGGCCTGGCCTCCGGAATCTCTGTCACGTCCACCATAAACTGATCCATGCAGACTCTTCCCCGAATAGGCGCCCTCTTTCCCGCGATCAGTACGCATCCCCTGTCCGAAAGACTTCTGGGATATCCGTCTCCGTACCCTACAGGAATCGTGGCAATGCGCCGGGGCTCTGGAGCAGTATAAAGGCCGCCGTAGCTTACCTGCGTACCCGCCGGAATCTCCTTGACGTGGACAATATGGCTTTTCAGCTCCATGGCAGCTTTAAGCGCTACCCGCTCTTTTTTCACCTCACCGGAAGGATACAGGCCGTACAGCGCGATGCCTGCCCGCACCAGGTTCAGGCTGCTCTCCGGCATATCAATGATGGCCGCGCTGTTGGCGCAGTGGCAGATGGGAATATGCACGCCCCTGCTCTCAAGGGCATCGCGGAATCTCAGGAAGCGGGCAAGCTGCCGGTCCGCCCAGGTCTTATCGGCCTCGTCGGCCCTGGCGAAATGCGTAAAAAGTCCTTCCAGCTCCAGCCCCGGCAGCTTCTGTATCTGGCAGACCGCTTCCAGGCTCTCTTCCGTATCCGGAAAGCCTATCCTGCTCATTCCCGTATCCAGCTTGATATGAATATGGACCCTCTTATTCTGGCGCACTGCCTCTTTTGACAGCTCTTCTGCCATATCCATCCGGAATACCGCCGTCCGGATATCTTCCGCCGCCAGCTCCGGATAAGACTCCGGGAACACATAGCCCAGCACCAGCACAGGTTTTCTGATTCCGTAGCCGCGGAGCTGGAGGGCTTCCTCTATTGTCGCCGCCGCGAAGCCCCAGATATAGTCTTTGGGCTCCATCAGCCGGGCAACCGGCACCGCTCCGTGTCCGTATCCATTTGCTTTCACCACCGCCGCCATCTGTGTGCCTGCCGGAAGCGTCCTTTTCATAGCTTCAAAATTTTCTTCTATGGCATCCAGATCCACATAAGCCGCTGCGCGTTGATATTTTTTCATGATTTTGGCTCCTACCTATAATATATGTGTTTTTCATTTAAGTGAAATCTTTCCATAAAATTCTTTCAAAACGGAAAAAGACTGCCGCCAGAAACTTTGGCCGGTAAAACCGAATCCCGTGGCCTGCGGCAGTCCCTTTTTCTATTCTTTTATTCCGAACGGGGATGCTCTTTCTCATATCTGGTGATATTATAAGACAGCTGCATCAGACTTTCTGACAGATGTACATTTTCTACCAGTACATCCGGCGGAACCTGCAGATCGATATGCGCAAAGTTCCAAATCGCCTTGATTCCATACTTTACCAGAAGCTCCGTCATCTCCTCCGCTTTTGATTTCGGCAGTGTCAGCGCCGCGATCTGAATCTCTTCATCCCGGATAAAGCTCTCCAGATCATCCAGCATATGAATCTGGATTCCCCGGACGCTTAAGCCTTTCAGAACCGGATTCACGTCGAAAATTCCCCGGATGTAAAAGCCCTGCTTTTCGAAATCCACGTAGTTGGCCAGAGCCTGTCCCAGGTTGCCGCCGCCTACTATGATCATGTTATGCTTCTTGTCGAGCCCCAGAATTTTCCCGATCTCTTCGTACAGGTATTTTACGTTATAGCCATAACCCTGCTGTCCAAATCCTCCGAAATTATTCAGATCCTGGCGAATCTGAGATGCCGTGACGCTCATTCTTGTGCTCAGTTCTCCGGAGGAAATCCGCTCCACTCCGCTTTCCATCAGTTCTCCCAGATAACGGTAATAGCGCGGAAGCCGCTTGATGACGGCCTTCGAAATCTCTCTTTCTTCCGTGATACGTTCGTCTTTCATTCCACACGTCCTTCAATCAAGTATATTCCTCTCCGGCCGGCCGGCAAAACCGCCTCCGGCGGCCAGGGATAATCTGTATTTATTATAAGCGATTGGTGAAAATATTGTCAACGACTTTGCGGAATTCTTCACAAAGATTTCTCTTGTTCCTGTGCCTGTTTTTCGCTATAATAGAATCTGCCGGCTTCGTGTATATCAGGAACCGGCAGAAACCCGAAACAGCGGGAAAAGACATACAGAGGTAAGATTTATGATACTATCATGCCAGAACATCAGCAAAACATTCGGAACGGACGTAATCCTGAAAAACGCGTCCTTTCATATAGAAGACAGGGAGAAAGCCGCCATCGTCGGCATCAACGGAGCCGGAAAGTCCACTCTCCTGAAAATCATCGTGGGCGATCTGGAGGCCGATTCCGGGGAAGCCGTGCTGTCAAAGGGCAAGACTCTCGGTTACCTGGCCCAGCATCAGGATCTGGAAAGCGAAAACACCATTTATGAAGAGCTTCTGACCGTAAAGCAGGATGTGCTCGATCTGGAACGGGACATGCACACTCTGGAACTCCGGATGAAAGAACTTTCCGGCGGAGAGCTTGAAAACGCTCTGGCCCAGTATACCCGTCTCAGCCATGAATTTGAACAGAAGAACGGATACGCCTGCAAAAGTGAAGTGTCCGGGGTTCTGAAGGGCCTGGGTTTTGAGGAAGAGGATTTCGGCAAACAGGTCAGCACCCTTTCCGGGGGCCAGAAAACCCGGGTGTCTCTGGGCAAGCTTCTGCTCTCCCGGCCGGATCTCATTCTGCTGGACGAGCCCACCAACCACCTGGACATGAATTCCATCGCCTGGCTGGAAACCTTCCTTTTAAACTATGACGGAGCCGTTCTGGTGGTGGCGCATGACCGGTATTTTCTGAACCGGATCGCCACGAAGATTATTGAAATCGACGCGGGAGAGGTGACGGTGTTCCAGGGAAATTACTCCGATTACGCCGCCAAAAAAGCCCAGCTCCGGGAAGCGCGGATGAATGCCTGGCTGAATCAGCAGCGCGAGATCAAGCACCAGGAGGAGGTCATCGCGAAGCTGAAATCCTTTAACCGGGAGAAATCCATCCGCCGCGCGGAAAGCCGGGAAAAGATGCTGGACAAAATGGAGATCCTGGAAAAGCCCACAGAGGTACGCTCCGAGATGCACATCACCCTGGAACCCAAGATCACAAGCGGAAACGATGTGCTGACTGTAGAGCACCTGTCCAAAGCCTTCGGACCCCTGCAACTGTTCTCCGACCTGAATTTTTCTATCAAGCGCGGGGAACGGGTGGCCCTGATCGGAAATAACGGCACCGGAAAGACTACCATTCTGAAAATCCTGAACGGTCTTCTGGACGCGGACAGCGGTTCCTTTACGCTGGGCGCCAGAGTGCAGATCGGATACTACGATCAGGAGCACCATGTACTCCATCCGGAAAAGACCCTTTTTGAAGAAATTTCCGACGCCTACCCGGATCTGGACAATACCACCATCCGCAGCACACTGGCCGCTTTTCTGTTTACCGGAGATGATGTCTTTAAGCGCATCGCCGATTTAAGCGGAGGAGAAAGGGGACGGGTATCCCTGGCAAAGCTGATGCTGTCCGAGGCTAATTTTCTGATTCTGGACGAGCCTACCAACCACCTGGACATTGTTTCCAAGGAAATTCTGGAGCAGGCCTTAAACCGCTATACAGGCACCGTGCTTTACGTCTCCCACGACCGGTATTTCATCAATACCACCGCCACCAGAATTCTCGATTTGACCGGAGGCGTCCTGGTAAACTATATCGGAAATTACGATTACTATCTGGAAAAGCATGACATTCTTACCCCCTCCTCTTCTGTGGAGAGCAAAGCAGCTCAGGAAGAAGAGCCTTCGGCTGCCAAACTGGACTGGAAGCAGCAGAAGGAAGAGCAGGCCAGACAGCGGAAGCGTGAAAATGATCTGAAAAAGACCGAAGAAGAGATCTTCCAGCTGGAAAGCCGGGATGAAGAAATCAACGAACTCATGACCCATGAAGATATCTATACCAATGTGGCAGAATGTCAGAAGCTCCACCAGGAGCAGGAGGAGCTGAAAAAACGTCTGGAAACCCTATATGAACAATGGGAAGCGCTGGCTCAGTGATTGGCCAGCGCTGTTTTAAATTCTTCTATATTGTCGTCCGTCACATACATGCCAAAACCCTGGCTTTCCAGGCTTTCATCTGTCTTTCCATAAAATATCCGGTCGACAATCATATCTCCCAGCTCTTCCGTATAATGGCTGGATTCA
>ERZ1643250.2265-NODE-2265-length-14797-cov-5.969271_pt1 | contig 14797 bp, 16 predicted proteins | sample MGYA00579262_ERZ1643250 | MGnify/ENA primary metagenome ERZ1643250 (study PRJEB29033, sample SAMEA4952265) | chicken gut metagenome | biome: Broiler Chicken; feature: Gastrointestinal Tract; material: Caecum | place: Ireland | collected 2018 | study: Broiler...
TTTAGGACGTTTATAGTTTAAGCCCGATCCAATATCTGAGATATATTCATCGGCGGTGATAACTAAGAGCACTTAAGAATGCCTGATACAATGTACCGCCTTCAAACTTTGATGTCCACGGATCATTGTGCAACAAATCAATCAATGAATATGGCTGTCCCTTAATCCAGAACTTAGCTTTAAGTGGTACATCATGCGCCATACGGAATGGTGCAGATTCACAGGCATTAGCAATCACGTCATCGTCATCTGGGGATGCTACAGGTCTAATACCTGGCTTAAACTTACGAGTAAAGAAATCATCCCATGAAGTATAACCTAATTTTTGTTTAACATCTGTTGAACGCACAGCAAATAAGTCCGCGGAATTATCTCCGCCTGCTTCTTTAGCCATTTCATTTAAAGCATACGGTGAAAGCCAGCCTTTATCTGAAGTATTCAGAACATAACTAGACTCTTCACTTTGTAAATACCGACCCCAGTAATCCAAAATATTTTTTATCTTGGCATTAACACGTGGATCGTTAAATAAAACATAACCGGCACGAGTTCCCATTGGATAATCAAGTACGGCATTAATTGGTGTGTCAACCAAGCCAGTTGTATTAAATTTCGGAGCACGTTGAATTAGCCGATTAAGCACTAATAAAAGTTCGTGATAGTCTCGAACCTGCGGTGTTCCTGCAGGTGTATCAACATCTTTCTGAGGAATTTCATCAAACATCATCTGAAACAAATTCCAAATATAACGATTTGATTCAATCAATTCTTTTAAAGCTTGAACCGGTGGAAGCAACTTCTTATTTTCTTCGCTCTTTGCTTCTTCATAAACCTTTTTTACCCATTTATTTTCAAATTCTTGATCGCTGGGAAGCCATTTTCCAACGTTAAATTTATGTCTTGTCATAATAGGGCTCTATTTCTACTAAAATAATACTCTGTTACTTTTAGTATAGCCTTTTTTGTATTCGCTTACATTCAAATGACTCTAAAACCAAAAATACCCCATTAATGCAAAGCTACTGCACTATGGGGTATTTTTTAAATTCCAGATAATTTTTGCATTTCTTCATGCAAATCTAAAATACTGTCAGGTGTATCATCACCGTGGCTAATAATATATCCTGCTAAAGCCTTATCAAGTGCTAAAGCTACTTCTTGCATCGGCTTACCAGCAGCCCTTCTGCCATAAGCTGTCCGCACAATTTCCATCAATTCGGGATTTTTCTTTACTTCCTCATCATGATTAACAATATATTCAATTTTATCTCTAATAATTCTTTCTTCATCTTGAGCCATAAGCGAGACCTTCTTTCTAACTCTATTATAGAGCTATCCGTATCCGCTTACACTATAAAATATTTTTAATTGCTTGAGCAACTCCATCATGATCATTATCAGCAGTTACCACATCCGCAGTTTTTTTAACTAAATCAGTACCATTCCCCATTGCAACACCAGTTTCAGCGTACTCAATCATGCTCAGATCATTAGCTTCATCCCCAATTGCCATTACGTTATCTTGAGTCAATCCTAATTTTTCTGTCAATGCCTTTAAAGCTGTTCCCTTATTGACACCTTTACGATTAACTTCAAGATAAAATGGCGTACTTTTAACTACCATATATTCCTTAGCTAATTGGTCAAAATCAGCTTGATACTTGGCCATTGCTGCGCTCAAAACATCAGGATCATCGACATACATGCATTTATAAATCTTTTTATCAGCCATTTCTTCCTGGGTACGATATTTAATACCAATACTACACAATACAGATTCATGTACAGTATATTTACCAATATTACGATTAGCAGTATAAACGCAATCATCGCTACTAGCATGAAAATGTAAATTAGTTTTTCTTGCTAATGCTTCAATTCTAATATAGTCATCATATGATAAAGTTTCTTCAATTAAACCGTGGCCAGTTGTAGTTTCAACCAAAGCACCCCCAAAGCTGATGATGTATTGATCATCTTGCTCATCAAGACCTAACGGTTCAAGATATTCACGTGCCCCAGCAAGTGGCCGGCCGGTGCAAATAACCACCTTTTTTCCTACAGCACTTGCTTGTTTAATGGTAGAAATTACACCTGGTGTCAATTTGCGCTCACTATTTAATAAGGTCCCATCTATGTCAATTGCAATTAATTTAATATCCTTCATATTTTCCTCGTGTATATTTCTATTAATTTTCAATTCATCGATCATAAATCTAACTTTAATTCTATCATTTATATTTTTTCAATCATTGAAAAAAATTTGCCAACTTTAAGAGACTTTGGTGGAACTAATCAGCAAATTTTACATCGATTAGAGGCTGATTACGGTGATCAATTCACTAAGAAGGAATTAGAAAACTTCATGAAACAAGCTTAACCGATTATTTGCCAAACAAAAAGTCGTTACTCACTACAGAGCAACGACTTTTATTATTAGCTTACTTTTCTTCTGCTTTAACTTTTTCTAATGCTTGCACAAATACTTCATATGGTTGTGCACCACTGATTGCATATTTATTGTTGATTACAAAGAATGGTGCACCTTGGATACCTAATTGTTGTGCTTCAACTTCATCCCCTACAACTTGGCGTTCATATTGATCAGAAGCAAGAATTTTTTCTACTTCATCCTTATCAAGACCTGCTTCAACTGCAGCTGCTGTCAACACGTCTTTATCCGCAATTGACTTACCATCAGTGAAGTATACTTTGTAAAAACGACTGATTACTCTTTCTACCAAGTCACGATCATTTTTACTCTCAGCTAACTTGATCAAACGATGAGCATCCATTGTATTAGTAGGTACAACTTTATCCAAATGAAATTCTAAGCCCTCACCAGCAGCCATTTGGGTAATGTAAGCCATCTTTTGTTTAGCATCTGCTTCGAGTTCTTTTTTACCACCAGTAAAGTGATTGATATAATCTCCACTCTTAGCAGTCTCAGCTTCCATTGGATTTAATTGAAATGACTTAAGCTCCAACTTAGTATCATCATAAATGCCAACTTCCTTCATTGCCTTTTTCATTCTAGTAGAACCAATATAGCAAAATGGGCATGCAATATCTGACCAGTATTTGATTTTCATCTTTTTCCTCATTAGTCTGATAATTCACTAATGTATTCAAAGGCGTTTTGACCGGCAATACCACCTTCACCAACTGCTGTAACAATCTGACGTAACTTCTTTTGACGAACGTCACCAATTGCATAAACGCCAGGCACAGTAGTTTCCATTTCATCATTAGTAATAATCCAACCTTGATCATCAGTGATCTCTAAATCTTTGAATGGTTCACTATTTGGCACATTACCAATGTAGATGAAGATACCTGAAGCATCAATTACCTTATCTTCATCAGTCTTCTTATTGTGAACCTTGATGCCAGTAACTTTATTTTCATCACCAACAATTTCAACTGGAACACTATCCCAAGTAAATTCCATCTTAGGATTCTTAAAAGCACGTGTTTGTAAAACCTTTTCAGCACGAAGTTGATCACGACGGTGAATTACATCAACATCCTTGGCTAAGTTTGCTAGGTAAAGACCTTCAGAAATAGCGGAATCACCACCACCAACTACAGCCACATTTTCATCTTTGAAAAATGCACCGTCGCAGACAGCACAGTAGGAAACACCTTTACCGCTATATTCTTCTTCGCCAGGAATGCCAAGCTTACGATTGGTTGAACCAGTTGCAATAATTACTGCCTTGGCTGTAATGTCTTCTGGATCCATTCTAACAATGCGCTTTTGACCATCTAATTCAATTTTTTGCACATCGCCGTAGACGAATTCAACGCCTTGATCCGTTGCACTCTTATACATCTTTTCACCCAATTCTGGTCCCATAATTGATGGAAAACCTGGGTAATTCTCAACCTCAGCAGTGTTGTTCATTTGACCACCATAAACACCACGATCAATCATTGCAACCTTTAAGTTAGCTCTAGCTCCATAAAGAGCGGCTGTCATACCACCAGGACCTGCACCAATTACAGCTAAATCGTATTCTTTCATCGTTATTACCTCGCTAAGTTTTAATATTCTATAAATTCGTTGAACTATAATTATATAGTATCACTAACTTTTTGTAAGTCAACTATTTAATTCAAAAGCTTGTATCTAATTTTTGGCTTTTTCCTTTTGCCATTCTGTCACACTATGGTTAAAAACACTAACATGCGTATAGCCTCTAGCTTTTAATTCATTGCCAACCAGATTTGCATAACCGCAAAGTCGACCACGACAATAAACCATTACTTCTTGATTAGGACTAAAGGGTAGATTAGTAAAATCAATTTCATTAAATGGAATATTATGAGCCCCCGGTAAATGTACATTATTGAATTCATCGGTCGGACGTAAATCTAAAACGTAAGTTGTAGCGCTATCCTGATTTGATAGATCCGCTATTTCAGTTTGCGGCAAAGTATCATATGTTTTTTCAAGGCATCTCATTTCTGGCAATGTTTTTTCTGCTAAAGTCGTCAAAAGCATTAACAGTTGACTTACTTGCTCATTTGCCAACGCATAAAAGACAAAGTTCTTGCTTTTTTCTTCCTTAACTAAATTTACTTGCTTTAATATTTGTAAATTCTTAGAGGTTGTGCCCACGCTAATATTGATTGCCTTTGAAATTTCCTCTACGGACTTAGAGCCTTGATCTAAAATAAAAATAATCTTTAAACGTGTCAGATTGCTGACGGCTTTCCCAATGCGCAACACTTGATCAAAAGCCCTATCTTGATAGGCAATTGCTAGTTTATCTTGCATGCTCCTTCACCTCTTTCGATTTTAACAAACTAAAATAGTAATTAAATAACGTCTTAAACTGGTTAAAATCTAAAAACTTACTAAACTGATCAACCTTTTTTCCATTTTTGATCAAAACAATGCTGGGAGCTGACCATACCTCAAATTTTTGGGCTAATTCTGGTTTTTCATTGACATTTATTTCATAGAAAGGAACCACATCGCCAACTATTTGAGTGAAATCTTTTACAACATTTGTTTCACCGTAACATTGAGCACACCAATCATTGTCAAAATATAAAACAGCATTATCTGGGATAGTATTCAGACTATTTTTGATCATCTTTGGTATTTTTCTTTGCCTTGCTCCAGTCAATTTCACAGCCATCTGGACCACAAACGCCCGCACTTAAATTATCATTATCATTAAGTGATGCAAATGCTGATTGTAATTTTTCCTTATCTTGTTTCTTTTCAGTCATTTTATTTTCTCCTTAAGTATTCTACGTTTTCGTTTAATTCTATAGTTATCATATCACTTACTTTTTATAAGTCAATATTTTCACACAAAAAAAGAGCGATGCACATGCATCGCCCTTCATATAGGGAAAAGGTATCTAAGATGTTGATTTAATTCGTGTGACGTTTCTTCACACCGACCAAACTAACAAGGCCGATGGCTACAACAGCGCCACCTAAGGCAGCTGCAGCTACACCTTCACTCTGATTTTCACCAGTTTGTGGCAAAGTGTAGTGAATTTTACCGTTTGCATCAATGTAACCAACTACATTGCCGTTGCGGTCAAGTACTTCACCGTTTGGCATAATAGTTTCGCCATTTGGTCCTGGAGTGCCTTGACCATGAGAGCCGAAATTGTTGTAGTAACCATTTTGACAATGAGGAGCATAGTTGTTCGACCAGTTATTTGCTGGCTTTGGAGCTGGCGTATGCTTCTTATTCTTGTGGTGACGACGTGGTGTTGGTACATCAGGTTCGTCTGATTCATCAGGCTCTGGCTCATCTGGTTCAGGAACATCAGGCTCTGGAGTCTTATCCTTTTCAGGAGTCTTTGGAGTTTCAGGCTTCTTAGGTTAAGGCTGTGGAGTTGGTGTTGGTGCTGGAATTGGGTTTGGACTATCCGGTGGAACTACTGGAGTTTCATTCTTAGTGTAAGTTACAGTAACATTAATGTCGTCCATAGTTAATGGAGTTGAAGGTACGGTTTCCTTATCTGGAGTGTAGTCATCAACTTTTGGAGATGCAACTGCCTTATAATCGGTTTCACTTAGAGTCCAAGGAGTATCATATTTACCATTTGGAACAAGTTTGCCAGTTACATTGTCCTTAGTTAAATGACGAGTCCAAGTTGCATTTTGAACATTATCATTTGGAGTCTTGTCACCTGCACCAGTATAATGAACAGTTTCCTTAACATTCTTAGTAACTTCATTAGGATCTACATCGTGATGATCATCAGGCGTTACTGGGCTGTAAGTGTGTTTAAGGTGTACTTCATACTTTTGTGGTTCTTTAGTGAAAGTTACACCAGATTTAGGATAATCATCGCTAACCAGCTTATAACCCTTATCTGTATAATCCTCAATTGTAGGAGCTGTTGAGTAATCACTCTTTTCACCAACTTCACCTGAAAGATCCTTGGTTTCAAGAGTTTTATCAGCAGTATCATCGATGTACTTAACTGTTACTGAACCTTTTTCTGCTTCCTTCTTATAAACTACAACTGTTTCATAATTTTCAGGAATACCAGTTACGCCATTATTCTTGTAAGCATCAGTTAACTCACCGTCTTTTACAACAGCATCTGGATTAATCTTTAATTTAGCTTGAACTTCAGAACCATCGGCGCCTTGAGTTACGCCAGGAGCATTAGTTGACTTAATAGTTGCAGTGTAACCATCAAGTTTAGGAGATTCTACTGCAGCATATGGATCTGTCACTGGATTACCAGCTGCGTCTGTCATCTTCCAACCAGAATCTTGACTTACTGCTTGGCTGTGTTTAATGTATTCCAAAGTTTGATCAGACGTATGTGAAAGAGCATAGTTCTTAATGTCGTCTAACTTATCTTTAGTAATATCAGGAGTCAAATTACCATTGTTAACAATACTATTTTGACCCAAGCTTAAAGTCGCGCCATCAACACCTTCAATAGTTAAATTACCGATAACATTCAAATTATCTGAAGCGGTAATATTACCCTTTATTTTAACGCTCTTATCACCTGCACCGGCTGCTTGTCTAACAGCATCCCAAGTAGTTACAGGCTTGCTCTCATTCTTAGGATTAGTGTTAATATTCTGGTTTTCAGTACCCTCATTAGCTACTGCCAAACTAGTATTGAACAACTTAGCTAAGTTAGCTGAGCCTTCCTTTGAGAGGCCTTGTAATGCAGCATCATCCAAATTGAAGTTTACAGTTTCAGCTTGCTTTTCATCTGCAGCCTTACCCAATTTTCCGGCATCAGAAACAACAGCATCTTTATTCAAGTCGCTGTTATTAATCTTATTTATACCAGCTGCTTCTGACACAACTGCAGAATCAGCAGCTTTTTGGGCATCTTTAACAGTTTGTTCAACCTTATCTGCTTGAGTATTCTTAGCAACAGAATTTTCCTTAAGCGTATCTTTAACACCATTTTGCACCTTGGTGTTATTATTAGGTTTAACAGTAGAGGCGTCAACTTTATTTTGTTCTAATTTTTAAGTATCTACTGTTGCAGCAATCTTATTTGTATTATTCTTAATCTCAGCTGTCTCATTATTCGTTTTATCATTTGAAGCAGCTTTATCATTGCTCTCATCCAAATTACTCTGTTCGATTGCTGAATTTTCTGAAACAGATGATGTATTGTTGTCACCAGCAACAGTATTATCATCTGTTTTTGTTTGTTCAACTACAACTTTTTCAGCTGTATTTGTACCGTTATCAGCTTGAGTATCGCTTGCTTCATGTGCTTCAGGTTCAGTATTGCCATCAGCCACATCAGCATGTGCAGTGCTTGCGTTAGTACCTAACCAAAGTGTAGTTCCAAGCAAAACGGAAGCAGCACCTACAGTCAATTTTCTAATTGCGAAGTGTTGCCGTCTATCTGCAGCGTTTTCCATTTTCTTAATACGGTTATTCTTAGATACAATATCAAAAACCCCCTAATATTCCTTATTAATTAAATTTCACACGCATTGCGCTTTCTTTATACATCTTGTTCTCATTAAAAATAACGTATGTTTTTTATTCAACAACCATGTACTAGCACATTTTATGTAAATTGCACAAGTTTTTTAGTTATTTAAACGTAACTTTTATTATCAGTTAATAATATATTGCTTTAATTTTGCTACTGATTATTACGCTAGCTTTGTAGTTCTAGTGCTGGTTTAGAGGCATTTTTAAAAAGATAGTCTGCTTTACTTGTAATGGCTTAAAAATTATTTTCTAAAAATATCGCTATTATTTAACGTACTTTTTCTAACAAAAAAATGACCCAATCCAAACGATTTGATCATTCAATATACGTGCATATTTAATTATTTCAAATTATTATAGTAATCTTCATCAACCGGCTCAAGCCAAGTGGACTTTGCCTTGTCAGTATCAGTCATGATTGAAAGGTGCGCAAACCATGAATCCTTCGCTGCACCATGCCAATGCTTAGTGTTAGGGGCAACAACATAAACATCACCAGGTGTCATCTTATGAGCTGGCTTACCTTCTTCTTGAACCCAGCCCTCACCTGCAACGCAAACCAAAGTTTGAGCAACAGTGTGCATATGCCAATGATTGATGCATCCCGGTTCAAATGAAACATTTGAAATACTACAGTTAGCCCTATTAGCAAGTGGATTCAAATAACTCTCACCAGTAAAATATTTCGCATAAGCTGTGTTAGGTTCGCCAAAACCAAATGAACAATTCTTTACTTCTTCTTCGTTTCTAGCCATTTTTATTTCTCCTTTGCTCAACTCAATTACATTGTATGCTTAGAAATTAAGCTTGAGAAATATCTATAATTACTGGCTAGCTATAACTTTTACTTATGCAAAATGCTATAATGGACTTCCTTGGCAGGGGCGACAAAGACGATTTCCGAAAGATTTCGTCTTTTTTCTCCTTTTCTAATGTAAGCGCTTTATTTTTATGTAATTCTATGCTAAAGTAAAAATTGTAAAGATAAAGAGTATGAATAAGATAAATATCCAATTATTTATCTCCAAACTAAGGGGATGGCAATTATGACTACAGTTATTGGAATTACATTTTTGGCACTTGAATTGCTCGGTGTATTTATTTTATCAGCAGTTTCACCAAATTGATTTTTGGCTTTTAAGACTCCTAAAATTATTAATATCACTCAAAAACTACTAGACTCTCAGACGGATCTAATAGTTTTTCTATTATTTTAACTTTTCAAAAAAATTTTGTCTGTTTTTTGTGTATTAAATAGTAGAGGGCTCTGCCCTACTCTACAGAAAGCAGGTGTGTTACGAAAGAAACACCTAAAGTAATCAAACCGTGGTATGGCTTCTTGGAAGATCAGGTCTTCGGTGAAATCATATCAGACAAGAAAATTTGCAAGTATATTTTTGAAACCATCTTGTCTTTCAAGATCAAAGAAATCTACTATCCGGAAAAACAAAAAGAAGTCAAAGATCCTAAACATCGTGAGCGTAAAGATGTACGCTTCGACATACTGGTCGAAGATTACGAGCACAACCTTTACGATGTAGAAGCTCAAACTACCGATAAGAAAGACCTTGGCTGGCGAATGCGGTACTATGCTGCTAAAATGGATCAACGCTATACTCTCGATAAAGGCAAGACCTATCGCAACATGAAAAAGGCCTATTTGATTTTCTTATGCAACTTCGATCCTGAAGGTGAAGGCCGGATCAAATACACTTACCATACTTATGAAGATCACAACAAGTCTAAGCAATTTCAGGACGGACTAGAAAAAATTATAATTAATGGCAAAGGAATTCCTAATGGTGAAAATGCAGATCAGGTAGGCTTAGTTAACCTGATTAATGACCGACCTGTCCACTTGAATGCAATTTTTGACGAAATTCAAACGCGAATCAAGGACATGAACGAAGATCCAGAATGGAGGGATAAAATGATCGACTACGAAACTAGAATGCTTGAAAAAGAGCAAGAAGCAGAAGAAAAAGGTATGCAAAGAGGCATAGCTAGCGCTACTGTTTCCGGCATAAAAAAGTTAATCGCTGCTTTAAAAGATTTCGGCGGCAATGATGAACAAATCTTAAATCGCTTAGAGAAGGATTACGGTGATCAACTCTCCATTGATGAATTGAAAGACTTCATGAAACAAGCTTAAATTTTTACAAATCAATCTAGTCAAAAAGCCAGGCAAAATTTGCCTGGCTTTTCGTATCTAAATCTATTTCTACTTGAGCTTATCAGCATCTAGGGCTGTTTTGATCTCTACTTTTGCAGCCTTATTTGCACGAACATATCTGTTCTTTCCTACTCTGTAATATTTCTTACCATGGATTTTAACTATCTTGGCATCATTCCATGCCCAGTAGCATTTACCCTTAGTCAAAGTAATATGTTTCTTAAGTAACTTACCGTTTTTATCATATAAACGTGCTCTGTAATGTTTTATCTTGATTGCTTTAACGGTTTGTAAGTTAGCTACCTTGATAAACTTACCGTTGGCTAAGCGACAGAACTTTTTACCATTAATTCTGAATTCTTCGCCATTGTTCCAAACGTAAACAAACTTACCATGCTTTACAACGGTCAACTTATGCTTCTTACCAGTTGCTTTACCATTAGCATCGTAAAGGTATGAGTTGTGAACTACAAGTTTCTTAAGCAAAGTGTTGAACAACTTCACATACTTGTTATCACCGACTTGAACGTACTTCTTGCCTGCCAAGGTAGTGATTTGACCCTTGTGCCATGCAGAAATAGTATTGCCCTTTTCAAGCAAAGTATTCTTGCCGTCTGTAATTACAACATTGCCGTCACCATCATAGACGAAGGCGTTGTGAGTTAAGATTAGGGTGATGGTGTCTGTTGAAACTTCAGTATCACTAGAATTATTAGTTGGAATTACAACACGTGGCTTACTAATTGGTTGTTCTGAAGTAGTGACATTACCTACTTGATCCACTACCTTAATTGTAATGATATGATCACTTGGCTGACCATTATTGTCATCTAAATTAACATCATAGTTAATGTTATATGGTCCGTATGGATTAAGTGATTGGCCAGATTCTGGATAACTATTAACTTGCCTGGTATTTCTTTGAGTAAATATATTATTACCGTCTATTATGACAGAATAGCCACTCATATTATCATTAGCAGTACCTAAAATATGCAAAACTGGTTGATTAGTGATAGTTGGCAATTCGACATTCAAAGTTGTAGTTTCAAAATCCACTATTGCTCCAATTACACCACGGTATTTTTCTCCGTCTTTAGTAGTATAAATATACTGTATTGCCTTCTGACCAGTTTTAGGTTCCTTAAAAGTAAATTTAAAATTACCATCCTTATCAAATTTGATTAAATTAGCTGGATCATTTTCAGAATTACCCTGCACAACTGCAATTAAACTAGCAACTTTATCTGGATCAACAGATCCTGTAACATTCCAATTACCTGTTAATGGGTCATATCCATCTTCTTTAGCATCATCTATATTAGTAAAATCAATTTCATTCTTTTCAAAATGATCAAAGCTAATATTGCCTAGGTCCTCTGAGTCAATTTTTCCTGGATTTGAATTGTCGGAATCATCTGAATCATTAGTTTCGGCTGCTGGAGAATCTGGATCCACATCTGTTACCTTGAAAGTATATAACTCATTCTTTCCAGCTTCATCAGAAGTAAATACGATCTTTCCTGAAGTAACATCAATTGGAACCGCATATTGACCATTAACTACCTGCACTAATTTACCATTAATGTAGAAATTATGATTAGCCGCACCTCTTAAAGTGTAAGTGTCGAATTTTTTATTTTCATGATAATCAGCACGTTGGTATCAAATGGCATACCAGTAATTGCATTCCAAACACTAACTTCAGCTTTACCTGCAACTGGCGCAATATTCCTAGTTTCACTAGCCGTATTATCTGCAGCATCACTCACAGCTATAGTAATTTTATTTTGAGTATTTGCTAAAGCTGCGAGTTCCTCAGCATCCAATTTAACAGTGAAATGACCTTTAGTTTTATCATCATTGTCAAACTGATTTTGGCCTTCATTTAATTTGAAACCGAAAACTTTATCATTAATAGTAACAGTACCATACGAATAATCAGTGAAGCCAACACCAGTATCTTCATAGCTACCAGTTAGAGTATTAGTTTGAGTATCATAATTGAAACTCTTAAATACAGGCTTAGTCGTATCAATGATAATTGGCATATCATGCATATCATGAGTTTGAACTTGATGAGGTCCCTTATTATAAAGTGTTGCTATGAAGCGATAAGTATATTGACCATCTGGCGCTACTTCCATTTTGCCGGTCTTTTTATTGTAAACTTTACCGTCCCATTTATACTCATCTGTACTTACCGTAGTTTCAGAGCTGTGATTGTCATAATATGATTTAGCTACGTCTTTTGCATCAGTAACTACTCGTATTACTTTACCCTTGTCATTAAGGACTTCAATCTTAAGATCCTTGATATTTTGTTTTAAGTACATAAATAGTAATACATAATCACTCTCATTATCATCATTAGGTGAAAATGCAACTTTACCACTATCATAAACTTGAGCAGCTTGTTGCCATTTATAATCGGCATTATCTTGTTTTTTCTGCTTAACAAATTGCTTTAATGAATATTCATCGGCAATACCACGTGGATAATTATCTTCATTAGTAAGACGGTTGCCTAAAATATCAGTATCGTCTTCATTAGCGTTTTTATCAAAGACGTGCTCATTAGTCATATCACCATAATAACCAAGATATGGTACAAAAAGATCTACCTGACCGTTGTTACCTGCAAAATGCAAATATCCTTCAACTAATTGATTCTTTTGCAAACCAGTCGGCTTTAAAGTATAGGCAAATTTAGCAGTTGAATCTGGAGCAATAGTAATACTATTTTCTCCATCAACACGTGCACCTGCTAATTGGACATCACTAAACAATCCAGTATCTGGATCACGATCTTCAGTATATCCTCCACCCAAATCATCAAAGGTATAAGTTTGTTCCTTGTCACTTAAATTATGGAAAGTTAAGTTGAAATTAGTTGAATCTTGAATATTGTGTAAGCTAAGTGAACTAGTTCCATCATCGGCAGTAATATAAACTGGTGATGATGTTGCTGCACCAGCATTAATTTGACCAGCACCTTGTCTACGAGGAGACACAATAGCAGAATTATCACTATTTACGTCTAACTGTGGATTAGCAGTACTCATTATCAAGCCCTTCACTGCTTGAACTAAAGCTGCACCATGTAAATTAGGATTGGTCTTTTTTAGTCGTTGAATAACTAAAGCAGCTACACCTGAATTAAATGGTGTTGCCATTGAAGTACCATCCATCTTAACGTATTTATTATCATTTCCTGTTGAAATAATATCCACACCTGGAGCTGATACATCTGGCTTTAAAGTATAATCAGGAAGTGGTCCCCAAGAAGTAAAATCTGCCATGTCACTGTCTTCATCTTATTCTGATTTTTCAGCCGCTACAGTAATGGCGTCTGGAGAGTCAGCAGGATCACCAATATCACCTGAATTAAATGGCTTGTAATTACCTAAATTTGAATTAGGATAATAGTCATCCTTATCAGAAACATTATTTGATGCATCAATTGATGCAGAATTACCATCGTTGGAAGCAGAAACGGAAATAACAACCCCATGATCAACAGCATAACGAATTGCTCTTTGATCGGCGTTATTCAAGTTGGGCACATTAGGTGCACTATTAAGAGATAGTGAAATTACATCAGCTCCAGCATTAACTGCATCATAGATCGCTTCGGCCACATCACCCGTAGTTCCATCATCACTAAAATACTTTAAGAACAATAGTTGAGCTTCTGGTGCTACTCCAACAACATATTCACCATTTTTATTATCGGGCTGACCATTAGCAGCAATAATTCCGGATACATGTTGGCCGTGAGAGCCATCTTTTACTGCATCTTGGTTATTTTCTTTAATTTGATCATCATCACCTGTGATCATGTTATGCACATAAGGAAACTTAGGACTTACGTAACGACCATGACCTAACTTCTTGATGATCTTTTCCATGTCTTCTTTAGAAAACTTAGGATTAGTAGGTGCAGTTTGGAAATCTTTATGACTTGGATCTGCTCCAGAGTCAATTACAGCTACAGCAATGCCTTCACCTTTATAACCTTGGTCCCATGCATCTTGAACGTTGCCTTTAATATGATCAGGTGTATTTACAGGTTGATTTTGACTTTCATAATAACCTTTATCAGTATCATCATCACCTACCGGTTGATCTGGTGTATCTTGATCAGTTTGATCATCTCGTCTTCACCCTGCGTAGGTTGTTTTACTTGTTTTTGCTGTGCTTGATCAGTTTGCTTATTAGTCTCAACTTGTTCTGTCTTCACACCAGCATCAGCTTCAGCTGCTTGCGCTTTTCCAGTTGGCACAAACAAAACCACTGAACCTGAGGCTAACGCGATAACAGCGGCAGCAGTCCACTTATTCTTCATTCTGCCAAAATTAGTAGCACTTTTTTGCCGTGCTCTAACTCCAATTTCTTTTTAGCAGAAAAAACATAAGAATAATCTACCGAGTTATAGTTATCTTTTCCTTTCATTTAAATTCCTACAATAATTTTTTAATATTCATGACTTAATGTCCATCATTTTAGCATAAAGTAATAAAAAATAGATTTGTATATTTGACCAATTTATAGTCAAAAAGACGTTCATTTGTCTATTTATATAGAATAAAAAAGACATACTATAATCTAATATAAATGCATTAATAAACTAATATTAATCTCAATAGAAGATTGA
>ERZ1643250.2267-NODE-2267-length-14788-cov-6.578090_pt1 | contig 14788 bp, 15 predicted proteins | sample MGYA00579262_ERZ1643250 | MGnify/ENA primary metagenome ERZ1643250 (study PRJEB29033, sample SAMEA4952265) | chicken gut metagenome | biome: Broiler Chicken; feature: Gastrointestinal Tract; material: Caecum | place: Ireland | collected 2018 | study: Broiler...
ACTAAATCTCACCGGAAATACTCTCGGCATATCATAGAGGGCCATCTCTTCTAACTTTTCTGTTTCCTGTTCTTCCTGCCCCAATGCTCCTTTGAGTATCGGCCGGCGTTTCAGCCTGCCCTCCTGTATATCCGCATCAAAAAAGACGATCGCCAGATCTAAATAGGGGATATGGGCATATTCCCGGAACAACGGAAGATTCTTCTTATAATTCACCAACTGATATATAATCATGCCTTTTACGAACCTTTCCCACCACATTGGATGTATTTTGCCCCGTTTTTTGACTCTCTGTTTTATTTTTCAGGTTTTGTAGAAAAATTTGTACGAATGTACAGAAATGAAAACCAGGGATGCCGCAATCAGATCACGGCAGCCCCTCTCAAAAATCAGATTCACTCAGACAACCCGGCTGCAAAACGCAGCGGATATGTTATACTCTGGAAAGATATTCTCCGGTACGAGTATCAATCTTTAAGGTATCGCCTTCATTTACAAATAAAGGAACATTAATTACTGCTCCGGTTTCTACCGTCGCAGGTTTGGTTGCGCCCTGGGCAGTATTGCCTGCAAAGCCCGGCTCTGTTTCTGTTACCTTTAATTCTACAAATAACGGCGGCTCAATCGCAAATACATTGCCGTTATGAGAACAGATCTTCACAATTTCGTTCTCTTTTACAAATTTCAGATTATCGCCTACCGCTTCTTTATTCAGACCGATCTGCTCGAATGTTTCTGCGTCCATAAAGTAATATAACTCACCATCGTTATATAAATACTGCATGTCCACTCGTTCAATACGAGCCTGCGGGAACTTTTCCGTAGGACGGAAAGATTTCTCCAGGACTGCTCCGGTTATAATGTTTTTATACTTGGTCCTTACAAACGCTGCTCCCTTTCCAGGTTTTACGTGCTGAAACTCAACAATCTGGCAGACATTCCCGTCGATTTCAAGGGTAATACCATTTTTGAAATCACCTGCTGATATCATGTTATTTCCTCCTTCAATTCAAGTACGCTTAAATTTTATTTTATAATAAACAATTGCTTTTTTCAACTGTTTTTTATCCTGTTTTCCAGCTTTTCCTCAATTTCCATGATCAGACCCTCAAAAGGCTTTTCCCCCGTTACAGCCTGGATATCTGCCATTTTTTTGTAAACAGGCTCTCTTTGCGCCAGCATCTTCTTAATCTTTTCTTCCCGGTTTTCATCGCTTAAAAAAGGATTGCTTTTCCCCTCCAGCCTCTTTTTCAGCGTCTCCACCGAGCCTTTCAGATAGATTACAGTACCCAGTTCTTTTAAATATTTCTGGTTTTGTTCCTGCAGCGGAAAACCTGCGCTTACAGAGATAACTGTGGGCTCTTTGACTTTCAGCATCTCTTTTCCTGTATACGTCTCCAGAGCTCTGTAAAAGGGCTCTCCGAACTTATCCAGCAGCTCTTTGACAGACATCTTCATGTTCTGTGCGATTTTCTTATCAACATCCAGAAACGGCATTTCCAAATCCTGTGCCAGCCGCTTTCCTACCCGTGTTTTCCCTGACCCCATGAATCCTATTACGACAATGTGATTCAAGAAATCCCCTCCTCCTTGTAGTAAAAATGTAAAACAATTTTTTCAAGGTAACGTTTCAAAACAATCTGAATCTCTTCCTTCGGATGTATGGGTTTCACCAGAATATTCCGTATTCCCGCTTTCTTCGCCCCATATATATCCGTAAAAAGCTGATCCCCTATGAATATGGTTGTATCCTGGCTCGTTCCCAGCCGCTCCATGGCTTTTCTGTAGTTTTTCACAGACGGTTTATGAGCATTTTCGATAAAGCTGACCTGTATGGGCTGATTAAACGAAGCAACTCTTTCTTTTTGATTGTTCGATATGAAACAACAGCGAAAGCCGATTTCTTTCAGTCGTTTAAACAACGCAACTGCCTTTTGATCCGCCGGAGCTCCATGGGGAACCAGCGTATTGTCAATATCAAACAAAAGCCCCCGATACCCCTGGGTATATAAACGCTCATAGTCTATTTTATAGGCAGAGTCCGCACACTCATCGGGAAAAAAACGATTAAACACTTTAATAACCCCTTTGCTTTTACATAAGGATGCCTCCAAAGGTTTTCCCTTTCAAGACATCCCTGTCTGTTTCTTTTTTGTTCTGATCCCTGCCGGAAATCAGCGTTCGTTTAATGGTTTATATTCTGCTGCTCCCAGTACGTTTTTATAAGCGGGACGGATAATCTTATCTGCATTGATTAACTCTTCCATACGGTGAGCGCTCCAGCCTACAATACGTGCAATGGCAAACATCGGTGTATACAGTTCCAGAGGAAGATCCAGCATGCTGTATACAAATCCGCTGTAGAAATCCACGTTAGCGCTGACCCCTTTATAAATTCTGCGCTCTTTTGCAATTACTTCCGGCGCCAGACGTTCTACCATGGAATAGAGCCTGTAATCTTTCTTTCTTCCCTTTTCATAAGCTAACTGCTCCACAAAGCCTTTGAAGACTTCTGCACGGGGATCGGATATGGAATAGATCGCATGTCCCATACCGTAGATCAGGCCTTTTCTGTCGAAAGCTTCTTTATGTAACAGCCGTTCCAGATAAGCTCTTACTTCATCTTCATCTTCCCAGTCTCTGACTTCTTTTTTCAAATCCTGGAACATTTTCACCACCTTAATATTTGCCCCGCCGTGTTTCGGACCTTTCAGAGAACCAAGGGCAGCCGCAATTGCGGAATAAGTATCTGTTCCGGAAGAAGAAACCACATGGGTGGTAAAGGTAGAGTTGTTACCGCCGCCGTGCTCCATATGAATAATCAGAGCCAGATCTAATATCTTTGCTTCCAGCGGTGTGTACTTTTTATCCGGACGAAGCATCCGCAGAATATTCTCAGCAGTTGACAAATCTTTTCCCGGGTGGTGAATATAAAGGCTTTTCCCTCTCTCATAATGGTTATATGCATGATATGCATAAACGGAAAGCATTGGAAATACACTTATCAGGTTCAGACATTGCCTTAAAACGTTGGGCAAAGACGTATCGTCCGGATTCTTATCATAAGAATATAACGTCAGAACACATCTGGACAGTGCGTTCATAATATCTTTACTGGGCGCTTTCATAATTACGTCTCTTACAAAATTTCTCGGCAGAGACTGCTGATTGATTAATAATTTGTGGAACTCTTCCAGCTGCTGCGAATTGGGAAGGGCTCCAAACAGCAGCAAATAAGTAACTTCTTCAAAACCAAACCGGTCGTCCTTTAAAAATCCTGCTGTTAAATCTTTGATATTATATCCTCTGTAAGACAGACTTCCTGCGCATGGAACTTCTTTTCCATCCACCATTTTCGTTGCCTGAACATTTGATATTTGAGTTAAACCTGCCAGTACTCCTTTTCCGTTTAAGTCACGAAGTCCTCTTTTTACATCATACTTCCCGTATAAATCCACATCAATTTTGCTCTTTTCCTGGCAAATCTCCGTTAATTTTTCAATCTCCGGTGTTACTTTCATGTTAAAACCTGACATCTTATATTTCTCCTTTCTTGCTTTTCCCTAATTTTCTCCGATAGAACTCCCTCCTCATTCCTGTTCGAGCAATGGAAAATTTCTCAACATTGTCATTATATCAGAATTTTTTCCAATGATCCAGCATTTCAGTTAATTAAGGTTTAACAACTTGCCCAAAACAGAATCATTGTAGAAAATCATAGGTTCCTGATTGGGAAAATACACAATCATTCTGTATCCGTAATAGAGAATGGCAAGCCCTGCTGTTATATAAACTGCCTTTTTTATAAAGCTGCAGCTGGAATCAAAAAAATATCGCTCTGTAAATCCTCCGGCCAGTAAAACAGGAATTGCATAAACAAATGCATGCATCCGGAAAGCTTCTTTCAACTTTCCTTCCAGCAAAAGCATTCCGGCCCTGGAAATTCCGCAGCCCGGACAGGGGATCCCCCATAACCTGCGGATCGGACAGACTTCTCCTGAGATCAGGAGAAGTACAACCATGGCAATCCCCACAGCAAGAACTGCTTTTCCGTATTGCTTAACATCTGCTTTCAGTTTTTCCTTTAATTCTTTCATAATTTCTGCTGATACCCGTTTAAAAAGTCTCTGAGACTGTCAGCCGCTTTTTTAAGCTGACGGACATTGGGAAGATATACCACGCGGAAGTGATCCGGATTCGGCCAGTTAAATCCCTTTCCATGTACCAGAAGCACCTGTTTTTCCTTCAGGAAATCCAGGGCAAACTGCTCGTCATCCAGAATATGGAACTTCTCTGTGTCAATTTTCGGGAAGATATAGAACGCTGCCTTTGGTTTTACCGCAGTAATTCCCGGTATATCTGTCAGTGCGTTATAAATATACTCCCTTTGTTCATAAATTCTTCCGCCCGGCTTGATGTATTCATTCACACTCTGGTATCCGCCCAGAGCCGTCTGCACGATAGACTGGGCCGGAACATTGGAACACAGACGCATGGAGGAAAGCATATTCAGTCCCTCAATATATCCTCTGGCCTGTTTCTTATTTCCGCTTAAAACCATCCATCCAATACGGAATCCGGCCACCATATGGGATTTGGAAAGTCCGGAAAAAGTTACACAGAAAACATCTTCTGCTAAAGATGCGATGGATATATGCCGGTAGTGATCCATGACCAGCCGGTCATAAATTTCATCTGAAAAAATAATTAATTCTTTTTCTCTTGCAACCTGAACAATCTGTTCCAGAATTTCCTTCGGATATACGGCTCCCGTGGGGTTATTGGGGTTGATGATTACAATGGCCTTTGTTTTATCTGTGATTTTACTGCGGATGTCATCAAGATCCGGATACCATTCCGACTGTTCATCACACAGATAATGAACTACCTTTCCTCCTGCCAGTGTTGCCGTGGCCGTCCACAGAGGATAGTCAGGCGCCGGAATCAGAATTTCATCGCCGTCATTTAACAAGGCCTGCATACAGAGAGTAATCAGCTCGCTGACGCCGTTTCCCGTATAAATATCCGACATAGTAACTCCGGGAATCCCTCTTAGCTGACAGTACTGCATGATGGCCTTTCTGGCTGAAAAGATCCCCTTGGAATCTGAATATCCCTGGGAAGTCCTCACATTGCTAAGCATATCTAATATAACCTCCTGGGGGGCCGAGAAATCAAAGGGATAGGGATTTCCGATATTCAGTTTTAAAACTTCCATTCCGTTTTCTTCCATCCGGGCCGCCTCATCTACTACGGGCCCCCGCACATCGTATAATACATCGTTAAGCTTTTCAGATTTCTCAAATTTTCTCATAGATTTTCTCCTTCCCCTTTAATATTCGGAGCTTTTCGATTCTTAATAAACAAAATAAATACCACCCCGCTGACCGCCATTAACATGGGGTAAATACAGTAGGGAATGATTTCATAAGGCGTTGTCCGGGTCAGGCTGGCCGCTGATAAAAGCTGGGCGCCATAGGGGATTAACCCCTGACCTACAGAAGTAAACATATCCAGTAAAGAGGCAGAACGTCTGGGAGAAATTCCATATTCGTCGCTGATTTCTTTCGCTATGGGGCCAGCCATGACAATAGCAACTGTATTATTGGCCGTACACATATCCACCAGAACCGCTAAAAGGGCAATCCCCAGTTCTCCCCCTTTTTTACCTTTAATTCTGCTTTTAATAGACGTCAGAAGGAACTGAATGCCTCCCATCTCTTTTACCAGGGAAACGATGCAGGCCACCACAATGGAAATTACGGTAATATCATACATTCCCATAATTCCCCCGCTTCCGTCCGCACCAGATGCCACTACTTTAAAAATTTCCGCCAACCCAATGGAGCCGGAGGCAACACCTACAATAAGAGATAAAACAATCCCCGCTGCCAGAACCAAAAACACATTAAACCCAATGAGCGCTCCGATTAAAACCACCAGGTAGGGCAGTACCTTCCAGATACTGTAAGACATATCTCCTGAAGCTTCATACTGAATGTCGCTGGTCAGCACAAAGAAGATGATTATGGTTAAAATCGCCGCAGGCAAAACAATGATAAAGTTCTCCTTAAATTTATCTTTCATCTCACATCCCTGGGTTTTTACTGCTGCAATGGTGGTATCGGAAATCATAGACAGGTTGTCTCCGAACATAGCGCCGCACATTACCGCCCCGATGCAAACCGGCATCTCATATCCTGTCTTTTCGCTGATTCCCACAGCTATGGGAGCCAGGGCTGCAATGGTACCCATGGAAGTTCCCATGGATACGGAAATAAAGCATCCAATAATAAATAATCCTACCACAGCGGCACCGGAAGGAAGCACGGAAAGTCCCAGATTCACCACACTGTCCACACCCCCGGCGGCTGTCACTGCGCCGGAAAATCCGCCGGCTGCCAGGAAAATCAGACACATGGTTATAATATTGTCTTCCCCTACTCCCGTTGCGATTATGTGGATTTTCTCGTTGAAATTATGGCTTCGGTCCTGCAGAAAAGCCACAAACAAAGCAATCAGAAATCCCACAATTGCCGGCATGCTGTTAAAGTCTCCTGTAATAAAACCCGTTCCCAGAAATATTACCAGAAATACCACAATCGGAAGTAACGCAATCGCCCTTCCTTTCTTTTCTTTCGCCATCTTTCTCTTCTCCCTTTTCCGTTTATTTATACAGTATATAATCTCATATCGTTTCTTTTTAGGCAAGTAAATTTCTATTATTCTATAAAGAATCCGTAGTTCTTCTTGTTTGTTTTTATTAGATTTATCTAATTTTCCCTTAATTTTTCAGGAACTTTTCTGCAAAACCATACAAGGATCCGAATTTTTTCTTAGGAATATTTCATTTTTTTTCACTTTAGAGTATAATAGTACCGGAAAAAACCTTTGTGAAATCAAAGAGAAGGAGGGCAATTATGTCATACACAGAAGAGGTTTACGAAAGAGTCGTAGCACAAAACCCCAACGAACCGGAATTTCATCAGGCAGTAAAAGAAGTACTTGACTCTTTAGCAGTTGTAATTGATGCAAACGAGGAGGAATACCGCAGACTGTCTATTTTAGAGCGTCTTGTAGAACCTGAAAGAATCATTTCTTTCCGTGTACCCTGGGTAGATGACAATGGCAAGGTTCAGGTAAATAAAGGATACCGCGTACAGTTTAACAGCGCTATCGGACCATACAAGGGCGGTCTTCGTTTCCATCCGTCTGTAAACCAGAGCATCTTAAAATTCCTTGGATTCGAACAGATTTTCAAAAATTCCCTGACAGGACTTCCCATCGGAGGCGGCAAGGGTGGTTCAAACTTTGATCCAAAAGGTAAATCAGACAGAGAAGTTATGGCTTTCTGCCAGAGCTTCATGACAGAGCTTTCTAAATATATCGGCGCTGATCAGGACGTTCCTGCGGGCGACATCGGTGTAGGCGGACGTGAAATCGGATATTTATTCGGACAATACAAAAAAGTACGCGGATTATATGAAGGCGTTTTAACCGGCAAAGGTCTTACTTTCGGCGGTTCTCTTATCCGTACTCAGGCTACCGGCTACGGCGTTGTTTACATCCTGAACGAGCTTTTAGCTGATCATAATATGTCTATCGACGGCAAAACTATCGTTGTTACAGGTTCCGGTAACGTTGCGATCTATGCTGCTGAAAAAGCAATGCAGTTAGGTGCAAAAGTTGTTGCCATGAACGATTCCAACGGCTACATCCATGATCCAAACGGCATTAATCTGGACGTTGTAAAAGATCTGAAAGAAGTAAAACGTGCAAGAATTAAAGAATATGCCGATTTAGTTCCAGGTTCTTCCTATACAGAGGGAACCGGCATCTGGACAATCCCCTGTGACATTTATCTGCCATGCGCCACTCAGAACGAGCTGGATCTGGAAGGTGCTGAAATCCTTGCAGGCAATGGCTGTAAAGTCGTTGTAGAAGGCGCTAATATGCCTACTACTTTAGAGGCTACTAACTACTTCCTGGACAACAACATTCTGTTTATCCCGGGAAAAGCTGCAAATGCCGGCGGCGTTGCTACTTCTGCACTGGAAATGTCTCAGAACTCCATGCGTTTAAGCTGGTCCGAGCAGGAAGTAGATGAAAGACTTCACAGAATTATGGTAGATATTTACCAGAAGATTTCAGAGGCTGCGAAACGTTACGATATGAAAGATAACTTCGTTATCGGAGCAAACATTGCAGGATTTGAAAAAGTTGTAGACGCTATGAAAGCACAGGGAATCGTTTAATTCCTGCTGACTTTGGCAAAAGAATCTAAAACAGGGGAACCGGTAACTGTCCAGCTACTGATTCCCCTGAATTTTTATCACAGGCTGTTTTATTTCAAAAACTTTTTCAGCTCATCCATAAAGGTATTCACGTCTTTAAACTCCCGGTATACAGAAGCAAACCGCACATAGGCAACCGCATCCAGTTCTTTTAAATGTTCCATTACCAGTTCTCCCACCTTTGTGCTTTCCACTTCTCTGTCTTCCAGGTTAAATATCTCGCTCTCAATGGCATCGATACATTCTTCGATCTTTTCCACAGGTATGGGTCTTTTGTAGCAGGCTCTCATAATTCCCGCCTCAATTTTCCCCCTGTCATACTGTTCCCGGCTCTGATCTTTTTTAATAATAACAAGAGGGATGGCTTCCACGCGTTCGTAGGTTGTAAACCTCTTTCCACATGAATCGCACATCCGGCGGCGGCGGATAGAATTTGTCTCTTCCACTGGTCTGGAATCTACAACTCTCGTATTATCTTTGTCGCAAAATGGACATCTCATCTTTGTATTTCCTCCCGTTTTCCGGTTTCAGGATACCCGCTCTCTCTTTGGCATCCCCGCTTTTTTTGTTTTAGTATACTGAATTCTGATTTTTAAGTCAATAAACTTCTGGTTCTGAAGCCTGCTTTTCCGGTATTTCTGGCATACTTTTGCCGGTTTCACATAGGATAAAGAAAAAAGCGTGCATTTTATGAGAATGTGTGATCTAAAACAAAAAGAGATTATTAATACCTGTACCTGCCGTTCCCTGGGCTGTCCCATTGATATTGAATTTGATCCCTGTACAGGCAAAATCTGCGCTCTGGTAGTTCCGGGACCCGCTAAAGCCTTCTGCTTTTTCGGCAGGGACAGCGAATTTATCATCCCCTGGCAGTGCATCTGTCAGATTGGAGACGATATTATTCTGGTAGAAATCAAAGAAGAAAAATGTTTTCATAAAGATTAGCCTCTCTGCCTTATCTTTTCTTGACGCGAAGGCCCGGCTGGAGTATGATAATCTGTAAATAAAACCAGAACGGGATGTGAAAATTATGAAAAAAATATTGATTGTTGTAGATATGCAGAAGGACTTTATTGACGGCTCTCTGGGCACTAAAGAGGCTCAGGCCATTGTAAAAAATGTGGAAACCAGGATTCAGACTTTCCAGGGAGACGTCTATTATACCCAGGACACCCACAGTGAAAATTATCTGGAAACCCAGGAAGGACGAATCCTTCCGGTAGTTCACTGTGTCAAAGGGACGGACGGATGGAAACTCCATCCGGAAATTCTCAAAGCCTGCGAAGACAAAGCTGCCGTTTCCGTTGAGAAATATACTTTTGGCTCCAAAGAACTTCCCGGGCTTCTTTCCGAAAAATATCCGGAAGGATTGGAGAGCATTACTCTGATTGGGCTTTGTACCGACATTTGCGTAATTTCCAACGCTCTTTTATTAAAGGCCTTTTTCCCGGAAACTCCTATGGAAGTGGACGCCTCCTGCTGCGCCGGAGTCTCTCCTGCAAGTCATCTGAATGCCCTTGAGGCCATGAAAATGTGTCAGATAAGCATCACCGGAGAAAATTAAAATTTCCGTTTTCAAAAGCCCTTGACAACCGCCTGTGCAAAAATGTCAAGGGCTTTTATTTTTTATATTTTCGGGGAATTCGTATAATTCAAGTTCATTGTGAGAATCATCTAAAATGTAAGATACGGACAGGAGGATGATAGCAATGGCAATAAACAAAGTGGAAATATGCGGAGTCAATACCTCGAAACTTCCTATCCTTACCGCTCAGGAAAAAGAAGAACTGTTTTCCCGCATCAGGCAGGGGGATATGGAGGCCAGAGAACTTTATATTAAAGGAAATCTGCGTCTGGTGTTAAGCGTGATTAAACGTTTTTCCAACAGCAATGAAAATGCCGACGATTTGTTCCAGATAGGATGTGTGGGATTAATTAAAGCGATTGATAACTTTGACACTACCCTAGATGTAAAGTTTTCCACCTACGCAGTCCCCATGATTATCGGAGAAATCCGCCGGTATTTAAGAGACAACAATTCCATCCGGGTCAGCCGTTCCTTAAGAGATATTGCTTACAAAGCAATTTATGCAAAAGAACATTTTATGAAAGAACACTCCAAAGAGCCGACAATTATGGAAATTGCCAGTGAAATCGGCATTGAAAAAGAGTTAATCGTCTATGCTTTAGATGCAATTCAAAACCCTGTCAGTCTATATGAACCTGTCTACACAGAAGGAGGCGACACCCTCTATGTAATGGATCAAATCAGCGACAAGAAAAACCGTGAGGAACACTGGGTAGAAAATCTGTCCCTTCAGGACGCCATTTCCCGTCTAAGTCCCAGGGAACAGCACATTATCCGTCTCCGTTTCTATGAAGGAAAAACCCAGATGGAAGTGGCCCAGGAAATCGGTATCTCCCAGGCCCAGGTCAGCCGGCTGGAAAAAAATGCCCTTCGCAGTATGAAACATCATCTGTCTTGAAGATACCGGCGGCGGACACTTCTTCCTTAAGCTTTCCGGAATTTCTGAAGATACGCCGCCGGCGTCTCATGCATATAGAGTTTAAAATTCTTATAAAAATTATTCATATTCTGATATCCGACTTTCTCTGCTGCACCCTGGATCGAAAGCCGCTCTTCCTTCAGATACTGAGCCGCTTTCTGAACCCGGAGTTTATTAATATAGGATACAATCGTCATATTCATATGTTTTTTAAAAATCCGGGCCAGATGGCTCTCAGAACAAAATGTGTTCTTCGCCAGATCCTCCAGTTCTATTTTTTCCATATAATGGGTATGAATATACGTAAGCATAGAATTAACTGTTTCATTGGATGTAAAGTTCCATCCGATTGCCCGGGTAATTGCCTGCTGCAGCTGTTCCAGTTCAATGGGCTTGGAGATAATATCGCTGACTCCAAGACGCAGCGCTTTCTGGGCATACTGAAAAGAACCGTACGCGGTCATTACAATAATTTTTGTATTCTGAATTTTTTGAATTACCTCAAATCCATCCATGTATGGCATATGAATATCCATAAAAGCCAGTTCCGGTTTCTCTCTTTCAATTAAATCTAATGCGGTTTTTCCATTTTCCGCAGTCCCCACAATCTCAATCGGCAGATTTTCCGATTCAATAAAGTAACGGATGATTCCGTATGCCGCCTGTTCATCATCACAAATTACTGCCCGTACCATCTTCATTCTCCTTATTTACAATTTTATCCGGTATTTCGATGACAAATACAGTTCCTGTCTTTCTCTCAGAATTTATCTGAAACTGAAACTGCTCTCCGTAAATACTGTATAATTTGTGGTAAACCATGGACAATCCATGGCCGGTACTCCCCATCATTCCCTCATTGATTCTTTTGCATTGTGCCGCGTCTACTTCCCGTCCCGAATTTTTCACCTGGATTTTCACTCCATGTTCCATTTTCTCCGCAATGACAGAAAGGTATTTGGTATCTTCTTCCAGAAAGCCGTGGATAAACGCATTCTCCACAACCGGCTGCAGAAAATTAAAGGGTACGCGGCACTGCAGAATTTTTTCATCTGCCTGAAGCCGAATTACCAGTTTCTCTCCGTATCGGATTTTCTGCAGCTGCAGATAGGCTTTGACATACTCCAGTTCTTTTCCCAGAGAGACTACCGCCTCCTGATTCCGCAAAGTATACTGAAACATCTTTGACAGATCTAAAATGGAACGGTACAGATTTAAGTTTTTTCCCTCCAGAGCCATAGAAGCCATGCTGTTTAATGTATTAAAAAGAAAATGGTTATTAATTTTCAAATCTGTCATGGCGTACTCCGCATTTTTCAGATCCCGGATCAGCATCTGGTGAGATTTCTCTGTGTTGGAAATCTGAATTTCCCTCTGGGTTAATTCCTCCCGGTACTGCTGAAATTCGCAGTAATTACGAATGGCTTTGGCAATTTTCCGAAGGAGATTCCAGATACCGAGAGCCGTACTTTTCGGAACGTCATAAACTCCCTGGGGTCCCTGAACGCCTTCTTTGGACTGCAGAATATAGCCGCCCTGGATATGCCCCAGAAAATGAGAACGATAAAATATGGGTACGCAGAATACATCCATTCCATATGGGCAGGAAATGGTTACTTCTTTCCGGTAGTCTACAAAACTCTGAAGAACCATACAGGGACAGCGTCCCTGGTTTTCCAGAGGATGGCATTTTTTCGTGCAGAAACCGGAGTAGATTTTCCCCTGATTCACTGTATTTCCTGTTTTATCAAAAATGCAGTAAGTATAAGGAAGCGTTTCCAGAAACTGGGTACGTATGGCCTCTGTTGCCGTACATAAAAGGCGAACCTCTCCCTTGAAGTTTTCTTCCCCTTCGTCGTTTTCTTCTTCTGATTCAAATTCAGGTTCCATATCTATGGAAACCGTATTGGAAATCAGAAGATGCTGAAAGGGAATATTTCCCACATTAATCACTTCGTGGCGGATTCCCACAGGATATTGAAAGAATTTTCCGGCGGTTAGAATCACCTCTTCTCCGTCCACATAGGAAACTGCCTGGCCCTGGATAATATACAGCGCCTGTTCTTCATAGTGAATATGAGGGAACTGTCTGGCTCCCACATCCAGTGTGACAACTCCCATGTACATTCCATCACCGAATATGCCGCTTTTCCCGTCATTCATCCATTCGATCTGTCCCCATGCTGTTTTCTGACACTTCATTGCCTCTTTACGCCTCCCTGCCCTTTCCTTTTTCTTTTGGAATTAATCCAGATAGGTATGCTTATATTCTTCTCTGATTTCTTCTGGTACCAGGCTGCCTCCTGTTGCCCACACAATATGGGATGCCTGTCCCATTTTTGCGGTCAGGTTTTCTTTTTCCATGTATTCCTGCATCTCCTTTCCCGGCAGTCCGGTCAGTCCCTGAAAAGCGGCGCAGGCGCTTGGCTCCAGAAAAATATCTTCTGCCTCCAGGAGATCTCTCATATAATTATACAATTTTTTATCCGCTACTGTAAACTCTCCGCTTAATAAAGGTTCCATTACGCCTCCCACAAATCCGGACGGCCGTCCAACTGCCAGTCCGTCTGCATGGGTCTGGCCGGTTAATCCTATATCCTGAACAGATATGTCACTGTTTAATCCGCTTGCCATCCCCACCAGCATACAGGGAGCCTGTGTAGGCTCTACAAAGAAACAATGCACGTAATCTCCGAACATGTGCTTCAGTCCGAAGGTAATTCCACCCGGAGCGCCTCCTACTCCACAGGGAATATAGACGAACAGCGGATGATCTTCATCTGCAGAAACCTCTTTCTCTTTTAACTGTCCCACCAGCCGTTTCGCCGCAACGGCATATCCCAGAAACAGATTTCTTGAATTCTCATCATCTACAAAATAACTGTAGGGATTGGCGTCTGACTGCTTTCTTCCATTTTTCACTGCTTCGCTGTAGTCTGACTCATATTCTACCACCGTCACCTGATGGCTCCTCAGGAGATCCTTCTTCCATTGTTTGGCATCTGCCGACATATGAACGATCACTTCATAGCCGATGGCCGCGCTCATAATCCCGATGCTCATCCCCAGATTTCCTGTGGATCCCACCTGGATGGTATATTTACTGAAAAATTCCCGGCATTCAGGTTCGGCCAGCTTTGCATAAGAATCTCCCGGTGCAAGCAGTCCATGTTCCAGAGCCAGATCTTCCGTATGCTTTAAAACTTCATAAATACCGCCTCTTGCTTTTACGGAGCCTGCAATAGCCAGATGGCTGTCCTGTTTCAGCAACAGTCTTCCCTCCAGACCGCACTGATATTTCTGATTCATTTTTTCCTTCATCTGCGGAATGTCTGTCAGTACAGATTCGATAATTCCGTTTCTGTCTTCTGTTTCCGGAAAACACTTCATAATAAACGGAGCAAATCTTTCCAGACGTCTTTCGGCGTCTTCAATATCCGCCATGGTCAGCTCACTGTTTTCTTTCGCATCCGAAAACGGAATTTTATGAGGATTTATCCAGGCAACTTCTTTTTCCTCCCCAATCTCTTTCAGCAGGGGCACTTTTTCCATTAATTCCTCCAGTAATTCTTTCTGCATATTTTTTCATCCGCCTTTCCTTTTTTATTTCAAGAGCAGAAGGGGCTGTCTGCAACAGCCCCTCCTTATTTTTATCAATTATTAATTTTCGTCAAAAGCTCCTGCCGGATACAGAGGGAATTTGCTGATTAAAGCTTCTGCCTTTGCTTTGCAGGCTGCCAGGTTTGCCTCGTCCTCCGGAGCATTTGCAACTTGATTCATAATCGCTGCAATTTCTTTGATTTCCGGTTCTTTTAATCCTCTCTGGGTAACGGCTGTCAGACCAATCCGGACGCCGCTGGTTACCCCTGGTTTCTCCGGATCAAAGGGAACCATATTTTTGTTTACAGTAATTCCCACTGCATCCAGAGCGTTCTGGAAGGTCTTTCCTGTAATCTTCTTGTTTCTTAAGTCTGCAACCAGAAGATG
>ERZ1643250.2268-NODE-2268-length-14780-cov-5.317691_pt1 | contig 14780 bp, 10 predicted proteins | sample MGYA00579262_ERZ1643250 | MGnify/ENA primary metagenome ERZ1643250 (study PRJEB29033, sample SAMEA4952265) | chicken gut metagenome | biome: Broiler Chicken; feature: Gastrointestinal Tract; material: Caecum | place: Ireland | collected 2018 | study: Broiler...
AGGCAGCAGCGTGGCGGCGCGCACGAGCGTTTCGGGCGGGAAGCTGCGGGAAAGGGCGCGGCAGGCCGCGGAGAGCAAGCCGCGCACCGCCTGCGTGCCGGACGCATAGAGCCAGACGAGCTCCACATCCTGCCCGCTGGGCGCAAACAGGACGCAGCCCACAATCATCCCGTTTTCCAGCCACACCATGCTTTCCTGCCCCAGCAGGCCGCGCAGGGCGGGCAGCTCCGCGCCGCGGCCCGCCCTGGCATAGGCGGCCTGGAACGCGCGGAGCTTATAGGCGGGGACGTCCTCGAGCGGGACAGCCTGGCGCGGCGCAGGCCCGCCGAGCGGCCCGGAAGCGAGCACGGAAAGCGGCACCGTGCAGATAGGTGCGCTCTCCTCCTCCCCGAACCCGCAGGCCCGGAACAGCGCGCAGGCAGCCTCCTGCTCCTGTTCCGACAGGCTGACATACGCCTCCGCCCAGCGGGCGCCGGAAGCGGCAGCGGCCTCGCACAACGCCTGCACAAGCGCTGTGCCCATCCCGCGGCGGCGGCAGGTGCCGTCCACGGAAACGCGGCGGATGATCACGTCCTCCCCCACACAGAGAGCCGTGAGGGCGGCGCGGGCACGGCCCTCCTCCTCACAGCCGAGCGCCACGGGCACCCCGCGCTCGTCCGCCGGCAGCGAACCGGCCAGAAGCGACGCATATGCGCCGGGATGGCGCGGATCGATTGAAACAACAGTCGTCATTGCGGAATATTCCTCCTTCTCACAGCAGGCGGTTCACGGCCCGGCGTTACGGCCTGGCCCCCGAGAGATCCTGCTTTGCCTTGATGTAAGACTCCATCTCCGTATCGGCCGGGAGCGGGTTATCCTCCTGATAATATCCTGTCATGCCTTTCTGGCCCTGGCGATACAGGCCGACGGCGCTGTGCATCGTGAGCGGGGATACGACAAACTGCGTGGTTTCCGCCGCGAACGCCTCCACGGTGATGGCTGTGCCGTCTCCCATGGTGCCGGCATTGCCCGCCTCATGATAGGGATACTTGATATACGGCTGCAGCAGTGTCCCCAGCCGCTCAAACTCATTCTTGTATTCCTTCTGCATTTTCAGGCGCTCTGCTTCGGGGAGATCCTCATAGCCCCGGAATTTTTGCTCCATAACCGTGATGTCCTTCAGGATCTGCTCCTCCTGTGAGCCGGGTTCCGGCTGCCCGCTGGCCGGCGTGTATTTCCTGCGCAGGAACGACAGGCAGCGGTTCGGGTAGCGCATCTCATGCGAGCGCGTGGCAAATGCAAGCTCCCGGCGTGTGTCGTCAAGGAACGTCGAACCGAAGGCATTATAGGCCTGGGCATTGGCGGAGCAGGCATTGATCAGCGGAATCTCGGGATCGTCCTCGTCCATCTCCCGGAGCTTGCGCAGCTCCTCAAGGGCCTCGTCCGTATCCTCGAACATTTTCCCGACGGCATTCAGCCGCTCGTTGATTTCCGCTTCGCTCTTCCCCTGCATCTTTTCGCGTTCCTCCTGCAGGCGCGCGTCCCGGGCCTGCTCTCTGGTCTGCCCTTCCGTTCCGGGATAGAGCTTTCTCACCGAAGAGACGAAGCCGCCGAGCACCTTTTCCAGGGATTCCATGTTGAACACACCGAGTGCATAAAAGCCGCCCGCTTTGTCCCTGCGCTCCACATAGGGAAACATATCGGCTATCTTATGCTTGACTTCTTCCCGCTGTGCTTCCTCCGGATAGAGCTCCTCCAGCACGGCGCCAAAGGTGTCGTCCAGCATGCTTCGCGCATCCTCGCGGAACGAATCCAGTTTTTCGACCATGCTGTGGTCCAAGAAGAAATCCCGAAGCTTTTCCATCGTCTGCTGCGCGTCGGCTTTCAGGGCGCCGTTCGCATCGATCAGGGAGGCGGCAATCACCTTCATGAACTGTTTGTAGGGTTTGCGGAGGGCTACCTTCTCTTCCCTCCCCTCTTCCTCCACCATTTCAGGCAGCGTCGGGCGCAGCTCCGCCAGGCCGGGATGCCCCTCCACCGGTTTGGCAAAGAGCAGCCCGCGGGATGACAGCACCACAAGCTTCGCCTTCTCCTCCGTGAGAATCTGGTGGAAGCTGGCCATGCCGTACTCCTTCACGATCTGCTCCGAAATGCCGGGCACAACGCTGTCCTGCCGGGAAAGGTCGGCGGCCTGCTGGCGTTTCAGCTTATTTTCCGCACGGATTTCCGCCAGCACTTTTTGTTCCGCCTCCTGTTCGGTGCAGTGCGTCTCCTTCATGACATCTTCCTTGCGCTGCTGATAGGCATTCATGGTCTCGTCCTGCTTGTAAAGGGAAAAAGGACCGCCGGAAGAGAACAGGTTCTGGCTTTTTTCGGTCGACATGCCCACATTGCGCTGCAGAATGAATTCCAGGTCGTTCACTCGATCGCGCTCATAATCCATCTTCCCGCCGTATTGTTCCGAAATGCGGTCGGCAACCTTTTGGAGGAGAGGGCTCGCCTTGAACTCCGCTTCCAACAGGACGGGAAGATCCATCGATGACAGGGCCACGGGAACGCGTTCCTCCGAAAGGCTCGCCAAAGTCGCCTCGTGCCTGTCAAATTCCTCCAGAAGGCCGGCGGCTGTATCGTCATCCTCCACCTGCGCGGCAATCGCCATGCGATAGCTGGGGAAGGTGGTGCGGAGATCCGCCGTGGCTTCAAACCGATCCGCCACATCCGGCACAAGCGCCACCAGCCGGCGGGCCGCCGTTCTCAGGACCAGCTCCGCGTTGGCCTCGGTCTGTTCATGCGCAAATGTATTCAGCGCGTCGAGGAATTCGTCGTCATTCATCAGGAGATCGTGCTGCCGCCGGTTCTCCTCCCGTTCCTCCTGCTGCGCGAGCTCCCTGTCGCGCTGTCTTTGGAGCCTCTCTTCCTCCTGACGGCGCTCCTCCTCCTCCTGGCGGAGACGCTCCTCCTCTTCCTGACGGCGCCGCTCCTCCTCCTGGCGGAGGCGCTCCGCCTTTTTCTCACGCTTTTTGCGGCGGTTGCGCGCTATCTTGGACTCGGAGGCCGCCTGCTCTTGCCGGAGGGGCGCGGCGGGTTCCTCCGGCGGCTCCTGCGCGCCGGCCGGAGGGAACGCGCCCTGGATTCGGACAGCCATCTGCTGCTCCTGCTGTTCCGTGCGCTGTTCTTCCAGCTGTTCCGGCTGTCCGGCCCCCGCCTGCTCGCGTCGCTGCACCTGCTGCTGCTCCTGGAGGACCTGCTGTTGCTGCCGCTGCAGCTGTTCCTGCAATTCATTGCACATATCGTTCTTCCTTTCCGCCCAGCGCCCGGCCGGGAAGGCCGCCGCTCCGCAAAGAATTTTCTTCTTTATCATAACAGGTTTTTCACCCGTTTGCCTGCTTTTTTTGTAATTTTGAAAAAATCTTTAGAGAAAACGGCCGTGCCCCGTGCGCAAAACGCCGGGACACGGCCGCGGGCCGAACGGATTTCGCAAAGGAAAAGGGTTAGTCAGGAGCGTCTTCCAGTTCCTGCAGCGCACGTGCGAGGCGGCGCAGCGCCTCATCCGCCTGCGCCGGGGAAGGCTCGGCGGGACGCGCGCGGCGCAGAAGATCCTGCAGCGACACAAGCAGCGGGCGCACCGCACGCTGCCGGCGGCGTGCCAGCATGGCCTGCCTGCGCGATGCCCAGAACCGCAGCAGCATGGCGGCGGTTTTCTCCGCGCCGCCCTTTTCCAGCGCGGAGACGGGAAGCACAAGCGGATCGGGCAGCGAAAAGCGGCTGATGAGCACGTCGCGCACATAGGCCGCCTGCCGCGCCCGCCAGGCGGGCCGGATGAGATCGATCTTTGTCACCGCAAACGCGGTGAACGGGAGCAGCTCCCCCAGCGTCTCCTCCAGGAAACGGCACAGGGATTCCGGCATGGGCCGCTCCGCGCTGCACACGACGAGGCAGCCGTCCGCCTCCTCCCGCAGAATGCGCGCCGTCAGCCCGCCGTGCGCCTCCGCGCGGGACCCGACGCCCGGCGTGTCCAGCACGCGCAGGCCGCGCAGGAACGGGGCGGGGCAGCCCACCGCAGCCGGCTTCCCCGCTCCCTGCGCCGCGGCCCGGCGCAGCAGACCGGCAAGCTCCGCCCACGAGGACGCGGAGACCGGCCTGCCGCCCGCCTGCGCCAGGTGGAAGCCGGTGCTCTCCTGCAGGGAAACGACGCACGTTGTGGTGTCGGGAAGCGCGTCCGTTTCCAGCAGCGGATAGCCGAGCAGCGCGTTGAGCAGGCTGCTCTTCCCGGAGGAAAACTCCCCCGCCACGGCCAGCACGGGCCGCTCATCGCGCAGACGGGCCTCGGCCGCCTGCGCCTGCTTGAGCAGCCCGGCCGTTTCCTCCGGAAATCTCTCCCGATACCGGCCGGCAAGCTCGCGCACAAGGGCAAAAGGCTCCTCCGCGCCGGCGGAGCCGCCCGCACGGCTTGTCTGTTCCTCCCGCACGCCCGCCGCAGCGAGCAGCGCCGCGCGCAGGCCGCCCAGCTCCGGGTCCTCCCCGGCGGTGCGCGTGCGGCAGAGAAACACCGGCGTGCCGGGCGGCAGCAGAGAGGACGCCAGCTCGCGCGCGAGCGTGCGCTCCCGCTCCGTTTTGAGCCGGTCCGCCTGCGTGAGGGCGCAGAAAAGCGGCCTGCCGCCGAACCGTGGCCACAGGCTGCTCAAAAAGGATCGGGCTGCGCCATGCCCGGGGCGCGCGGCGGGCAGCGTGAGCACCACGGCGCCGGCGCCCGGCAGATCGCGCCGCAGCGCCTGTTCGCCCTCCGGCGTCTCCAGGGCAGGCATCTCCTCCAGCTCCAGCCCGCCGCGCAGAACGGGCAGAGGCAGCGCCAGCTCCAGCCGGGAAAACGGGCAGCGCCACGCGCGTCCAAGCCCGGGCGGCGTGCGCCCCAGAAGCCGGTTCACCTCCCAGCCGGGGTAAACCACATGGGAAATCGCCTCGCGCAGCGGAAGCTCCACGCAGGGCAGCGCGCCGCCCGATTCCGCCACTGCGGCCCGCAGGCCCGGCGGCAGAGCGGAAAGATCCTGCGTCGTCATGGGCGAATGAAACCAGAGCAGGGCGCGCTCCCGCCGGCCGAAGCGCACAAGCTGCACGGCGGCCGTTGTGGGAACCGGCTGCGCCGCCAGCACGTCATTGCCGATCAGCGCGTTGATAAGGCTGCTCCTGCCGGACTGAAACGGCCCCGTGACGACAATGCGGAACGGATGCCCGTTTTCCGCCTGCTCCACGTTGTTTCCCCCTTCGTCACTGCAGCAGCTCGAACACAAGCGATTCGAGTTTGTCCGCCGTCTTTTTCAGCCCTTCTTCCGCCTCGTCGAGCTGGGCCGTCTTCTGGCGCACGCCCTCCTCGCCCTGCTCCAGATCGAGAAGCAGGCTGTCCATCTGCTTCTGCATGTCGTCGATCTCGGTATCGAGCGAATGGGAGATCAGGTCCCGGATGCGGTCGAAGCTTTCGGACACGCCGACCACCACGGCTTCCACGAGGCTCGAGCTGCACTTGCCGATCTCCTCACAGAACGATTCCGCCACCTTTTTCTTGGCGGTGGCCTGCGCCTTTTCGGAAACCTTCATGCCGCCGTGCAGCAGGGAGGCCGCGATCACGGCCACAACCGTGACGGGGTTCAGGATGCCGAGAAAAGTCAGCGCGATATAGGCGCCGAGCTGCAGCGCGATCCCCTTCGCAAAATCGGCGGAAAGGCCGGTGACGGCGCCGAGCGCCGCCACGCCCACATCGCCCATGAGCAATCCGCCGCCCACGGCCACAACGCGCTTCCACACGGGGAGATCCTCCGCGTTGTCCGGATGGGCGCCCGTGATCTCAAGCTTGACGGCATCGAGCGAGACGTAAAATTCTTCCATGCCGCCCTCCAGCGAGCTTTTCAGCACGGCTGTCTTCTCGTTGACCAGTTCTGTGAACGGGCCGGAGAGCCAGGCGCGGGACTCGCTGTCGATCTTGTTCTGCAGAAAAGTGACGAGCTCGTCGGTGAGCGCTTCGCCGTCGCGCTTCGCGTGCAGGGCGGAAATTTTCGTCTGCGGCTTGTACTCGTTCACCCAACTGCGGATCTGCTCCGGCAGGCTGTGAAAATACGATGCGGCACAGCTCTTGATGTCCGGCAGAAGGTTCGCGATCATCGCTTCCGCTTTGCGCGTGATGATCTCGCGCTGCTCGCGCAGGTTTTCAATTTTCGGCCTGGCCTCGTCGCACCGGGCGCGGAACACGTCCAGGCTGGTGGAGAGGGCGGCGCGCTGCTGCGGGAGCGCCGTCTCCAGCGCGTCACTGCGGATGATGCGCGTGAGCTCGCGCGCCGGCCCGGCCAGCTTCAGCTTGCCGCGCTCATGCGCCAGATACTCGGTGAGCGCGTTTTCCACTTGGTGAATGTTCGACGCCTGCACCATCTCCTACTCGCCGTTCAGCTTGCCGGAAAGGCCCTTGTAGGCGGAGGTGAAGAAGACGCGCTCCGTGTAGGGCGCAAGCAGATCCTTCGAAAAGGCCTGCACGCGCTTCTGCTCCCGCTCGCTGGTGAGCTGATCGAAACGGTTCACGACGCAGAACAGGCTCTGCTTTTCAAAGCCGTTGTGGCGCAGCGTGTCCTCGATGTAGGCGAGCTCGGCGGCAGAACCCATGGCCAGGGCGCTGAACACGAAGAGGATGGCGTCCGCCTTGCTGAGGTATTCCAGCGTGACGCGCGTGCGCGCGGGATTTTCGTTCAGGCCGGGGGAATCCACGATCTCCACGCCGTCGCGCAGGAGATCCAGCGGCCAGAACAGCTCCACCTTTTCAAACGGGCTCTGGCGCAGGGCGGACTTGTGGTCCATGCCCATGGGAATCACGACGTAATCCTCGATCTCATCCACCGGCACCTCCATCGGCGGGATCTGCCCTTCCCCGCTGCGCTGGATGTGCGCGAGCACCTCCTGCGGAAGGCCCTCGTAGATCTGCTCCGGCTGCGGATTGAGGAAATGGAGGATGGCGCGCGGCTCCTCCCCGTATTTGATCTCGTTGATGATCGCCGTGGTGGGCACGGCGTAGGCGGGGAGCACCTCGCTGCCGAGCAGCGCGTTGATGAACGTGCTCTTGCCGTTCTTGAAATTGCCCATCACCATAATCTTGAAGGCGTCGGAATCGATCTTCCGGCGCAGCTGGACCAGCGCGGCCGCACAGCTCTCCATGGTGAGCGGCTGCACCAGCCTGCCCGTCTCCTCCGCCAGGGCGGCCAGCCGCCTGCGCCGCTCCGAAAACTCCTGAAGCTGTGTGTTGTTCACGTCTCTTCCTCCTCCTTCTGCGCCGGGGCAAAAGCAGCCCGGATCTGCGCAAGCTCCTTCTGCGTTTGGCGCAGTTTCTGCTCCTCTTCCGGATCAATCGCACGGACCTGCGCCGCGTCGATGGCCGCGATCTGCCCCTGCGCCCAGGCATTGCAGGCGCGCTGCGTGGCGTGGATCGTGTCGAGATACAGCGTGCGCAGGTTTTCCTTCACACCGTCCGCACAGCGGGCGAAAATCTCCGGCGTCTGTTCGCGCAGCACGGCGCCGAGCTGACGGCGCTGCGATTCGGCGCGCCGGCCGATCAGCACTTCGGACAGGATGCCGCCGCCCAGGCCGATCGCCACGCCGATGGGGAACACGCCGAACAGGCTGCTCAGAAGATAGCCGCCGATGGTGGCCACGCCTGTGCCGATGCGGGAAATCAGGCGGGACTGGCGCAGATCCTCCATGCCCTGCGCGCTGTGCTCCACCGGCGCGCGAAACAGCTCGCTCTCCGCGAGGACGACCTCCTCGGGCGGGACGAACGTCTGATACCGCTCGCGCAACACGGCGTTGAGCCAGTTCCTGTCACGCACATAATCGCTTTGCAGCCTGTTTTCCAGGGCGTTGCCCAGGGCGATGAGCTCCGTTTTCAGGCGGTAGGGACAATCGTTTTCCCACCACTCCTTCGGGTTGGAGGTGTGGGAAAGCTCCAGCGTAAGCCGTTCCACCGCATCCTGGCGGCGCTCCTCCGTTTTCGCGTCGATCCAGGCAAAGCGATCGCTGCAGCGGCCGAGCAGCTCGATCTCCAATTCGCCCCACTGGACACGGGAAACGCGGCTGAGCGTCTCCTTCCGCTTTGCCGCCTCGGCAAGGCCCTTCTCCCCCTTTTGGGAGAGGACGGCGAGCTGGTTTTCCGCCGCCGCTTCCAGTTCTCCGGCCACGGCGGCAAGCTCCGCGCCGAACCGCGCCCGCCGGCGCGATTCATGGCCTTCCTCCAGCATCCACCGGGAGATCCGCTCCAGGATGGCTTCCTCGCCGGAAACACTTTCCCAGCCGGGCAGCAGGCCGGGCGAGGAAAGAAAGAGGGGAATTTCCGCGCCGAGCGACGCGAGCCGGTTCTGCACGGCGCGCACGAGCTGTTCTCGCTCATCTTCGCGCACGAGATCGAGCTTTGTCAGCACGACGATCGCCCGCGGCGCGGTGCGCAGCAGGATGCGTTCCTCCAAAAAGCGAAGCTCCGTCTCCCCCAGGGGGGAGACGGCCGCCGCCGCCAGAATGACGCCGTCGCACACGGCGAGCGCCCGCTCCGCCTCGGAAAATCCTGCCGCGCCGGGTGCGTTGCCGCCGGGTGTGTCGAGCAGAAGCGCACCGCTTTTGGAGAGCCGCGGGCACACGCACGAGAGTGTAGCCGCGGCGCCCTTCGCGCGTTCCGCCGCATGCTGCATGGCCTGCCAGCCCTGCTCCGTGAGGGGAAACGTCTTTCGCTCCGCGCCCAGTTTCAGCCACAGCTCGTCCCGCTCTCCGCCCTTCACCCACACAGGCACGTGCGTGGTGGGCAGGCTGCCCGTGGGTAACAGCGGCCGCCCGAGGATCGCATTGATCAGCGTGCTCTTGCCGCGGCTGAATTCGCCAACGAACGCCACGGAAAACCGGCCGCCCTGCAAAACCTGCTGCGCGCGGCTGATGCGCGCCGTCAGATCCCTGCGCCCGGCCGCCTCGCACAGCGCACGAAGCCGTTCGGCCAGCTTTGATTCGTGCGGCGGCAGGGAAGCGCTGTAGAGCTCGATATCAGCGCTCTCCTTCCGCTCTGATTCCTCGGAAAAAAAGCCTTTATTTTTCAGGAACATGCCGCACCCCCGTCACGCCTTCACAAACCGCTCAAAAAACGGACGGGCGAGCGTCCGGTAAAACGGATAAAGAGGCGGCTCATACAGCAGCGTGCACAGCTCGGAAAGCGTCTGCTCCTGCTCCGCGGAAAAGCTGCCCTCCCCGCCCAGATACGCGATCAGCCCGTTGAGGCTCTCATAGAATTCTTCCCGTTTGGCGCGGTACTGATCGCGGTTCAGATCGCGGATCGCCTCGTGGCGGAACAGGCCGGCCGGCTTGTCGAACGCAATGTTCCGGCAGCGCGGATCGACGCGCAGCGTCTCAAAGGTCATCAGCCTGCCGCTGGGGAAATCGAACGTGAGCACGTATTCCGGCGGAAAAAGCTCCGTTTTGTCCTGCGGCTTCACCTTCGAGCGGTAGTAGAACACGGTGACGAGCAGGTGCTCTCCCTCCGTGCGCAGGAGCGGATAGCTCATGCCGAGTCCCATGGGGATCAGGCTGCGGACCGCCTCGCCCGTGCCAATCTGACGGATAAACTCCTGGATCGTTTTCATCTTCTGCACTCCTCTCCCGCTCAGGCGTATGCTTCCACATACGTATAGCCGCTGTCTTCCCACGCATCCATGAACCGGTCGGCCGGCACGGCGACGGCATGTCCGTCCGGAATGCCGGAATCGTTCACGATGACCATGGGCTCCTCGCCGGAATAATCGATCCCCACCACGGTGACGGCATGGTTCGGCTCATTCGGGGCGAACATCTCGCTGTCGCCGCTGTACCAGATCTCGTTGGCGTCAACCGCCACAACGATGCGGCCGCCGTCCTCCAGGCAGTCGGCCAGATCCTCCAGGTCGCCGCCGGAGCCGTATTCCGTTTCGGCGCCCAGATAATCGAGGATCTTGTCAATATCCTTCATCGAGGTACCGCCGTTGTACCAGCCGTTCTCCTCGGCGACCTCGATCATTTCTTTTGGGTCCACGTCCTCCCCGGTGATGGCCTCGTACGCCATCACCTGCGCATAGATAGCGCAGGGGCCGTTCTCGCCCTGATACGCCCAGTAGGCTTCGTCCCCCGCGGGATCTCCGACCACCTTGGAGGGATCGGACTGCGAGGGATCGTACTGCTCATATCCTTCATAATAATAGGAGTCCTCACCGTAAGTGTCCTCGCCGTAGCCTTCCGGAGACGTACCCTCATTGTCCGGAAGCGGCTCCTCCTGCGGCTCGCCCGCCTGAAACGACGCCCACTCTTCTTCGTCCATGGCACGCACCGTTTCCGGCGTGCCGTCGCCGTCCGCATCCTCCACATAGAGCACCGTGTCGTGCACACCGTCGCCGTTTGTGTCGAAGGTCGTGGCGGAGGACCGAAAGTCCTCCGCGCCGTCCCCATCGGTGTCAACACGCAGGGAGGCGTATTCAAACACGCCGTCGCCGTCGGAATCGCTCTGCTGGAAAAAAGTATCCATCCGGCCGTCGCCGTTTGTGTCGGTGCGCAGCTGCTCGCTGTCAATCACGCCGTCGCCGTTCGTATCCACACCGGTGCCGACGGTGTCGATGTATCCGTCCCCGTTGCTGTCGGACAGCATGGTGACGGTATCTGCCACGCCGTCGCCGTTTGTGTCCTCCTGGAACATCACGCCGTCTGCAATGCCGTCCCCGTTCTGATCCACAAGCTCCATGCTCTCCGGAATGATCTCCGAACCGGCCGAACCTTCCTGCAGCATCGTGCCCCAATCTTCTGTCATGTCTGAAACCCTCCTGCCCTTTTCATTTTTGCGGAACCGCCGCCCGCCGGGGGTGGTTCCGTTTGGAATGGCTTTATCATAGCACCTCGGTTTTTCGTTCCGTCCAAACAATTTCCGGCGCATCCCACCCAAGAAGCGCAAAAAATCCCCCGCGCTGCCGCGGGGGACTGCATGCCCGGAACCGGCCGGGCAAGGAGGATTCAATAGGAAAACGTTTCGTCAAACGATTCATACGGCTCAGGCAGCCGCGGTTCGGGCGCCACGGGTTCCGCAATGGTATATCCCTGCGGCGGATTCGGCGAGGGATAGGTGGGCGGCGCGTTCAGCGGTTTGGAAGGCACGCCCTCCAAAGGCATGGCAAGCGCGCAGAGCCTGTCGTCGATATGATTCTGCAAAGAGAAATCAATCCAATCCATGCTGAAATGCGTCCGGATCATGCCGCTGGTGCGCAGGTGCCACACCCGCCACTTTCCGTCTTCCCGGATAAAATCCACGCCGTACTTATTCCACACCCAGTGGCAGAACTTATAGATGCCGTATTTGTCCGGCCCCTCCAGACGCGGGCCCACCGGATCGCCGTCCGGCCCGGTGATCTTCGGCCGCTCGGGGTAAGGCGTGCACTCATGCCCCGCCGCAATCCAGTATCCCTTTGCCGTTTTGCCGTCTCCGGCAATCTGAATCACGGGATTCGCAAGGAAATGGCAGATGAGCTTTCCGTTGTACCGGGGACGGTCCACGTAATAGCGGCGAAGCTCATCGAGCCCCTCCAGCACGCCGCCCCAGTCATGGCGCACGTCCGGCTGGTGCTGCGCGTAAATCTCTTCCACCGTTTTTCCGTCGTAAATCAGGGAATGGTAATATTGATAGGTGGCAAACACATTGGCAACCTCGCCGCGATCCTTTGCCGCCTGCACGCGCCTTTTCAGCGAGTCAAGCCGTTCTTCCAGTCTCATGCAGGTTCCTCCTTCAATAGGCAAACGTTTCGGAAAATGTGCGATACGGTTCCGGCAGACGGGGCAGCTCCAGCGGCGGCTCGTCAATGCGGTATCCCCCGCGCGGATCGTCGGAGGGGCGGGTTGGCATGGCGTTGAGCGGCGTGGAAGCCACCCCCTGCCACGGTGTGTGCAGGCCGCACATATCGTTGTCGATGAGATTGCGCAGGGAAAAATCCACCCAGTCCTGGTGATACGGCGCGCGCATCAGCTCACAGGTGCGCAGGTGCCAGATGCGCCACTGCCCGTCTTCCCGAATGAAATCCACACCGTATTTGTTCCACACCCAGTGGATGATCTTGCGGATGCCGCGCTTGTCCGGCGGCTCCGTGCGGGGGCCGAAGGGGTCGCCGTCCCCTTCCAGCGTGGGAGCCTTGGGGTAAGGGATCGTCTCGTGGCCGATGGCAATCCAGAACCCTTTTGCCGTCTGACCGTCCTCGGCCACCTCAATCACAGGGTTCCCGATTGCATGGCAGATGAGCTTTCCCCTGTACCGCGGTCTGTTCACATAATATCGGCACAGCTCGTCAAGCCCTTCCAGCACACCGCCGCCCCAGTCATGGCGCACGTCCGGCTGATGCTGCGCATAGAGCCGGTCTGGCGTTTCATCCTCCAGAATCACGGAATGGCTGTATTGGTAAGCGGCAAAGAGGTTGGCAATCTCCGCCTTGTCCTCGGCCAGTTTGGTCAGCCGTTCGATCTCGTCCAGCTTTTCCTCCAGCGTCATCTCTTCCGGTTTCTTCTCCTTCACGTTGTTTCCCCTTTCTTTCAATACTCAAACGTTTCCGCAAACGTTGCATACGGCTCCGGCATGCGCGGGTTATCCGGCACAGGGCGGGTGATGGTGTAGCCCTCCCACGGCTCCGGGGAAGGGCGCGTGGGCACAAAATTCAGCGGGCCGCACGTTTCCCGTGTAAGCCCCTGCCAGGGCGTGCGGAACTTGTTCAGGATTTCGTACTTCTGGCGGGTGATGGAAAAATCAATCCAGTCTTCGTCGTAGGGGCAGCGCATGATCTCCACGCGCCGCACGTGCCACAGCTTCCATTCCCCGTTTTCCCGGATAAAATCGACGCCGAATTTATACCAGACCCAGTGCGTCATTTTATAAAGCGGATACTCCGGGTCCTTGTGCATATAGGCGGCAAAGGGGTATTCCTTGAAATCCGGCTTCTCATAGCTCACGAAGGTATCGTGCCCGGCAGCCACAAACAGCCCCTTTGCGGTGGCGCGGTCCTCCGCGACTTCCACAAGCGGATTGAGCAGCGTGCGGCCGTGCATTTCGCCGCGGTGCGGTTTCTGGCTGGTCAGAAACGCACGAAGATCCTCCTGGCCCTCTATCACACCGTTGCCCAGGTCAATTCGCACATCCGCCTTCTCCGCAGAAAACAGCTCCATCATCCGGCCGCCCTGCACAAGCGAGCGATAGTACTGAAAACGGCCGAAAAGGCTCTCCAGCTCCCAGCGGTCCGCCGTGCGGCGCGCATCTCTCAGCATTTGATCCGCCTGTTCCATCTGCGTCATATTACGCCCTCCTTTTATTCTTTGATCCCGGTTGTGGCAATGCCTTCAATGAAATATTTCTGTGCAAACAGGAAGAGAAGCACGAGCGGAACCACAGCGCAGAATGACATGGCCAGCGCCCTGTTCCACTCCACCTGCGCCTGGTTGAAAGTCATTTGCAGCGCCAGCGGGAGTGTGAATTTTTCCTGGCTGCTGATGTAAATCAGCGGTTCAAAGAAGTTGTTCCAGTTTCCGATGAAAATGAAAAGGCCGATCGTGACGATGGAGGTCTTGCTCAGCGGCACATAAATCCTTGTGAGGATCTGCCAGGAATTTGCGCCGTCTATCGTGGCCGCCTCGTCGAGAGATTCCGGAAGATCTCGGAAAAAGGTGATCAGCATGAAATTGTTGAATGCAACCGTGGCAAACGCCATGGGCATGATAAACGGCCAATAGGTGTCAAGCCAGCCAATCTGGTTGAACAGGATATACCGCGGGATGATCATGGTGGTGCCCGGCAACAGCATGGTGGCAATCATGAGCGTGAAAAACAGCTTTTTCCCCACAAACTGAAACCGCGTGAACCCATAGGCAACGAGGATGCTGGAAGCGATGCCCAGCACAATGCATGGAATGGTCATGCGAAAGGTGTTGAGAAAATAATCGCCGTAATCGAAGAAGCCGGAGCCCGCCCAGCCCTTCACAAATCCGGTGAAATCCCAGACTTCCGGCAGCAGCGTCATGCTGCCGAAAAGCTCCGAGTTGGATTTGAAGGCGCCGAAGAACATCCACAGAAGCGGATAAATCATGATGAGGCTTGCGAGTGTGAGCAGCACATAGACAACGGCTCGCCCCGCCCCGCGCCTGACTTTCCGGTATGACGTCACTTTTTACCGCCTCCCGTGTAAAATTCCCACAGATTCCCGGCGCGGAAGATGAGGATGGTGAAAACCACCAGCACGGCGAACAGCAGCCAGGATTCGGCGGAGGCATACCCGATCCGGAAGGATTGGAATGCGTCCTCATACAGCTTGAGAGCAAACAGATAAGTGGAATTCATCGGGCCGCCCTTTGTAATCAGGAACGCAGCGGTAAAATCCTGGAAGGAACGGATAAACTCCATGATAAAGTTATACATGAGCACCCGGTAAATGAGCGGCAGGGTGATGCTGAAAAACATCCTGACCGGCCTGGCGCCCTCCACACGCGCGGCTTCATAATAGACAACGGGAATATTTTTCAGGCCGGCGAGGAAAATGACCATGGAGGCGCCGAACTGCCAGACGCTCAGCAGGGAAATGGTGAAGATTGTGATGTTTTGATCTGCCAGCCAGTTCACGGGGCCGGCGCCCAGAAGACCGAGCGCAAGATTCACGGGGCCCTCGCCGCCGAACAGATAGCGCCACACGACGGCGACGGCCACGCTGCCGCCCAGCAGGGAAGGAATGTAGAAGGCGGTGCGGAACAAGCCG
>ERZ1643250.2274-NODE-2274-length-14751-cov-22.456655_pt1 | contig 14751 bp, 14 predicted proteins | sample MGYA00579262_ERZ1643250 | MGnify/ENA primary metagenome ERZ1643250 (study PRJEB29033, sample SAMEA4952265) | chicken gut metagenome | biome: Broiler Chicken; feature: Gastrointestinal Tract; material: Caecum | place: Ireland | collected 2018 | study: Broiler...
TGAAAATCAAGATCATTGATTTTGGGCTGCCGGAGAACCACCGTCCCCTCCGTTCTCACGCCAATGACGCCGGGGCGGATGTCTATATGAAGCGCAACCGCTATATGGTAGGCCAGGCGGATCGGGTGATCGCTGTCTATGATGGGCGGGAGAAAGGCGGCACGGTGTCCACGATCCGCATGGTTCACGCCCAGCGTAAAGAAATGCGGGAGGTCCCTGTGGGGCCTTATCTTCCTGAAAGCATGATAAATCTTGGATATTTCAGGAACGCTTCGGGTAGATAAGGATTTGTTTGTGTGGTAAAATATGTGATAGACAAATCCTAATTTTACAGCGAGGTGAAAAAGGTTGAACTATGCTGAATATGGGAAAGGAAATAGTAATGTAATTATCCTCCTACATGGAGGTGGTTTGTCATGGTGGAATTACAAAGAAATTGCTGAAATGCTACAAACGAATTATCATATAATTATACCTATATTAGACGGTCATGCAGGAAGTGATAAACGATTTACAACGATAGAAAATAACGCTTTAGAGATTATAGAATTTATAAATGATAAACTGGATGGTTCCGTTTTATTGATTGGAGGACTATCACTTGGAGGACAGATTTTACTTGAAATTTTATCTCATCGTAAGGATATATGTAAGTATGCAATAGTGGAAAGCGCACTTGTAATACCTTCAAAATTCACATATTTTATGATTAAGCCTGCGTTTGGGAGTTGTTATGGTTTGATAAAGTATAAATGGTTTTCAAAATTACAATTCAAATCATTACGAATAAAGCAGCATTTGTTTGATAATTATTACAAAGATACTTGTGCAATAACAAAGGGCGATATGATTGCTTTTTTACAGGAAAACTCATTATATTCCTTAAAAGATGGGATTGAAGAGAGCGAAGCAATAGTTCATATTTTTGTCGGAGAAAAAGAAAATCACTCAATGAAAAAATCAGCAGAACTAATTCATAAAAAACTACAGAATAGTTCTATACAAGTTCTTCCTAATATGTACCATGGAGAGTTTTCAATAAACCATGCAGATGATTATGTAAGAAGACTATTAGAAATAATAGAACAAAGATAAATCCTAAGTTGTCAAACAAAACTAAATACTATGAATTTACGCCGCAGATCCTTTCTGCGGCGTTTTGCTATATAATCCTGGCGCAAAGGTGCTCTTATCCCTTTGCGCTTTTTTCATACCATAAAACCACAAGAGCAAAAAATCCGGGTTTGTGCTTATGCCCGTGTGAGCAGTGACTCTGATGACCAGCTCAATTCCTTTTCTGCACAAGTAGAATACTTTAGGGAACGGATGATGTAGTTGACAATACCAGTATCTGTGTCCAGTATCCGGTAGACCAAGCCTGCCATCACTACCCAGGAGATAAAATGCGGCAAATACGAAATGGTTTGCACCGCCCGCTTGAATCCCTGACTGGGAATATTGTCAAGACAAATGGCCAGCAGAATGGGAGCGGGGAATGAAAAATCATCAATGAAACGGAGATAACTAGGGTATTTTTTAGCACCGTCCAGAAAGTGGGATCCTGCAGGAACTCCACAAAATGAGTCAATCCCACAAATTCACTGCCAAACCAGCCCAGGTTGGCTTGGTAATTCTGAAACGCCATAATCAAGCCCACCATGGGAACATAGTTGAAAACCAGCACCAGCAGAAAGGCAGGTATCAGGAAGAGGTAAAGGGTCTTAAGCGCATTCCGCACGATAGAATTCGTGCGCCCAGCCGTTGAGCTCCGTCGCGTTGGCATGGGAGTGTTCCAGCACGCGATGGACGCCGTTTTCCATCTCCATCTGGGCAAAGGCACTGGGACCGGCACTGTTGTCCGGCGGATCGAATTCCCACACCTTCGCGTAGACCATTTTGGCGTTGGAACGGGCCAACCCCCTGAACGTGTCCAGCTCGTGGATTAGGCCGCCTGAAATGTTGTCACGGATCAGCTGGTCAAGAGGTTTGTCAAACCATTTTTCCCCTGGTCAAATTTGCGGGTCATTGTCAACCTTCCCACAAGATGATTGATGGGGCCATATTTACCGCTATCTAAAATCCGGTTCAAAGATTGTTTGCTCTGCTCCATCCGATGGCTTACCGTAACCGAAACTTTCAGTCCCGCATCCCGCATTTTCACATAAATTTCGCAGGCATGTTCCATCGTGTCAGCCAAAGGCTTTTCACAGACCACATCCAGCCCGTATTCAACGGCCAGATCGATGTACTGCATCCGTGCTCGGGGCGGAATCATCAGCACCAGAAAGTCGCAGGGGTTTTCTTCGATAGCCTTGCGGGATCGGTATAACATTTCTCTGCCGGAACGGTGCCGTACTTTACCGGGAGTTTCAGTGCTTCCTCCGAAACATCCACCGCTGCCACTGGAACGGCAAAGTCCTTCATCTTGGGAATAAAGATTTCTTCCCAAAATTCCCTAAAGCCACCGGCGCCAACTAAAATAAATCTGCGCTGTTTCATGTCTGTTCACTCCTCCATCTTTTGATTTGCATTAATACTCTGCCAGCCTTATCTGACAGATGCAATCCTTTTTCGAGGGTATTAACGGTTTTTGTACATAAAACCTTTGTATAATATATTCTTTTTGTGTGGGTGATTTTGATGTTCTTAGAATTATCCTAGAACGCAAGCCCGTACAGTTTCAAGTAGGAAAGTATAGGTGCAGTTACAGATTTCCCTGTTGATTCTGGCTTGTTGTCACTTTTGCCGCTTCTCCCCCCTTCCTCCCGTCGTTGACAAGGCCGCGGTTCTTTCCTATAATGGAAAACAGAAAGCCCCGGTTTAAGCCGAAGCGCGAAGCACACGCTCACTGATGGCCGCCGGCGGCACACTTTTATCTTCCCAGGGGCGGCCGGTGGTTTGCATGCAGCGGGCCGCCTCTACCCCCAGGAGAAAAGGAGGGATCACCATGCGCCTGGAACGCCTGCCCATCTTCATCGACTTGTACGAGACACGCAGCTACACCAAGACCGCCCAGAAAAATTACGTGTCCCAGGCCTCGGTGACACAGCTGGTCAACAGCCTGGAGGAGGAATTCGGTGTGAAGCTTTTCGACCGCTCCACGCTGCCCATCCAGGCTACGGCGGCTGGGAAACAGCTGTACCACGACGCTAAAATCCTCCTGCGGCAGTACATCCAGCTCAAGGAGGTGCTGCCCCGTCTGGAACAGGAGGGGGCCAGCCAGATCCGGCTGTGCTACACCTCCCAGATCGATTTGCAAATCTTGCTGCCCTTTGTACGGCAGTTTAAAGCCGCCCACCCGGCGGTGGCCTTCCAAGTGGAGCTCTGCCCCTTCCGGGACGCCTCCCAGATGCTGTGGGCCGGCAAGTGCGACGGCGCCATTGGCATCGACTTTGAGCCGGAGTTCACCCAGGGCATGGAGACGCTGGTCCTCTACGAGGGGGAGTACCAGGCGTTGGTGCCCCAGGGGCACCCCCTGTTCCAGCGGGAAGTCCTATCCCGGGAGGAGCTGTACCAGTATCCCCTGGTGATGCTGTCGCCGGAAGTCCTGGGCCGCTCCTACGACGGGATGATACGCCACGCCCAGCTGGACGGCTATTACCCCCACATCCAGCAGACGGCCAACGATTTGGCATCGGAACTGTTCGTCATGCTCACGGAAAACCTCATTGGCTTTGTACCGGACAACTACTTCCCCGAGGAGTACCGCGGCCAGCTGCGGCGCATCCCCATTGAGAACGGCCACCACCAATTCCGGCTGGAGCTGAAATACTTGCCGGGGGAAAACCCTGCGGTGCCGCTGTTTGTGAAGGAGTTATCAAACTATTTGAAAAACCAATAGGCCATTTGCCTTTTGTCTTTGCGGTCTGCCCGGCGCGTGGGCTATAATGATGGTAGAAACCACCCCCGGCCTGGGGGCAATCTCAAGGAGGCTATCATCATGGGCAAGCTGTTATTGACAGGTGTGGACGGCAATCTGGGCAGCCAAGCGGCGGAATACCTGCTGGAGCTGGAGCCGGTGGACAACCTGATTTTCTGCGGCTACAGCGAGGCCGCACTGCAAAAATACGCGGACATGGGCGTGGAGACCCACGTCACCAACTTCAACTTCTCCGATGGGCTGCAAGAGGCTTTTGCCGGCGCGGACCGCCTGGCGCTGATCTCCATGCCCTTTGTGGGGGCCAAGCGGCAGAACGCCCACAAGAACGTGGTGGACGCCGCCAAGGCCGCCGGGGTAAAGCAGGTGATCTACACCTCCCTGGTCAACGCCGGGGACGAGACCAACCCCAGCGTGGAAAAGAAAGACCACATCTACACCGAGAACTACATCAAGGAATCCGGCCTGGACTACATCTTCCTGCGGAACTCCCAGTACGCCGAGGCCATGATCACCAACTACTTCACCTATGTGAAGCTGGACGGCGTGCTGAAGAACAACCAGGGCGACGGCAAGATGGCCTACATCTCCCGCAAGGACTGCGCCAAGGCTGTGGCTTACGCCCTGCACCGGGGCGCCCAGTACGACCACGCCACCCTGAACATCAACGGGCCGGAGCTGATGACCATTTCCCAGTTCATCGCGTACGGCAACCAGGGCACCGGCAACCAAGTCAGCTACCAGGAGATCACCGACGAGGAAAACTACCAGGTGTTCGACGCCATGGGCGTGCCCCGCACCACCGACGGCCACTTCGAAAAGGGCAGCGAGGCCCCTTACTCCTCCGACGGCATGGTGACCTTCGGCCAGGCCATCCGCGAGGGCAAGATGGACGTGTGGACCGACGACTTCCAGAAGCTCACCGGCCAGCAGCCCATGACGGTGCTGTACATGTTCCAGCACTCCGACCAGTTCCAGGTGGGCGAGCGCCACTCTAAGGACAACTAAACCAGCCTTTCCTCCTAACAAAAAATTCCAGCTTTCCCTTGCGGGTTGGCTGGAATTTTTGCGTTTTGTGCACTGGGGCGGCGTTTGTTTGAAAAAGCACGCTATTTCTCGGAAAATCCTCACGGGCGCTGGGCCTTGGGGGAGGCGCTGCCCTGGGCGGGGCTGGGAGATTGCTCCCGCATGGTGAGGGAGATGCGCTTTTTCGCGGGGTCCACGGAGAGGACTGTCACCTCCACAATGTCCCCCACAGAGAGGACCTCGGAGGGATGGCGGATGTAGCGGTCGGTGATTTGGGACACGTGGACCAAGCCGTCCTGGTGGACGCCGATGTCCACAAAAGCGCCAAAATCCACCACGTTGCGCACGGTGCCGGAAAGCTTCATCCCCGGCTTTACATCAGAGAGGTCCATCACGTCGGTGCGCAGCAGCGGCGGGGGCAGCTGGTCCCGGGGGTCGCGGCCAGGCTTTTGCAGCTCGGCGGCGATGTCCCGCAAGGTGGGAAGGCCCACGCCGCAGGCCTCCGCGGCCTTGGCCTCCCCTACTTCCGCCAGGCGCTGGGGCAGCTGGGAAAGGCTCCCCACGTCCTGGAGGGTGTAGCCGCACAGGGAGAGCAGCCGCTCCGCCGCCTGGTAGGACTCCGGGTGGACGGCGGTGTGGTCCAGCACGTTCTGGCTCTCCATCACCCGCAGGAACCCGGCGCACTGCTCAAAGGCCTTGGGGCCCAGCTTGGGCACCTTCAGCAGCTCTTTCCGGCTGGTAAAGCCCCCGTGCTCCTCCCGGTAGGCCACCACGTTCTGGGACACGGCCGGGGTGATGCCCGCCACCCGCCGCAGCAAGGACGGGGAAGCGGTGTTCAAGTCCACGCCCACGCCGTTAACGCAGTCCTCCACCACGCCGTCCAAGGCCTGGGAGAGGCGGGCCTGGGGCATATCGTGCTGGTACTGCCCCACGCCAATGGCCTTGGGGTCAATTTTCACCAGCTCCGCCAGGGGGTCCTGGAGCCGCCGGGCAATGCTCACCGCCGAGCGCAGGGACACGTCGAAGTCCGGGAACTCCTCGGCGCCCAGCTTGGAGGCGGAGTACACCGAAGCCCCGGCCTCGCTGACCACCATGTAGGAGAGGGGCTTGCCGTACTCCTGGATGAACTCCGCCACAAACAGCTCGGACTCCCGGCTGGCGGTGCCGTTGCCTATGGCGACGCAGGTGACGCCGTGGGCATCGCACAGGCGGCGCAGGGTTTTCTTGGACTCCTCCACCTTGTTGTGGGGCTTGGTGGGGTAGATGACGGCGGTGTCCAGCACCTTGCCGGTGGCGTCCACCACGGCCAGCTTGCAGCCGGTGCGGTAGGCGGGGTCAAAGCCCAGCACCACCTGGTTCTTCACCGGGGGCTGCATCAGCAAGGGGCGCAGGTTCAGGGCAAAGGTGTGGATGGCCTGCTCGTCGGCCATGTCGGTCAAGTCCCCGCGGATTTCCCGCTCCAGGGAGGGGAACAGCAGCCGGGACCAGGCGTCCTGGGCCACCTGCTCCAGCAGCTGCCAGTAGGGGTGGCGGGGCGGCACGTCCCGGAGGATGCGGGGCAGGGGGCTCTCCTCCCCAGGCTGGAGTGCCACCTTGAGGAAGCCCTCCTTCTCCCCCCGGTTGATGGCCAGCACCCGGTGGCTTTGCAGCCGCTTCACCGGCTCGGAGAAGTCGTAGTACAGGCTGTAGACAGAGTCCTCCTCCTTGGCGGCCACCGAGCGCAGCACGCCGTTTTTCTGGAGCATGGCCCGCAGCCGCTTGCGGATGGCAGCGTCATCGGAGAAGCCCTCGGCCAAAATGTCGCAGGCGCCCTGGAGGGCCTCCTCCCGGGTTTCCACACCCTTCTCCGGGCTGACATAGGGGGCGGCCAGCTCCAGGGGGCTTTGCCGCAGGGGGCGGCCCTGGGCGTCCTTCCCCGCCAGGAGCAGCTGGGCCAGGGGCTCCAACCCCTTTTCCCGGGCCACCCCGGCGCGGGTGCGGCGCTTGGGCCGGTAAGGCCGGTAGAGGTCCTCCACCTCCGCCAAAGTGGCGGCGCGCTCCAGGGCGGCGGCCAGCTCCGGCGTGAGCTTGCCCTGCTCCTGGATGGCCTCCCGCACCTCGCCCCGGCGCTGCTCCAGGCCCCGCAGGTAGGCCAGACGGTCCGCCAGCTCCCGGATGGCCTGGTCATCCATGGCGCCGTGGCGCTCCTTGCGGTAGCGGGCGATGAAGGGCACGGTGTTGCCCTGGTCCAAAAGCTCCACCACCGCCTGGGCGTGCTCTGGCTTGACGTGAAATTCCTGGGCGAGAAGCCCGATGAGTTGCTCCATGTTTCCGTTCCCCTTTCCGGTGGCAATGCCACATGTGAAAAAATGGTACCACATCCGCGGGAAATTGGCAATCCCCCGGAAAACAGAAAAGGCCGCTGTAAACCACAGCAGCCCTTCCCCATTCATTTCGCTTATTGTGTTTATTCTTTCTCGGCCTTGGCCTTTTTCTCGCCAATGCTCAGCAGCAGGTTCAGCACAATGCCGAAGATGGCGGCGCCGGCGATGCAGGGCACCTGCAGGCCAAAGAAGGGGATGTTGCCCCCAAAGGCGTACTGGCCGCCGATGCCGATGACCATGATGGAGGCGATGACGGCGATGTTCTTGGAGGAGAACATATCCACCTTTTTCTCAATCATGATGGCGATACCCTGGGCGGCGATGGCGCCAAAGAGGTAGACCTCCAGGCCGCCGATAACCGCCAGGGGGATGCCGTAAATCACCCGGATGAGGGGGGTGAAGAAGCTGACGATCATGGCGATGACAGCCGCCACAGCCAGCACCGGCACAGAGAACACCTTGGTGATGGCCATGGTGCTGATGTTCTCGCCGTAGTTGGTGCCGGCGGGGCCGCCCACCACGCCGGAAATCATATCGCAGATGCCGTCGCCAATGAGGTTGCGGTCCAGCAGGCCAATGAGGTCATACTTCTTTTTGCTGTCCTTGCGCTTTGCCACGTCGTTGACGTAGATGTCCAGCTGGTACATGTGGGCTGTGGACTCGGGGATGGTGGCGATGGCAATGGGCATAATGGCCGCCACAGCGGTCCAGGAGACCTTGGGCAGGGAGAAGGCGGGCACAGCAAAGATGGAGCCGTCGCCCAGCTTCCACAGGGAGGCGTCCAGGGCGGCGGCGGGCACTTCCCGGAACAGGTTGGTGCCTGCTGCGAAGAAGATGCCGGCCACCACGCTGCCGGTGAGCACCCCCAGCAGCAGGGGCAGCTGGCCCAAAAAGCCCTTGAGGTACCGGGCGTAGAGGATGGTGGACAGCAGCGTGACCAGGGCCACCACGGTCCAGGCCACGGTTTCGGTGGTGGCGCCCTCCGTGGCGGCGGGGATGGCGTCAGACAGGGCGTTGCCCGCCAAAGTCAAACCGATAATCATGGCCACGGGGCCGGTGATGGAGGCGGGCAGAATGGTTTCCACCACTTTCTTGCCGAAGAACTTCACCAGCAGGCCGGCCGCGATGGAGATGAGGCCGGAGAAGATGATGCCGAACTGGGCGTACTGGATGGCCTCTGTGGGGAGGATACCATCTACCTTCTCAAAACCCTCGGCAGCGCACATGCTGGCGATGGCCGTGAGATAGGCAAAGCTGGAGCCGTAGTACAGGGGGATCTTCCGCCCGGTGATGAGGATAAAGCACAGGGTGGCCAAGCCGCTGGCGAAGATGGTGGTAGACACCTGGAAGCCAGTGACCAAGGCCACGGTGACGGTGGCAGGGAACATGACGATAACCTGCTGGATTGCGTAGAGCAGCAGCTTGACAAAGCCAGGCCGCTCCTCCGGCAGGTACCCCACCGCGCTGTTGGATTGTTTCATGTTGGACCGCATCCTTTCCTTTTGGTTTCTTGCGATACGCCTTCCTCACAAACCGGCGCGGGAGAAACCTCCCGCGCCTGATTCTGTCCTAGTAAGTATAGTATATTTGGCGGGCAGATGCAATGGTTTCTTAACAGAGATTTTATTTGGGCGGAAAGGCTCCCCCACGCAAACACCGCCCTTCCCTCTACAAAGGGAAAGGCGGTGTCTCTTTGTATCGCGTAAACCCGATCACTCCTCTTGGGCGGCCTGGGCGGCCCGCTGCTGGGGCAGGTTCATCAAGGCCCAATAGGCGGATTTGAATTTCAGCTCCCTATCGATGAGCAGGGGGTGGTTGGTGCGGCCCTCCACAGGGTACTCGTTGAGCCAGCTGCTGCCGTCGTCGTAGCCCCAGAACACCACGGTATCCAACAGGCCCTCCTGGGCGTAGTCCATGAGCAGGCTGAACACCTGGCAGTACTTCTCGTCAAACTGCTGGACAAACTCCTCCGTAAGCTCCCGCTGGGTGGAGGTGTCGTTCCAAGTGAAGCAGGACATATCCAGCTCGGTGACCTCCAGCACAAAATCCGGGTCTATCTCTCGCAAACGCCCCAAAACCCGCATGCAGCGCTCCATGGCGTCCACGTCCGTTTCATAATCGATGTGCATCTGCAAGCCAATGCCATCGATGGGCACGCCCTCTTCCAGCAGCTGCTTGACCATGTTGTACATGGTGATGGCCTTGTTGCCGTTGGCCTCCAAGGAGTAGTCGTTGAGGATGAGGCGGGCGTCGGGGTCGGCCTCGTGGGCGGTTTGGAAGGCGATTTCGATGTAATCGTAGCTGTCGCCGTCGCCGTCGTAGTCGCCGATGATGTTCAGCCATTCAGACTGCCGCAGGCCGAAGCTGTCGTCCAGCACCTCGTTGCACACGTCCCAGGTGTGGATTTTCCCCTTGTACCGGGAGACGATGGTGGTGATGTGCTCTTTCATCCGCTGGATGAGCACCTCGGCGCTGACCTGGTTGCCCTGGTCATCCAGGAAAAACCACTCTGGGCACTGGGAGTACCACACCAGCGTGTGGCCACGCACTGTCTTGCCGTTGGCCTGGCCGTACTCCACCAGCTGGTCGGTGGCCTCAAAGTCGTACACATCCTCCTGGGGGTGGATGTTCTCGGCCTTGGTGCCGTTCTCCAAGGTAAAGACGTTGAACTGCTTGTCGATAATCTTGTACCGGTCCGAGCCCTCCTCCAGGTCCCGGGGGTTGATGGCCGCCCCCACCTGGAAGTAGTCCTCATACGCCTGGCACAGGGAGGGCGCCCCCTTCTCATAGGCGTACTCCGCCATGTCCGCGCTGTAGGTCCCGTCCCCGGAACAGCCCGCCAAGGACGCCGCCAGCAGCGCCCCGGCCGTCACGGCCCCTATCGCTCTTTTCCATACCTTCATACTGCTTCCTCCCCTTGATGACCGCGCCGGGCATAGGCCCAGGCGGGAATCTCTCTCCATATATTCTACCATAGCAAGGGGAAGTTGTAAATACAAATTCTCAGTCAGGCCTGGGGAAGCATGTCCACGGTGATGCCCTCCACATTCCGGCCTTGGAACATGGGCAGCCAGGTGACGGACGCCGCCGGCTCAAAGCGCAGGGAGGAAAAAGCCACCTGATGCCCCGCCTGTATCTCCACAAGCTCGGCGGCCCCGCCGATGATGCCGATGGAGGCCGGGCCAGGGCTGGTTTTTTTCTTCACAGGCTGAAGGGGCGCGCAGCCAACGGTACCGCCTACGGCGCCGTCCTCCCGGGGGGCTTTGGGGCGCATCGGGTCGCCCTCCTCCGCGTCCTGCAGGACGAACTCCTCCAGCTCCGGCTCCAGGGTGTAGACAAGCTTCCACAGGTGGTTGGGGACCTCCCAGTCCTCCATGTCAGGGAAGTTCCTGTCTACCGTGTCGGGGACCAGTTTCAGGGCGGTGAGGGTGTACCTCTCCCCTGTCTGGGGATGGGTAAGCTCCACCTTCTCCCCCGGCTGGATTTGGAAGGGCTGCCCCGGTTGACGGACAGGCTCGACTTCCAGGCGGAAGGAAAGGCTCTCCACCTGCTGGCGGCGCCTCCAGGGGAAGACGCACCGCAGGATGTACCAGCAGGTGGACGGGTCCAAGCCGTAGTGGAGGACCACGGAAAGGGCCTCGGCGCTGGCCTCCACCTGGTAGGGGATGTACCCCACGCCGGAGCCGCGGCTCATGGGCAGCTCCTTGCCGTTGACCTGGGCCGCCACGTGGAAGAAGAAGCCCATGGGGCTTTCCGCCTCGATGCGGGCGACCTCCTCCCGGGTGTAGTTGCGGATGTCATCCCGGTCCAGGGTGAGGTGGTGCTTCTCCTGGAACGCCCGCATGGCGTCCACATCCACCTGGCGGCAGAAATCCACAACCAAAGCCTTGGCGGTGGAATACACCCCCGGCACCACCCAGTGGGAGCCAAACCACTGGAATTCCCCGCCAAAGGGCAGCAGGATGGCGGGGCGCTCCCGGCTGGCGACATCCCAGAAGTCACCTTCGCTGGTGACGCGCCAGGAGGGCAGGTTCTTCGCTGGACTGTTTCTCTTTTTTTCCATAAGTAGGCCTCCTTTTCCCCATGGTACACCCCAAAGCTGGCCCTGTCAACACAGAAAAAAGCCCCGGGCAGCGCGCCTGGGGCTTGGGTGGTATGTTTTGCTTTTTTTACTGCTCCTGGCCAATCTGGATAGCCTTGCGGTTGAAGTCCAGCATCTGGGCCTTGCGGGCGGGGATGCACTTCTGCACCGCCTGGTCCAGGATGTCCTCGTCGCAGAACTTGTAGTCGCCGTCGGCCATGCAGACCTCTTTGAACAGCTTGCCGATGAGAATCATGTTGGACAGGCCGTTGACGCCGTTCTCGTCGGCCAGGGACGTGGAGGGCACATAGTACACGGTGACGTCGTCCCGCTCCACCTTCTTGTCGATGAGGCTGGAATCCACAATGACCACGCCGCCGGGCTCCACCGCGTTGATGAACTTATCAAAGGAGGGCAGGTTCATGGCGATGAACACGTTGGGGTTGGTCACCAGGGGAGAGCCGATGGCCTCGTCGGAAACGCACACGCTGCAGTTGGCGGTGCCGCCGCGCATCTCCGGGCCGTAGGAGGGCAGCCAGGAGAGCTGCTTGTTGGCGATGAGGGCGGCATAGGCCACCACTTTCCCGGCGAACAGCACGCCTTGGCCGCCAAAGCCAGCGAAGAGAATATTTAAGTTTTTCATACTTAGCTCCTTTCTTGTGACGAGCCGCGAGGCGCCTGGTTCCGGCACAGCCGGAATCCCCGGCCCGAAACCGGGGAAAGGCAGCTCGCAGAAGGAAACGGCTTGCCGTTTACTTCTTTACGCCCTCCTCCACATCTTTATACACGCCCAGGGGGTAGTAGGGAATCATGTTGTCGTTGAGCCACTTGAGGGCCTCCACAGGGGACATGCCCCAGTTGGTGGGGCAGGTGGAGAGCACTTCCACAATGGAGTAGCCCTTGCCCTCAATCTGGTTCTGGAAGGCCTTTTTGATGGCCTTGCGGGCGATGTTCACGTTCTTGACGCAGTCCACGGTGACCCGCTGGGCAAAGGCCACGCCGTCCAAGGTGGAGAGCATTTCGCAGACCTTTACGGGGTAGCCGGCGGTGTTGGTATCCCGGCCGTAGGGTGTGGTCTGGGTGACCTGCCCCGGCAGGGAGGTGGGGGCCATCTGGCCGCCGGTCATGCCGTAAATGGCGTTGTTGATGAAGATGACGGTGATATTCTCGCCGCGGGTGGCAGCGTGGACCGTCTCGGCGGTGCCGATGGCGGCCAGGTCGCCGTCGCCCTGGTAGGTGAAGATGACGTTATCGGGGCGGGCGCGCTTTAGGCCGGTAGCCACAGCCTGGGCGCGTCCATGGGGGGCCTGCACCATATCGCAGGTGAAGTAATCGTAGCACATGACCGAGCAGCCCACAGAGGCCACGCCCACGGTCTTGCCTTCCACACCCAGCTCCTCCAGGGCCTGGGCCACCAGGCGGTGGACGATGCCGTGGGTGCAGCCGGGACAGTAGTGCAGGGGCGCGTCAGTGAGGGTAGACGGTTTTTGAAATACAATAGCCATAGTAGGTTCCCTTTCCAGAGCTTTGGGGCACAAAGCTCTACTATTTTCTCGCTTTACAGCAGCGCTTCAATCTGTTCCAGCACCTCGGCAGGGGTGGGAATCATGCCGCCGGTGCGGCCGTAAAAGTGCACCGGCACCTTGCAGTCGATGGCCAGCTTTACGTCGTCCACCATCTGGCCCATGCTCATCTCCACCACCAGGAAGTTTTTGGCGTGGCTGGCGGCGCGGTTCAATGCCTGGGTGGGGAAGGGCCACAGGGTGATGGGCCGCACCAGGCCCGCCTTAATGCCCTTTTCCCGGGCCTTGTTCACGGCGCTGCGGGCCACCCGGGAGGAGGCGCCATAGGCCACCAGCACGATGTCCGCGTCCTCGGTGAGGTACTCCTCGGCCATCTGCTCGTTGGCCTTGACCTGCTCGTAGCGAGCAAAGCGCTCCTTCACCAGTTCCTCCAGCTTTTCGGGAGTCAGGTACAGGGAGTTGATGATGTTGTGGGCCCGCTTGCCGCCGTGGCCCTTGGCAGCCCATTCCTTTTCGGGCAGCTGGGCGGAGCCCTCCTCGGGCAGCTCCACAGGCTCCATCATCTGGCCCAGCATGCCGTCGGCCAGCACCATGGCGGGCATGCGGTATTTGTCGGCGGTATCGAAGGCGTGGGAAATCAGATCCACCATCTCCTGGACGGTGGAGGGGGCGAACACCAGAATCTGGAAGTCGCCGTGGCCGGTGGCCTTGGTGGCCTGCCAGTAGTCCGCCTGGCTGGGCTGGATGCCGCCCAGGCCGGGGCCGCCCCGCTGGACGTTGATAATCACCGCGGGCAAATCAGAGCCGGCCATGTAGGAGATGCCCTCGCCCTTCAGGCTGATGCCGGGGGAGGAGGAGGAAGTCATGGCCCGCACGCCGGCGGCGGAGGCGCCCAGCACCATGTTGATGGCGGCGATTTCGGATTCCGCCTGGAGGTAGGTGCCGCCCACCTTGGGCATGCGCTTGGACATGTAGGCCGCCAGCTCCGTCTGGGGCGTGATGGGATAGCCGAAGAAATGATGGCAGCCGGCGCGGATGGCTGCTTCCGCCAGCGCCTCGTTGCCCTTCATCAAAACTTTCATAAGGTTTCATTCCTTTCTCGGGGGGCGCGCCCCCGCAGAGTAATTTTACCGTTCTACCGTAATCGCCGTGTCAGGGCACATGGTGGCGCAAGAGGCGCAGCCCACGCACTTTTCGGGCTCTACCAGCTGAGCGGGGTGGTAGCCCTTGGCGTTTAAGCGGGTCTTGTCCAGGGCAATGATTTTCAGCGGACATGCGTGCACGCACATCCCGCAGCCCTTGCAGACCTTCTCATCCACAATGATTCTAGCCATATCCGTTTCCCTCCTTCAAGGAATTTTCTCTATTCTTTCCATTTATTCTATGGGTAAGCTGTAGTTGCCTTCTATCTCTATCTCGTTGCCGTCCGGGTCCTGTATGGTGAAATACCAATAGGGAAAGGTGACATTGACGTAGTACACCGGGCTCATGGGGCCAATATCCAAGGCGCGCAGGCGCTCGTACTCCACAGCCAAGTCTGGCACGGAAAAGTTGAACACCACCCCGCCGGTGCCCCGGCGCTCCCGGCCCACGTGTTCCCGGTAAGCCCGGCTGAAATGCTCCTCAGGATGGGGGGCGTTCTGCAAAAGCTCCAAGTCATACTCCAAGCTGTACAGACTGATGGGCACACCGGGAAAGGAGGCCCAACGCTCTGGGCAGGGGCCTTGGGGCTCCCGCTCCAGCAAAGCCGTGTAAAAAGCGGTGGAGCGCTTTATGTCCTTCACCTTGATATAGGCGCAGCCAAAAGTCAATGCCACGGCTCAAACCTCCCACATGAACTTCACATGGCGCTGGATGCGCTTAAAGCCCTCCGGCAGCGTT
>ERZ1643250.2281-NODE-2281-length-14733-cov-7.111459_pt1 | contig 14733 bp, 14 predicted proteins | sample MGYA00579262_ERZ1643250 | MGnify/ENA primary metagenome ERZ1643250 (study PRJEB29033, sample SAMEA4952265) | chicken gut metagenome | biome: Broiler Chicken; feature: Gastrointestinal Tract; material: Caecum | place: Ireland | collected 2018 | study: Broiler...
TGCAAACCAAGGAAGAACATACTACTTTGCAGGAGCACCAACAGATAACTGGGTTTATTTCGCAGGCTTTTACTGGAGAATTATTCGAATTAATGAAGATGGAAGTTTAAGAATAATTTATAATGGTACTAATCCCAATCAAACAGGCGAAGATTTACAAATAGGCACTAGCAATTTTAATGATGAATATAACGATAATGCATATGTAGGATATATGTATGGAACGCCTGGAGGTTTAACTTATGCTGAAACTCATGCTAATATTAATGATAGTACTATCAAAGTAGTATTAGATGAATGGTATGAAAAAAACTTGTTAAATTATGCAGAATATATAAGCACAGAAGCAGGATTTTGTGGAGATAGAACTCCTAGCACAAGCGAAGAAACAAGCAATGGATTGGGAGGAACAGGAACAATACAAACTTATTATGGAGCATATATAAGACTAATAACCAATTCGAGTCCAAGTTACGAATGCAATGATAATGATTTGTTTACAGTAAGTAGTAGTAGCAAGGGAAATAAAGCATTAGATTATCCAATAGGCCTCATTACTGCTGATGAAGTTAAATATGCTGGTTCAGGACGGTCGTCAGCAAATAATAACAAATACTTTTTATACACAGGAAACAATTACTGGACTATGACACCATCTTGGTTATTATTAAGCAGGTCTGCTGCTGGATTCTTCGTATATAACAGTGGAATGTTAGGAGGTAGTGGCCCCTATATGGTTGCAAATCTGTATGGCGTTCGACCTGTTATTAATTTAGAAGCACGTACAATAATTTCTGGATCTGGAACAACATCTGACCCTTATATAGTATCATGAGTACAACTCTTTCCTAATCGCTTTAACACATAAAATAACTATAATAAATATATCGATAATTTCGGCTATAACTAAAGAATACATACCTATATGACATAGTGATAGTATAGCCATTGTAACAAGCTTTGCTATAACCGCTACCATGGTAATAAACATGGTAGTTTTTGCTTTTCCAACCGCTTGTAATACACTTTGCAGTGGCCCTTCTAAGTAAAAGAGAACAAAGAATGGAGCTAAAACCTCAATATATTCACTACCTTTAGTTGTGTTATATAAAGTAGATAAAAGAGGTTCTCTAAATAAATAGATAAAACTAGAGAAAATAAGACCTACAATAAAGGATAGTATCATCGCTTGTTTAAGCCTTCTTTTTACCATAATATAATTTTTATGATAAAAATATTTAGATATTTCTGGTAATAAAGATGAAGATATCGCTGCAATAAAAAAGGAGGGCATAGATAGAAGAGAAATAGTATAAGCATTATAAGCCCCATATTCATTTAAGATAAAATCCATAGAATAACCAGCAAATAATAAGACATTAGTAAGAATAATTGGTTCAAAGAAAAAGCCAATATTCCCAACTAATCTACCAGAAACTGTCGGAATAGAAATATTTAGTATTTCTTTAGCAGTCTTCATATCAGGCTTCAAATCTTCTTTAGTAATTTTAAATTTTTTAGGCAAGAAAACTAAAAAGGTAAATATTGATGCTAGTTCTGATGCTATACTAATCAAAATAAGTCCCATAACTGAATAAACAATTCCTTTATTTACTAAGGAAGGAATAATTAAAAAGATTAAAATAATTCTCACAATCTGTTCTATAACATTAGATATAGTATGAGGTCCCATTTTTTGTTTTCCATAAAAATAACCTTTAAGAACACTAGATAAAGAAACAAAAGGAAAAGTAAGAGCCATTGACATCAATAATACACTGCATCTTTCATCATGTAAAAGAGTAGTAGCAATAAAATCTTTAGTAAAATAAATAATGACAATAACAATTATATTTAAAATAAGGGTTATCGCTGTTGCACTAGATAAAATTTTAATACTTTTAGTCTTATGTTCACTAATAAGTTTAGAAATAACTACAGGTAGAGAAAGGGTAGCAATCGTAAGCAAGAGGGAATATGTAGGCATAACTAAAGAATAAAGATTAATCGCATCACTACCAACCATTCTTGTATAAATAATTCTTATAGCAAACCCAAGTAATTTAGTAATAAGTCCCCCAATCATCAAGATAAATGTAGCTTTAAGAAATTTATTCTGCAATATTAAGACCCCCTTTTAAAATTGATTGTTTTATTATATAATTAAATATATGAATAAATTTATTTATTAGAAATAAACCCATAAGAGGAGGTAATTATATGAACAATGAGATTAAATTTAAAAGTTTACAAGAATTATATGAAAGAATACTTCCAGCTTTAAAAAGTAAGACTAGAGAAATTCATAAAAAAGGAATGGATTATATTCATGAAGAAGATATATGGAATTATTTAAAGACTTATAAATGGACCAGTTCTAGATCACTTGATTTAGGAGACATGGTAAATGATATATTTAATATTGAAGAAAGAGAACTAGACAGTTTTGTCAAAAATGAATTAAAAAATTATCGAAGAAATGTTAAACAAGGAGAGATATAGATGCAAAGGGAAGATGACAGTATAACGTTTGAAACCGTTTATGAAAGAATAAAAGAAAATATTAAAGATACTGACGAATTATTAAAAATAAAGGAAGCATATCATTTTGCTAAAGAAAAACATAAAGGAATGAAGAGATTAACTGGTGAGGATTTTATTACCCATCCTCTTCATGTAGCAGACATAGTAAATAGTCTAAACGTTGATGCAACAACAATTATAGGTGCTCTACTTCATGAAGTGATGAACAATGGAGAGACTACTTTAAGTGAATTAGAAGAAAAATTTGGAAGTACTGTTGCCACAATTGTTGATTCCATTACCAAAATAAACAAGTTAGAACTAGTAGATGATTCTGAATCTAGTGCTATATATTTAAGAAAAGTATTAGTAGGACTCGCAACCGATGTAAGAGTATTATTTATTAAACTTGCAGACAGACTTCATAACATGCGGACAAATTATGCGATTAATCCTAAAAAGCAAAAACAAAAAGCATATGAAACTATGGCTGTTTTAATACCTATCGCACACCGTTTAGGAATCAACTCAATTAAAAGTGAATTAGAAGATTTATGCTTATATTACACTAAACCAGACGTATATCAAGATATATTAGATAAACTTAATGAAACACAAAAAGAGTTAAAAGATTCTTTAGAAGAGATGCAAGAAAGCATTACCGATATTTTAACAGAACAAGGGTTAAAATTTAAAATTAAGGGTAGAGTAAAAAGTGTTCATAGTATTTATAATAAATTATCTAACGGAAAGAAATGGAACGAAATTTATGACATTTTAGCGCTAAGAGTAATACTTGAAAGCGTTAGTGATTGTTATCTAGCAGTAGGACTTGTTCATGCTAAATATAGACCAATACCAAATAGATTTAAAGATTATATTGCTATGCCTAAAGCAAACATGTATCAAAGCTTACATACAACTGTCTTTGGGGTAGATGGCCATTTATTTGAAGTCCAATTTAGAACTTATGAAATGGATGAGTTTGCTGAAAAAGGTATGGCGTCTCACTGGTCATATAAAGAACACGGCACGAAAAAAGTGCAAAATATTATGGAACAAAAACTAGAAATGTTTCGTAATTTAATTGAGACCCATGAAGAAGTGGATGATCTTGCTTTTGCTCGTGATGTTACTAGTGATATGCTAGCCGAAATGATTTATGTCTTTACACCAAAAGGAGATGTTATGGAACTGCCTCGTGGTTCTACACCAATTGATTTTGCTTATCGTATTCATTCAGACGTCGGTGATAAAACTGTAGGAGCCATTGTAAATGATACAATTGTCCCTTTAAATCATGAACTTGAAAATAATGATATAGTAAAAATTAAAACCAACCCTAATGGTTCACCAAATAAAGATTGGTTAAATTTTGTTAAAACTAGCCAAGCAAAAAACAAAATTAAGTCTTATTTTTCTAAGCAAGAACGTGCATTTATGACGGAAAAAGGGAAAGACATCTTAGAAAAAGAATTACGGAAAAGAAAATTATCATTTAATGAAGTAATGAATGATGAAAATGTTAAGAAAATATTAAAAGATTTAAAACTTAAAAGTTTAGAGGATATCTATTTGAGTATTGGTACTCTTAGATATACAGCTGGTTTTATCATTAGTTTAACAACCGATAGTAAAGCAAATGTGGAAGATGCTTTAATTGAAAAAGTAAATGTTCAAGGCAAAGATGAAGTAAATTACAAAAATGATATTGTTGTAGCGGGTATAGGAGATATTCTAGTAAACATAGCTAAATGCTGCAAACCTGTAAAAGGAGACGATATTATTGGTTTTATCACAAAAGGTCAAGGAATAACTGTTCACAAAAAGACATGTCCAAATATTTTAGATAAGAAGGACAGAATCATTGAAGTAAAGTGGAACTATCAACATGAAGCAACTTATTTAACAGATCTATTTATTGAAACAGATAACAACAAAAGTTATTTATCAGATATTATCGCCGCTTTCACCAAAAGAAACATTCATATTGATTCTTTTAAAGCTAAAGAATATGTTAAAAATTGTTTTTATGAGATAACCATTAAGGTTAAAAATAAAGAAGAAGTAGAACGTATCATTCTTGATTTAGAAATGCTCACGTTCATAAATAAAGTAAATAGGAGTAGATAATGAAAGTATTAGTACAAAGAAGTAAACAAAGTAGTGTAAAAGTAGATAATAAGCTTGTTAATTCTATAGAACATGGCTTAGTTTTATTAGTGGGATTTACTGAAGGTGATACCATAAAAGATATTGAAAAGCTAGCTAAAAAAGTAGTAAATCTACGTATTTTTGATGATGAAGCAGGGGTAATGAATAAATCAATACTAGATGTAGGGGGAGAAATTCTATCAATCAGTCAATTTACTCTTTATGCCAATACCGCTAAAGGGAATAGGCCTTCATATATTGAAGCATTAAATGGGGAAGAGGCAAGTAAGTTATATGAGAGGTTTAATGAAGAATTAAATAAATACATAATGACTAAACCAGGAATGTTTGGCGCTGATATGGAAATTTCAATTACCAATGATGGCCCAATAACCATTATGTTAGAAAGTAGGTCATAATGAACTTAGAGGAAATAATAGAAAGATTAAAAGAATATGGAGAAATGTTAGAAACTCCTGGTTTCTTTATAATATTAGCAAACAAGCTAGCCAAATCTTACCATGAGTATTTTACAGAAGAAAAGATTCAAGAGCTATTTAATAGTACTTTTTTCTTGGAAGCAAGTAGACTCCCTTTAGAAAAATTCGATCCCAATGAAAGAAAATATTTAATTTATCCAGAAAAAATAAAGATAGAATTAAATGATGCAAGTTTTGAAGTAAATCTTCAAAATCAAGTAGAAAATCTCAATATCAGCGGTTGCTCAATAAATGACCATATGCAAGAATTACCTCAAGTGTTAAGTCTATTACGAAACTTAAACATTAAAATTGAGGAAGCAGCATGGAATGAGGAATTATTTAATATAAATTTAACCTCTTTAATTTACCAATACGCATTTTTAAACTTAAAAGAAAATGTTAAAACCACTATAGATAGTGTTCAAGCGGGAATGTTTAAAAATGCTTATTATAATATCATTGAGCTAAAATTATTAAAATATTTTCCAAATATTCAATTTAGTGCTGAAAATGTAAAGCTTCATGCATAATTAATTTCACTTTTTTCTGAATTTTTGATATAATTAAAAATACCCTTAAAAAGGGAAAAGGAGGAAAAATGAGAAATAATAAAAAGAGTATGAGTTTAAAAGACGATTTAATATTATTTTATAACAAGTATTTAAATATAGGTTTAGAAGAGAATTATTTATTAGATTTAGCTAAGAGATTTGCTAATTTATGGAAACAAAAATTTACAGGCTTAGAGACAGTAAAAGAGATGAAAATAAAAGATTTTAGTTTTACAGAGCAAGACTATGCCAGTTTATCCAAAACTGATCATGAATTTTTAAATTTTTATCCAATCAGTTGTATTCATATGAATGAAGATTATGATATTTTAATAGATGAATTTGGTAATATTCGTCGTATCTTTTTCAAGCAAGATTTAGATATAGCAGAAAAGCAAGATTTATTAAAATATATAAATCAGAGCATATTTTCTCTTTTACATGAATTACCAGAAAGTATAGAGCAACACAATGCTTTAAATGAAGCTGGAAACATTATTCTTCAAAATATTTTATCATCAAAAATATACAAAGCTATTTTAGAGAAAATAGAGGAAGAAGAACAAGACGCTGAGAAAAAAATATTAATGACATCTTTATTTGCTTGTAGCAATATAGAAATACTTAGTTATGACGCAAGAATAAGAGAAGAATTAGACTATGAAAGTGAGTTAAATACAAAATTTGTTCATTCTCGATCTCTTCGCTAAAAACACTTGACGTGAAGAAAAAAATATAATAAAATGAAACATATATAATATTTTTCTAAAGAAAGACCGAGTATAATTAAGTTTTGCTTTAAAGAGAGGGCTAGATGCTGGAAATGCCTAAAGCATAATAATTAGAAAGACAGCTTTCATAATTTAGAAAACGCGAATAATCGTGATAAAAGTTCGAGAGTACTTAGTAAAATAAGGTGGCACCGCGGACCCATTAGGTTCGTCCTTATGATACTAAGTTTTTTTGTGTTAAGGAGGAGAAAAAAATGATAACAAAACCAAAGGGGACTTATGATATTTATGGGGATAATGCCAAATATTACAAATACATAGAAGGAGTATTTTCAACAGTTTGTGAATATTACAACTATGAGTATATAAGAACTCCTATATTTGAAGATAGTGAGCTATTTCACAGAAGTGTTGGTGAAACATCAGATATTGTTTCTAAAGAAACTTATGATTTTAAAGATAGAGGAGAAAGAAGCTTAACTTTAAGACCCGAAGGAACTGCTGGCGTAGTGCGTAGTTTTATTGAAAATAAGATGTATGGGGATGTGAATCAACCTAAAAAATTTTATTATGCAGGTACTATGTATCGCTATGAAAGACCACAAGCTGGAAGGTATAGAGAACTAACTCAAATTGGTGTAGAAGTACTAGGAAGTGATTCAGAAATTATTGATGCTGAAGTAATATCTCTAGCTTACCGTCTATTAGAAGAAATGGGAATCGAAGATGTTACCGTAAAAATCAATACTTTAGGCGATAAAGAATCTAGAGAGAACTATCGTAATGCTTTAGTAAAATACTTAGAGCCACACATTCATGAATTATGTAGTGATTGCCAGCATAGATTTACAACTAACCCACTGCGTATCCTAGACTGTAAAGTAGATAAAGATAGTGATATTCTAAAAAATGCACCATCCATTATGGATTATTTAAATGAAGAAAGCAAAAACCGTTTTGAAAAAGTATTAGAATATTTACGTTTATTAGATGTAGATTATGAAATAGATCCAAACATTGTTCGAGGACTAGACTATTACAACCATACCGTATTTGAGTTAGTAACCAATATGGAAAGCTTAGGAAGCGCAAATACTCTTTGTGCTGGAGGAAGATACAATAATTTAGTAAGCTATCTAGGTGGAGAGAATACTCCAGGAATAGGTTTTGCAAGTGGTGTAGACCGTTTAATGACCATTTTAAAAGAAATAAATAAAGATAGAAAAACAGAAAATAATATTGATGTATATGTCATAGCTGTGAATCCTGAGGAAAGACTAACGGCGGTAAGATTAGTTCAAGATTTACGTTGGAGTGAAGTGAAAACGGAAATGGATACACTAAATAAAGGTCTTAAAGCTCAATTTAAACAAGCAGATAGACTAAATGCCAGAACACTAATTATATTAAATAGTGAAGACTTACAAAAAGGATTAATTACAGTTAAAGATAATTTAACTAAAGAAGAAGTTAAAGTAGATGAAGGAGAAATCCTAGATTATATTATTAGCAATTTATAGGAGGATATTATGCGCACGTTAATTAAAGATTTGAAAGAAAATGAGATTTCTACCATTAGTGGTTGGGCAACAAAGATTAGAGATACCAAATATATGATCTTTATCATATTAAAAGATAGAAGTGGTAAAATCCAAGTATCAATAGACAAAAAAGAACAACCAAATTTAGTAGAAAAATTAGAGGGAGTACTAGCAAATAGCATTTTATCATTTAAAGGGAATATGGTTTTAAGTGAATATGTTAAAGATGGAGGTAAAGAATTTTTACCAACTGAAATAGAAATATTAAGTAAGAGTGAAGCACTACCTTTAGATGAAACCGCTGACTTAGATACCAGATTAAATTATCGATGGATAGATCTTAGAAGCGATAAAAATGAATTAATGTTAAAAGTACAAGCTGCTTTTACTGATGGGATGAGAAGTTTTTTAATTAAAGAAGATTTTACTGAGATTCATACACCAAAGTTAATTGCAGCAGCATCAGAATCAGGTTCTGAAGTATTTGAAGTAAAATATTTTGATCGCCCTGCTTATCTAGCTCAGAGTCCCCAATTTTATAAACAAATGGCCATTGCTAGTGGTCTTGAAAGAGTATTTGAAATAGCTCCAGCCTTTCGTGCTGAAAATTCTAATACGAATCGTCATGCAACAGAATTTACTTCCTTTGATTTAGAGTTTGCTTATATAGACAGTTATGAAGATGTCATGGATATGGAAGAAGATTTACTAATCGCTGGACTTAAAAATGTAAAAGAGTTATACGGGGAAAAAATTAAAGAGTTATTTGATCAGGAAGTAATCATTCCTAAAAAACCATTCCCAAGAATAAACTTACAAGATTTATATCAAGAGTTACATAAAAGATATAATTATGAAGTGCCAGCTCATGATATTGGTGATATGAATGCTGAGGCAGAAAAATTAACAAGCAAGTATGCCATGGAAGAATATGGTTCAGAGTTTATTTTTGTAACAGGATTTGCCAAAACCAAAAGAGCATTTTACCACATGCGTAAAAATGATATACCAGAAGGATTTGATCTTATTTGGCGAGGAACTGAAATTACAACTGGAGCTCAAAGAGAACATCGATATGAAGTTTTGAAGCACCAAGCTGAAGAAAAAGGACTTGGCAAAGATGTAGAATTTTACTTAGAATTCTTTAGATATGGCTGTCCACCTCATGGAGGATTTGCTATCGGAATAGATAGACTTACTATGCTTATGCTTGGAATTCCTAGCATTAAAGAAGAGATGTTTATATTTAGGGGCCCATCAAGGCTTACCCCATAAAGGAGAGAAAATTATGGATTTAAGAGATTTATTTTTAAATATTAAAGATTATGTAGATAAAGAGATTAAAATAGAAGGTTGGATAAGAAATCATAGAGACCAAAAGACTTTTGGCTTTATTGATTTCTCCGATGGGACAACATTCGAACACTTACAAGTAGTTTATGACGAAAAATTAGTTAATTTTGATGAAGTAAAAAAGTTTTTAGTAGGAAGTGCTATTGAAGTTGTAGGTAAAATTGTTCCTTCTGAAGGAAAACAAGATTATGAAATGAGAGCAAGTAAAATTACTCTTTTAGGATCTTGTCCAGAAGATTATCCTATTCAACCTAAAAGACACACGAGGGAGTTCTTAAGGGAACAAGCCTATTTAAGGCCAAGAACTAATCTTTTTCAAGCTGTATTTCGGGTAAGAAGTATAGCAGCTTACGCCATTCATAAATATTTTCAAGATAGAGGCTATGTGTATTTTCATGCTCCACTAATTACTGCTAGTGACTGTGAAGGAGCAGGGGAAATGTTTCAAGTAACAACACTACCTTTAGATAAACTAAAAGGTGACCCTGATTACAGTGAAGATTTCTTTGGCAAAATGACCAATCTAACCGTAAGTGGCCAGTTAGAAGCAGAAACTTTTGCTCTAGCTTTCAAAAAGACTTACACTTTTGGCCCAACTTTTAGAGCTGAAAATTCCAACACCAAAACCCACGCTTCCGAGTTCTGGATGATTGAACCAGAAATTGCCTTTTGTGATTTAAATGGGGACATGGATATTATGGAAGACATGCTAAAATACGTAGTAAAATATGTTTTAAATAATGCTCCATTAGAAATCAATTTTTTCAATGAATTTGTTGAAAAAGGCTTAAAAGAAAAATTAGAAAAATTAGTAAACAGTAAATTCACACGTATTGATCATGAAGAAGCGATTACTATATTAAAAAATGCTGATGTTAAATGGGAATTTGAGCCAGAATATGGGGAAGATATAGCAAAAGAACATGAAAAATATATTACAGAATATTTTAACGGGCCTGTATTTATTAAAAATTGGCCTAAAGATATTAAAGCATTTTACATGAAGCAAAACACAGATGGTAAAACTGTTGCTGCCGTAGATTTAGAAGTACCAGGTGCTGGAGAACTAATGGGAGGAAGTCAAAGAGAAGAAGACTACGATAAATTAGTTGCTAGAATGAAAGAAATGAACATGGATGCTTCTGATATGGATTGGTATTTAAACTTAAGAAAATATGGAGGATGTATTCATTCAGGCTTTGGTATGGGATTTGAGCGCTTACTCATTTATCTAACAGGTGTAGATAATATAAGAGATGTTATTCCTTATCCAAGAACACCAAAAAATTGTGAATATTAGGAAGGAAGAAAAGAATGGGAAAAATTATAGCTATCGTAGGTATGTGTGGTTCGGGCAAATCTGTTGCAGGTGCCTATTTAGAAGACAAAGGATTTGAAAAAGTATATTTTGGTGGGGTTACTTTAGAAAAATTAAAAGAAGAAGGCTTAGAAGTAACTCCTGAAAATGAGAAATATATGCGTCAAAAACTCAGAGAAGAATTAGGTATGGGAGCTTTTGCTATAATTCTTCTTCCTAAAATTAGAGAATTATCAAACAAGAATAATGTAGTATTAGATGGCCTATATTCATGGGATGAACTTAAGATACTAGAAGAAGAATTTAGGGAACAGCTGACTACAATTGCTATTATTGTCGATAAAAAGGTACGCTATGAAAGATTAAGTGTCCGTCCAGATAGACCATTTAATAGGGAAGAAGCTAAAGATAGAGACATTAGTGAAATAGAAAATATTGCTAAAGCTGGACCTATCGCTTACGCTGACTACTATATAGATAACAATAAAATGATCAAAGATTTACAAATTAGATTAGAGGAAATATTAAAAGAAATAGAAGAATAGGAGGATACCAATGAATAAATTTACCAAAGAAATGGTCGATGATTATGCTGAAAAACTATTAATTGGCCTAACTGATGAAGAAAATAAAATGGTATTAGATGAATTTGAAGCGATTGACAAGAATATTGATTTAATTAATGAAATACCTGATATAGAAAAAATTGAGCCAATGACACATGCTCTAGATGATTTTGTGTTTGAACTAAGAGAAGATGTGGCAAAAGAATCTATTCCGATTGAAGACGCTCTAAGAAATGCTGGAGCAACAGACGGAAGAGAAATAGAAGTACCAAAGGTGGTGGAATAAATGGATAAAAGTATTACTGAACTTCATGAACTTTTAAAGAATGGTAAAATAACTAGCGAAGAATTAGTAAAAGAATCTTTAGAAAAATCAAAAGAAGTAGAAGAAAAATATAATGCTTTTGTAACCATTTTAGATGATACTAAAGGAAAAAATGTTACTGATTCTTTAGTATCGGGTATTCCTTTTGGCGTAAAAGACAATTATTCTACTAAAGATGTTTTATCTACTGGTTCATCTAATACTCTAAAAAACTATGTTCCTTTTTATACTGCAACCGTAGTCCAAAAACTATTTGATGCTGGAGCAATAATGGTAAACAAAACTGCTTTAGATGAATTTGGTATGGGTGGAACAGGAACTACGTGTCATACTGGACCTGTATTAAATCCTTGGGATAAAACAAGAATGTGTGCAGGTTCATCATCAGGTTCAGCTTGTGCTGTTGCATCAGGCGTCTATCCTTTTGCTTTAGGTAGTGATACAGGAGATTCTATTCGTAAACCTGCTGCCTACTGTGGGATAGTGGGATATAAACCAACTTATGGTATGCTATCAAGATATGGACTTTTCCCTTTTGCCAGTAGCCTAGATCACTGTGGCGTTTTAACAAGAAGTGTCGAAGATGCTGCTATAGTTTGCGATATCATGAAAGGAAAAGATGAACATGATATGACCAGTTGGGATTCTAGCAATATTCATTTGCAAGAGTCCTTAACGGGAGACATAAAAGGAAAGAAACTATTTTATATTAAAGAAATATGTAATTTAGCAAATTATCCTAATGCTAGTGAAGAATTAAAAATGCATTTACAAAACTTTGATAAAACTCTAGATTTATTAAAAGAGGCAGGAGCAGAAGTAGAAGAGATTAGCATTGATCAAAGGCTACTAAATGCTATAGCAAGTGTTTACGTAGTTATATCTTGTGCAGAGGCAACTAGTAATATGTCGAATTTAACAGGAATTATCTTTGGCCCAAGAAGTGATAAGCAAAATATATTTGAAATGATGAAAGACCATCGTACTAAAGGATTTTCTCCATTAATTAAAAGAAGATTTGTCATTGGTTCTTATGTTTTGCAAAAAGAAAATCAGGAGCGTTACTTTAAAAATGCCGCTAGGGTAAGAAGATTAATTGCGGATAAAATGAAAGAATTATTTAAAGAGTATGATGCTTTAATCTTACCAGTATCTAGTGGACCTGCTAAAAAGTTTGATGAAGATAAAGATGTAATTGATGATAATACTAGTGTTTTAGAAGAACATTTACAAATAGGAAACTTTGGAGGTTTCCCATCAATTACGATTCCAAATGGTTTTGTAAATGATTTACCAGTAGGAATAAATATAACAGGAAATTGTTATGATGATGAAAATGTCTTAAATATTGCTTATACTCTAGAAGGCATGATGCCATATAAAGGCCAAATAGCAAAGGAGAGAGAATAATGAAAAAACAAATCGCGGTAATTGGCTTAGAAATGCACTGTGAACTTAAAAGTAATTCCAAAGTTTTTTCTAGTGCTCGTAACTCTTATAGTGAGACTCCTAATGTAAATATAGCGCCAGTCGATATGGCTTTTCCAGGAACTCTTCCTGTTGTAAATAAAAAATGTGTAGCAGACGCTCTAAAAATGAGTATGACTCTAAATTGTAAGCAGCCAGAATATATGTACTTTGATCGGAAAAACTATTATTATCCTGATTTACCTAAAGGCTATCAAATTACCCAAATGAATGCTCCTGTAGGAGTAGATGGTAAAATTGAAATTGAAGTTAATGATAAACTTATCCCAGTTTACATTCACGATATCCATCTAGAAGAAGATGCTGCTAGTCTAGATCACTTCTTTGACACATCAAACATAGATTATAACCGTGCAGGAGTACCACTACTAGAACTAGTAACTGAACCATGTTTTCATAGTGCTGATGAAGCTGTAGCATTTCTAGAACATATGCGAAGAGTATATCAGTATTGTGATGTATCAGAAGCAGACACTAAAAAAGGTCAAATCAGATGTGATGTAAACGTATCGATTATGGATGAAGATGCAACTGAACTTGGTACAAAAGTAGAAATCAAAAATGTTAACTCTTTTGGTGGCGTTCATGATGCAATAGTTTATGAAATTGAAAGACAAACTAAACTAAAAGAAGAGGGAAGATATAGCGAAGTTGAACAAGAAACAAGAAGATGGGATGAAGAGAGTGGCACAACTATTCGCATGCGTAGTAAAGTTGACGCCATCGATTACAAATATTTTGTTGAACCAAACATACCAAAATACAAAATTAGTAAAGAATGGTTAGAAGAATTAAGAAAAGAAATTCCAAGGCTTGCTTTAGAAAGAAAACAAGATTATATCAAAAACTATGGATTAAGTAGCTATGATGCGGAAGTACTAGTTAAAGATAAAGAAATATCAGATTACTTTGAAGAGTGCTTAAATTTAAAAATTGATGCGAAAAGCGCAACAAACTGGATTACTACTCAAATATTAGGATACATTAATAAGTATGATTTAAGCATCAATGATTTATATTTAACACCAGCAAGACTAAAAGATTTAATTGATGAGACAGACAAAGGAACAATTAGTTCTAAGCAAGCTAAAGATATCTTCTTTAAAGTAATTGAAGAAAAGAAAGATATTAAAGACTTTATTAGCAAAGATAATGCTCAAATTAGTGATAAAGATGAACTAACCAAGATTATTGATGAGATTCTTGCTAATAATCCAAGTCAAATTGAAGAATATAAAAATGGCAAAACCAATATATTTGACTATTTTGTAGGTCAAGTAATGAAAAACACAAGAGGAAAAGCAAACCCAGTATTAACGAAAGAAATATTAACGGAGAAATTAAAATGATTAAAATAGACAATCACTATTTCCTCGATTTTACCGAAGAATTATTACCAGTTGTTGTTTCTATGCATTTTCTTGCACCAAAGCATGTTATAGCAAAAGAACTTTTATGCATTTATCAAACATATTTAATAGAAGAAAAGGAAATAGAGTTTGCAAGTCCTTGCATCGTATCAATTGATGTAAATGGGTCTTTAGCTAAATATTTAGAGAAACTAAATCATGAATCTAAGTTAGATTTAAATAGAAATCCTTTTGATTATCGAAAAGATAATTATATTTTATTAAATTGGCCTCTAATAGAGAAAACAATGATAAGGTGAAATTTTACATTTCATCTTTTTTCGTGTATAAT
>ERZ1643250.2285-NODE-2285-length-14708-cov-5.675834_pt1 | contig 14708 bp, 10 predicted proteins | sample MGYA00579262_ERZ1643250 | MGnify/ENA primary metagenome ERZ1643250 (study PRJEB29033, sample SAMEA4952265) | chicken gut metagenome | biome: Broiler Chicken; feature: Gastrointestinal Tract; material: Caecum | place: Ireland | collected 2018 | study: Broiler...
ACACACGCCAAAAACGGTGAACGTTTTTGGCCAGAGGTTTCGGGCCTTTCGGCCCGTTGTTGTGTTATAATAACCTCACGGGCTAAGCGGAAATCATAGATTTCCGAGCCCTGAGAGAACATTGAAACACACGCCAAAAACGGTGAACGTTTTTGGCCAGAGGTTTCGGGCCTTTCGGCCCCGGTTCACAGGAGCCCGGCCCGGGCCACAGCAAAAAAGCAGCCGCGTGCGTGCGAGGTTGGGCGAAAGAATAAACACGGTGCGCGATTTGCCCGCCGCAGGCGCGCGTCTTGCCCGCCGCAGGCGCAAGATCCTGCGGGCCTTGGTCAACAGGAGCCCGGCCCGGGCCACAGCAAAGAAACAGCCGCGGGCGTGCGGGGCTGGGCGAAAGAACAAACACGGTGCGCGATTTGCTCGCCGCAGGCGCGCGTCTTGCCCGCCGCAGGCGCGCAGGCGCGCGGGGACGATATTTCCAGTCAACAGAGGAGTTGCATATGCAGGAAACAAACAGGGAGCAGCGGCCGGAGCGCGCGCTGCTCGTGGAAGTGGATACGGGCGAATACGACGCCGAGGCCTCGCTGGCCGAGCTCTATGAGCTCACGCTCAGCGCCGGGGCGGAGCCGTTCGGCGCCGTGACGCAGAAGCGGCCCGCGCCGGACGCGGCCTCCTGCGTCGGCATGCTCGAGGAGATCGCGTCGCACTGCAAGGCCCACGAGATCGATCTGCTGATCTTCGACTGCGAGCTCAGCCCCACGCAGATCCGTAACGTGGAGGACGCCTGCGGCGTGCGCGTGGTGGACCGCACCATGCTGATCCTCGACATTTTCGCCGCGCGCGCCCGCAGCCGCGAGGGCAAGCTGCAGGTGGAACTCGCGCAGCTGCGCTACCTGCTGCCCCGCCTTTCCGGCGCCGGAAAGGATCTCTCCCGCCTCGGCGGCGGCATCGGCACGCGCGGCCCCGGCGAGACAAAGCTCGAAACGGACCGCCGCCACATCCGCCGCCGCATTGCCACGCTGCGCGAGCAGCTCGCCGTGGTGGAGCGCCACCGCAGCCTCATCCGCACGCGCCGCGAAAAGGACGGCGTCATGACGGTGGCGCTCGTCGGCTACACAAACGCCGGCAAGAGCACGCTCATGAACCGGCTCACTGAGGCGGGCGTGCTGGCCGAGGACATGCTCTTTGCCACGCTCGATCCCACCTCGCGCGCGCTGCGCCTGCCGAACGGCCAGACGGTGATGCTGATCGACACCGTAGGCCTGGTGCGACGCCTGCCGCACCAGCTCGTGCAGGCGTTCCACTCCACGCTCGAGCAGGCCGCCGAGGCGGACGTCATCCTGAACCTGTGCGACGCCTCGAGCCAGGAGGCCCGCACCCATCTGGACGTGACAAACGGCCTGCTTGCGGAGCTCGGCTGCGGCGATCGCCCCGTGATTGCGGTGCTCAACAAGTGCGATCTCTGCCCCGGCCTGCTCGAAGCGCCGTCCATCGGCCGCACCGTGCGCATCAGCGCCAAAACGGGAGAGGGCATCGAGCGCCTGCTGCACGCCATCGAGGAAGCGCTGCCGGAACAGGCGCGCGAGATCACCGTGCGCCTCCCCTTCTCGCAGGGGGCACTCGCCGCGCGCCTGCGCCGCGAGGGAAAGATCCTTTCGGAGGAATACGGAGAAAGCGGCCTTTTGGTTACGGCACTCGCCGCCGGCCGCCTGCTCGACAGCCTGAAGGCATACGAAATCCAGCCGTGACACGGTTTTTCACACGCAAAAGAGCGCTGCGAAACGGCACTCTTTCCAAACTGCGCACAAAGAATCGGCTCCCAGAGGAAGCAAAGCAGCTTCTTTCGGGAGCCGATTTTCTTATCTCTTCTTGTTTGTGCAGCTTAAGATGGATTCTTCCCGTTGCGGCAGCTTCTGTTTCCTGCCGCTCAGGCGGAATCCTTTTCTTTTTCTGCGGTTCGCCTCTTTCTGACCTGCGCCAGCGCGCCCGCCGGGCAGGAGAGCAGAAAGGCCGCGCCCCAGATCGCCCAGCCGTTATCCCCCTGGCCGATCGCTTCGCCCGCGGGGTTCGGCCCGAGCGCGAGGCCAAGGAGAAAGCCGATCACAAAGCCCGCCAGCGTCGCGAGCGAAAAGCGCACCTTGCCGAACAGCGCGGGCAGCGCCGAGACGGCCGCGGCCCACCAGAACAGGCGACTGCTCAGCAGCCAGCCGAACAGGTAACTGTGCGCCCCGGCAGGCCGCGATGCCCAGAGCCAGCCCGCCGCGCTCACGCCCGGCCCGCCGCACCGTTTTTCGCGCTGCCTCCTCCTGCCGGGCCAGCGCGAGTCCCTCCGCCGGGGGAACCGGCCTCGGCTCCTTCTCCGGCGGGGCGGCGGGCGGCACCATGCTCTCGCCAAAGAGATCAGCGAGGCGCTGCAGCTTCTCCGCGCCCGGCGCGGCCTGCCCCGCTTCCCATTTGCCCACGGCCTGGCGGCTTACGCCCGTCAGCTCCGCGAGCTGTTCCTGTGAAAGTCCCGCGCGCACGCGGTTTTCTCGAATTCGTTCGCCCAGCGTCACAGTCTCCACGCTCCTTTCGCCTCCAGCATAGCAGATCCGCCCCCGCCTGTCTACCAACCGGGGCGCAACCTGCGGTTGCCTCCCGCGAAAAGACGCGCGAAAACAAGAAAAGAGCGCACAGCCCGTCGGCTGTACGCTCTTTTTTACCGCCCGGGCGCGCCTCTTCCGGAAAGGGGCGCGGGGACCGGGTTTCTTTCTGCGGGTTTGATGCTCGAATTACTCGGACATCTTTGCCAGGCGCTCGTAATTCTCCTTGGCAACCTTCTCGGCTTCCGTGAAGAGCTTCTCGGCGCGATCCGGGAAGGCGCGGGTCAGGGAGTTGTAACGGACCTCACCCATGATGAAGTCGCGGTAGCTGGCGGTCGGAGCCTTGCTGTCGAGGTGGAACGGGTTCTTGCCCTCGTCGGCGAGTCTCGGATCAAAGCGGAAGTTCTGCCAGTAACCGGCCTCAACAGCCTTCTTCTCCTCCATCTGGGAGATGCCCATGCCGCCCTTGATGCCGTGGTTGATGCACGGAGCGTAGGCGATGATGAGGGACGGGCCGTTGTAGCTCTCGGCCTCGGTGATGGCCTTGATGGTCTGGTTGTAGTCGGCGCCCATGGCGACATGCGCCACATAGACGTACCCATAGCTCATGGCCATGGCCGGCAGATCCTTCTTCTTCGTGCCCTTGCCGGTGGCGGCGAACTGGGCAACGGAGCCGATAGGCGTGGACTTGGAGGCCTGTCCGCCGGTGTTGGAGTACACCTCGGTGTCGAACACGAGGACGTTCACGTTCTCGCCGGAAGCGAGCACATGATCGAGTCCGCCGTAGCCGATGTCATAGGCCCAGCCGTCGCCGCCGAAGATCCACATGGACTTCTTGGCGAGGTAATCCTTATCCTTCAGAGCCTTTGCGGAGAGCTCGCAGCCGGCGGCGGCAGCCTTCTCCAGCTCGGGGATGAGGGCGTCGGTCGCGGCGCGGTTCGCCTTGCTGTCCGTGAAGGTGTCGAGGTACGTCTGGCAGGCAGCCTTCAGCTCGGCGGAGGTGTTCTCGGAAGCCTCGATGCCCTCGATGTATTCCTTCAGGCGGCCGCGGATGGCGTTCTGGGCGAGCGTCATGCCAAGGCCGAACTCGGCGTTGTCTTCAAACAGGGAGTTGTTCCAGGCCGGGCCGTATCCCTTCTCGTTGATGGTGTACGGCGTGGCCGGAGCGGAACCGCCCCAGATGGAGGAGCAGCCGGTGGCGTTCGCAATGTACATGCGGTCGCCGAACAGCTGGGTGACGAGCTTCGCGTAAGGCGTCTCGCCGCAGCCTGCGCACGCGCCGGAGAATTCAAGCAGCGGCTGCTTGAACTGGCTGCCCTTGACGGTCGTCTCCTTGAACTTCTCGAAGACTTCGGGCTTCTTCGGCAGCTTGCGGCCGTAGTCGAAGCCTTCCTGGCTGACCAGCTGGGTCTCCATGGGCTTCATGGTCAGAGCCTTGTTGCCCTTCATGCCCGGGCAGACCTGCGAGCAGGAGCCGCAGCCGGAGCAGTCATAGGTGGAGATCGTCATGGCGAACTTCATGCCGGGCATGCCGGTCATATCCTTCATCTTCATGCCGGCGGGCGCGTTGGCGGCTTCCTCGGCGGTCATGGCGACGGGGCGGATGACGGCGTGCGGGCAGACATAGGAGCAGAAGTTGCACTGGATGCAGTTGTCCGGGTTCCACTCGGGCACGTCGATGGCGATGCCGCGCTTCTCATAAGCGGAGGTACCGGACGGCACGGCGCCGTTGGCCATATCCACGAAGGTGGAAACCGGCAGCTCGTTGCCCTTGTACTTGTTGGCCGGGATCAGCACTTCCTTCACATACTTGACCTGCTCGGGCGTGCCCTCGATGGCCTTCTCCTCAACGGGAGCGTCCACGGCGTTCTTCCAGGACTCCGGCACGTTCACCTTGTGGTATTCCTTCGCGCCGCGGTCGATGGCCGCGTGGTTCATGTCGACGATCTTCTGGCCCTTCTTGCTGTAGGACTTCGTGGCGGCGTCCTTCATGTACTGGATGGCCTGGTCGGCGGGGATGATATTGGCGATGCTGAAGAAGGCGGACTGGAGAATCGTGTTGATGCGGTTCCCGAGGCCGATCTCCTTGCCGAGCTTCACACCGTCGATGGTGTAGAAGTTGATGTTGTTCTCGGCAATGTACTTCTTCATCTTGGCCGGCAGATGCTGGTCAAGCTCGTCGTCGCTCCACTGGCAGTTCAGCAGGAAGCTGCCGCCCGGCTTGACGTCCTGCACCATGTCGTATTCATAGACATAGGAGGGTTTGTGGCAGGCGACGAAGTCGGCCTTGCTGATATAGTAGGTGGACTTGATCGGCTTGTGGCCGAAGCGCAGGTGGGAGACCGTCAGGCCGCCGGACTTCTTGGAGTCGTAGGCAAAATAGGCCTGCGCATACATATCGGTGTGGTCGCCGATGATCTTGATGGAGTTTTTGTTCGCACCGACGGTGCCGTCAGCGCCGAGGCCCCAGAACTTGCAGGAAGTGGTGCCGGCGGGAGCGGTGTCCGGGTTCTCCTTGATGTCGAGGGAGAGGTGCGTCACATCGTCGACGATGCCCACGGTGAAGCGCTTCTTCGGCGTGTCGCTCTCCATGTTGCGGTACACGGCGATGATGTCGGCCGGGGTCGTGTCCTTGGAACCGAGGCCGTAGCGGCCGGTGTAGATGGAAGCGCAGCCGAACTCGGTGCCGCTCAGGGCAGCCAGCACGTCGAGGTAGAGCGGCTCGCCGATGGAGCCGGGCTCACGGGTGCGGTCGAGCACGGAGATCTTCTTCACCGTCTTCGGCAGCACGTCCACGAGGTACTTCGGCACGAACGGGCGATAGAGGTGAACCTTCACGAGGCCAACCTTCTCGCCGGCAGCATTGAGGTAGTCCACGACTTCCTCGGCGCACTCGCACACGGAACCCATGGCCACGATGACGTTCTCCGCGTCCGGAGCGCCATAGTAGTTGAAGGGCTTGTAGTCGGAGCCGATGCGCTCGTTGACCTGGTTCATGTAATCGACCACGATCTCCGGCAGCGCGTCATAATACTTGTTGCCGGCCTCGCTGGCCTGGAAGAAGATGTCGTCGTTCTGAGCGGTACCGCGGGTGCAGGGATGCTCAGGGTTCATGGCGCTGCGGCGGAACGCGTCCACGGCGTCCCAGTCGAGCATTTCGCCCAGATCCTTGTAATCCCAGATGTGGATCTTCTGAATCTCATGGGAGGTGCGGAAACCGTCGAAGAAGTGCATGAACGGCACGCGGCCGCGGATGGCAGCCAGATGCGCCACGGCGCCCAGGTCCATAACCTCCTGCGGGCTGTTGGAGCACAGCATCGCATAGCCGGTCTGGCGGCAGGCGTAAATGTCGGAGTGATCGCCGAAGATGCACAGCGCATGCGTGGCGAGGGAACGGGCCGAAACGTGGATGACGCTCGGCAGGAACTCGCCGGCCATCTTGTAGAGGTTCGGGATCATGAGCAGCAGGCCCTGGGAAGCCGTGTAGGTGGTGGTCAGGGCGCCGGCGGCCAGGGAGCCGTGCACGGCGCCGGCCGCGCCGGCTTCGGACTGCATCTCCGTCACCTTGACCTCACGGCCGAACAGGTTCTTTCTGTTCGCGGCGGCGTACTTGTCCGTCTCGTCCGCCATCGGGGAAGACGGCGTGATAGGATAGATGGCGGCGACATCCGTAAACGCATAGGAAACATGCGCGGCGGCTGTGTTGCCATCCATGGTTTTCATCTTTCTTGCATCCATTATTCTGTTTGTCCTCCTTTGAAAGGATTGATAAAGAAACGCCCGGCAGACCGGACCCGCATCCAGACTGCACTAAATAAAGTTTATCATTTTTTATCCCCGCTGTAAAGGGCCAGCTGGCGCGAATTTGGAGGCTTTTTTTCCGGGAGAGGCGGATTTGCCGCCGGGCGCGGCGCGCGCGCCCGAATCGAGCCGTTTTTTCCTTCCAGCCTGCATTTTTGCTGTTTTTCCGGCTGCCGCGTGCCCGTGGCGCGTGAAATCTGGCCGTTTCGATGCCGCACGCCGCTTGCGCCCCGCCGGCAAATACGGTAAAATAAAAAAAGCGTTTTGTGCGTTCCGGGCAAAAAGCCGGCGCACACGCAAAAAATTACATATTTATTGAAAGGGGAAACTGTATGCCTCCCGAACCTGATGGGTCCGCCTTTATACCGCTGACGCGCCTTCTGAGCGCCGAACCGGCCGTCTCCGACGCCGCCGCTGCCGGCACCTCCTCCGATAACCCGTGGTTGTCGCTGCTGCTGGTGTTCATCCTCATCTTCGTGAACGGCTTCTTCGCCGCCGCGGAGATCGCCGTCATCACGCTCAACGACAACAAGCTGAAGAAGATGGCGGAGGATGGCGACAAAAAGGCCATCCGTGTGCTGCGGCTCACCGAAAACTCCAGCCGCTTCCTCTCCACGATCCAGATCGGCGTCACGCTCGCGGGCCTGCTCTCCTCGGCTTCCGCCGCGCAGAACTTTGCCCCGCTGCTCTCGAATGCCATCCTGCGCCTCTCCCCCACCCTGCCCGCCACGCTGGTGCACGGCGTGTCCACCGTGCTCATCACGCTGCTGCTCTCCTATTTCTCGCTCGTGCTCGGTGAGCTCGTGCCGAAAAAGATCGCCATGCAGAAGGCGGAAGCGCTTGCGTTCCGCTTTGTGGGCATCCTGCAGGCCGTGGCCGTGGTGTGCCGCCCGTTCATCGCGCTGCTCTCCGCCTCCACCAACCTGGTGCTCCGCCTGCTCGGCCTGAACCCGAACGACGGCGAACAGACCGTGACGGAGGAGGAGATCCTCATGATGGTGGACGCCGGCGAGGAAAAGGGCCTCATCGGCGAAAATGCGAAGGACATGATTTCGAACATCTTCGATTTCAGCGACACAACGGCCGTGGAGGTGATGACCCACCGCACCGACGTGCACGCCGTGGAAGACACGGCCTCCGTGCTCGATGTGGTGCAGCTTTCCCGCCGGGAGGGATGCTCGCGCATCCCTGTTTACCATGAGGATCTCGACAATATTGTGGGCATCGTCTACGTCAAGGATCTGCTCAAGTTCGTGGATCCCGCCGTTTCGCCGGACGTTCCGATCACCCAGCTCATGCGCCCGGCCTATTTCATTCCCGAAGGCAAGAAGTGCAGCGACCTCTTCAAGGAGATGACGGAGCGCAAGGTGCAGATCGCCATCATCGTGGATGAATACGGCGGCACCGAGGGCCTCATCACGATGGAGGATCTGCTCGAATCGATCGTGGGCAACATTCAGGACGAATACGATCACGAGGAGGAGGAGATCCATAAGGTGGACGAGAACAAGTTCACCGTGGACGGTTCGACGCCGATCGATGAGATCGAGGATCTCGTGGGCGTCACGCTGCCGGAAACCGATTACGACACGATTGCCGGCCTCATGATGGAGCGCCTCGGGCGCATCCCCACGCAGGGCGAACACCCCAGCGTGCAGATCCCGCCGCTCACGCTCACCGTGGGCACCGTGGAGGAGAGGCGCATCGCGAAGATTTTCATCGAAAAGCAGCTCCCCCCCGCGGCGCCCGCCTCCGGGAAGGACAGCCCTGCCTCCGAAAAGGACAGAGCGAAAAAAGAGAAAGAAAAAGACTGATGAAATACAGAAAGGGAAAGGGCCTGCGCTCTTTTCCTTTCTTTGCCCATTCCCCCGTCAATCCCTCCAAAAGCCGGGCGGAAAACAGGCGGCTGTGCCGAATCCCGGGAAAATCTCTTGCTTTTCCCTCCGGTTTGTACTATAGTATTCTGGTTCCTCGCCAAGCGGGGAACGGTCAGTCGCAAACTCCTGACCTTAAAACAAACTACGGAGGAATGTAATCATGCAGACAAGACACAACGTATCCACCAGGGTCCGGTTCCTGGTGCAGGCTGCCATGATCGCCGCGCTCTACACGGTGCTCACCCTCGTGGCCGCCATGCTCAACTGGGCCTACGGCCCCGTGCAGTTCCGCTTTTCCGAAGCAATGACGGTGCTGCCCATGTTCACCCCCGCCGCCATCCCCGGCCTCGCCGTGGGCTGCTTCCTCAGCAATGTGTGGAGCAACATGGGCGTGATGGACATGATCTTCGGCACGCTGGCCACGCTTCTGGCCGCGGTTGCCACGCGCGCCGCGCGCCATGTGCGCGTAAAGGGCATCCCGGTGCTCGCGCCGCTGCCCCCCGTCGTGTGCAACGCGCTCATCGTGGGGCTTGAAATCACGCTCGTTTCCCCCGGCGGGTTTTTGTGGCCTGCTTTCCTTGCGAACGCGCTCTCCGTGGGCGCGGGCGAACTGGTTGTGTGCTATGTGCTCGGGCTGCCTCTGGCCATCCTGCTGGACCGGCTCGACGCCGAAAATAAACTCTTCTCCGGCGGCTCCCTTCGCTGAACGGCGCCCCCGGGGCAAACAGAAAGAACAGGTGTATTTCCTTATGTCTGCCTTTGAGCTGAACAAGAAATTCAAGACCATCGCGCCCGTGCGGCTGTTCGTGTCAAGCTTCCTGCTCGTGATCATCATCGGCACGGTGCTGCTCATGCTTCCCATCTCCGCGCGCAGCGGGCAGCCCACATCCTTTGTGGATTCGCTGTTCACCACCGTCTCGGCCACATGCGTCACCGGCCTCGTGGCGTTCGACACCTGGACTCATTGGAACGACTTCGGCCAGGCGGTCATCCTGCTGCTCATCCAGGTAGGCGGCCTGGGCATCATCACGCTCACCACAGGCTTCACGCTCCTGGTGCGCCGCCGCCTCGGCCTGCGCGACATGCAGCTCGCCATGGAGAACACGTCCGGCGACGCCAGCCAAATCTCGCACCTGGTGCGCATCATCCTGACGTTCACCCTCACCTGCGAGGCCATCGGCGCACTGCTGCTCATGATCCGCTTTGTGCCGCAATTCGGGCTTTACGGCATCTGGATCTCGGTGTTCATCGCCGTTTCTGCTTTCTGCAATGCCGGGTTCGATATCCTCGGCTTCAAATGGAAGGACGGCAGCCTCATCGGCTATGTGGACGATCCTCTCGTCAGCAACGTGGTGGCCGTTCTCATCATCATCGGTGGTCTAGGTTTTATCGTTACAGCGGATGTCTACCGCGCAAAGGTAGAGCCCATCCTACACCGGCGCAAGCCCACGCACCTGGGCCTGCACAGCTCCATCGTTATCCTGATGACGATCTTCCTTCTTGTGATCGGCACCGCCCTGTTCCTTTTGGCAGAATACGGGAACACGCTGAAGGATCTCAACTTTTTCGGCAAGCTGAACGCCTCGTTCTTCCAATCCGCCAGCGCGCGCACCGCGGGCTTCGCCTCTGTGAACATTGCGGAGGAGCACGACATATCCAAACTGCTCACCGTCCTGCTCATGTTCATCGGCGCATCCCCGGCCTCCACGGGCGGCGGCATCAAGACGACGACGGCCGTTGTCCTCGCCTCCACGGTGATCAGCGTCATTCGTGGCCATGAGGACACGGTGCTCTTCAAGAGGCGGATCGACAAATCCATTGTCTACCGCGCGCTCGCCATCGTTTCGGTGGCCCTGCTCGTCGTGCTGATCGCAACAGCCGTTATCCTGACAACGAACGAGCAGGAAATTTCCACCATCGACGCGCTGTTCGAATCCGTTTCCGCCTTTGCGACCGTCGGCCTTACGGCCGGCATCACGCAGGAGCTCAACGATATCTCGAAGATCGTGCTGAGCATCACGATGTTCATCGGCCGCGTGGGGCCCGTCTCCCTCGGCCTCGCGATCGCCGGCATCGGCCGCAAAAACCGGCGTTCCGGCGCTATCCTGCCGGAGGGCAAGGTCATCGTCGGCTGAGCCCCTTTTCCCGTTTCTTTTCCCCCGCGCCGGGCCGAGTTTGCCTGGAGCCCGCCGCGCGGGGGCCCTGCCCCGCGGGACCGCACGCCGGTCCCGCGGGGATTTTTTATGCTCGGCGGCGTGTGCCCCTTTCACTTTTCTCTTGCATCCCCCTCTGCTTTGTAGCATAATAACAATATCGTTCGATTCGTTTGCAAAATTCTGACAACCCTACCCTCTTTTCTGCAGAGAGCGGGGGAAAGGAGCTTTCCATGAAACTGACCTTCCGATGGTACGGAGAAGGCGATCCCGTCACGCTGGAGCAGATCCGGCAGATCCCCTGCATGACGGGCATCGTCTCCGCCGTATACGATAGAAAGCCCGGCGAGGTTTGGAGCCGCGAGAGCATTGCCCGCATCGCGGAGCAGGCGCACGCCCAGGGCCTCGCGTTCGAGGTGGTGGAGAGCGTACCCGTGCCTGAAGAGATCAAGCTCGGCGGGCCGGACGCGCCGCGCCTCATCGAAGCGTACTGCGAGAACATCCGCCGCCTGGGCGAGGCCGGCGTGCGCTGCGTGTGCTACAACTTCATGCCGGTGTTCGACTGGCTGCGCAGCACGCTGGCCCTGCGCGAGCCGGACGGCGCGAATGCCCTGGCCTACGACGAGGCCGAGGTGCTCGCGATGAACCCGCTCACGAGCGAGCTTTCCCTGCCCGGCTGGGACGAGAGCTACACGAAGGAGGGCCTCGCCTCCCTCATGCGCCGCTATGAAGGCTTCACGGAGGAGGACCTCTGGCACAGCCTCGAATCGTTCCTGCACCGCGTCATCCCGGCCGCGGAGGAGGCCGGCATCCGCATGGCCATCCACCCGGACGATCCGCCGTGGGGCATTTTCGGCCTGCCGCGCATCATCACCTGCGAGGAAAACCTCGACCGCTTCCTCTCGATCTGCGACAGCCCGGCCAACGGCCTCACCTTCTGCACCGGCTCGCTCGGCGCTTCCCCGGAAAACGACCTGCCGCGCCTGGCGCGCAAATACGCGAAGCGCATCCCCTTCGCCCACCTGCGCAACGTGCTGCGCACCGGCAAACGCCAGTTCCGCGAGGTGGCCCACCCCACGGCCTGCGGCTCGCTGGACCTCTACGGCATTGTGAAGGGCCTCGTGGAGGGCGGCTTCGACGGCTATGTCCGCCCGGACCACGGCCGCATGATCTGGGGCGAAACGGGCCGCCCGGGCTACGGCCTCTATGACCGCGCGCTTGGCGCCGCCTACCTCACCGGCCTGTTCGAGGCCGTGGAAAAGGACAGGGGGGTGTCGTGATGGGCTTCCGCCTGGCAGCCTTTGCGGACGAGGCAGGGCCTTCCGTGGAGGAACAGATCCGCGCCCTGCGCGAGGAGCGGATCCCGCTCATGGAGCTGCGCGGCGTGGACGGCCGCGGCGCGGACACGCTCTCAGAACGGGAAGCCGCCGCCCTGCGCGCGCGCCTCGAGGAAAACGGGCTGCGCGTGTGGTCCCTCGGTTCTCCCTTCGGCAAGACGGGCATCCGCGAGCCGTTCGGCCCGGCGTTCGACGCCTTCCGCCACGGGCTCGACGTGGCCCGCGCGCTCGGCACGGCGCACCTTCGGCTGTTCAGCTTCTATATCCCCGCCGGCGAAGACCCGCACGTGTACCGCGACGAGGTCATGGAACGGCTCACGCGCTTCGCGGAGGCCGCGCGCGGCAGCGGCGTCACGCTCTGCCATGAGAACGAAAAGGGCATTTACGGCGACATCGCCGTCCGCTGCGAGCAGATCCACCGCGCCGTGCCGGAGCTGCGCGCCGTGTTCGACCCGGCCAACTTCATCCAATGCGGGCAGGAAACGCTCGCCGCCTGGGCGCTGCTCGAGCCTTATGTGGAATACTTCCACGTGAAGGACGCCATGCCGGACGGCACCGTCGTGCCCGCTGGGCGCGGCGCCGGCCACCTTGCGGAGCTGCTGCGCGGTTACCGCGGCGAAACGCTCACGCTCGAGCCGCACCTCTATGATTTTTCCGGCCTCTCCTCGCTCGAACAGGACGGCGCCCGCACGCAGGCCGCCGGCGCATACGGCGATGCCCGCGCCTCGTTCGGCGCGGCGGCTGCCGCCCTGCGCGCGCTGCTGGAGGAGATCGGCCGGCCGGAATCCCGCTGAAACGACAAGAGGCAAGGAGGAATGACCTGTGCAGATAGGAGCACAATTTTACACGGTCCGCGAGCAGTGCCAAACGCTCGAGGGCCTTTCGGAATCGCTGAAGAAAGCGGCGGACATCGGCTACCGCACGGTGCAGATCTCCGGCACCTGCGCCTATGAGCCGGAGTGGCTGCGGGACGAGCTGCAGAAGAACGGCCTCACCTGCGCCGTCACCCACACGGCGGCGGACACGCTCGCCGACGACACGGGCCGCGTCATCGCCGGCCACGAGATCTTCGGCTGCCGCTACATCGGCCTCGGCATGATGCCCGGCGCTCTGCACGACCCGGCCGATTACGGCGCGTTCACGCGCCGCTTCCGCCCCGCGATGGAGAAAATCCGCGCGGCCGGGAAGCTGTTCCTGTATCACAACCACCAGTTTGAATTCATGCGCTCGCCCGGCGGCAAGATCTACCTTGAGCGCATGACGGAAGAGTTCCCGGCCGGCCTGCTCGGCTTCACCTTCGACACCTACTGGGCGCAATACGGCGGCGCAGACCCGGCCCAGTGGCTCGAGCGCCTCTCCGGCCGCGTGCCGTGCATCCATGTGAAGGACATGGCCTGCGTGGACGCCGCGCCCAGCATGGCGCCTGTGGGCGAGGGAAACCTGAACTGGAGCCGCATCCTCGCCGCGGCGGAGCAGGCCGGCACGCAGTATGTGCTGGTGGAGCAGGACGACTGCCACGGCGAAGATCCGTTTGACTGCCTGCGCCGCAGCTACGCATACCTGCGGTCGCTCGGCCTGGAATGAGGGAGGCGTTTTCCATGAGACAGGTAAAAATCGGCATCATCGGCGTGGGCAACATGGGCTCCGGCCATCTCACGAATATCCGGGAGGGCAAGTGCCCGGAGCTCACGGTGGCCGCCGTGGCGGACATCAACCCGGACCGCCTGGCCTGGGCGCGCGCGCAGCTCGGCGGGGATCTCCCCGTCTTCGGCGACGCGGAGGCTATGCTCGACAGCGGGCTTGTGGAGGCCGTGATCGTCTCCGTCCCGCACTATGACCACCCCCGCTACGCCATCGAGTGCCTCAAACGCGGCCTCCACGTCATGGTGGAAAAGCCTGCCGGCGTCTATACCAAACAGGTGCGCGAGATGAACGAGGCGGCGGCCCGCTCCTCCGCCGTGTTCGGCATGATGTTCAACCAGCGCACCGACCCGGTGTTCCGCAAAATGCGCGAGCTTGTGCAGGGCGGCAGCCTGGGGCAGATCCGCCGCACAAACTGGATCATCACAAACTGGTACCGCCCGCAGGCGTACTATGATTCCGGTTCCTGGCGCGCCACGTGGAGCGGCGAGGGCGGCGGCGTGCTGCTGAACCAGTGCCCGCACAACCTCGACCTCTGGCAGTGGATCTGCGGCATGCCCGCCACGGTGGACGCGCACATGGCCTTCGGCAAATGGCACGACATCGAGGTGGAGGACGACGTGACGGCCTTCGTCACCTATCCGAACGGGGCCACCGGCGTGTTCGTGACCTCCACGGGCGACGCCCCCGGCACAAACCGCTTCGAGATCACGCTCGACAAGGGCAAGCTTGTGGCCGAAAACGGCGTGCTCACGCTCTGGGAGCTGGAAACGCCCGAACCGGAGTTTTCCCGCACAAACACAATCCCGTTCGGCACGCCGCCGTGCACCCGCCGCGAGATCCCCGTGGAGGGCGAGGCCGCACAGCATGTGGGCGTGCTCAACGCCTTCGCCGGGGCGATCCTGCGCGGCGAGCCGCTCATCGCCCCCGGCCAGGAGGGCATCCGCGGCCTCACCATCTCGAACGCGATGCACCTCTCCGCGTGGCTCGGCCATGAGGTGCCGATCCCGTTCGACGAGGATCTCTTCTACAGCGAGCTCATGAAGCGCGTGAAGACCTCGCGCCGCAAGGAGCACGTCTCCGCCGCCGTGGCCGATCTCTCCGGCACATACGGCGGGGCCAAGTCCTGAAAGGTCTTTCCAGCATCGAGGAGGTTAGTCTATGTTTTATTCCCGGAACCCACAGTACCGCGATCCCGTGGGCGCAGTGGAAGCGGGAACGTCCATTCATTTCCGCATCACCGTGGCGCGGGATCAGCGGTGTTCCGGTGCGCGCCTCGTTGTCACCGCCGACACGGGCGGCAGCCAGACGCTCGGCCTGTTC
>ERZ1643250.2289-NODE-2289-length-14683-cov-5.499932_pt1 | contig 14683 bp, 16 predicted proteins | sample MGYA00579262_ERZ1643250 | MGnify/ENA primary metagenome ERZ1643250 (study PRJEB29033, sample SAMEA4952265) | chicken gut metagenome | biome: Broiler Chicken; feature: Gastrointestinal Tract; material: Caecum | place: Ireland | collected 2018 | study: Broiler...
AGCTCATGTCATGTCTAGAAATGTACTTAAGTTAATATTTTGTTTTTGAATCGCAAAATCAGAGTCTATCTGTGGACCAAAGAATTGACAGATCTGCTGAAACATAATATCTGATTGTATCGGAACTTGTAAAATACCCATCAATGCAAATGAGATCGACATCCTGCCTGTCTATATTGATTGATTGCTTTCTCTTTAGCAGGACCATCTTCGACTTCTTTGCATGGTATAATTTATTTATAGGGAATATGAGCTTCTTTTAAATAATAAATAACATCTGCCTTGAGATCTTCTGGAATCAAACAATCATGTATATCTTGAGTTATCGCAATATTTTGAAATGAAATCATGAACATCGTATCCTTTATCAATCTTTAATTTATGATTATTATCTCTCTTTTTAAATCATACCAGATAAGAATTAAAAAAGCTTGATTATTGTTTAATTTTCTAAAGTTTCTTTATATTCTAAATATTCATCATATGTTGATAAACGATCAATACATCCCTGTGATGTTAATTCAATAATTCTATTTGCAATTGTTTGTACAAATTGATGGTCATGAGAAGCAAATAAAACATTTTCTTTAAAACGAATTAATCCTTCATTAAGAGCCTGTATAGATTCCAAATCCAAATGATTGGTTGGTTCATCCAAAACAAGCACATTGGCATTAGCCATCATCATTTTTGCCAGCATACATCTGACTTTTTCTCCACCTGATAAGACATTTGCTTTCTTTAAAGCTTCTTCTCCAGAAAATAAAACTCTTCCTAACCATCCTCTTAAATCTTGTTCATAAGCATCATCTCCAGCATATTGTCTTAACCAGTCAACAAGCGTTAAATCACAATCATCAAAAAATTCATTGTTATCTTTTGGGAAATATGATTGAGATGTTGTCACTCCCCATTGGAAAGTTCCTGTATAATCTGTAATTTCACCCATGATAATCTTAAAGAAAGTTGTCACTGCCAGCTCATGATCTGAAACAAAAGCAACTTTATCTTTTGGTGAAATAGAAAATGAGACATGATCAAAGATTTGTTCACCATTTTGACTGTATCCTAAATCTTCAACAGTTAAAACAATATTTCCAACTTCTCTATCTGGTGTAAAACCAATAAATGGATATCTTCTTAATGATGGTTTAATATCTACCATCTCTAAGTTATCTAATAATTTTTTACGTGATGTTGCCTGTTTTGCTTTAGAAGCATTGGCACTAAAACGCGCAATAAATTCTTCCAATTCTTTTTTCTTTGCTTCAGCTTTTTTATTGATTTCTTTTGCCTGTTTTAACATCATCTGAGAATATTCATACCAGAAATCATAATTTCCTATATATAACTGAATTTTACTATAATCAATATCCGCAATATGCGTACAAACTTTATTCAAGAAATGTCTATCATGAGAAACAACAATGACTGTATTAGGGAAATTCAATAAGAAATTTTCTAACCATGTGACACTTTTTAAATCCAAATGGTTAGTCGGCTCATCCAACAATAAAATATCAGGATTACCAAATAAGGCCTGTGCCAATAAAACTTTGACTTTTTGTTGGTCACCTAATTCTTTCATAAGCAAGTGATGATATTCACCTGTTACACCTAATCCATTTAAAAGAATTTCAGCATCTGTTTCAGCATTCCAGCCATCCATTTCCATAAACTCACCTTCAAGTTCAGCAAGTTCAATACCGTCTTCATCATTAAAGTCAGCTTTGCTGTAAAGCTCTTCTTTTCTTAACATAATTTCATAAAGACGTTTATTTCCCATTAAAACTGTTTTTAAAACTTCCTGATCATCATAAGCAAAATGATCCTGTTTTAATACAGATAATCTCTGTCCCGGTGTTATCACAACTTCACCTTTATTCGGTTCAATTTCTCCTGATAAAATCTTTAAAAAAGTAGATTTACCAGCCCCATTGGCACCAATAATTCCATAACAGTTTCCTTCAGTAAATTGAATAGATACATTTTCAAATAAAGCACGATCGCCATATCGCAAAGACACATTTTGAGTTGCTATCATTTTATCAATTCTCCTTTTTGACAAGTCCATTCTATTATACATGAAAGATATATTTTTGCAATGAAAGAGTATAAAGAATCATATTACATTTGCATAAAGCTTTCCATTTGACCCAAAACGTCATCCATCATTGGTAATGATGTAATATGTACATCAATTTGACATGTGTCACAAATAGAAACTAATGAGCTATAAACTCTTGGATTTCTAACAAAAATTTCCTGTGGTTTCCCAAATTTTTCTATAACTTTACTCAATTGTTGAATACATATAGAATCTTCATCATCTTCAGGTTTTAACATATATATATTAATAATTTCTTGTGAAAGCAAATCCATAACTAATAAAACAAGCGAACTGACTGGACGATCATATCTTTCATCTATAAAACCACCGGATAAATATGCCAAATCAATGATATACTGATTTTGCGTTTGTGGTAACTCTTTTAAATAATTGAGATATTGCTGATCTTCCAAATCTACAACATAGAATTTTTCTTGTTCTTCAGGTCTTTGTATAGCTTCATATTTCCAACCATGATGATCATGAGCAAAAAGTATCTCACCATTATCAAAATCCACAGCAACTTCGTGATTCATATAAGCTTTCATAAGTGGAATGAGATGCTTAAAAACTTGTACAATCACACTTGCCTGTTGATCATTAATTTCATAAGGATAAAATCTTGGCACAAATGAAAGAAAATATGGCCAATGTCCTTTTCCTCTATATTTTAATCCTAATTTTTTAATGATTTCTTTTTGACCTTTTGGAACCTCTTCGCGATCTCCCATATAAAATGTTAAACAATTTTGTTCAAACATCATATATTGCGCAATAGCTTGATCTGGATATTCATGAGCTATGCTACATAAATCTGCATATCCCTCTTCTCCTTCATATATAGATACCCCAATACAATCACCTAATTTCCCCATAATTGTACAATAGTATGTTTTCTCATTAATCTCTAAAGCAACAAAATCATTACTCCATAAGACTTCCCATGGTTTTAGCTGTACCCACTCATCTGCATATGTATATAATTGTCGCCAGACTTCATATCTTTGCATATTGTTATCACCTCATCATTATCATATATGAAAATATATAAAAAAGAAATATTATTTAATAAGTTGTCTTGGATTTTTATTCATCATAATCTCTTTTTGTCTTTGAATAGAAGCATAGGCATAAATGCTGGTTGTTGTAATAGAGCTATGACCTAATATCTTTTGGATATATGATATATCAACATCCTGCTCTAAAAGCATTGTGGCAAAGGTATGGCGAAACATATGTGGTGTGATATGAAAATCATCTGTATATCTATTGATAATATGACGAACAGACTGATCTGTTAAACGATGATATTGATTATTGATAAAAAAATATTCCTGCTGACTAATCCTGTCATGAAAAGCCTGTTCATATTCTTTTAATGCCAGATAAACTTCCTGACCTAAAAATATAACTCTTTCTTTTGCATTCTTGCCATAAATAATGAGATACTTTTCTTCTAAATATCTTCATTTTTAATAGCACATAATTCAGAAACTCTAATCCCTGTAGAAATAAGCAATTCAATCACGGCTTTATCTCTTTTTATAAAAAAGTGCTGATCTTGATCTAAACGATGAAATAAATCCTGTAATTGATGGTATTGAATAATGCGTGGTAAAGTCTTTTCTTCTTGAATTTTATACCTCATTTTGTCCATTGGATTCTCTTGAATTATTTCATAAAAGACCATATCTTCAAAAAAAGCATGTAAACTCGCTAATTTGCGTTTGACTGTCTTAGGCTTAAAATGATGATTCAGATAATGAATATAGTAAGATATTTCACGCTTATTCATATCCTTATTCATCATAAATGAATAAAACTGTTTTAAATCAATGCGATAAGCCTTTAAGGTATGCCAGCTTAAACGTTTATTTTCACATTGATTCAAATAAAAAGATAAATGTTCTAATGTTAATTGCATAATTATATCCTCCTTCTATTCATTATACATAAAAAATGACATATTTCAGGAGAAAAAAAAGTACATAATCAATTCTATGATTATATACTCGCTTTATTAACTCTTTGATTGTGCAGCTTCTTTTGCAGCTTTTTTCTCTGCTTTTCTTCTTTCTTTACGATCTTTCTTTTCTAAGATTCTATAAACATCTGTATATTCTTTAACTGTACAATGAATTCTTTTATTAGCCTTTACAACTGCATGTACAAATTCAACTCTTTTCTTTGGAAAAAAGCAATATCTTTTCTTTGTATTTGTATAAAGTTCAATTGCATGTGGTCTTGTCACTAAGTCAGCCATACGTGGAACAGGATCACAAATTGTATCACAGTTCATTAAATCTACATGACTATTTTTCCACAAATAATAATGAATTGTTAATTCTCTATTATGTATAGTATATTTGTTTGGTCTACATCCTAAGAAAAATGCAAAACAAACAATTGCAAAAACGACAATAACCAAAGCAGTCTGTTTATCCTGCGTGAAAACTGTAAACACAGTATAGAATGCTAATGCAGTAAGAAAAATAATTGTTGCAGTATTCATTCGCACTTTAAACTCTTTAACTTCTTCTTCCATAAAACTCCTCACTTCCCTTTGAATATTATACACGATATGCATATAAATAACAATTTAAACTTTAAAAAAATAAGAGCGGAAATTCCGCTCTTTAAGTTTTCAAAATCGTTTAATATCTTATTCAGCTTCAGCAGCTTGTTTGTTTTGGAATCTTTCGTAAACAATTACGAATGGAATATAAATTAATGTAGATACTACAATAACGATAACTTGTGAAACAGCACCCATGAAACTTCCACCAGTTGCTAAGAATCCTAATAATAATGGTGGCATTGTCCATGGAACTTCGATAACGATTTTTGGACAGAATCCAATAGTAACTAATAACCATCCGATGAAGATACATGCTACTGGAGCAAGAATAAATGGAATACCTAAGATTGGGTTTAATACCAATGGAATACCAAATGTAACTGTTTCATTGATATTGAAAAGACCTGGAACGATAGATAATGTAGCAATTGCACGGTTATCTTCACGTTTACCAAAGATAAAGATTGCAATAACTAAACCTAAAGTAACCCCAGAACCTCCCCATTCAGCGAACATTTGTAACATTGTTAAGTTCAATACATTAGGGATTTCTGCTCCATGTTTTCCAGCAGTAAATGCAGCTGTATTTGCATATAACATTGGACGGAAGATTGGTTCTTTAACAGCAGATAACATGTTATTACCATGAATACCTACTAACCAGAATAATGAGATTAATACATACATTAACATAACTGCTACGATATTAGCACCAATGATATCTTGTAATGGTTGTTGTAAATAAGTAGAAATAACATCATTGAAATATAATCCAGTAGCCATTTGTACAGCCCATCCGATAACACCAACAACTAATAAAGTTAAGAATGTTGGAATTAAAACTTCGAATGCACGAGCAACACCTGGAGGTACTTGTTCAGGCATTTTGATTTTTAATCCTTCTCTTTTACGGAAGAAGTTATAAATTTCAAGCCCTAAAATACCAATAATCAATGAAGTAAATAAACCAGTAGCTCCCATGTAGCTTCCAGCAAAACCAGTGAAAGTCCCTACACCAGCTAAATCAACACCAGCTTGTTCTAAAACTGTTCCAATTGTAACAGCAGTACCAGCTGCATCAGTGTAAGCAGTTAATCCAGTTACTGCATGTGCAGTTGGAGTAACCATAGCCCAGCACATAAATCCTAAAATAGCTGGAAAAGCTCCAGTTTCACCGTTAGCTTCCCCAATTTCTTGAGCAACTAACATAACAATTCCAATAGCGATACATGAAATTGTACAGAACTGTATTGCGTTGAATACAGCATTAATTGGTTCTAAAACCATAACAGCAGGAATTAACCCACCTAGCCCTTGAGGTGCACCATTGACAACAGCATCGGTAATTAATACGTTTGTCCAAAGAACACCAATGGCACCAGCAATAGTTGCTGGCATGAAGTTTTGGAACGCATTTTTGATGGCACCAAGATATTTGTTTTGTCCAGCCCATGCTCCAATGCGCCCTAGCTTATCAGCAAAAGCATCCATAAAATTTTTCCTCCCTTAAAATATTTTTGACAATATAAGTATAAAATTTTTTTTATTAAAAGTCAATGCTTTTATATCAAAAGTATGGTACTTTTCCAATAAAAGACGGTTTTAACAGTGTTTTTTTACTTATTTTTTATTTTATTTTACCTGTTTTTTAGTTGTTTTTTTGTATTTTTTGCTCAAAATATGAATAACTATGCCATTTTTTATAAATATTTGTCTTTTAATCATTAATCATACCGACTACTCTTTCTAGTAAAAAACTATCCCTTAGGATAGCTATTGTTGTACTATAACAGTCTGAAATTCAAAATGAGAAAAATGCTGTCTTGAGAGTGTATATTCGAAAATAGAACCGTTGCTTAAAAAAGAAATCTGCTCTTCTTGAATATACGGCTCATTTTCTTTTAATCCCAAATATTGTTGTTCTAAAGGTGTAGATAAAGCTGCATTAATCGTTAAATGACAGCTTTGGATTTTTAACTTTAAAACTTTTTCGATATATCCATATACAGATCCTTTTAAATGCTGTAACTTTAAATTAGGAACAACACTAATGGGGATATATGTAATATCAATTAAATGAGGAATTTTATCTAAAAATCTGAGCCTTATAATATGATAGACAAAATCACCAACATCTATCTGTAATTTCTCTGATAAATGTTCATCCGCTGGAACAACTTCAAATTCCAGGACTTCACTTGTGACTTCTTTAATTCCTTCATATTGTGCCGTCAAACCACGTCCAAATTTACTAACAGGATTATCCATGGCAGGATCATAATCCTTCACAAATGTACCCGCACCACGACGACGGATAATGAGTCCTTCTTTGACCAATATATCTAAGGCCTTTTTCATTGTTTCTTTATTACAATGATAGCTCATACATAAAACATACTCATAGGGAAGTTTTTGACCAAATGTATATTCTTGATTTTTTATTTTTTGACGAATATCATCAGCAATATCTCTGTACTTAGCCATATACTCACCCCTATCAATATAAAAATACCATACTTTTGATTTAATTTCACGGTTTTTTTCTATTTTTTTATATTTTTATACTTTGAAGCACCTTTTTATCAAAAGATACAATTTTCAATTCACCATTTTCATAGATACCAAAGCTTTTCTGTCCAGCCTTTGGCAAAGATATAGAAGATGGATTAAAAATCGTGATATCATTTTCTTTTTTTAACACTGGTTTATGAATATGACCATACATAAAGACATCTCCCGCCTTTAACATAGGTAAGTGTTCTTCATCATATAAATGCCCATGTGTAAAAAAGAAACGATGCCCATCTAAATAAAGTTCACTATAATCCCCTCTCATAGGAAACTCCAATACCATCTGATCCACTTCAGCATCACAGTTTCCTCGTACTGCTATAATATTCTCTTTATAAGCATTCAAGAGTTTCATGACTTCTTGAGGCTGATAGCCTTCTGGTAAAGGATTTCTAGGCCCATGATATAATAAATCACCTAATAAAACCAATTTATCCATTTTTTCTTCTTCATAAATCTCCATAACTCTCTTTAAATCTGTATATGAGCCATGAATATCTGAAACAATCATGAATTTCATTGCAATCCCTCCAATTCAACACCGACTGGACAATGATCTGATCCAAATACATCATTATAAATATAAGCATCTTGAATCTGTTCTTTTAGATTATCTGATACAACAAAATAATCAATACGCCAGCCAGCATTTTTTTCTCTTGCTTTAAACATATAAGACCACCAAGAATATTTTTCTAAAGTTGGATATTTATATCTGAAAGTATCAATAAATCCACTCTCTAGTAATTCTGTAAATTTTTGTCTTTCTTCATCTGTAAATCCAGCATTTTTATGATTTGTTTTATCATTTTTTAAATCAATTTCCTGATGAGCCACGTTCAAATCGCCACAAATCACAACAGATTTTTTCTGTTTTAATGTATTCACATATTCTCTAAATGCATCTTCCCACACTTGGCGGTAATCTAGACGTTCTAAGCCTCTTTTAGAATTAGGCGTATACACAGTAACAAAATAAAAATTCTCATATTCTAAAGTAATCACACGACCTTCCTGATCATGTTCTTCCTTACCTAAACCATAACTGACTGAAAGAGGTTCTCTCTTTGTATAAATAGCCGTCCCACTATATCCTTTCTTCAGGGCATCATTATAATAAGAGACATAACCATCAAACTGTAAATCAAGCTGATGCTTTTGAAGTTTTGTTTCCTGAATCGCAAAAATATCAGCATCAACTGATAAGAAAAAATCTTGAAATCCTTTATTCAAGCATGCTCTTAAGCCATTCACATTCCATGATACAAATAACATAATATCCTCCTTTGATATAAAAAAGGGGTTATACCCCCTCTTCTTCAATAGCATATCTTACAATTGTTTTGAGTTTATCCTCTGGATTTCTTTCAGGATCATTTAAATAAATTTCATGATGAAAACCACTTAATTTCATTCCCTGAATTGTAATATATTCCATAATTTGTTTGGTTGTATTAATTTCTGTATTATAAGCTCCTTTATGCATCATCTGCACACAACGTCCTTCTTTAAACCTTTTTAAATAAACATCAACAAGATAAGGATTATCCTTTTTTAATGTTATATTTTCCTTAATTGTTTCAAAAGTCTGCTCATCAAGAACTTTAGGTTGAGCAATCATTAATGTAAATTTAATCATCTTTTTTCGTGTCACATCAAACTGACTATTATCATATGTATCCCATAATCCTTCTAATGGAGAAATGAGATATAATAAATCCATTTCTTCTTTAAAATAATCTTTAATTGCTTTCGATAATATATGTAAAGCCTCTGCTTTTAACTTAAATTCTTCCACATTTGGATTTCCGATTCCATCAACCATCAGAAAATTAAACTCTGGCACATCTACAACATCTATTCTTTTTGTTGAAGCATCATATTGTTTTTTATACTCTCTTCTAATGCCTTCTTTCACTAAGAATCCTCCTTCCATTGCCTTTACATTATATATAATTTTCATAAAAATATCCACTTATTTTAGGATTTTTTTATTTTTTATCTTCGCATTTTTTATTTTTCACACAAAAAAAGCGATTTTTTTAAAATCACTTTTCATCCCACAAAACAATTTGGCGAGATTGATTTGTACGCTTAACATCAATAATTCTTTGATTTTCAGATCCTCTAAACTTTAAACGAATATTTTTTTGAGCTAATATAAATGGTCCATCAACCAATATATCAAGATAACTTAATATTTCATCACTGTAAGGTCCATGCACCTTGCCACCTGGTAACAGATCTTCATAAAGATAGCCTGTATAACACCAAATATCTTTATCAGGATACATTTTTCGAACTTGTTGTAATAAAGGTAACAATCCCTCCTGATTAACAAGTTCCATAGGTTCTCCGCCTAAAAGCGTTAATCCCGCAATATGACTTGGTTCTAATGCTTTTAAAATCAAATCAATTGTTTCTTGGTTAAACTCCTGTCCATAATTAAAATCCCATGCGATCTCATTGAAACATTCAGGGCAACGATGAGTACAGCCAGAAACAAAGAGTGAAACTCTCACTCCTGTTCCATTGGCTATATCTACTGTTTTAATTGTTGCATACTTCATGTTTATAAGTGAAGAACACGTTCTTTAATTTCTTGTGTTCGCCCTTGATTCCAGAATTGTGTTCCAATATATCCACATGTACGTCTAGCAACACTCATTTTATCTTGATTTGTATTACCACAGTTTGGACATACCCAAATCAATTTTCCATCTTTATCTTCTTTGATTTGAATCTCTCCATCATAACCACATTCCATGCAGTAATCGCTCTTTGTATTTAATTCTGCATACATAATATGTTCATAAATATGTTTCATCACAGCTAAAACGGCTTCAATATTATCTTGCATATTTGGAACTTCAACATAGCTGATAGCTCCTCCTGGTGATAATTTCTGGAACTGTGATTCAAATGTTAATTTTGTAAAAGCATCAATTTCTTCAGTAACATTAACATGATAACTATTTGTAATATAGTTTTTATCAGTCACACCTGGAATTTTTCCAAAACGTTTTTGTAAACATTTTGCAAACTTATATGTTGTTGATTCAATTGGTGTTCCATATAAACTAAAATCAATATTTTCTTCTTCTTTCCATTTTGCACAGGCATCATTTAAATGTTGCATTACTTCTAATGCAAATGGTGTTGCATCTGGATCAGTATGTGATTTTCCTGTCATATATTTGACACATTCACAAAGACCCGCATAACCTAATGATATTGTTGAATATCCACCATATAATAATTTATCAATTGTTTCACCTTTTTTAAGTCTTGCTAGAGCACCATATTGCCATAAAATAGGTGCCACATCACTGACAGTTCCTTTTAAACGATTATGACGACACATTAACGCTTCTTTACATAAATCCAATCTTTCATCCATAATACGCCAGAACTCTTTCATATCACCTTTAGAAGAGCAGGCAACATCTACAAGATTGATTGTCACAACACCTTGATTGAAACGTCCATAATATTTAGGTTTATTTGTTTCAGGATCAACATATGGTGTTAAGAAACTACGACATCCCATACATGTATAGCAATGTCCTTCATCATTTTTATCAACTTTTAATTCCAACATTTTCTTTTCAGAAATATAATCTGGAACCATACGTTTCGCTGTACATTTTGCTGCCAATTCAGTTAAATACCAATATTTGCTGTCTTCACTAATATTATTTTCTTCTAAAACATAGATTAATTTAGGAAAGGCTGGTGTTACATAAACACCTTTTTCATTTTTAACACCTAAAATTCTTTGGTTTAATGTTTCTTCAATAATTAAAGCTAAATCATCTTTGATTTGTCCATCAGGGACTTCATTTAAATACATAAAGACAGTTACAAATGGTGCTTGACCATTTGTTGTCATTAACGTAATAACCTGATATTGAATCATTTGGACACCACGATTAATTTCTTTACGCACACGATATTCAGCCAATTCATTAATTTGTTCTTCACTGACAGGAATATTTTCCTGTTCAAATTCTTCTCTTACTTCTTTTCTGAATTTTTGACGACTGACATCAACAAAAGGAGCTAAGTGAGATAAACTGATACTTTGTCCCCCGTATTGTGAACTAGCAACCTGTGCAATAATCTGTGTTGCAATATTGCAGGCTGTAGAAAAGCTCTTAGGTCTTTCAATCATTGTTTCACTGATGACAGTTCCATTTTGTAACATATCTTCAAGATTAACTAAACAGCAGTTATGCATATGTTGAGCAAAATAGTCTGAATCATGAAAGTGAATAATTCCTTCTTCATGAGCTTTCACAATATGTCCTGGTAATAATAGACGTTTTGTAATATCTTTGCTGACTTCTCCTGCCATGTAATCTCTTTGAACACTATTAACAGTTGGATTCTTATTAGAATTTTCTTGTTTAACTTCTTCATTAGCACATTCAATCAAGCTTAAAATCTGTTCATCTGTTGTATTTGATTTACGCACTAATGCTCTCATATAACGATATGTAATATATTTTCTCGCTACTGCAAAAGCATTCAATTTCATAATTTCATTTTCAACAAGATTTTGAATTTCCTCAACATTTAGCGCTCTTTTCATTTTTTCACATTGATACTTCACATTATTTGTAATATTATCAATATCTTCGTCTGATAATCTATCTGTTTCTACAACTTCATTATTGGCTTTTTCAATCGCTGCAGTAATTTTCGTTTGATCAAATAAGACTTCAGATCCATTACGTTTAATAATTTTCATAAAAACCCTTCCTCCTTGTTATTGTAATTGTTAGTTTATCATATTCATCTTTTGAATAAAAGGAATATACACCATCACTCAAGATTTTTTTAATTCTCCACAAACAAAATCAAAAAGCATTGATTATATCAATACTTTTTGATTTATGTATCTGTTTTCTATAAACTTGTATGAATCTATTATAGCTTATTCATCGACAAAATAAAAGTATAAAGCACATAATTCTCAAGAAAATAATCGCTAACGCTAATATTTCATTTCAAAACTTTTTTCATTCTCTAAAACTGCCAAATCTTCAACTTCACATTGTTCTATTCGAATATAGCGAATACTATGCATATAGTCAATAACCTGCTGAATCAAAGAAAGTTCTCCTTGTAAGCATGCTTCCACATCACCATTACTTAAATTTCTAACCCAACCTGTTAAATGCAAACGTGTCGCCTGTTGGTAAAATGTAATACGAAATCCAACCCCTTGTACACGCCCTTTAAAAATGAAATGTTTTCTCACCATATTACCACCTCTTTTTTTCTATTTTATCATTTTATAAAAATGAAAAAAAGAGAAATCGATATGAGATTTCTCTAATCATCCAATCCTTTTTTCTTATAACCATACATGAAAGCTATCACCCCTAATAGAATCCATACTATACAGACAATTATAGCTATCACTGTCTCCTGATTAAAGAAGGGTTGTTGAACTGACAATTGTAAATAAAGCGTTTGGAAAGATGTGGTTGGAAAAATAACTGCAATCTTTTCAATCATTTCATTAAGCTGACTGAACATAGGTGGCAACATTAATAAAATCATCAACGGAGAACTCAATGTTCCAGCACTCATCTGATCTTTAGAAAGTAGACCTACCAGTGCTCCAAAAAACAAGACACTTAAAGATGATAAAACATAAAAGATAAGGAAATATCCAAAATACTCCATTGGCTCCTGACAAACCAGGAAAATAAGAATGCCATCAATCAACATCAAAACCAGTGCAACAAAAGCTTTACTCAATAAGAAATCAGTTGCACTGACATTAGCCAACATTAAAGAACGTAAAGTATGTTTTTCTTTCTCTTCAGCAACCATATTGGCTAAAACATTCAGTGGGACAATGGAAATTGTCATAATAATACACATAACAATAACAAAACTCCCTGTAGCTCCCTTAAGAATATCCCCTAATAAAAATTTATACATCATACCAAATAAAACTGGCAAAGCCAACATTAAAAAAATATTTTTATTAACGAAGCAATTCTTTAAATCCTTCATAAACAAAGCTTTACAAATACGTATATTCATCATGATTCCTCCTTAGTCAATGTTAAAAAAACTTCTTTTAAAGTTGGTTCAATGGAATGAATCATTAATAGTTCATCAATATGTTCCAATTCCTGTTTTAAAAGTTTTGGATCTAAAGGAATCGTATAGTCTTCTTGACTTGTTTTCATACGAATCTGTTTTTTAGAATATTTAAGTTTCAAATCTTCAGGATGTCCACTTTCAATAATGTGTCCATGATTCAAAAATGCAACACGATGACACATTTCATCTGCTTCTTCCATATTATGAGTTGTTAAAAAGACAGTCGTCCCTTTCGCATTAAGTTTCTTGATAATTTCCCTTACCTCATTAGCAGTTGAGGGATCTAAATTTGCTGTTGGTTCATCCAAAAACAGAAGAGATGGTGAATGAATAATGGTTCTAGCAAAGATTAATCGTTGTTTCATTCCTTTTGATAATTGACTAACCAATTGCTTTTTAGCATCTAATAAATCAACTTCTTCTAAGACTTTTTCAATACAGCTTTTATCAATATCATAGATTTTTGCAAATAACAGTAAATTATCATAAACACTCATCTTTTCATATAATCCACTATTATCACTCATAATCCCTATTTGACTTTTTATTTTTGAAGAAAAAGGCTTCTCCCCTAGTATCTGAATATCTCCTCCATCACTTTTTAACTGTCCCGTCAATAATTTAATCGTTGTTGTCTTTCCAGCTCCTGAAGGACCTAAAAAACCAAAAATTTCCCCTTTTCGAACTGAAAAATCACATCCTTGTAAAGCAACTGTCTTCTGAAAACTTTTTGATAGTTGCTTAACCTCAATCACATTTTTATCCATCATAGCCCCTCCTTTTTCCTACTTTCATCGTATCATAGTCATTTTTAACAGACAATCATTTTACCATTTCTTTCCTTTATTTTTACATAACATTATAATTCATGATCAATCGTATGATTTTGTGCTATAATAAAAAAGCAAAAAAGATGAAAGGAGTTTTCATATGAATTTCAAATTACCTGTCACAAATAAAAAGAGAACCATGATCATAATTGCAGTAATTATTTTCATCATCATATTTTGTCTTTGTATCTTTTTCTTTTCAAAAAATCAGACAGTTACAAAAAAAGCAGAGAATCAGACAGTTGTTGCCAATCAACAATCAGATGATTCAAAACAAGAACAAGACACAGCAACCATAAAATCTGATAACAACTCATCACAAAATCAAGAATCTTCAAATGATTCAGCATCAAAAACAAAAGAAACAAATAAAGATACTCAAACACAAACATCAAAAAAGAATTCTCAAACACAATCAACTTCAAAAAGCTCACAAAAGACAACAACCAATAAAAGTTCTTCTACAAA
>ERZ1643250.2299-NODE-2299-length-14615-cov-6.316758_pt1 | contig 14615 bp, 13 predicted proteins | sample MGYA00579262_ERZ1643250 | MGnify/ENA primary metagenome ERZ1643250 (study PRJEB29033, sample SAMEA4952265) | chicken gut metagenome | biome: Broiler Chicken; feature: Gastrointestinal Tract; material: Caecum | place: Ireland | collected 2018 | study: Broiler...
CGCAGGCAGCCTCGTCACCCGCGCACCTGCGGTGGGCAAGACGCGCACCGGGTTTATTTCGTCCCCGTGTCTCGCACGCCCGCGATTCCTTCCGGGTGCAAGCCCATGCAGGGCTCCTGTTTTCCCAAACGCGCGGGAAGCTTGTGCACCCGCAAGGCGGTTTGCCCTGTTTGTGCCTTTGCCCAGCCTCGCACGCCCGCACACCTGCGGTGGGCAAGTCGCGCACCGGGTTTGTGCCTTTGCCCAGCCTCGCACGCCCGCGCGCCTGCGGCGGGCAAGTCGCGCACCGGGTTTGTGCCTTTGCCCAGCCTCGCACGCCCGCACACCTGCGGTGAGCAAGACGCGCACGCGCCGTCCCGGCGCAGGGCTGTCTGCGCAGGCAGCCTCGTCACCCGCGCACCTGCGGTGGGCAAGACGCGCACCGGGTTTGTGCCTTTGCCCAGCCTCGCACGCCCGCGCACCTGCGGCGGGCAAGTCGCGCACCGGGTTTATTTCGTCCCCGTGTCTCGCACGCCCGCACACCTGCGGTGGGCAAGTCGCGCACCGGGTTTGTGCCTTTGCCCAGCCTCGCACGCCCGCGCGCCTGCGGCGGGCAATTCGCGCACCGGGTTTGTGTCTTCACCCAGCCTCGCACGCCCGCGGCTGTTTTCGGGTGCGGACCTGCACCAGGGCTTCTGTTTTCCCAAACGCGCGGAAAACCCGCACACCCGCACACCTGCGGCGGGGCGATTATCTTTGTTATCATATCACAGAGAAGGGGAAAAGTCCATGAATTCTTTGTGAAGAATGCGGCGGAAAAAGGGGAAATTTGTCAGCAGATGCGGGGGAGCTGCGCGCCTGCCAGCTTGGCCAGCACGCGGCTGCCGCCGAACGCGTTGCGCAGCGTGACGCGGCCGGGGAAGCGCGCCGTCACGCTGCCGATGCGCGCGGCCTGTTCACCGCCGGGCAGCGCGCGCAGCGCCGCGAGCGCCTGCTCCGTCCGCTCCGGGGCCGTCACGGCCAGAAGGCGCCCCTCGCACGCGCAGTAGAGCGGGTCCAGGCCAAGCAGGCCGCAGGCCGTCTCTACCGCCTCGTCCACGGGGATGGCGTCCTCCTCCAGCTCCACGCCGAGCGCGCTGCCCTCCACGAACTCGTTGAGCGTTGTGGCGATGCCGCCGCGCGTCGGATCGCGCAGCACGCGCACGCCGCCGCACGCGAGCACGGCGGCCGAAAGGCGGTGCAGCGCCATGCAGTCGGAGCGCAGCGCCCCGCCGCCCAGCCCGGCGCGCGCCATCATGACGGCCGCGCCGTGGCAGCCCGCGCTGCCGCTCACAATCACGCTGTCGCCCTCTCGGATCGCCCGCGGCGAGAGGCCCGGGGCGCGCAGCGCGCCGATGCCGGCCGTGTTCAGGTAGATCCCGTCGCACGCGCCGCGCTCCACGACCTTCGTGTCGCCCGTGACGATCTGCACGCCGGCCTCCCTGGCCGTTTCGGCGGCGCTCTGCACGATCTCGCGCAGGCTTTCCATCGCGAAGCCCTCCTCGATCACCATGGCAAGGCTCAGATAGAGCGGCTCGCCGCCCGCCATGCACACGTCGTTCACCGTGCCGCACACGGCCAGCTTGCCCACGTTTCCGCCCGGGAAGCGCCACGGCGAGACGACGAAGCTGTCTGTGGAGAACACGGGCTGCGAGGGCAGCGCGGGCAGCACCGCGCCGTCGCCGAGCCGGCTGAGCGCGTCGTTCTGAAACGACGGCACGAGCAGCGTTTCAATCAATTCCGATGTCTTTTGCCCGCCGCTGCCGTAATCCAGCGTGATTCTGTCGTCCAGCATCTCTCATTCCTCCTCGCGGGGCAGCACGTCCCCGTATTTCCAGCTCGCCGCGCACGAGCCCTCCGCGGACACCATGCACGGGCCCACCGGGTCGGCGGGCGTGCACGCTTTGCCGAACAGCGGGCAGCCGCGCGGCTCGCACGCGCCGCGGATCACGTCGCCGCAGCGGCAGCCGGCCGGGCCCGCGTGCTCCTTTGGGCGGAAACCGAAGCGCTCCGCCGCGTCAAACGGCCGGAACGGCTCGCGCAGCGCATAGCCGCTCTCCGGCAGCAGGCCCAGGCCGCGCCATTCGCTGTCCACGGGGCGGAACACGCGGCCGATCGCCGCGAGCGCCGGGCCGTTGCCCTCCGCCGAGACAAGCCGCGTGTACGTGTTCACGAGCCGGGGCGTCCCCGCGAGCGCCATCTTTGTGAGCAGCGCGCACGAGGCCGCGAGATCGGCCGGCTCAAACCCCGCCACCACGGCGGGCAGGCCGTATTCCCGCGGCAGGAAGGCGAAGGCCTCCGCCCCCGTAACGGCCGCCACGTGGCCGGGGCAGAGGAAGCCGTCCACGGAAAAACCCGGCGCGCCGAGCAGCGCGCGCAGCGCCGGGAAGGTGCGCTTAAGCAGGCAGAGCAGCGAAAAGTTTTTCAGCCCGCGCTCCGCTGCCTCCAGCACGCAGGCGGCCGTGCCGGGGGCCGTCGTCTCAAAGCCGACGCCCAGGAACACGACCTCGCGCGCCGGTTCCCGCGCGGCGATCTCCACGGCCTCGAGCGGGGAATACGCCACACGGACGTCTGCTCCCAGCGCGCGGCGGCGCAGCAGCGTGTCCCCGCGGGCGGAGCCGGGCACGCGCAGCAGATCGCCGTAGCTCACGAGCGTGACGCCCGGCCGCGCCGCCAGCTCGAGCACCGCGTCGATGACCCCGGCCGGCGTCACGCACACGGGGCAGCCCGGGCCGGAGAGCAGCCGCACCTGCGGCGCGAGCAGCGGGCGCAGGCCCGCCTTCGCGATCGCCATCGTGTGCGTGCCGCAGATCTCCATGAACCGCAGCGTGCGGCTGCCCGCCTGCTCCCGGATGGCCTGCGCCAGCCGCGGCACGCCCTCCGGGCGGCGGAAGCCCTCGTCAAAACGCATCGATGTCCGCCTGCAGGCTGGCCAGGTTTTCCTCCGCCTGCTCCTTCGTGAGTTTTTCAATGGCGAACCCGGCGTGCACCATCACATAGTCGCCCGGTGCGGCCCCCGGGATGAAATCGATGCGGATGTTCTGGGTGAGGCCCCCGGCCTCGCCTACGGCATGCTTCCCCTCGACGGAGACGAGGCGGAGCGGGATTGCCAGACACATGGGTCATTCCTCCTTTTCGGCGGCCTGCACGGCCGCAATCGCGAGCTGGCCGAGGCACAGCCCTTCGTCACCCGGCGAGACGCGCCGGTGCGTGAGCACGCGGCAGCCCGTGCGTTCCAGCCGCCGCGAGATGGATTCCAGCAGATAGCGGTTGCAGAACACGCCGCCGGAGAGCACCGCCGGCAGGCGCCCCGCGTTCAGTGTGCGGCACTGGTCCTCCGCCATTCCGCACAGCGCGTCCAGAAAGCCGCGCGCAATCGCACCGTGCGGCACGCCCGCCGCGAGATCCGCGAGGATCGACGAGACGAGCGGCCGCCAGTCGAACCGCCGCACGCCCGCTTCCTCGTAAAACGAGAGCGGATAGGCGCGCGTGCCCGCGCCGCGGGCCATCGCTTCCAGCAGCACGGGAGCCTGGCCCTCGTAGTCCATGCGCCAGCGGCCGGTGATCAGCGAATAGACGCCGTCGAACAGGCGGCCGGCGCTGCTGGCCGATGCGCAGGCGGGGGATCGCCCGCCATGCGCGAGCAGCTGCAGCAGCAGCGCGCGCTCCGGCCGATCGGCAAACAGCGCATCCGGCACGCCGCACGATGCCAGCGCGAGCGAGAGCGCCGTGCGGCCCGTTTCCAGCGCGCAAACATCGCCGCCCGGCAGCAGGATGGGGCGCAGCGAACCGATCCTTTCCCAGCCGCCGTAGCCGCCGCGCAGGAATTCGCAGCCCCACACCGTGCCGTCCGGGCCGAGGCCCGTGCCGTCCCACACGAGGCCGAAGAACGGGCCGTCCTGCGCGGGCACGCCGTTATCCGCCAAGCAGGCGGCAAAGTGCGCCCAGTGGTGCTGCACGCGCAGCAGCGGCAGGCCGGTCTTGCGCGCCATCTCCTCCGCCTCCCGCGTGGAGAGGTAATCGGGGTGCAGATCGCACACGAGGCGGCGCGGCGTGAGGGGGAACAGCCGCGTGTAGGCGGCGTGCGACGCGCGGTAGTGCTCGAGCGTCTCGGCGTTCTTCAGGTCGCCGATGTGCGGGCTCAGGAAAGCGCGGCGGCCGCCGCCCAGCGCGAACGACGCCTTCTGCTCCGCGCCGAAGGCCCACACGCCCTCCGCGGAAAAGGGCAGCTCCACGGGCTGCGGCGCGTAGCCGCGGCTGCGCCGCAGAAAGACGGCCCCGCCGCGCCACGGCAGCACGAGCGAATCGTCGCACCGGTTCACGATCTCGCGGTTGTGCACGAGAAAGCAGTCCGCCACATTGGCGAGCGCACGCAGCGCCTCGCCGTTTTCCAGAATCACGGGGCAGCCCGGCACGTTGGCGCTCGTGCACACCACGCTGCGCGGCCCGCCGGCCGTGCCGTCCGTGAGCAGGACGTGCAGCGGCGTGCCCGGCAGCATGACCCCCAGCCTGTCGTTCGCGCTCAGCGCGGGGAACGCGGCGGGGTCGAGCTTGTCCAGCAGGACGATGGGGCGGCGCGGGCTTTCCAGCAGGGCGCGCTCCGCTTCGCCCACGCGGCAGAAGGCGCGGGCCTCCTCCGCATCGGCGCAGAGCACCGCCAGCGGCTTTTCCGGGCGGTGCTTGCGCGCGCGCAGCCGCCGCACGGCCGCTTCGCTGCGCGCGTCGCACGCCAGGTGGAAGCCGCCCACGCCCTTCACGGCCACGATGCGCCCGGCCGCCAGCTCGCGCTGCGCGCGGGCGATCGGGTCGCCGGGCAGCTCCTCCCCCTGCGGGGAGAGGCAGAAGGCGCGCGGCCCGCAGGCGGGGCAGCAGTCCGGCTGCGCGTGGTAGCGCCGGGTGCGGATGTCCGCGTATTCCCGGGCGCAGTCGATGCACATGGGGAACGATGCCATGGAGGTGTTCGCCCTGTCATACGGCAGGCGGCGCAGGATGGAGTACCGCGGCCCGCAGTCGGTGCAGTTGAGGAAGGGATAGCGGTAGCGCCGGTCCGCGGGATCGCGCAGCTCGCGCAGGCAGGCGGGGCAGGGGCCGAGATCCGGCAGCGCCAGCGCCGCGCCGGAGCCCTGCTCGCTTTCCAGGATGGAAAAGCCGCCGTCCCCGCCGCGAGGCGCGAGCTCCCGCACCGTGAAGGATTCCTCCACGGCCAGCGGGGGCGCTTCCCCGCGCACGGCGCGCAGGCAGTCCTCCACCTGCGCGGCGGGGCCCTCCAGCTCGAAGAGGACGCCGTCCGGCGTGTTGCGCGCAAAGCCGGAAAGGCCGCGCTGCGCCGCCTGCCGGTGCAGGAAGGGCCGGAAGCCCACGCCCTGCACAAGCCCGCCGATCTCCACGCGGACGCGGCGTGTGCCGGGCGCGCGCTCAGTCACGGCGGTAGGTCGTCTGTTCCCCGGCCAGGGCGCGGCGCACGGCGGCGGCGATGTGCTCGGCCAGCGCGTCCACGCCCTCGCCCGTGCGGGCGGAGACGGGGAAGAGCGGCCCCTGCGGGTTCACGCCGCGGTAATCGTCGCGCACGCGGTCGAAGTCAAAGTCAAAATACGGGGCCACGTCGCACTTGCTCACGGCGAGGCAGTCGGTGTCGGTAAACATGAGCGGGTATTTCGCCACCTTGTCGTCGCCCTCCGGCACGCTCAGGATCGTGAGGCGGAAGGCTTCGCCGATGTCGAATTCCGCCGGGCACACGAGGTTGCCCACGTTCTCCACGAAGATCACGTCGAGCGAAGCGAGATCGAACTGCGGCAGGATGTGCTGGATGCTCATGGCCTCGATGTGGCACGCGCCGTCCGTGTTGAGCTGCACGGCCGGGATGCGCAGCGCGGCGATCTTCTCCGCGTCGATCTGGCCGGTGATGTCGCCCTCGATGACGCCGATGGAGAACGAGGGGCGCAGCTTCTCAATGAGCGCGGTGAGCAGCGTCGTCTTGCCGGCGCCGGGGCTGCCCATCACGTTCACGAGGCAGACGTGCTGCTCCTGCAGCGTGCGCCGCACCTGGGCGCTCACGTCCTCGTTCCACTCCATGACCTGATGCATGACCTTGATTTCCATTTATGATTCAACCTCCAGACTTTCAATGAGGAACTCGCGGCCGGAAAGGCGGTGCAGGCGCACGGAGCCGCACTGCGGGCAGGCGATGTGACGGCGGTCGATCTCCGATTCGAGGCCGCAGTCCAGGCATTTCACGCGCAGCGGCTCCCACGCCGTTTCAATCTTCGCGCCCTCGGCCTCCGTGTCTTTGGCGAGCACGTCCAGGTAAATCTGGATGCACTCCGGCACGACGCCCGAAAACGGCCCCAGCCGCAGCCGGATGGCCGTGACGCGCTTCGCGCCGCGCTCCCGCGCCGTACGGAGCGTGAATTCCAGAATCTGCTGTGTGATGGCCAGCTCGTGCACCTTTTCCCCCTCTTTCCCTGTGTGCGTCTCCTGCGGTTCACCGCACTTTATTATAGCACCGCGCCGGGGGAAATTCCACAGGCGCGCGCCGGGAATTGGACGCTTTGTCAAAATCTCAGCCGATAGTCTCGTTTTTTTCTTGTAAAACAGCGAAGGGAGAGCTATAATAATTGGATGGAAAACAGGGTACAGGATCTGTTTGACGAAGTAGGAGTGTGGTAGCAATATGAATCTGATTCCTGTGTTGATCGCCTGGCCGCTGCTGGCCGCGATCGTGGTCCCCTGCATCCGCGACAAGCGGGCGCGGGGCGTCGCCGTCTATGTGGGAGCCGGCGGCGTGATGACCCTGGCGCTGGGCCTGCTGGCGGTCTGGCTGGCCGGGGGGAAGCGGGACGTCCTGCTCTACCCGGAGACGGAGATCCTCGACACGGCGATGCTCGTGGGCGAGGTCCTGCTCATGGGCCTGATTGTCTTTCTGTGCGTGCGGCACAAGAAATACCCCGTCATCCTGCTCTCCGTGGGGCAGACGGCGCTGCTGCTGTGGGCGGAGCTCACGCGGCCCGATTTTACCCTGGTTGATTTTGCGGCGCAGATCTTCGGCCCGCTCGTGGACATGAACACCGAGCTCATGCAGCCGCACATGCGCGTGGACTGCCTGGCCATGCTGATGGTGATCATTGTGGCCGTGGTGGGCGGCCTCATCTGCATCTACGCCGTGGGCTACATGAAGGCCTACCATCACCACCACGCCGACGTGCAGGACCGCAGCGGGTTCTTCTTCTCCATGCTGTTCCTGTTCCTGGCGGCCATGCTGGGGCTGGTGCTCTCCGAAAGCCTGACGTGGATGTATTTCTTCTGGGAGATCACGAGCGTGATTTCCTTCCTGCTCATCGGCTACACGCGCACGGAGGAAGCGGTGCGCAACAGCTTCCGCGCGCTGTGGATAAACCTGCTCGGCGGCTGCGGCTTCGCGGTGGCGATCGCCGTGGCGTCCCGCACGGTGGGCACGACGCAGCTGAGCGATCTCGTGAACCTGAGCGTGTGGCTCACGCAGGACCAGCCCGCCCTCGCGGCCGTCACGGTGGTCCCGATCGCCATGCTGGCCTTCGCGGGCCTCACAAAGTCGGCGCAGCTGCCGTTCTCCTCGTGGCTGCTGGGCGCCATGGTGGCCCCCACGCCCTCGAGCGCGCTGCTGCACAGCGCCACAATGGTGAAGGCCGGCGTCTATCTGCTCATCCGCCTCGCGCCCGCTCTGGCCGGCACGATGACGGGCAACATGGTGGCGTTCATCGGCGGCTTCACGTTCATCGCGGCCAGCATGATGGCCATCGCGCAGAACGACGGCAAGAAGGTGCTGGCGTTCTCCACCATCTCGAACCTGGGCCTCATCGTGGCCTGCGCCGGCATCGGCGACGAGGAGACGATCTGGGCGGCCGTGCTGCTCATGATCTTCCACTCCGTGAGCAAGTCGATGCTGTTCCAGGCCGTCGGTTCCGTGGAAAACAGCCTCGGCTCGCGTGACATCGAATCCATGCACGGCCTGCTGCTGCGCCTGCCGAAGCTCACCTACATCATGGGCATCGGCATCGCGGGCATGTATCTGGCGCCGTTCGGCATGCTGATTTCCAAGTGGGTGGCGCTGAAATCGTTTATCGACGCGGACAACTACCTCCTCGTCATCTTCCTGGCCTTCGGCAGCGCCACCACGATGTTCTACTGGACGAAGTGGCTTTCGAAGCTCGTCTCGCTGCACCACACGAAGGAGGAGGTGCACGACGTGACGCGCCGCGATCAGTATGTGTCCATGTCGATCCACGCGGCGGCCACGCTGCTCCTGTGCCTGCTGTTCCCGCTCGTGTCGCAGGGCGTGGTGGATCCGATCATCACGCAGCTGTTCGGCGAGTCCTATCAGGTGCTCTCGATGGGCGTGCTCACCACGATGGCGGTCATGCTCGTGTCCGTGCTGTTCGTGCCGACGCTCATGTTCCTGCTCACGCGCTCCGCGCACCAGAACTATGTGCCGATCTACATGGGCGGCGTGAACGAGGGCGACAACACCTATTTCGTGAACAGCTTCGGCGAGCCGGAGCACCTCTATCTGAGCAACTGGTACCTGCGGTTTGAGTTCGGCATGCGCCGCCTCATGCGCCCGGCCGTCTATATTTCGGCCGGCGTCCTTGTGGTGATGCTCTGCCTGATTGTGGGAGGTGCGCTGTGATGCAGGCTGTTTCCGTGATTCTTTATCTCATCCTGGCCCCGTTCGCGGGCGCGCTGCTCGACGGCATTTCCCGCATCGTCAGCGCCCGCATGCAGGGGCGCAAGGGCCCGCCGCTGCTGCAGCCGTTCTATGATCTGATCAAGCTGTTCCAGAAGCAGATGATCGCCGTGAACAGCGTGCAGATGCTGCTCAACCTGAGCTATCTCGTGTTTCTGGCCATCGCGGGCTCCATGCTCTTCGCCGGGGCCGATATCCTGATGTGCCTGTTCATTCTCTCCACGGCGGACATGTTCCTCATCATGGCGGCGTCGAGCGATTCCTCGCCGTTCTCCTCGCTCGGCGCGAGCCGCGAGATGATGCAGATCATGGCCTATGAGCCGCTCACGCTGCTGCTCTCCGTGGGCTTTTACCTCACCACCGGATCCTTCCATGTGGGAGACATCATCTCCCGGCCGGTGAGCGCCATCGTGTTCATGCCCGGCTTCCTCATCGGCTTCTTCGTGATCACGGCCATCAAGCTGCGCAAGTCGCCGTTCGACCTCTCCACGAGCCATCACGCGCACCAGGAGCTGGTCAAGGGCCTCACCACGGAGATGGCTGGCCCCACCTTCGGCATCATGAACGTGGCCGAATATTACGAGATGATCCTCATGCTCGGCATTGTGGCCCTCTTCTTCCTGAACGAAAACTGGTGGAGCTGGCCGCTGGCTATCGTGATGTGCCTGCTCGTGTTCTTCCTCGAAATCCTGTGGGACAACGTGAGCGCGCGCGTGAAGTGGCGCACCATGCTCGACAGCTGCTGGATCGTGACGCTGCTTTCGGCGGGCCTGAACGGCCTGATCCTCATGCTGATCCAATAAGGAGGAGGAAAGGACTTTGGCAAAGCTTGCGAAATCTCCCTGGCTGCTCCACTATGACGCGAGCAGCTGCAACGGGTGTGATATTGAGGTGCTCGACTGCACCACCCCCCGCTTCGACATTGAGCGCTTCGGCATCATCAACACCGGCGACCCCTTCCAGGCGGATATCCTGCTTGTGACGGGCGGCGTGAACGCGCAGAGCGAAGCTGTGGTGAAGCAGATCTACAGCCAGATGCCGAACCCGAAGGTTGTGGTGGCCGTGGGCATCTGCGCCTGCACGGGCGGCGTGTTCAAGGAATGCTACAACATCAAGGGCGGCGTGGACACGGTGATCCCCGTGGACGTGTATGTGCCCGGCTGCGCCGCGAGGCCGCAGGCCATCATCGACGGCGTCGTGAAGGCGCTCGAAATTCTCGACCAAAAACGCCGGGATTACGCGCAGGCGCGCAAATCCGGCCAGGCGGACGAAGCGGAAGGAGGAAACGAGCCGTGGAATACCTGAACACCATTGAGCCCGTGACGCTCGAACAGTTCATGCCCGAGGTGGTGTCGCTCAAGATGGAGGGCTGGCATGTGACGCAGCTGTGCGCCGCCCGCGTGCCGGAGGGCTACGAGCTGAGCTACACCTTCGGCCGCGAGTACGACCTGCGCACGCTGCGCCTCACGGTGGCGGAGGATCAGCCCGTGAGCAGCATCACGCAGATCTTCCCCAGCGCTTTCCTGCAGGAAAACGAGGCGGCCGAGCTCTTCGGCGTAAAGATCGAAAACATTGAGAAGGATTACAACGGCCGGCTGTACCGCATTTCCCGGGAAACGCCGTTCAAGGAAAAGGGGTAAAAAAGCATGGCGAAACAGAGTATTGTGCCCTTTGGCCCGCAGCATCCCGTCCTCCCGGAGCCGGTCCATCTGGATCTGGTGCTCGAGGACGAGACGGTGGTCAAAGCGGTGCCGAGCATCGGCTTCGTGCACCGCGGCCTCGAAAAGCTGGTGGAGCTCAAGGATTTCAAGCAGTATGTCTACATTGCCGAGCGCGTGTGCGGCATCTGCAGTTTCGGCCACGGGCTGGGCTACTGCCAGTGCGTGGAGGATATCATGGGCGTGGAGGCGCCGCGCCGCGCGGCCTACCTGCGCACCATCTGGATGGAGATGAGCCGCGTGCACAGCCACCTGCTGTGGCTGGGCCTGCTGGCCGACGCGCTCGGCTTTGAGAGCCTGTTCATGCAGAGCTGGCGGCTGCGCGAAAAGATTCTGGACATGTTCGATCTCACGACCGGCGGGCGCATCATCTTTTCGGTGAACTGCATCGGCGGCGTTCTCAAGGACATGGACAGCGGCATGCTGGTGCAGATCTCCCGCACGGTGGACGAGATCGAGCGCGAGCTGCGCCCCGTGGCGGACACCTTCCTGCGCGACGTGACGGTGGGCAGCCGCCTGAACGGCCTGGGCGTGCTTTCCGCTGAGGATGCGAAGGGCATGGGCGCCGTGGGCCCGATGCTGCGCGCGAGCGGCGTGCCGTATGATTCCCGCCTGACGGGATACGCCGCCTACGGCGACCTCAGCGTGGAGCCGATCACCGCGACGGCCGGCGATTCCATGGCGCGCTGCGAGGTGCGCATCCGCGAAATTTACCAGTCCTTCCGCCTGATCCGCGAGGCGATCGCGAAGATTCCGCAGGGCGATATCGCCGTGCCCGTGAAGGGCAACCCGAACGGCGAGTGCTTCATGCGCATCGAGCAGCCGCGCGGCGAGGCGATCTACTATGTGAAGGCGAACGGCACAAAGTTCCTCGACCGCTTCCGCCTGCGCACGCCCACCACGAGCAACATCCCGCCTATGCTGGATCTGCTGCGCGGCTGCCAGCTGGCAGACGTGGCGCTGCTGATCCTCACCATAGACCCGTGTATCAGCTGTACTGAGAGGTGAGCGCAATGGATCATTGGAAATTCACACCCTTCCTTCACACGGCGCTGAAAAATCTCTTTTCGCGCCCGGACACCGTGGCCTATCCCTTCAAGCCGGCCGTTTACCCGGACCGGATGCGCGGCCATGTGGTGATTCAGATCGAGGACTGCATCAGCTGCGGGCTGTGCGCCCGCTCCTGCCCGCCCGGCGCGCTGCGCGTGGACCGCGCCGCCGGCACGTGGACGATCTCGCGGTTTGATTGCGTGCAGTGCGGCAGCTGCGTGAACGCCTGCCCGAAAAAGTGCCTCGCGATTGTGCCCGGCTACACCACGCCGGACGGCGAGAAGCACACCGAAACCTTTACCCGCCCGCCCAAGCCGGCAGCCGCCCCCGCGCAGCCGAAACCGGCGGCTGCGCCCGAACAGGCCCAATAACGGAACGGCCTGACGAGACAGGAGGAGTTTTTATGACAACACTGACCATCCGTCCCGAGCTGCTCAAGGGCGGCCTGCGGATCGAATCGAAGGAGGACGGCGACGTCTTCGTGTTCCCCGAAAACGGCGGCTGCATGGAGCTGCCGGAGCTGCCCGGCGCGCGGGAGCGGTTCCTCGTATTCCGCCTGCACCTGCTGGAAGCGCACAGCGGCGCGTTTGAACTGCGCTTTTTTGGCCGCCGCCGCGGCAACGAGTGCTCCGTGCGGTTCGGCGTCCTGCCGGACGCGGACACGCTGATCTGCATCGACATGAACTGGCTCAGCGCCAGCCAGCTGTTCCCCGGCTCCACGCCGGGCGAGCTTAAGGTGGTGTGCCACGGCGAGCGCGTGCTGCCGGAGGAGCTTGTGCGCGCGGAGCTGTGCTCCCTGCCGTGCTTTCATGAGCAGCATGTGCGCCTGAGCGGCATGCGCATGCAGGACGAGCGGCCGGAGCACTATCCGCTGCCGGACCGCAAGCTGGTGGACCGCTTCGGCCAGAACGCCGAAAAGCTGTGGCCCGGCAAGATCCGCTCCGAGGAGGAGCTGAAAACGGCGCTTCTTTCCCGCCCGAATTCGGCTGCTCCCGCCGGGTGGGACCGCTGGGGCGGATGGAAGGACCTGCCTGTGAGCGAACCGCGCGGCTTTTTCCACGCCGTGAAGCGCGACGGCCGCTGGTGGGTGGCAGACCCGGACGGCAACGCCTTTTTCAGCCTGGGCTGCGACTGCATGACCGTGGGCGCGGAGTGCCGCGTGGACGGCCTGGAATCGCTGCTGGAATGGCTGCCGGAGCGCGATGACCCGGAGTGGAAGGATTACTTTGAGACGCACCGCCGCATGGGCGACGGCGATCCGCGCGAAACGCCCACGCTCTTCTCCTATCTGGGGGCGAACCTGCGCCGCGCCATGGGCGAAAACTGGCGCGAGGGCTGGGCTTCCTATCTGACGCGCGCGCTGTGGAACAGCGGGTTCAACACGATCGGAAACTGGTCGGATCTCGACCTGCTCTGCGGCCACGGGATGCCTTATGTGACCTCGCTGCCGAAGTTCCCGGACACGCAGCACCGCATTTTCCGCGATTTCCCGGATGTGTTCGCCGCGGAGTACCGCGAGAACGCGGAGAAGAACGCGCAGGCGCTGGCCGCCCGCCGCGACGATCCGTATCTCATCGGCTATTTCCTGCGCAACGAGCCGAGCTGGGCCTTTGTGGACAGCCTGGTGCTGGCGGACGAGGTGCTCAACACGGCGGAGCCGAGCGTGTGCCGCACGCAGCTCATCTCCTTCCTGCGCGACCGCTACACGACGGCGCGCGCCCTTTCGGAGGCCTGGCAGCACGAGTTTGAGTCCTTCGACGATCTCATGAGACCTGTGCGGGACGCGTCGCGTTTCTCGGAGCGCGCAAAGCAGGACATGCACGAGTTCTCGCGCCAGATGATCCGCGCCTATGTGGAGATCCCGGCAAAGGCCTGCCGCGCGGTGGACCCGAACCACATGATCCTCGGCATGCGCTGGGCGTGGGTGAAGAACCCCGACCTTGTGACGGGCTGGGAGAATTTTGACGTGTTCTCGCTCAACTGCTATTCCGTTGACCCGACGGCCGCGATCGAGAACGTGGAGCGTCTCGGCGTGGATCTGCCCGTGACGATCGGCGAATTCCATTTCGGCGCGCTGGACCGCGGGCCCACGGCCACCGGCCTGGAGGGCGTGCAGACGCAGAGCGAGCGCGCCAAGGCGTTCCGCTATTACTGCGAGCGTGTGGCCGCGCATCCCTACGGCGTGGGCTGCCACTTCTTCCAGTGCTACGACCAGTTTGTGCTCGGCCGCTTCGACGGCGAGAACTACAACATCGGCCTGTTCGACATCTGCTCGCGGCCTTATCCCGAAATGTTCGACGCCGCCCTCACCGCCATGGAGCGCACCCCCGCCCTGATGCGCGGCGAAACACTCCCCACCGAGGAACGCCCCCGCAGCATCCCCATGATCGCCTACTAACACACCTGCGGTGAGCAATTCGCGCACCGGGTTTGTGGCTGCACCCAGCCTCGCACGCACGCGGCTGGTTCCGAGTGCGTGCCCACGCTGAGCTTCTGTTTTCCCGGGCAGGGAAAAAGCCCACACCTGCGGTGGGCAAGACGCGCACGCGCCGTCCCGGCGCAGGGCCATCTGCGCAGAAAGCCTCGTCACCCGCGATGCAGCCTGTGGTGCGACGGCTTCCCGCAAAGCGGTGCGCCCTGTCTTTTTCTCCCCCCCCGCATCTCGCACGCACGCGCGGCTGCGCCGGGCAAATCGCGCACCGGGTTTGCATCTTTGCCCAGCCACGCACGCACGCGGCTGGTTCCGGGTGCAAGCCCACGCTGAGCTTCTGTTTTCCCGGGCTGGGAGAAAGCCTGGCTCCTGTTCCCTGCGGCCGGGAGGAAACCCGCCGGGCAAAAGCCCCGGCGCATCCCCCACGCACAGAAACGCCCGAAAAGCTGAGCTTTGCTCCTTGGCTTTTCGGGCGTTTCCCTTATCTGCCGGCGGTTTGCGGCCCGAAGGGCCGCTAAGCCGGCCAGCAGCCAGAAAAAGGGGGAGATCAGCGAAAGGGCGCAGGCGTCCTCCTTCGCACAGAAACGCTTGAAAAGCTGAGCTTTGCTCCTTGGCTTTTCAAGCGTTTCCCCGTCAGCCGGCGAATTGCGGCCCGAAGGGCCGTTAAGCCGGCCAGCAG
>ERZ1643250.2305-NODE-2305-length-14589-cov-38.824962_pt1 | contig 14589 bp, 12 predicted proteins | sample MGYA00579262_ERZ1643250 | MGnify/ENA primary metagenome ERZ1643250 (study PRJEB29033, sample SAMEA4952265) | chicken gut metagenome | biome: Broiler Chicken; feature: Gastrointestinal Tract; material: Caecum | place: Ireland | collected 2018 | study: Broiler...
ATACAAAAACAAAAACTGATAAAATAGCTCTCGTGCTGCCCAATGTACAAAATCAGCACGGAAAGGAGATTCCATGAGCTATCTTATCAGTTTTTTCGTGTCTGTCATGGCCGATGTTACCGCGTACATAGTCAAAAAATGGATTGACAAGCACTAAGCCGTGACAAAATAAAAAAGGTCGCTGTACTGCAATACAGCGACCTTTTTTGGTGCGGCCGGGGGGATTCGAACCTCTGGCCTTTGGAGTCGGAGTCCAACGCTCTATCCAGCTGAGCTACGACCGCACATGTATGAAAATCGTCGCTGGGACGAGATTCATCGTATAAAATTGTGAAAATCGGGTTGGTGGTCAATTCGTGGTCAGTCTACCGCGAACCACCGGGTAATGTGCCTGCTTTTTCACGTTATGCCGAGCAATTTCTTCCCGATTACCTAACGTGCCACAGTTGTCGGAGTCCAACGCTCTATCCAGCTGAGCTACGACCGCACATTCTGTATTTGCGTTCCCTCGTTGCGGGAACTAATATAGTATAGCAAACTTCCGGGAAAAATGCAAATGGTTTTTTGTCGGATTCTGCTGCACCACACTTTTTTAAGCGTCCATACGCCTTGCCCCCCCCCGGTGGGGCAGAGGTTCCAACATTGCACAGCATTTCAATCTTTGCTATACTATGTGTATAAAAAACTTGTTTTGCTCCAAAAGAGGTGCTTACTTATGAAAAAGAGTCATCTGGTCGCGGCGGGGGCGGCAGCCACCGCCGCTGCGGCGGCCTCGGTGCTGGGGGCCGCCTACGGCATTTATCGGCTGTGGTTTTACCACGCGGCCCAGCCCGAGGACATCAAAGCCGAAGAACTTTCCAAAACGCTGCCCTACGGGGAACAGATGAAGAAAGACGCCGACGCTCTGGCGGCGGCGTCCTATGAGGCGGTGCAGATCACGGCGGACGACGGTACACTTTTGGCCGGGCGGTATTACCACCACGCGGACGGCGCACCGGTGGCCATCATCTTCCACGGGTACAAGGGCTTTGCACGGCGGGACGGCATGGGCGGCTACACCCTGTGCAAGCGCCTGGGCTACAATGTATTGCTGCCTGACCAGCGCAGCCACGGCGCCAGCGGGGGACACACCATCACCATGGGCGTAAAGGAGCGGTACGACTGCCGCGCCTGGGCCTACTGGGCGTACAAACACTTCGGGCCCGAAACGCCTCTTTTCCTGATGGGGGTATCCATGGGTGCTTCCACCGTCTTGATGGCCAGCGGCCTGGACCTGCCCGACACCGTGCGGGGCATCATTGCGGACTGCGGTTACACCAGCCCCCACGACATCTGCCGCAAGGTTCTAGCCCAGACCAATACTCATCTGCCCATCGGCCCCATCTACACAGTGGGCCGCCTGGGCACCCTGGTTTTCGGCCGGTTTGACCCCGAGGACGCCGACTGCCGCCAGGCCGTGGCCAAGACCAACATTCCCATCCTGTTCATTCACGGCGAAGCCGACGACTTTGTGCCCTGCGACATGAGCCGGGAAAACTACGAAGCCTGCGCAGGCCGCAAAAAGCTGGTGACCATTCCCGGCGCCGGCCATGCGGTGGCCTACTACGTGGACATTCCCGCCTACGAAAAGGCCGTGACCGACTTTTTGGCCGACTGCCTGCAGGATTCCCCGGAAGTCGCCCAAACCAACCAGCAGTGATACACCACAACAAAAGCCAGACACCGGGTTTTCGGTGTCTGGCTTTTGTTTATTTTTGCAGGTATGCTTCCAGGGCGTCCAGTTGTTCCCGCATTTCGCGGCGGCCGCGGTTGTAAAGGTTCAGCAGTTTGTCGGTATCCTTCTCAAACCGGCTGATGTCCACCGGGTCCGCGGGGCGCAGTACAAAGATCTTGCCTGCTTCTTCCAGGGCGTCGATTTCTTCCATCAGGGCGTTGTAGCGCACCTCCTGGGTGAGCAGCGTCGCCATGAACAGGGCGTTGCGGCCATAGAAGTCATCGTACAGGTTGATCATCCGCTGGCTGGGCGGGGTCTTGCGGAACCCTTTTTGCCGGGTGGTGATGATGACCGTTTTTTCAAAACCTTCGGTCTGGGCCCAGTGCAGGGGAATGGGGCAGGAACAGCCGCCGTCCAGGTAGCTGAACTTGCCCAGCCGCACCGGCACCGATACCAGCGGCAGACTGGCCGAAGCCCGGACGGACTCAAAGAAATCGAAGTCGGTTTTTCCTTTTTCGAAATAGGCCGGTTTACCGGTCTGCACGCAGGTGGCTACCGCCACCATCCGCTGGCTGCCATGATAAAAGGTATCGAAGTCAAAGGGGATGGACTGGGACAGGTCCTTGAGCATGAAGTTCAGTCCGAACAGGCTGCCCCCATGAAAAGCCGCCATCGGGCCGAAATACCGCGGGTCCTTGCGATAGCGCAGATTGATGCTGGCCGAACGCCCCGGCTGGTGTGCCACATAGTTGACGGCGTTGAGCGCACCCGCGCTGACCCCCGCCACCGCAGGGAAGTAGATTTCCCGTTCCATCAGGGTATCCAGTGCGCCCGCCGTATACAAACCGCGCAGCGAACCGCCCTCCAACAGCAGGGCCGTGCTTTGCGGCATCACAAAATTTTCCATAGCAAAGCCTCCTTGGTTTCCTTTTCATTGTAGCGCGCCGGCGGGCAAAGAACAAGCGGGATGCGGCGAATTTACAGTTTTTTTAAATTGTGGTACAATACAACAAAAAGCCGTCTGTACGACAAAGGAGCCTGTTGCATGCTGAATCTGAACCCCGAAACGCCCCGCATCATCGTGCCGCTTTTTGCCCGCAATCTGGCAGAGTTGGAAGCCCAGGCCAAAGCGGCCCAGGCCGCCCCCGAAGCCGACCTGGCGGAACTGCGGCTGGACCCGCTGCGGGAAGGCGACTGGCTGTCCGCCCTGGCCATGGTGCGGGCACAGCTGCAAAAACCGCTGATCGTGACCATCCGTACCGCACGGGAGGGGGGAGAGGCCGCCCTGGACCCGGGCACCTACCGGGACGCGGGGCTGGCCCTTTTGCAGCAGGGCGGCGTGGACGCCCTGGACATTGAGTGGCGCACCGACGCGGCCACGGTACGCACCCTGCGGGACGCGGCCAAGCGGGCCGGGGCGGCGGCGCTGTTCAGCGAGCATCACTTTGACGGCACCCCGGACCGCCACGCCATGACCGAAGCGCTGCACGGCATGCTGGACGCCGGGGCGGACATAGCCAAACTGGCAGTGATGCCCCACAACCGGGCGGATGCCGCCAACCTGCTGTTGGCCACGGCGGAAGTACACGATCAGCGCCCAGAAGCATGGCTTATCACCATGAGTATGGGACGGGACGGCGCGGCCACCCGGTATTGCGGCGGGGCTTTCGGCAGTGCGGCCACCTTTGGCACTTTGTCGGCGGCCAGCGCGCCGGGCCAGCCCCCGGCCGCCAACCTGCGGGCCAAGCTGCTCACGGCAGGGGATTTGTAAGCCCTACTTTCTTTGCAAAGAAAGTAGGCAAAGAAACTCTAACCAAATTACCAGAGGATATTGTGCCGCCCACAAATTCTCCGTCACGGGGGTTCGGGCACGCCCGAATCAACGGTGGAGAATCGGAAAAACCGATGGAAAAACAGTCTCTCCAGGCGTTTTTCCCGGTTTTTTCGATTCGACTTCCCCTTTGGGGGTCTTGGGGGTGAGCAACCCCCAAGCCGTGCCCCGCGCCTCGGAACTAGCGGCGACTTTTTCGGTTCCTTTTTGGTCGGTCAAAAAGGAACATATCCCGGGAGCGCGAACCTCCCGATTCACCCTCTTTCTTACCTTTATAATATATACGATTACACAAGGAGCATTTTATGGACCGTTTGGAACAGACCATCTGTGCGCTGGCCACCCCTCCGGGAGAGGGCGGCATTGCGGTGATCCGGGTATCGGGTCCCGACGCCTATCCCATTGTGGAAAAAATCTTTGTGCCGGTGCGGCAGGGCCGTCGGGTAGCCGACGCCAAAGGGTATACGGCCATGCTGGGCCACTACCTGCTGCGTGGCGAGGAGATGGACGAAACGGTGGCGCTGTTCTACCGGGCGCCCCACTCCTATACCGGGGAAGATGTGATCGAGCTTTCGGTCCACGGCGGCACCGCCATGGCCGACGGTCTGCTGGAAGCCCTGCTGCTGGCAGGCGCCGCTCCCGCAGGGCCCGGGGAATTTACCCGCCGCGCCCTGGAACACGGCAAACTTTCGCTGACCCAGGCCGAGGCCGTAATGGAAGTGATCGCGGCCAACGGACGGCAGGGGGCAGCGCTGGCAAAATCCGCCCTGGACGGGCGGCTGGCCAAACGCATTGCGGGGATTCAGGCCGCACTGCAAAGCCTGAACGCCCACCTGACCGCCTGGGTGGATTACCCCGAGGAGGATGTGCCTGAACTTTCCGACGCCGCCCTGACCGGCACCCTGCTGGCCCAGAAATCCCAGCTGGATGACCTGATCGCCGGATACGGCGCCGGGGCGGTTTTGCGCCACGGGGTGGACTGCGTACTGCTGGGCCGCCCCAATGTGGGCAAGAGCACTCTTTTGAATCTATTGGCCGGGTTTGACCGGGCCATTGTAACGCCGGTGGCAGGCACCACCCGGGACATCGTGGAGCAGGCGGTGCAGCTGGGGGAGATCCGGCTGAACCTGTTTGACACCGCGGGCGTGCGGGATGTGGGCGCCGACGGCGACGCCATCGAGGCCGAGGGCATTCGCCGCAGCTGGAAGAAGCTGGACGAAGCGGGGCTGGTGCTGGCGGTATTTGACGCCGCCCGGCCGCTGGAGGAATCCGACCTGGAGATTGCCCGCCGCTGCCAGGGCCGCCCGGCGCTGGCCATCCTGAACAAACAGGATCTGGCGGAATCCACCCAGGCAGCCCAGAATCTGCTGGCGCCCTACTTTAAAAAGGTACTGACCCTGTGCGCCAGGGACGCCGCCAGCCTGCAGCCTCTTTCGGCGGCGGTGGCGCAACTGCTGGGCACCGCCAAACTGGACCCCCGGGCGGGGCAGCTGTGCAGCGCCCGGCAGTTGGCCGCAGCCACCCGGGCCCGGGACGCTCTGACCGAAGCATTGAACGCCCAGCGGGACGGCTTTGGTCTGGACGCGGTGGCGGTCTGCCTGACCGACGCCCTGCAGGCCCTGTGTGATCTGACCGGCGAGGACGCCGCCGATGCCACCATCGACGAAGTATTTGAAACCTTCTGTGTGGGCAAGTAAAGAAAGGAACCGACCATGCACAAAGTTCTGCTGATCCTGGGCATCGTATTCACCGTTGTGGGCCTGTTCATCGGCACCCTGGCGGCCACCCTGGTCCTGATGCTGCGGGAACCGCTGCTGGGACTGGTGGCCGTGCCCGGCATCATCTTTTTTGTCCTGGGCCTGGCATTTCTGGCTGCGGTCTCTCGCCGTCGCCGGGACCGTGCCTGGCTGGCGGAAAACGGCCGCCGCATGGAAGCGGACATCATCGGCGTACAGTACGACACCCGGGTGCGGGTGAACGGCCGCTGCCCGCTGGTCATCCAGTGCCAGGCGGTGAACCCCCTGGACGGCAAGGTCTATGTGTTTGAGAGTGACGGCATCTGGTTTGACCCGGAACCCTTTTTGGGCCAGCGCACCACCCTGCCGGTACTGGTGGACCCCAACGACTACCACCGGTATCAGGTAGTGACCGAGGGGATTTTACCGGAGCGGGGATGACCCGCCCCGAATGCAAATAGAGGGAAATTTGATTTATGGATATTTTGGGAAACTATGACGTGATCGTGGTGGGCGCGGGCCACGCGGGCATCGAAGCCGCCCATGCGGCGGCGGTGCTGGGCGCCAAAACCGCCGTGTTCACCCTGACACTGGACTTTATCGGCAACATGCCCTGCAACCCGTCCATCGGCGGCACGGCCAAGGGGCATCTGGTGCGGGAGGTGGACGCCCTGGGCGGCCTGATGGGCCTGGGGGCGGACGCCACCTTTTTGCAGAGCCGGATGCTCAACCGGGGCAAAGGTCCCGCCGTGCACAGCCTGCGGGTGCAGACCGACCGCAAGCGGTACCACATGTGGATGAAACACGCCCTGGAAAAGACCGAGAACCTGGACATTCACCAGGCCGAGGTAGTGAGTGTGGATGTGCAGGACGGCAAGATCGTGGGCATCCTCACGGCGCTGGGCGGCTACTACGGCTGCAAGGCCTGTGTCATTGCCACCGGCACCACCCTGGGCGGGCGCATCTTTGTGGGCGAAGCCCACTACGACGGCGGCCCCGACGGTACCCACGCCGCCACCGAGCTGACCAAATCGCTGGTGGGGCACGGGTTTACCCTGCGCCGGTTCAAGACCGGCACCCCCGCCCGGGTCCACCGGCGCAGCATCGATTTCTCCCAGCTGGAATGCCAGCCCGGCGACCCCGACGAACTGCTGCAGCCTTTCAGCTTTTTGAGCCGGGAGCCCATGCACAACAAGGTGGACTGCTACATCGCCTACACCAACCCCGATACCCACAAGGTCATTCTGGAAAACCTGCACCGCTCTCCCCTTTACGGCGGAGATATTCAGGGCGTGGGGCCCCGGTACTGCCCTTCCATTGAGGACAAGGTGGTGCGCTTCAAGGAGAAGGAGCGCCACCCGGTCTTTGTGGAGCCCTGCGGCGAGGACACCGAGGAAATGTACCTGCAGGGGCTTTCCTCCAGCCTGCCGGAAGCGGTGCAGAATGCCATGTACCGCACCATCCGCGGCTTTGAACATCTGGAGATCATGCGCCCCGCCTACGCCATCGAATACGACTGCGTGGACCCCACCACCCTGAAGCCCACCCTGGAAAGCAAAGTGGTGGCGGGTATTTACGGCGCGGGTCAGTTCAACGGCACTTCCGGCTATGAGGAAGCCGCCGCCCAGGGATTGCTGGCAGGGCTCAACGCCGCCCGCCACGCTTTGGGCAAATCCGAACTGGTGCTGGCCCGGCATACCAGCTATCTGGGCACCCTGGTGGATGACCTGGTCACCAAGGGCGTCATGGACCCCTACCGCATGATGACCAGCCGCAGCGAGTACCGCCTTTCTCTGCGGCAGGACAACGCCGACGAACGGCTGACCCCCACCGGCCGGGAATACGGTCTGGTGGACGATGCCCGCTGGGCGGTATTCTGCCACGACCGGGACCTGAAACAGGCGGAACTGAAACGGCTGGGCAACGCCCACATCAAGCTGGCCGACCTGCGGGCGGTGGTGCCCGAGGGCACCGAACTGGGCGAAAGCGGCGGCACCGCCCTGGAACTGATGCGCCGCCCGGCCATCACCTACGAACGCATTGCGGCGGTCATCGGCCGGGGCGAGGGCGTTACCCCCGCCATGGCCCAGCGTATCGAAACCGAGATCCGCTACGCCGGGTACATTGCCCGGGAGGAGCGGATCATCCGGGACATTCAGCGCCACGAGAACGTGACCATCCCCGAGGATTTCGACTATTCCCCCATTGAAACCATGACCCTGGAAGCGCGGGAAAAGCTGTGCAAGATCCGGCCCCGGACGCTGGCCCAGGCCGGGCGCATCCCGGGGGTCTCCCCCAGCGACCTTTCCCAGCTGAGCATCGTTTTGCTGAAACAGCGCACCGAACAGAAAGAGGATACTCCATGATCGATCAAGAACGCCTGGCACAAAAATGTTCCACGTGGAACATTGCTCTCTCCCCCGCCCAGCTGGACCTGCTGGACCGCTACGCGGAAATTCTGGTGGATTACAACCAGAAAGTGAACCTGACGGCTATCACCACCCCCGAAGGCATCGAGGACCGCCACTTTGCCGACAGCCTGCTTTTTGCCGCCCAGCCCGAAGTGACGGGCAAGGTGGTGGACGTGGGCACCGGCGCGGGGTTCCCCGGTGTGGTGGCCAAGATCTACAAACCCGACCTGGAACTGACCCTGATGGAACCCACCGGCAAGCGGGTGGATTTCCTCAAGTACCTTTGCGCCGAACTGGGACTGACCGGCGTGGAGTTTGCCAAGGAACGGGCCGAGGAAGCCGCCCGCAAGGTCTGGCGGGAACAGTTTGACGTGGCCTGCGCCCGGGCGGTAGCCGCCCTGCCGGTACTGTGCGAATACTGCCTGCCGCTGGTCAAGCCGGGCGGACGGTTCATTGCCCTGAAAGGCCCCGAAGCGGACGCCGAAGCCAAAGCCGCGGCCAACGCCCTGAAAAAGCTGGGCGGCCAGTATGCCGGGACCCGCACCTTCACCCTGCCCGACGGCAGCGCCCGGGGGCTGGTGGTATGCAAAAAAATATCGCAGACTCCGACGGTTTACCCCCGGAACGGCGGAAAAATCGCAAAAAAACCGCTGTAACACCGCGAAAAAGTCAATATCGGGGCGAACGATTTTTGTTCCTCTTTTTCCTGCCGTATGCTATGCTTTCTACAAAAGCATAGCATTTTTTATTTGCAGATACCCGCAGAGGGAGGAAATCATTGTGTCCAAAAAAGAAACCCAAAAAACCGGCCGGGTGCTGATGCTGCCCATCGAAAGCATAGAACCGTCCCCCTACCAGGCCCGCACCGCCTTTGACGAACCGGAGATTGCCGCCCTGGCGGTGAGCATTTTGCAGAACGGGCTGCTGCAGCCGGTCAGCGTGCGGCGGGTGGGGCTGCGCAAATATCAGCTGGTGGCCGGGGAGCGGCGGCTGCGTGCCTGCCGTCTGGCCAAGCTGGAAAAGATCCCCGCCATCCTGGCCGACTATGACGACAGTGAGTCGGCGGCGCTGGGATTGCTGGAGAATCTGCAGCGCAGCCAGCTGGACCCCTTTGACACCGCCCGGGGCATCAAGGAGGTGATCCGGCTGTGGGGCTGCACCCAGGCCGAAGCGGCCCGCCGCCTGGGATTGAGCCAGCCCGCCCTGGCCAACAAGCTGCGTCTGCTGACCCTGACCCCCGAACAGCAGGACCTTTGCACCGCCAATCATTTGAGCGAACGGCACGCCCGGGCGGTGCTGCGTCTGCCGGAGAACCGCCGCACCGCCGCGCTGGACAAAATTGCCCGGGACAAACTGAGCGTGCGCCAGGCCGACAAACTGGTGGACAGTATGCTGGCCGCCCCCAAAGGGCCCAGTCCCTGCCGCAAGACCATCCCCATGGTGCGGGACGTGCGCTTTTTTGTAAACACCCTGCAGCACGCCGTGGACCTGATGACCCAGAAAGGCATTGCCGCCACCACCAGCTGTGACAAGCGGGACGGATGCCTGGAGTACATTGTGCGCATCCCGGTGGGCAGCGATGGCCGGGTGATGCCCGGCACACCGGTTTCCCCCGCCGGTGTGCCGGTGGCATCGGCGGCGGCAGTTTCCCCCGCTGCCGCTGCCCCGGCTGCTCCGGGTCCGGCACAAAGCACCCCTGCCCCGGCGCCCGGCACCGAGGCCCCGGCTGTGCCTGCCGCTGCCCAGGTATCGAACACGGACACCGCCGACAACGGGGAAAGTTTTGCGGTGCAGCTGCTCTAACGAAGGGACGGTTCTTTCTTTGCAAAGAAAGAACCAAAGAAACTCTAAACAAAGGACCAAAGCAAAGGCTATCCAAGAGTAACTTCATCCTGCCCGCAGGATGCCACAGGCGGGGTCAATCCCCCTCCCGACAGCTGACTACCCATCACGCGAGGACCCACCCATTTCTTTATTTTCCCATCAACCTTCCCTCCAAATGTTCCACGTGGAACATTCCGGGGGGATTTTTTGTGCCCGCCCCCTTTTTTAACCACCCAACCTGTGCTATAATAGGTCGTGGACCCCCTTTGGGGACCGATTTTTGCAAAAAACAGGAGGAAACGCCGTGGCAAAAGTCATCGCGGTAGCAAACCAGAAAGGCGGCGTGGGCAAAACCACCACCGCCGTCAACCTGAGCGCCTGCGTGGCGGCCCTGGGCAAACGAGTTCTGGTGGTGGACCTGGACCCCCAGGGAAACTCCACTTCGGGGTACGGCGTGGCCAAAAACAAGCTGGATGCCGACGTCTACACCTGCCTGATCGACGATGACGATGTGCGGGATGCCATTGTCAAAACCGAGTACAACGCCGATCTGCTGCCGTCCAACACCCAGCTGGCCGGTGCCGCCGTGGAACTGGTCAGTGTGCCCCGCCGCGAAATGCGGCTGCGCACCGTGCTGGCCCCTGTGGTGCCGCTCTACGATTATATCTTCATCGACTGCCCGCCGTCGCTGGACCTGCTGACCGTCAACGGTCTGTGTGCCTGCGATACGGTGCTCATTCCCCTGCAGTGCGAGTTCTTCGCCCTGGAGGGCCTGACCGAGCTGATGAACACCCTCAAAACCGTGCGCAAAAAGTACAACCGGTATCTGGATATTGAAGGGGTACTCTTTACCATGTATTCCGGCCGGCTGAACCTGACCATGCAGGTGGTGGCCCAGGTCAAAAAGTACTACGGCGACAAGGTATTCAAAGCTGTCATTCCCCGGTCGGTGCGGCTCAGCGAAGCGCCCAGCTTCGGCATGCCCATCAACTTCTATGAGCCCAGCGGCAAAGGCTGCGAAGCCTACATGGAACTGGCCCGGGAATTTTTGAGCAACAACGAACGATAATGCGCGCTCACGCGCTTCAAAGAGGGCAACAGCCGCGCACGGCAATGCCTGACGCGTCTATTTCCCCCTTTGGATTCCCCTTCGACAAAATGCAGGCCAAAACCGCGCACTCGTCGCGGGCTCCTCGCACACAATTTTGGTCTGCATTTCCCTGGTGGTGTCGCTGCCGTCGGCACATGTCCGCCGCCAGCGACGATTTTATCATTCATCAAGCCGGAAGGAGGCATCTATGGCCAAACGCAAACTGGGCGGCCTGGGCAAAGGACTGGACAGTCTGTTTGCCGACTTGCCCGAAACGGACGCCGATGACGCCGGCGTAACCACCCTGCCCCTGCGGGAGATCGAGCCCGACCCGGACCAGCCCCGCAAAAAATTCGACGACGAAGCCCTGGCCGGTCTGGCGGCCAGCATTACCGAAAACGGGCTTTTGCAGCCCATTGCGGTGCGGCCCAAAAAGCTGGGTACCGGGTACCTGATCATTGCGGGCGAGCGCCGCTGGCGGGCCGCCCGGCTGGCGGGCCTTACCGATGTGCCGGTGCTCATCAAGGACGTGACCGACGAACAGGCCGCCGCCCTGGCCCTGATCGAAAACCTTCAGCGGGAGGACCTGGACCCCATCGAAGTGGCCGAGGGCTGCCGCCAGCTGATCGAAAAATACGGCCTTACCCAGGAAACCGCCGCCAAGCGCCTGGGCAAAAGCCGCAGCGCCGTGACCAACTCACTGCGTCTGCTGGCCCTGCCCCAGGAGGTACGCGCCAAAGTCAGCGACGGGTCCCTCAGTTTCGGCCACGCCAAAGTGCTGCTGGGCCTGCCCAGCGAGGAACTGATCCAGGCCGCCGCCGACGAAGTGATCGACAAAGGGCTCAACGTCCGCCAGACCGAGGCCCTTTGCAAAAAGATGGCCAAGCCCCCCAAACCGCCCAAACCTAAACCGGACCCCTTCCACCGTCCCAAACGGGCCGTGGAAGTGGAAGCTGCCCTGAAGGAAGTCACCGGCAGCGAGGTCCATGTGGACTACAAGGACGGCAAGGGCAGCCTGAAGATCGACTTTTACAGCGACGAAATGCTGCAAAAGTTTGTCAGCCTGCTGGGCCAGTACGATCCCGAATCCTGATTCCCATTGATTGAAAATAGAGGAGTGCAACGTTATGTTAGACATCCGCTTTGTCCGTGAAAACCCCGAAGCCGTCAAGGAGAACATCCGCAAAAAGTTCCAGGACGCCAAGCTGCCCCTGGTGGATGAGGTCATCGCACTGGACGCCGAATACCGCGCCGCCATCGGTGAGGCCAGCGACCTGCGCGCCAACCGCAACAAGCTTTCCAAGCAGATCGGCATGCTGATGGGCCAGGCCAAAAAGGACCCCAGCAAGGCCGCCGAAGCCGAGGAAGTGAAGAAGCAGGTCACCGCCCAGGCCGACCGCCTGAAGGAACTGGAAGCCAAAGAGACCGAGCTGCAGGCCAAGATCCAGGAGATCATGTACACCATTCCCCAGATGATCGACCCCAGCGTGCCCATCGGTCCCGACGACAGCCACAACGTGGAAGTGCAGCGCTTTGGCGAAGCCAAGGTGCCCGACTACCCCATCCCCTACCATGTGGATATCATGGAAAGCTTTGAGGGCATCGACCTGGATGCCGCCGGCCGTGTTTCCGGCAACGGCTTCTACTACCTGCTGGGCGACATCGCCCGCCTGCACGAGGCTGTGCTGGCCTACGCCCGGGATTTCATGATCGACAAGGGCTTCACCTATGTGATCCCGCCCTTCATGATGCACGGCAACGTGGTCAAGGGCGTTATGTCCTTCCCCGAGATGGACGCCATGATGTACAAGATCGAGGGCGAGGACCTCTACCTCATCGGCACCTCCGAGCACACCATGATCGGCCGTTTCATTGACCAGACCCTGGACGGCAGCAAGCTGCCCCTGACCCTGACCAGCTACTCCCCCTGCTTCCGCAAGGAGAAGGGTGCCCACGGCATTGAGGAGCGCGGCATCTACCGCATCCACCAGTTCGAAAAGCAGGAGATGATCGTGGTCTGCAAGCCCGAGGACAGCATGAACTGGTACGAAAAGCTGTGGCGCAACTCGGTGGAGCTGTTCCAGTCCATGGAAATCCCCGTGCGTCAGCTGGAATGCTGCTCCGGCGATTTGGCCGACCTGAAGGTGAAGAGCTGCGACATTGAGGCCTGGAGCCCCCGTCAGCAGAAGTACTTCGAGGTTTGCAGCTGCTCCAACCTGGGCGATGCTCAGGCCCGCCGCCTGCACATCCGCTTCAAGGACGAAAACGGCAAGACCCAGCTGGCCCATACCCTCAACAACACCTGCGTGGCCCCGCCGCGTATGCTGATCGCCTTCCTGGAGAACCATCTCCAGGCCGACGGCACCGTTACCATCCCCGAAGTGCTGCGTCCCTACATGGGCGGCAAGGAACTGCTGGTTCCCAAAAAGTAAGTACATCGGTGGGATTCCTGCTCTCTTTGCAAAGAAAGCAGACAAAGAAACGCCAAACAAAAAGGCATGGTCTTTGGACCATGCCTTTTTTGCTATTCTTCAGCTCTGGGGGTAAAAATCTTCCCAGTATACCTGGTAGAGCTTCCAGTCCCCGGCCCCGGAAGGTATGCCCAACAGGTAATACCGCTGATACCGCCCCTCCGGCAGCTGAGGGCCGGCGGCTTCTTTTTCGGGGGTGTAAGTCCAGGAAAGGTCTACCGCCACCATCGTCCACTGCTGCAGGTCGTAATCCGCCAAAACCTGTTGTAATTCCCTGCGGCTATAGTCCGAGGCCCCCTGTACTTCCTCCAGGGGCATCACATGCAGTTCGTGGATGGTCTGGCTTTCCATACCTGCTTCCCCGTCCCGGTACTGTTTGGCGGCCAGTTCGGCGGTATGGGCAAGGGTAGTGTCCCCGTCCATCAGCGGCGACAGCCGGCCCCAATCGCCCTCTGTCTCATAGAGATAGCTTTGGTAAACCAGCAGTTCCGGTTCGGTGTCCAGGCTGTCCTCCAGGGTCAGAGTGCAGCCGTTGGCGGTGACGGTTGTTTCGACGGTTTCCTCCGGAGTAGAAAATGTTTCGATATAGCGTTGAAATACGGTTTCTTCCGGCACCGGGCTGGGGGTAGGCGTAGGCGCCGGGGTGGCGCCGGGCGGTTCGGTGGGGTCCGGCGCAGCGGAAACCACCGCCGTGGCAGAGGCGGTTTCTTCTGATACCGAAGCCTCCGACGGGGATGCCGCACAGGCCGTAAGTACCAGAAGGGCCGCAACGCCAAGCAGGGAACGTTTCATGGCGAATACCTCCTTTTTAGATCCAGTATAGCATAAAGTGGGGCGTTCCACAGCCGCCGAAAGAAAAAGTTACAAAAGCAATGAATTTTTTCAAAAAAATTGCAAAAACTACTTGACAGAACCCCCTTGAATTCGTATAATAATAGAGCGCTTTTTGATAGGCGCCAATGTGGCGGTATAGCTCAGTTGGCTAGAGCATTCGGTTCATACCCGAAGTGTCACCGGTTCAAATCCAGTTACCGCTACCAGGAGATACAAGGTTTCGCTAAAATACTTGGGGATCGGTTGCAATAGTGGCCGGTGGGTTGCTTGCTGTTTTAGCGAAATCTTGTATTCTATGAGGCCCGTTGGTCAAGCGGTTAAGACACGGCCCTTTCACGGCTGTAACATGGGTTCGATTCCCGTACGGGTCACCAAAACATCCTGCTCTCAAGGGAGCAGGATGTTTTCTTTTTATCCATCTTTTTGGGCCGACGTACGGGAATCGAACAGCTCGTGCCCGCCGCCCGCTCCGGCGGGCAAAAACGCTCCTGCGGAGCGTTTTTAGAGCGCGGGAGATTCTCCGTACGGGTCACCAAAAATAAGCCCCCAGCTTAGGCTGGGGGTTATTTTTGTGCTTCCGTACGAGGAATTGCTGCGCAGGCGACCGCCGCCTGCGGCGGATGCAGGGAGCCGGAGCAGGGCCGCGGGTCGCAGAAGGCAAGCCCCGCCCAAGGGGCG
>ERZ1643250.2307-NODE-2307-length-14579-cov-6.221358_pt1 | contig 14579 bp, 11 predicted proteins | sample MGYA00579262_ERZ1643250 | MGnify/ENA primary metagenome ERZ1643250 (study PRJEB29033, sample SAMEA4952265) | chicken gut metagenome | biome: Broiler Chicken; feature: Gastrointestinal Tract; material: Caecum | place: Ireland | collected 2018 | study: Broiler...
TAAGAAATTCGGCTCCGCCGGAAATGAGATGGTAATCGAAGAGTTTATGACCGGCCGGGAAGTGTCGGTATTGTCTTTTGTGGACGGCAAAACGATCAAGACCATGACAAGCGCCCAGGATCACAAGCGTGCCGGAGACGGAGATACCGGGCTTAACACCGGCGGCATGGGAACCTTTTCACCCAGCCCCTTCTACACGAAAGAAGTGGAAGAATTCTGCGAGAAATATATCTATCAGCCCACGGTTGACGCTATGGCGTCGGAAGGCCGTCCCTTTAAGGGTGTAATTTTCTTCGGCCTTATGCTGACTGAAGATGGTCCGAAAGTGCTGGAGTACAATGCGCGTTTCGGGGATCCGGAGGCGCAGGTAGTGCTTCCCCGTATGAAGAATGATATTCTCGATGTGGTGGAGGCGTGTATTGACGGAACCCTGGATCAGATCGATCTGCAGTTCGAGGATAATGCAGCGGTCTGCGTTGTTCTCGCATCCGAGGGATATCCGGTGAAATACGACAAAGGATTTCCAATTTCCGGTCTGGATGAATTTAAGAAACATGAAGGCTATTACTGCTTCCACGCAGGAACAAAATTCGACGGCGACACGATCGTGACAAACGGCGGACGTGTGCTGGGCGTAACCGCAAAAGGCAAAGATCTGAAAGAAGCAAGGGCAAACGCATACGCCGCAACCGAGTGGGTGCAGTTTAAAAACAAATATATGCGCCACGATATCGGAAAAGCGATTGATGAGGCGTGAAATTTGGATTTATCTGCGGCACTGGATTGGCAGGGCTTCCGAAAACAAACGGTTCCAGACTGTCCTGCAAGGCATATTCGAAAATAAGAGGCGTGGGGGTTCGCTTCCGTTCCGCAGATGAAGAAAAACTATGAAACCTGACGATAGGCTAAAAGCAAAATTTACAACAGAAAACTCACTCCGTTCGGACAATTCTGTTGTAAATTTTAACGTCCATCGTCAGGTTTCAAATTTTTCTAGCATCCGCTCCAAAGTCAGCGAATCCCCACGTCTCTTATTTTCGAAAGGTTCATCCAGCGGGCTGTAACCCCCCTGTTTTCTGGATTCATCCAATCACCAGTCCCTCCCGGCGTCCCTTCTTACACAAAAATCCGAAGTTATTTTACCAAATCCACCAGAGCGCTTTTTGGCACTGCCCCGATCTGTTTTCCCTTGATCTCTCCTCCGTTGAATGAGATGAATGTGGGAATGCTCATTACGCCGTACCTCTGCGCCAGGTCCATTTCTTCATCAATATTGATCTTGCATACCTTAACATCGGACATCTCGGCCGCAACTTCTTCAACAACCGGGCCCATCATCTTACAGGGGCCGCACCAGTCTGCGTAAAAATCAATGAGAACCGGTTTGTCAGACTGCATTACCTCCTGGTCAAAATTATCCTTTGTCAATTTAATAACTGCCATAATTGATATCCTCCTTTAAACATCTGTGCATTTTCAGTAAAATTATTTCCCTTGGGGATGTTTTTAGTATACCACATATTATAATCTTTTCTGTGATAAAATCACAGACAGATCGGCAGAATTTTAAAGATGCTGCTGAAATGGATGCTTGTCCGATTATTTTGCGGATAGTATAATGTATCGTGAAAGATCAGGAGACAGGAGGACGAAGATGTCTTTACAGTTTGTTTTCGGGAATTCCGGCAGCGGAAAATCCTATTATCTGTATCATTATATTGTGGAAGAGGCTGTCCGGCATCCAGAGACAAATTATCTTGTGCTCGTACCGGAACAGTTTACCATGCAGACCCAGAAAGACCTGTGTGCGGCTCATCCGCGAGGGGGCATTATGAATGTGGATGTCTTAAGTTTTGGCCGGCTGGCTCATCGGGTGTTTGAAGAACTGGGGGAAGACAACCGGCAGGTGCTCGACGACGAAGGAAAGAATCTGGTGCTGCGAAGGATTGCCGGAGACTGCGAGGAGGAACTTACGGTCCTGAAGGGAAATCTGAAGAAGCAGGGCTATATCAGCGAAGTGAAATCCGTGATCTCGGAGTTCACGCAGTATGGCGTGGATTTTGAGCGCCTGGACGGATTTATGGATTCGCTGAACCGGGACAGCTATCTGTATTATAAACTGAAAGATATCAGGAAAGTTTATGAAGGATTTGAAGAATATCTGAGTGAGAAGTACATTACAAAGGAGGAGATGCTGGACGTGCTCAGCGATTCGGTACCCTCCTCGGAAATCTTAAAAGGGAGCGTTGTGGCTCTGGACGGATTTACCGGGTTTACGCCGGTACAGAACCGTCTGATGGGAGAGCTTCTGAAGGTGTGCGGGAAAGTAATGATCACTGTGGAGATGGACGGGAGAGAAGATCCTTTTGTCTTCCGGCATCCGTATCAGATGTTTGCCCTGAGTAAGGAGATGACAGCATCCCTTGTGAAGACCGCGCGGGAAGCGGGGGCAGAGATAGAGGAACCGGTGTATCTGTATGGCAAACCGGTGCGCCGTTTCCGGGATAATCCTGGAATGGCATTTCTGGAGTCGGAGCTGTTCCGGTATTCGGGGAAAACATTTGACAGGCCCCAGGAGGCTGTTACGCTCCATGAAGCGGGGAATCCCAGGGGAGAGGCCGAGTACGTGGCAGAGAGCATCCGGCGCCTGGTGAGAGAAAAAGGAATGAGATACAGGGAAATTGCAGTGATCGCCGCGGACATGGACACATATGCGGACGTCCTGGAAAAGGCCTGCGGTTTGTTTGACATTCCTGTTTTTATGGATCATAAAAAGAGCATCCTGCTCAACGCATTTGTAGAGTATATGCGCAGTCTTCTGGCGATGGCTGAGCAGAACTTCACCTATGAGAGTGTATTCCGCCATCTCAGGACCGGGCTGTGCGGATTTACGGATGATGAGGTGGACCGTATGGAGAATTACTGCCTGGCGCTTGGCATCCGGGGATACAGAAAATGGCAGCAGGCCTGGGTGCGGCGATCGGACGGCATGGATGAGGAGGAACTGGCGCGGCTTAACCATCTGCGGGTGCAGTTTGTAGAAAAGACGACGGGTCTGATGTACATTTTAAAGCAGAGAAAAAAGACCGTGCGGGATGTGACTCTGGCGGTTTATGACTATCTGGTGCAGGAAAAACTCCAGGAGAAACTAAAACAGATGGAACTGGATTTCCAGGACAGGGGAGAGTTGGCTCTGGCAAAAGAGTATGCTCAGATCTACCGGATCGTGGTGGAACTGTTCGACAAATTTGTGGAACTGCTGGGCGATGAGCAGATCAGCCTGAAGGAGTATTGCGACCTTCTGGATGCAGGGCTGGAAGAGGCGAAAGTGGGAGTGATCCCGCCCAGTCTTGATCAGCTTGTGATCGGGGATGTGGAGCGTACCAGGATCAAAAATATCAGAGCGCTTTTCTTTGTGGGAGCGAATGACACCCTGCTCCCGGGAAATGCGGGGAGCACAGGGCTTCTGTCAGAGCGGGACAGAGATCAGTTCCGGGCGGAGAAGATCGCCCTGTCTCCCGGAGCGAAAGAACAGATTTATATTCAGAAGTTTTATCTGTATCTGAACCTTACGAAACCCTCAGAATATCTTTTTGTATCCTGGTCCCGGGTATCCGGGGAGGGCAAGTCCATAAGGCCGGCTTATCTGGTCCAGGATATCCGCAGGCTGTTTCCGGGGATTTCCGTGCAGGACGAAGGGAAAAAGGCCATGCCGGAGCATGAAATGACAAAACGTTCCGGGGTACGGTGGCTTGCCGACGGTGTCAGAGACAGGCGGGCGGGCGTGAGCAGAGAGTGGAAAGAACTGTATACATGGTACGCCCGGAGAAGTGGGAGAGGCAAAGCCGCAGATGCTGAATGTGCGAGGGAACTGGAACAGATCATCAATGCAGGATTTCTGGAAAATAGGAAAGAAACTCTGGAACCTGAGACAGCAGAGAAGCTTTATCCCGAGCCGGACCGGATCAGCGTGACCAGGCTGGAGCAGTTTGCCTCCTGTGCCTGCGCCCATTTTCTCCGGTACGGGCTGAAACTTTCAGACCGGGAGGAGTACAGTTTTGAGGCGCTGGATCTGGGGAATATCGCTCATCAGGCGCTGGAGCGTTTTTCGCGAAAGGCCGACCAGGAGGGCATTTCCTGGGTGGAGATGCCGGAAGAAAAACGGGATCGTCTGATCGGGGAAAGCGTAGAGGAAAGTATTGCAGATTACGGGAATACCGTGCTGTACAGCTCTGCGCGCAACGAATACATGATACGGCGCATCAAACGGCTGATCGGACGGTCTGTATGGGCGCTGACCAGACAGCTGGAAAAAGGGGATTTTGTGCCAAGCGGCTATGAGATGAAGTTTGGAAGCGGAAAGATCGACCGGGTCGATATTTGTGAAGAGGAAAACAGGATATATGTGAAAGTGACAGACTATAAAACCGGAATGAAAGCATTTGACATTACAGCATTTTATCATGGACTGCAGATTCAGCTTCCGGTTTATCTGAATGCGGCTTTGGCGATTGAAGAAAAAAAGCATCCTGGAAGAGAAATCTGCCCGGCGGGTATTTTTTATTACCGGATCCAGGATCCTTTTGTGCCCCGGGAGGAGACCGGGGAGGCTGTGGAGCGGAGTATCCTGAAGGAACTTCGGCTGGACGGACTTGTAAATGGAGATGAAGATGTGGTGGAGCATCTGGAACACGGTCTGGCAGGAACTTCTGTCCTTTATCCTGTGGGGAGAAATAAGGACGGTTCCCTCAGCAGGGCTTCCCGTGTTCTGGGCTCTGAAGATTTTCAGACGATGCTTGCTTACACGAAGGTTATGGAGGCGGAGCTGAAGGAGAAGATGTACGGAGGAGAAGTGCAGGCGGAACCATACGAATTAAATGGCGCTACCGGGTGCGACTACTGCGGCTGCCGGGATATCTGCGGGTTCGATCCGCGGATCGCCGGCTGCCGTTACAGGCAGCTTGAGAAATATTCTCTGGAAGAAGCAGTGGAAAAGATGCGTTTTAAGACAGGGACTTCCGGTGAAGGCCAAAGTGCCGGTGAAAAAGGAGAGGGGGTGACAGAAAGTGAGCACAGCATGGACAGTGGAACAAAAGAAAGTAATTGACCTGCGGAACCGGAACATCCTGGTATCTGCAGCGGCAGGCTCGGGGAAAACAGCAGTGCTGGTGGAGCGCATTATCCGCAGGATAACGGATGAAACCTCTCCTGTGGATGTGGACCGGATGCTGATCGTGACCTTTACTGAGGCGGCGGCTTCGGAGATGAAGGAGAGGATTGGAGCCGCGATAGAAAAGCAGCTGGAGAAACGCCCGGGTGACGCCCGTCTGGAGCAGCAGGCGGCTTTGATCCATACTGCGCCGATTACCACGATACACAGTTTCTGCCTTTCTGTCATTCGGGAACATTTCCATGTGATCGGTATAGATCCGGGATTCCGCATTGTGGAAGAGGGAGAACTGAAGCTGCTGAAGCAGGACGTGCTGGATGAACTTCTGGAAGAAAGGTATGAAGAAGCAGAAGAAAGCTTTTTCGCATTTGTAGAGCGGTTTGGCGGCAGCAGGAGTGACAGGAAGATTGAAGAACTGATTTTGAAGCTTTATGAGTTCTCCCGCAGTTATCCCCAGCCTGACCGGTGGCTGGATTCATGCGTATCAGCATATGATGCAAAAGACATCTTATCATCAGAGTTTGTGCGCCGGGCGGAGCAGAGAGTAAAGAACCGGGCGGAAGATATCAGAGGCATCCTGAGCCGGGCCCTGCGCATCTGTGAAGAACCCGACGGGCCGTATATGTATGCCGATATGATCGGATCGGATCTGGAAGGGGTGGAAAAAATCATCGCTGCAAAAGGATTTGAGCCGATGTACGGGGCGGTGGGCGGACTTGTCTGGAAGAGGCTTTCTGGAAAGAAGGACGAGTCTGTATCCCCTGAGAAAAAGGAAATAGTAAAAGGAATGAGGGAGCAGGCAAAAAAATTGATAAAAAATATGCAGTCGGCATATTTTTACGCTCCCTGGCAGACTTGGGCTCTGGATATGGAGAACTGCCGCGGCTCTATGGAGACGCTTGCCGGTCTGGTAAAACAGTTTTCCCGGATGCTGGACGAGAAGAAGAGAAGCCGTAATATGATCGACTTTAACGATATGGAGCAGTTTGCCCTCAGGATCCTCACAGAGGAGAAGGAAGGGCGCCTTGTGCCTTCGCCTGTGGCAGAAGAATATCAGGAGCGGTTTGAGGAAGTAATGATCGACGAGTACCAGGACAGCAATTTGGTTCAGGAGACGATCCTGACCAGTGTGTCCGGAATGGAGAAGGGGCGGAATAATATTTTTATGGTAGGCGATGTGAAACAGAGCATCTATCGGTTCCGCCTTTCCAGGCCGGAGCTGTTCATGGAGAAATATGATACCTACACCCAGGAGGACAGCGCATGCCAGAGAGTGGATCTTCACAGGAATTTCCGGAGCCGCCCGGAGGTGCTGGACAGTGTAAATTTCCTGTTTTTCCAGTTGATGCAGCGCCAGTTCGGAGGGATTGAATATGATGATAACGCGGCGCTTTATCCGGGAGCAGATTTTCCGGTACTGCCGGAGGAGGCAAGAAATATTTTTTCGGACCGGACGGAACTTTTGCTGATGGATAAAGAAGAAGCGGGACTGCGGGGGACAGATGGCGCCGGAGATGTGAAAAAGGCGGAGGCCCGGATGGCTGCCCGGCGGATAAAGGAACTGATGGACACGGCGGTCGTGTACGACCGCGCAGCCGGTGTATACAGAAAGGTGCAGTACCGGGACATCGTGATCCTTACCCGGAGCATAAAGGGCTGGGCGGAAAGCTTTACATCTGTGCTGGCAGAGGAGGGGATCCCGGCCTATTCTGTGAGCAGGGAAGGGTATTTTGAAACGTATGAGGTAAGCGTACTGCTTGATTATCTCAGGCTCCTGGACAACGCCCGGCAGGATCTCCCGCTGGCAGCTGTGCTGACCTCCCCTTTTGGCGGGCTGGATGCCAGGGATCTGGCCAGGATCAGGCTGGCGTTTCCAAATCTTCCATTCTACGACGCGGCGGCGCGGTATGCAGAAGAGGAGATTACGGAGGGGGATGAGAAAGAACGGGAAAAGCTGGCGTTGTTTTATGGGCAGCTGGCGTATTTCCGGCGAAAGGTGCCTTATACGCCGATACATGAACTGCTGGATGAGATTATTGAACAGACCGGATACGGCGCATATATCAGCGCTATGCCGGGCGGCGCACAGAGGAAGGCAAATGTGGAAATGCTTTCAGAAAAGGCGGCGGCCTTTGAGGGAACGAGTTACAAGGGGCTGTTTAATTTTATCCGCTATATTGAACAGCTCAGGAAGTATGATGTGGACTACGGCGAGGCAGGGATCCTGGATGAACAGGCCGATACGGTGCGGATCATGAGCATCCATAAAAGCAAAGGTCTGGAGTTCCCTATCGTGATCGCAGCCGGTATGGGAAAACAGTTCAACATGCAGGACGTGCGAGGGAGTGTGATCCTCCACCCGGAACTGGGAGCCGGGCTGGATGTGATCGATCTGGAGCAGAGGACAAAAGCGCCGGCATTTCTTAAGAAAATGATTCAGGAAGAGGCGGCCCTGGAAACGCTGGCGGAGGAGATGCGTGTGCTCTATGTTGCCATGACGAGGGCAAAAGAAAAACTGATCCTGACAGGTGTCTGTGAACTCCCGGATACGGTGCAGACAGAAGCGCTGCTGCAGAATGACTGTCTGAATCCCGGAACAGGGACGGAGGGAATGAGGACGGATCGGATTGAGCTGTACCGCCTGGAGGGGGCCAGGACCTATCTGGACTGGATCCTGCCCGCTGTATTTTCCGGGGAAGACGGAAAAATCAGGCAGAACTGTCCGGTGGATGTGCGTATTGTTACGGCGGATGAACTTCGGGAAGAGAGAGCGGCGGAAAGGACCGCGGATACTCTTGCCCGGGATGCGCTGGAAAACTGGGACTGTTCCAGGCGTCATGCGCCGGAGTATGCGGACCGGCTGAAAGAACAGATGGAGTACCGGTATCCATGGACGGCAGAGGGGCAGATGAAGCTGAAATTTACGGTTTCTGAGCTGAAAAAGAGAATAGCGCTCAGGGAAGAGGCCGGAGAGGAAATGTACCGGGAACCGGATGTGGTTCCGTTGATTCCCCGTTTTCTGGCGGAAGAAGAGGCGCTGACCGGTGCATCCAGGGGAAGCGCATACCACAAATTGCTGGAACTGCTTGATTTCACCGGTACATACGACGCGGAAAAACTAAAACTGACCGTGCAGGAGTATGCAGACGCAGGAAAGCTGACAGCAGAGATGGCAGGCTGCATCCGTCCGCAGGATATCCTTCATTTCCTGGAATGTGAAAGCGGGCAGCGTATGGCAGCGGCTGCCCGGCTAAAAAAACTGTTTCGGGAACAGCCCTTTGTTCTTAGTGTGCCGTCCGAAGAGATCTACCCGGACGACCGGTCGGGAGAGACCATACTGGTACAGGGGATCATCGACGTGTATTTCGAAGAGACGGACGGGCTGGTGGTGCTGGACTACAAGACGGACAAAGTCAGAACGGCTGAGGAGCTGAAGGAAAAGTATCACGCGCAGCTGGACTATTATGCCCAGGCGCTGGAACAGCTTACGGAGAAACCGGTGAAGGAGAAGATCATTTATTCATTTACTCTGGGAGAGGAGATCATGGTATGAGATTTCTTGGATATTATCTGACGGCAATTAATCTGGTCACATGGATCGCATATGGGCTGGACAAAGGGAGAGCAAAATCAGGGAAGTGGCGCATCCCGGAACGGACTCTGCTGCTTCTGTCGCTGGCCGGCGGCTCCCTGGGAGCACTGGCTGCTATGCTCATGTTCCGGCATAAGACAAGAAAAGCAAAATTTGTGGTCGGTGTGCCCGTGATGTTTGTAGCGCACTGCATCATAGTAGTATTTGCGGCGGTAAAGCTGCTGCAGAGATAAAGTCAGGGAGGATAGGATATGTTTTGTGAAAATTGTGGAAATCAGTTAAACGAAGAGGACCGCTTCTGCCAGAAGTGCGGAGCAAGAGTGCCGGAACAGGGAGAACTCCCGGTTTACAGTAACAGCGGCGGAACGGAAAGACAGCGGCCGGGAAATTCAGGCGGCAGAGGGAAAGTGATCGCTGCAGTGTCGGTCGCCGCAGTGCTTCTGATCGCGGCTGCTGCAGCTGTTTTTCTGTTTGTGCTTCCCGGCGGCCAGGAGAAAGAAACGTCAGAAAAGACTGCGGAGGAAGAGGTGCAGAAAGAGGACGACAGCAGCCGGGATGACGTTTTGGAAGCAGAGGAGGATCCGGGTATGCAGATCGGGGAAGGCGCAGAAAGCAGCCGGGAAGGACAGACGGCCGACGGAGGCGGCAGTACAGATGCGGTACGGCAGTATCGGGGGACGCCAACCGGACTTTTCAAGGATGGAGAAGAGGTTTATATGATGGATTTTGATATTTCGGCTTCCTCAGTGCTTGTGATGCAGGGATACAATTATGAAGTAAATAATCTGACCGATCTGGATACGTCTACCTGCTGGTCGGAAGGAGCGCCGGGGGACGGGACAAACGAGACTCTGCTGTATACCGGCGAGACAGAAGAGCCGGTAAGCGGACTGGCCATACTGCCCGGATATACAAAAAGTAAAGACCTGTACGACAAGAACTGCGCGCCGGCCATGATCCGGGTCGAGTGCGGCGGCCGGACTTTTAATTATAGTTTTTCCCGCAGTGATGTATCTTTTGACGGAGGAAATATGCTGGACAATATGATTTACATCGATTTCGGCGAAACAATCCTTGCAGATGAATGCAAAGTGACCATAACAGACGTGAGCGGGGGCAGCATGGAGGACTGCTGCATCAGCGAGATGTTTCTGTACAGCTGATCCATTTCGCCGAGGGCGCAGATTGTTGATGATTTTTCCGGGAATTTAGTTTAGACGCTTTAAAAAATGACGGTTTTCTGTTAATATAAATATTACAGACAAAAAAGCGGGCCGGCGGAGCCCTGTCTTGCTGCAATGGGGCGGCATGGCAGAGCCCACCCGCTTTTTTCTGGTGTATAAAACAGCGTTGCATCGTGCAGCGTTATGCAGAAAGGAAGATAAAAATGCCAAAATTAAATGAAAATTATCTGAATGTACAGGACAGCTATCTGTTTGCAGAGATTGCCCGCAGAGTAAAAGCATACGAGGAGAGCCATCCTGAAAAAGCCGGGGATATCATTCGGCTGGGAATTGGAGACGTGACGCGTCCGCTGACCAAAAGCGCCGTCGAGGGGCTTCATAAAGCGGTGGATGAGCAGGCGGTTCCAGAAACATTTCGGGGGTACGGGCCGGAGCAGGGATATGGATTTGTCAGGGAAGCAGTTGCAGACTATTATAGGAGAAACGGGGTCAGTGTGGATCCGGAGGCGATATTTATTTCCGATGGAGCCAAGAGCGATACGGGAAATATCACAGAACTGTTTGCAAAAGATAATGTGATCCTTGTGCCGGATCCGGTCTATCCGGTTTATGTAGACACAAACACAATGGATGGAAAACAGATCGTGTATATGAACGGGACAGAGGAAAATAATTTTCTTCCCATGCCGGACGATTCCGTGAAGGCGGATGTGATTTATCTGTGCTCCCCGAACAACCCCACCGGAGCCTGCTACAACAAAGAACAGTTGAGAGCATGGGTAGACTACGCATTGAAAAATGAAGCGGTGATCCTATTTGATTCGGCCTATGAGGCTTTTATCTCTGAGCCGGAGCTGCCGCGCAGTATCTATGCAGTGGAAGGCGCGGAAAAATGTGCGATTGAATTCTGCTCCCTTTCCAAAACAGCAGGGTTTACAGGAACACGTTTCTCCTATACGGTCGTACCGAAACAACTGGTATATACCGCATCCGACGGACGGCAGTTAAGCCTGCGCGATATGTGGAACAGAAGGCAGTCCACAAAATTTAACGGAACTCCGTATATCATTCAATACGCGGCCGCACAGGTATTCACAGAGCAGGGAATGAAAGAGTGCATGGAAAATATTTCCTACTATATGGAAAACGCCAGGGTGATCGCAGAAACTCTCAGAAAAAAGAATATTCCGTTTACAGGAGGTGTGAATTCACCGTATATCTGGTTCAAATGCCCGAACGGTATGGAGTCATGGGAACTCTTTGACTACCTGCTGAAAAATATCCAGGTAGTCGGCACACCGGGCGCAGGGTTCGGCGTAAACGGGAAAAACCATTTCCGGCTGACATCATTCGGAACACACGAAAAAACAAAAGAAGCCATGGAAAGATTTGATAAATTGTTCTAGAAAGTTTTGGGTGAATATTCTGACAACTTGTTCAAAAGGGGTCTGACCCCTTTTGAGGTGAATATTCTGACATTTTTTCGGCAATACTCCTGAAAAACGGAAAGAAGGGGTATTGTGGCAAAGAAGAAAGAGAAAAAGATCGACCTGAATAATCTGGAGCCGTCTGAGATGGCAAAATATGAGATCGCCGCGGAGCTTGGTCTGCTCGACAAGGTTCTTGAGTATGGATGGAAATCGCTTACTTCAAAGGAGACGGGCCGGATCGGAGGCATGGTGACGAAAAAGAAAAGGGAAAGAAAGGATGCCTGACCACATCTTTACAAAACCCGTTCTCTTTGGTACAATTGTACGGCCAGGGAAGATGATGGGTGATTTGTTATGGAAGAAAAGATAAATATACTGGATCTGGAGCTGGACTGTATCACCGCGAAATCTGCTATGATACAGGCCATGCAGTTTTTTGACAGCGATTCTCTCGATACGATAGAGATCATGTCTATGAGTGCTCTGATGGAGTGCCGGGATGATGAACGCTGGAAAGAAAAAGCGGGAGAGTCAGAGATGCTGATCCCGGGAGAATCCGAGATCCTAAGAGCAGCGGACGTCTCGGACAGGACGATTTTTAAAGAGACGGATGAGGGGACTTTTTTGAAGCTGTTTATCAAATATATTCAAAAAAATCATAAGAAGATCTATGTGCTTGCTGAGACTGAGGAAGAGTTGGCTAAAACCGAGGATATACTTAGAAGAAGAAACCGCGGCATCAGATTTAGCGGACGATCTGTTCTGGATCCACAGGAAGCCAGAGAAGAAAATGTGATCAATGATATTAACGGTACAGAAACGGATTGTATTCTGTCTGTTCTCCACACGCCCTATCAGGAGGAGTTCATATCCAGAAACAAAGCGCTGCTCAATGCCAGAGTATGGCTGGGCTGCGGCACGGTCTTCCGGCAGCAGTACGACAGGCGGAGCCTGGGGGACAGAGCGAAGCATTTTCTTCTGAAAAAAATGTTCTGGTACAGAGTAGAGCGGCAGAACAGGGACGAATGAAGGAGATTGAGTGTCCGCAGCGCTTTGTGAACAATGTATAAGATTAGATTTATGAATTTTTTGTAAAAGATTTGAGGAAATGCATAAAAAAAATGGATTTCCTCTTTCTTTTTTTGCTGTTTTGCATTAATATAGTACATGAGTATGTGAACGGAAATGTTTTTACGGGTGAAAATTTGTGAAAAATGTACATGAGATAACCCGAAGGAGTGGAGGAGAAAAGGTATGATTTCAAATCAGATACTGCAGAATACCATAGAGGGATTGAAAGGAATCTCCAGGATCGATTTCTGTGTACTTGATACGGAGGGAAAGGAACTGGCCGCTACATTTGACGCATCCAGCGATTATAGCGAGGCGGTGCTGTCATTTGTCGAGTCGCCGGCAGACAGCCAGGTGATCCAGGGCTGTCAGTTCTTTAAGATATTTGATGAGCAGAGGCTGGAATATGTACTCCTTGCAGACGGTGAGAGCGAGGATGTATACATGCTGGGAAAAATTGCCGCTTTTCAGATACAGAGCCTTCTGGTGGCGTACAAGGAGCGGTTTGATAAAGATAATTTTATCAAAAATCTTCTTCTGGACAATCTCCTTCTGGTAGATATTTATAATCGTGCAAAAAAATTACATATTGACACAGAAGTAAAACGTGTTATCTTTATTATTGAGACATCGCACGAAAAAGACAATGCCGCTCTTGAGAATGTGAGAGGGCTTCTCGGAGGCAAATCCAAGGATTTTATTACGGCCGTCGATGAGAAAAATATCATCGTTGTAAAAGAACTTACGGATAAGGATGGAAACAGAGAACTTGAGAAGATGGCGAAGGACATGCTGGATACGCTCCACAGCGAGGTGGGGGAAGAGCAGATCCGGATTGCGTACGGCACGATCGTCAATGACATCAAAGAGGTTTCCAAATCCTACAAAGAGGCAAAACTTGCTCTTGATGTGGGCAAGATTTTCTTTGATGAAAAAGATATCGTAGCATTTACAACGCTCGGAATAGGACGGCTGATCTATCAGCTTCCCATTCCGCTGTGCAAGATGTTTATCAAAGAGATTTTTGAGGGGAAATCTCCGGATGACTTTGACGAGGAGACATTGACGACTATTAACAAGTTTTTTGAGAACAGCCTCAATGTATCAGAGACATCCAGACAGCTTTATATTCACAGGAATACTCTTGTATACAGGCTGGACAAACTTCAGAAGAGTACAGGACTGGATCTCCGTGTGTTTGAAGATGCAATCACATTCAAGATCGCTCTTATGGTGGTAAAATACATGAAGTATATGGAGTCAATGGAATATTGAATTTCATGTGCGGGAAGAGCAGGAGTATGAGTAATTAGGAGGAACATATGATTGAATTAAGAAATGTGACGAAGGAATATTCCAAAGGGCATGCGGCCCTTAACGGAGTGTCCGTGAAGATTGAACGGGGAGAGTTCGTTTTCATCGTCGGGGACAGCGGCTCAGGTAAATCCACGCTGATCCGTCTGATCATGAAGGAACTGAACCCGACAGAGGGGACGATCATTGTAAACGGACAGAATCTGAATCGGATGAAACATCGGCATATTGCAAAGTACAGAAGAGGATTGGGGGTTGTCTTCCAGGACTTCAGACTCCTGAAAGACAGAAATATCTATGAAAATATTGCCTTTGCACTCCGTGTGACGGAGACGCCGACCAGAGTTATTAAAAAGAAGGTGCCGGCGGCTCTTTCTCTGGTTGGGCTTGCCCAGAAATATAAATCATTCCCAAAGGAATTGTCAGGCGGCGAGCAGCAGCGGGTTGCGATTGCAAGGGCGATTGTAAATGAACCTGCCATATTGCTGGCCGACGAGCCCACAGGAAACCTGGATCCTACAAACTCCTGGGAGATCATGAGCCTTCTGAAAGAGGCAAATGAAAGAGGAACAACGGTTCTTGTTGTTACACACAACCAGGAGATCGTAAACGAGATGAACGAACGCGTTATTACGATGAAACAGGGCGTAATCGTTAGTGATGAACAAAAAGGTGGGTATATAGATGAGGATTAGTACATTAGGATACGTTGGAAAACAAGGTGTTAAAAATATCTGGAGGAACAAGATGTTTTCTCTCGCATCCATTGCGACGATGTCAGCTTGTATCTTCCTGTTTGGATTATTTTTTGCGATTAT
>ERZ1643250.2311-NODE-2311-length-14567-cov-8.059123_pt1 | contig 14567 bp, 9 predicted proteins | sample MGYA00579262_ERZ1643250 | MGnify/ENA primary metagenome ERZ1643250 (study PRJEB29033, sample SAMEA4952265) | chicken gut metagenome | biome: Broiler Chicken; feature: Gastrointestinal Tract; material: Caecum | place: Ireland | collected 2018 | study: Broiler...
GCTTTCCAGGAACCACTCGTCGTATTCAATGCGGTATTTCTTCATGTCCGCCTTCATCTTGGCGATGTTCTGAGGCAGGGCGAAGGAAACCAGTGCCTGACGGCGCTCTTCCTCGGTTTTGCTCATGAGTTCGTCGCCGTGAATGTCAGCGTAAGCCTTGGCAAAGTCAGTGATGTAGTCGCCGTGATAGCTGTCCTCGGGCAGCTCGGGGGCGTTTTCGCCGGCAAACAGCTGCTGATAACGGATGCTCAGGGACAGACCGAATTTTTCGATCTGGTTGCCTGCGTCGTTGACATAGAATTCACGCCACACATTGTATCCGGCAGCGTCCAGCACAGCAGCCAGACAGTCGCCCAGTGCGCCGCCGCGGGCGTTGCCCATGTGCATGGGTCCGGTGGGGTTAGCGGAAACGAATTCCACCATGATCTTTTTGCCCTGACCGTAATCGCTGCGGCCATAGTCTGCGCCCTTGGCCAGAATGTCCCGAAGCACGTCGCTCTGGAATTTGGGGCTGAAGAAGAAATTCAAAAAGCCGGGGCCTGCGATTTCCACACGGTCAAAGTAAGTGGCGGACAGGTCCAGATGGGCGGCGATTGCTTCGGCAATCTTGCGGGGAGCAGCGTGGAAAGTCCGTGCGCCGGCCATAGCGGCGTTGCAGGACCAGTCGCCGTGGCTGCGGTCTGCGGGGATTTCCAGATTGAAAGCGGGCAGCTGTGCCTCAGGCAGTTCGCCAGTTTCGATGGCTTTTTCCATGCTGTTGATGATGGCGGACCGGAGCTCGTCCGTCGCCTGCTGTACCAGTTTAGACATTTATTTTTCGGCCTCCTTGATGGTAATGGAAATTTCGTTGTTGCTGGAAAGGGTGGAGTTGATGTCCAGTGTGTAGCGGACCTTCAGACTGCCGCCCTGTTCGTTGAGGGTGGAAGTAAAGCTGTTGGTGAATACTCCCACCATCAGCTGGCCATATCCGGTATCATACTGGCAAAGGTGTCGTTTGCCCTTTTCCAGAATCAGCCGGGTGGCGGAATGATCCCGCATCAGCGTCATTTTGTCATTGCTCTCCACTTTGAGAATGGAGGTCTGATAGCGGTTGGGGTCGTCTTCATCGTATTCTTTATAAGCGATGTACCAGTGATCGCCTTTTTTCACATAGGAACCCAGCGTGTCGATGCGGATTTCTCCGGTTTCGCCATCCATCTGCTGTTTTCCCACAATGGAAATCATGTAATTTTCCTGCATGATGAAAATCCTTTTCTGTAACAAACTAATATGGGAGATGCCTCTCTGATTTCTGTGGAGGGAGTTCCTCCTGCGATCATCAATATCGGTCGATATCAATGTGGGAAACTTCTCCCTGCACATCCTGTCCCAGAAAGATTCCGGCAACGCTGGAGAAACCTTCTGTCCGGTCGCTGACATAAAAATGACGTTGGCCGGGACCGTTTTTCTCGGTCAGCAGGTTCATTTCCGCCAGCAGTGCCACACTGAAACGGGCAGCTTCCCGTCCGCTGTTAATGAGCACCACATCGTTGCCCATCACTTCCGAAATCACCGGCGCAATAATGGGGTAATGGGTACAGCCCAGAATCAGGGTATCTACACCTGCTTCCTTCATAGGCGCCAGATACCGCTCTACCGTCAACCGGGTAATGGGGTCGCCCGGCTGGACAAAGCCGCTTTCTACCAGCGGCACGAACAGAGGGCAGTCCTGTCCGAAAACCTGTAATTCCGGGTTGATGGCGGCCAGTTCCTTCTGATAGGAGCCGCTGCGGATGGTAGCAGTGGTGCCCAGCACGCCGATTTTTCCGTTCCGGGTGGCAGTAGCCGCTTCCCGGGCAGTGGGACGGAGTACGCCGACAAAGGGGACATTCAGGGTATCACTGAGCAGTTCCCCTTTTGCCCCGGCCACAGAGCTGACGGTGCCGCAGGCAGCCAGAATCATCTTGACGTCCCGGGACTGCAAAAAGGCCATATCCTGCCGCGCATATTTGACAATGGTTTCCCGGCTTCTCGTACCGTAGGGGACCCGGCCGGTATCGCCGAAGTAGACGATATCCTCGTGAGGAAGGAGCTTTGCAAGAGCTTTAAATGCGGTCAGCCCTCCCAGGCCGGAATCAAAAACGCCGATCGGGCGGTTATCCATGGTTGTGACCAATCCTTTCCTGTAAAGACGGAGCTTATCCCTGCATACCGGCAGCTTTCAGGGCGCAGTCAATGAGACGGTCCATCAGCTCTTTGCCGGAAACGCCGCAGGCTTCCCACAGCTTGGGATACATGCTGATGGAGGTAAAGCCCGGCAGGGTGTTCAGTTCGTTGAGCAGTACCTTTCCGTCGGACTTGCGGACAAAGAAGTCCACACGGGCCAGACCCTTGCAGCCCAGCATCCGATAGGCCCGAACGGCGGTTTTACGGATTTCTTCTGCGGTTTCTTCCGGAATTCGGGCCGGAATATACAGCTGGGAAGTGCCGTTGGTGTATTTATCATCATAGTCGTAGAACTCGGCGGAAGCACCGATTTCGCCCACAATGGAAGCTTCGGGATATTCATTGCCCAGAACGGCACATTCGACCTCCTGGCCGACGATGCCCTCTTCCACCACGATTTTGCTGTCTTCGCGAGCGGCTTTGGCCACGGCTTCATCCAGTTCATCAATGGAGTTGACCTTGCTGACGCCGACGGAAGATCCGGCATTGGCGGGCTTTACGAACACCGGGAAATCCAGCCGCTGTGCGATTTTGTTTTTGATGGTTTCCGCAGCAGCTTCATATCGGTGGGCAAAGAACCACAGATAGTGAGCCTGCTCAATTCCCATATTGGTGAGCAGGGAGTGGGCCACTGCCTTATCCATGCACACAGCAGAGGAAAGGGTGTCACAGCCCACATAGGGGATTCCGCTGAGGGCAAACAGGCCCTGCATGGTGCCGTCCTCTCCGTTTTTGCCGTGAAGGACCGGAACGATTACATCAATGGGAAGCACCTGTACGCCGTCACCGTTCATCACCACGATTCCACGGGTAACCCGATCGGGGCTGAGGAAAGCGGGCTTGCAGCCGGGGTCCTTTTCCCAGCTTCCATCGGCCAGCGCATCAACGGGGCCGGGATACAGCAGCCATCGGCCGTCCTTGGTAATGCCCAGAGCAGTGACGTTGTATTTTTCCTCGTCCAGCTGACGGAGGATATAACTGGCAGACCGGAGGGAAACCTCATGCTCCGAGGAGCATCCGCCAAACAATACGGCAACATTTTTTTTCATAAGAAAATCCACAACCTTTCCTGTGTTCAAAATGGTCGCTTTTCTAAAGTTTAATCATACCACACCCGCCGCGCTGACGCAACCGACAGAATGGCGAAAACCAGTGCGGCCCTTGACTTTTTTCTGATGGTTCTGTAGGAGCGGAGAAGAAAAAGGGAAAATTTCAGAAGATGGAAGGAGATTTACGGGAATTTTACAAAAGTGCAGCAGGAAACTATACACAGTAAGTGTACAATACGCTCTATTTGAAACAATGAGAGAAAACAGAATTTATGTACAGCTGTGAGGTGTTTGATTTATGGAGGAAAGAGCGGCATCGTCTTCCAGAAAAGAAAGGTTCCGATTTTACCTGATTTATACGGGAGTATTTGCAGTCGTTTCTTTATTGGTATATGCTCCCTTCTGGATGTCTGGAAAAACCATGGTCTGGAGAACAGATGGATTAGCGCAGCATTATAATGCATTTGTTTATCTGGGGATTTATTTGCGCGACATTTTGCAAACTCTGATTACCCAACATCAACTGGTGTTGCCCATGTGGGAGTTTGGGCTTGGTTATGGAGGGGATATTGTTACAACACTTCAATATTATGTGTTGGGAGATCCCTTTGCGCTGGTTTCCGCTGTAACACCTTCGGCTTTTGCTGGGGAAGTGTATAGCTTGCTGATTGTACTGCGGGTTTTTCTGGCTGGCGCTTTTTTCTGTGCTTTTTCGCGAAAGATGGAATGCAAGCCCTTGCCGTCTATTTGTGCCGCGTTGGCTTATTGCTTCTGCGGATATGCGATTTATGGTGCTGTTCGGCATCCTTATTTTACCAACCCCATGATCTGGCTTCCGCTGCTGCTTTTGGGAGCAGAAAAAATTTTGAGAAAAGAACGCCCTGTACTTTTTATAATGATGGTGTTTATCGCCGCAGTGAGTAACTTTTATTTCTTCTATGTGTTGGTGCTGCTGACGGTTCTATATGTGATTTTTCGTTATTTTTGTCTGTATCAGGAAAACCGTTGGAAAAATCTTCTGCTTTGTTTTTTGAAATTCATGGGAACCGCATTGCTGGGAGTTGCTATGGCAGCCGTATTGTTTTTACCGGCGGTATTGTCCTTTCTCTCCAGTTCCCGCTCTGATACCCAGTACCTGTTCCCGTTATTTTATAACAGAGCTTTTTATGAAAAGGTATTGGGAGCATTTGTTTCCAATACATCTCCGGGTGGATGGACGTGGTATGGCTTTTCCCCTGTTGTTCTGTTGGGAGTGGGAGGCCTTTTTCTGAAACGCAAACAGGAAGGATGGCTAAAAGGACTCATTGTTTTTTTACTGTTGGCTTCACTTCTTCCCATAGCAGGATATGTTTTTAATGGTTTTGGATATGTATCCAATCGATGGATGTTTGGTTTCGCCTTTTTTTGCGCGTTTGCGCTGGCAAAATCTCTTCCGTTATATCAGAGCCTTTCTACAGGGCAAAAATGGGCACTGGGAACGGGAGTGTCCTTATATACAGTTTTATGTTTGTTGTTAGATCGTTCCCGGACACAATCCGCTATGGCAGGCTGTATGATTCTGTGTTTATCGCTCCTGTTTTTCCTGGGAGCTTCTACAATTCCCAAAATCAGATTGGGACATTTTTCTCCTTCGCGCCGCCGAGTGATTCAGACAGGTGCATTGGCACTGACGATTCTGGGAATCCTGAATGTCAGTTTTCATCAGTACTCTCTGACAGAAGGGGATTATGCAGGACAATTTCAGGGAAGATATGAGACGATGGTGCGTTTGGAAGAAAGCCGTGCAGCTGTGTGGGATCAAATCGAAGAGGAAGACTTTTACCGTATTGATGAAACAGCTTCCGGAAGCACACAGATTCCCAATTATCCGATTTTTGCCGGTCAGAGTACAACGATGGCGTATTGGAGTCTGATTAATCCGGATATAGCACCATACGTGATGTTCCATTCCGCTTATTCAGATCTTTCTCATAAAATCCGCGGCCTTCAATCCAGAACGATGCTTCAACCTTTTGCTGCTGTAAAATATTTCGTTTGTGAAGCAGGTCAGGAGAAACAGGTACCTTACGGATATACATTTGTGGGACAGGAAGAAACCTATGACGGAAAAACAGTAAAACTGTATCAGACGGAAAACAGCCTTCCGCTTGGGTATACATGCGATAGATGGGTTTCAGCGAAAGACTGTGAATCAATGGATTTTGCTCAGCGGCAACAGGCGATGTTGCAGGGAGCCATTATAGAGAATGAAGAGAATGGATCTGGTTTGGAAAAAGCACAGTTGACTTTTCAACAGGAGGAACCGGAGTTTACGGTAAAATGTGGAGAAGGTACAGTGTATGAACCGGGGAAAATTACCGTAAAAAAAGCAAATGCTTCTCTTGCCCTTACATTTTCGGCTCCTGGCAGCCGGGAGCTTTATCTCCAGTTGATGGGGTTGGAATTTGAAAGTCACAGCCCTTATGAATATTATACCCAGGATCAATGGGATTCCCTGTATCGATATGATAAAAACAGGATTCAGTACCAGTGGAAATACTGGTCTCCTGCAAAATCTTCGATCATTACAGCAGCTTCTGCTGGAGTCTCCGCTTCGGCCAGTTATTATACCCCGTATTATGACTGGACCCAGGGGCGCAGTGATTTTCTGCTCAATCTTTGTTATTCCGAAGAGTCCCGCCAGACGATGACGGTCACATTTTCAGAGCCTGGTGTATATACTTTTGACAGTATGAAGGTAATCTGTCAGCCAATGGATGACTTTGAAACGCGAATTTCGGATATGAAGGAAGATGTACTGGAAAATACGGCAATTGGAGTCAACACAATTACGGGAAATATTTCTCTGGAGAAAGAGAAAATGCTCTGTTTCTCGGTTCCTTATTCCAATGGCTGGACTTTGCTGGTGGATGGTCAGGAAACGGAACTGTTCAGAACAAATTTGATTTTTATGGGAACAGTACTTTCAGAAGGAGAGCATCGTATTGAACTTCGTTATGAAACACCCTGGCTAAAAGCAGGAGCGCTGATTTCCTGTGTGGCGTTTGGGCTGTTTTTGCTGATGGAACTCCTGATTTTCTTGAAACGCCGTCGCTTTAGATGAGAAAAATTGGGATTTCTTATGCTGAAATACAGAAAAAAAAGAAAGTGTTATTGTGAACTTGTCATCAATTAACGAAAAAATTACCACGCTGTGTTTTTAGGGCTTTTGTGTTTGCTTCCCTGAATTCAAAATGATATAATATAAACAATTGCAGAAGTGATTATTTTTGATGTGAAAGGAAAAGGGAGAGGCTTATAATGGAAAAAATATCTGTAATTGTGCCCTGTTACAACGAGGAAGAGTCCATTCCGCTGTTTTATGATGAAATCAAGCGAGTTCGCGGTCTGATGACAGACTATGCTTTTGAGGTGATTTTTGTAGACGACGGTTCTCGGGACAGAAGTTTGGAGTTAATGCGGGAGCTGGCGGAAAAGGATGAAGAGATTCGCTATATTTCCTTTTCCCGCAATTTTGGCAAAGAAGCTGCCATGTATGCCGGTCTGAAAAATGCAGCAGGTGACTATGTGGTGATGATGGATGTGGATCTGCAGGATCCGCCGGCATTGCTGCCTGAAATGGTTCGCTGCATCAAGGAAGAAGGCTATGATTCTGTTGCCACCCGCCGAGTAGACCGTAAAGGTGAACCGCCTATCCGTTCCTTTTTTGCACGCCGTTTTTATCAGCTGATGAACTGCATTTCCAAGACCGAACTGACAGACGGTGCTCGGGATTATCGACTGATGAATCGGAAGTTTGTGGACTCTCTGCTGGAGTTGAGTGAGTATAACCGTTTTTCCAAGGGCCTGTTCGGTTGGGTCGGCTATAAAACCAAGTGGCTGCCCTATGAAAATACCGAGCGGGTTGCCGGCGAGACAAAGTGGAGTTTCTGGAAGCTGCTGAAATACAGCATTGACGGAATTGTGGCGTTTTCCACTGCGCCTTTGTCCATTGCTATGGTAATGGGAATCCTGTTTGCGTTTCTGGCATTTTTGATGGTAATCTTTATTGTGGTGCGTACAGCCATGTTTGGTGATCCGGTCAGTGGTTGGCCGTCCATGGTGTGTCTGATGCTGTTTGTCGGTGGTATCCAATTGATATGTGTGGGAATTTTGGGAACTTATCTTTCCAAAACCTATCTGGAAGTGAAGAACCGTCCGATTTATATTGCCAAGGAAACTAATATTGACATGGACAAAAAGGTAGGGTGAAAGAGAGAAAGATATGAGGCAAGCTGTTTCGTCCGCTTTGAAAGAGAGAACGCGGTTTTACTTTTTGTATACCCTGCTTTTCGGTCTGTTTTCCATTGCACTTTTTTCTCCTTTTCTGGTAACAGGAAAATCTTTGATTTGGCAGACAGACGGTTTGGCACAGCATTTTAATGCCTTTGTCTATCTGGGAACCTGGATGCGGGAAATCCTCAAAAATCTGATTTTTGAACATCAGTTCATTATCCCTATGTGGGAATTCAGTATTGGCTATGGTGCGGATGTGCTGACAACCTTGCAGTACTATGTATTAGGAGATCCCGTTGCCCTTTTTTCAGTGGTGACTCCTTCTGCTTATGCGGAAGAAATGTATTGCCTGCTGATCCTTTTCCGCTTGTACCTTGCAGGAATTGCTTTTTGTGCCTTTTGTCGGAAAATGGAATGTGGTCGCGCTGCCTCTCTCTGCGGCGCTTTTGCTTATGCGTTCTGTTCATTTTCCATTTATGCCGCAGTACGTCATCCGTATTTTGCCAGCCCCATGATCTATCTGCCGCTGATTTTGCTGGGTGCGGAGAAAATTCTGCGCAAAGAAAAGCCTATATTTTATGTGGCAATGATTTTTGTGGCTGCAATCAGCAATTTCTACTTTTTTTATATGCTGGTTCTTCTTACAGTTCTGTATGTGGCATTTCGATTCTTTGCTCTTTATAAGGAACAGGTATGGAAGAATCTTGGGATAAACCTGATCAAATTTATCGGCTTTTCTCTAGTCGGTGTCCTGATGGCCTGTATTCTGTTTTTCCCCATGGTAATGGCCTTTTTATCTGATACAAGAGCTGACTCCCAATATGCATTGGATCTATTTTATCCTGCGTCTTACTATGAATCATTTTTAAAAGGATTTGTAACCAGTTATGCACCTGGGTATTGGTCTTTGTATGGAATCACACCTATAGCATTGCTAGGAGCAGTGGGTGTTTATCTGCGGCGAAAAGAAAACGGATGGATAAAAGCCTTATTTATTGTTCTGACGCTGTTTCTCCTTTTGCCGGTAGCTGGATATATTTTTAACGGCTTTGGGTATGTAGCAAATCGTTGGGTGTTTGGATATTCTTTCTTAGTAGCGTTTATGTTTACGAAGTCCATGCCAGATCTTATGGAGTTAACTGTCCGAAAAAAAGTTGTTTTGACTATTGGTAGTGTTGTTTTTTGCGGTTTGTGTTTGTTCTTAGAAAAGTCCAGATACGAAGCTACTCTAGCTGGTTGCGTAATCCTAATGATTTCTGTAAGTTTCTTACTGCTTCTTCCATCTATTCCCACTATTTCATGGAAGAAATTGTGCATTCCTTCCCGAAGAGTCATACAAGCCGGTTTTTTATTCCTGGTATTGTTTGGAATATTATTCAATGGGTTATATCGGTATGCAGATACAGAAGGCAATTATGTTGTTGAATTTATGGATGAGGATTTTGCATTTCCTGAGTTGGAAGAACAGCGTGCAAAAGCTGTTGGATTGATTGAAGACGAAGATTTTTACAGGATCGATCAGACATCTACCGGAGCGACTTTTGAACGGAATTACTTGTTATCTTCTGGAATTCGTTCAACTGCCGGTTACTGGAGTATTCAGAATCCCGCAGTTTTTGAATATCTGTTTTTAAATTCCGATTACAGCAATCAGGGGTATGGTTATAGAGGAATGCAATCTCGTTCCTTGTTGACTCCATTTGCATCCGCATCATATTTTATCTGTGATGAGGGACAGGAAAAACTGGTTCCATATGGATATGAATACGTGGACAGCGTAAAAACTTATTTGGATAATACAGTGCATTTGTATCATTCTGATTATACATTGCCTTTGGGATATACTTGTGCTGAGTGGTTGTCTCGAGAAGAGTATAATGAGATGACAGTGGAGCAGCGCCAACAAGCAATGCTTCAGGGAGCGGTTATTGAAACCGGAGATGAAGAATCAGTAGCTTTTCTAAAAAAAGCTGAGCCTGTATATCGCGAAAGTTCTCTTGTGTTTACTATGGAAGCTGATGAGAACGTTGAAATTGGCGAAAACAGTTTTACTGTTAAGAAAGCTAAATCAACAGTGACTCTTTCGATGGAATGTCCAGAAGATGTGGAGTTATATGTCCATTTAACAGGCGTATCATATGAAAGTCGTCATGCATATTCTTTCTTGACTCCGGAAGAATGGGAAGAATACAGTAAATATCAAAAGTATCAGATGGAGCGTTCTCTGAGGAATTGGATTCCTCAGAGTGAAACTACGATTTCCGCTTATTCTCATGGTGTAAGCACGTATGCAAAGTATTATACAAACAAAAATTCTATGTCCAGTGGCCGCACGGATTATCTGCTCAATCTGAATTATTCTGATAAAAAACGGACCACTATAAAACTGACTTTTGATCAGCCGGGAATCTATACTTTTGACGAGCTCTCGGTGGTTAGTCAGCCAGTGGATTTTCTGAAGGAGCAGACGGATGCCATGAAGGAAGATGTACTGGAAGAGGTTGAGATTCTGCCTAATACCATTACTGGAAAAATTTCTCTGGACGAAGAGAAACTGCTGTGTTTGTCAGTTCCATACTCCAAAGGTTGGACGGCTTTTGTGGATGGCAAAGAACAGGAGCTGCTCAAGACTAATGTAATGTATATGGGACTTCCGCTTTCTGCTGGCGAACATACCATTGAGTTGCGGTATACAACACCTTATTTAAAAGAGGGAATTCTTCTCAGCGGTATTGGATTTATAGCCTTTTTGACAATTATTGTGGTATATGCGGTCAGAAAGAAAAAGTCGGCGTAACGCATTGCGTTTACAGGAAAGGATCAAGAAATGTTTCAAAAACTGACATCTGTTATCGATCAGAAATTATTGAAATTTATTGTAGTAGGCGTCATCAATACGCTGGTTGGAATGGCCATTATGTTTGGCCTTTACAATCTGGCACACTGTTCCTATTGGGTTTCTTCCGCTGCCAATTACATTCTGACCAGTATTCTCAGTTATTTCCTGAACAAGTATTTCACATTTCAGAATCAGGAAAAATCCGTCAAACAGGTGGTGCGATTCATCATCAATATTGCGGTGTGCTATGTGGTTGCTTATGGCATTGCAAAGCCGCTGGTGCTTGCTGTATTTGCAGGACTGGGAGAACAGCTCCAGACCAATATTGCCATGCTGGCCGGTATGGTGCTGTTCACCGGGCTCAACTATCTGGGACAGCGTTTCTTCGCTTTTAAGGAAGAGACTGGAGAATCAGAAAAATAAGAAAAATAAGAATCGGCCTGTTACTCAAACCCCTGTAGCGCAATTGCGTTACAGGGGTTTTGTGAATAAGAGACAAATTTCTATGAACAAAACACAAAAACCACTGGAGTTTACCGGAAATCAGCGATATAATAGAATCAGTTAAAAAAGACGGTTCTATAACCCAAAATCATTTTTGAAAGGACGGTTGCTTATGGACATTCGTAAACTGGTATCGGAAATGACTCTGGAGGAGAAAGCCGGCCTGTGTTCCGGCGATGATTTCTGGCATCTGAAAGCTGTCGAACGGCTGGGCATTCCCCGCGTCATGGTTTCCGACGGCCCTCACGGCCTGAGAAAGCAGGACCAGTCCGCCGATCATCTGGGAATCAACGACAGTATTAAAGCAGTGTGTTTCCCCAGCGGTTCCTGTTCGGCCTGTTCCTTTGACCGTGACCTGCTCTTTCAGATTGGCCAGGCGCTGGGCAACGAGTGTCAGGCGGAGGATGTTTCCGTGATTCTGGGACCGGCCGCCAACGCCAAGCGTTCGCCTCTGTGCGGCAGAAACTTTGAATACTTCTCCGAAGACCCCTATCTGACGGGACAAATGGCAGCCAGCCACATCAAGGGCGTACAGAGCAAACAGGTGGGCACCAGCCTGAAGCATTTTGCCGCCAATAATCAGGAATACCGCCGGATGTCCTCCAGTTCTGAAATTGACGAGCGAACCCTGCGGGAAATCTATCTGGCAGGTTTTGAGACAGCCGTAAAGGAAGGAAAGCCCTGGACGGTCATGTGTTCTTATAACCGCATCAACGGTGTGTTTGCTTCCGAAAACCACCGGCTGCTCACGGAAATTTTGCGGGATGAGTGGGGCTTCGATGGGTTTGTGGTCAGCGACTGGGGCGCCGTCAACCAGCGGGTGCAGGGCGTTCTGGCCGGACTGGATCTGGAAATGCCCTCTAGCGGCGGTGCCAATGATGTGAAAATCGTAGAAGCGGTGAAAAACGGAACCCTGCCCGAGGAAACCCTGGACAAGGCTGTGGAGAATATTCTGCGGATTGTGTTCCGGTATCTGGAAAACCGGGATTCCTCTGCTGTTTTTGACAAGGAAAAAGATCACGAAATCGCCTGCAAAGCCGCTCGCGAGAGCATGGTGCTGCTGAAAAACGACGGCATTCTCCCTCTGGAAAAGGGAAAGAAAATTGCCTTTATCGGAAAATTCGCCCAGAAGCCCCGGTATCAGGGCGGCGGCAGCTCCCATATCAATTCCTATACTGTGACAAGTGCACTGGAAAACGCCGCGAATATGGCGCAAATCCTCTATGCGCAGGGCTATGACACTAAGGAAGACAAGGTGGACGAAACGCTGATGGCGCAGGCAATCGACGCGGCCAAACGGTCGGAAATCGCCGTGATTTTCGCCGGTCTGCCCGATACCTTTGAGTCTGAGGGCTATGACCGCAGCCATATGCGGATGCCCGATTGCCAGAACCGGCTGATTGAAGAAGTCTGCAAGGTGCAGCCCAATACAGTGGTGGTGCTCCACAACGGTTCCCCGGTGGAAATGCCCTGGGTCCATGAAGTGCGGGCAATACTGGAAGTGTATCTGGGCGGACAAGCGGTAGGCCGTGCCACGGCAGAAGTGCTCTTTGGTGATGCCAACCCCTGCGGCAAGCTGGCAGAGACTTTCCCGCTGAAACTCAGCGATAATCCCTCTTACCTGTATTACTTCGGAGAGGGAGACCGGGTGGAATACCGAGAGGGCGTTTTTGTGGGCTATCGGTATTATGATAAAAAGGAAATGCCGGTACTGTTCCCCTTCGGACACGGTCTCTCCTATACTACGTTCGACTATAGCAACCTGAAATGCAGCGCCGACCGGATTCTGGATACGGACACGCTGACCGTGACGGTGGATGTGACCAACACCGGAAGCCGTGCCGGAAAAGAGATTGTCCAGCTGTATGTACAGGACGACGAGAGCACGGTGATTCGTCCCCTCCGGGAACTGAAAGGCTTTGAAAAAGTTGCATTGGAGCCCGGCGAAACCAAGACGGTTTCCTTTACGCTGGACAAGCGGGCCTTTGCCTATTACAATACGGACATTTCCGACTGGCATGTGGAGAGCGGAACTTTCACTATTTATGCAGCCCGTTCGTCCCGTGACCTGGTGCTGCGTGCACAGGTCTATGTCCAGTCCACGATTCGGCTGCCGGGAAAATTCCACCAGAACAGCACTGTCGGTGACTTGATGGCTGATGAAAAGGGCCGGGAAATCGTGCAGGAGCTGATGGAAAAGACAGGATTCGGAAAGCAGGACGACAGCGACCAGTCTCTGGGAGAGAGCACGGCGGATATGAGTGCCGCCATGATGAGAGATATGCCGCTGCGCTCTATTCTCAGCTTCAGTGACGGCGCTTTTACGCCGGAGATGCTGGAAGATGTCCTGCGCCGGCTGAACGGATAAGCTTTTGAAAATCAAACGGGGCGTGCTGCGGCACGCTCCGTTTTTCACAAAAGCGGACGGTGGACAGAGCAGGGTAAAAAGGCTATAATAGGAATACTGCGGAGTGCCGGAAACAGGAAAGTGCTCCCATTGTAACCACGGCGCGGTTTTACGCCGAAATCCAGGAGGGAATGGCATGGAGCTTTATGAAAATTTGACGCTGGATGAAGAGCGCGCACTGTATCATGTGGAAAACGCGCAGATCCGGTCCTGTGTATTTGACGGACCGGCAGACGGGGAATCGGCTTTGAAGGAATGCCGGAACATTCAGGTGGAAAACTGTGATTTCCGCCTTCGGTACCCCTTCTGGCACTGCACCGGCGCGGTGGTGGAAAACAGCCGGATGACGGAAGGCTGCCGGGCGGCCTTGTGGTATGACCGGGACGTGACGCTGAAACACTGTGAAATGAACGGCATCAAGGCCTTGCGGGAATGCGACGAGAGCACGGTGGAGGACTGCCGGATTGTATCGCCGGAATTTGGATGGCTGTGCCGGGGGCTGATAGTCCGAAACACGGAATTGACCTCCGAATATCCCTTCTTTCAGTGCCGGAATGTGGAAATGGACGGATTGACCCTCCACGGAAAGTATTCCTTTCAGTATGTGGAAAATATGGTGATCCGCAACTCGGTGCTGGATACCAAGGACGCTTTCTGGCACAGCCGGAACGTGACAGTCTATGACAGTGTGGTGAAGGGAGAGTACCTGGCCTGGTATTCTCAGTCGCTGCGGTTGGTACGGTGCAAGATTATCGGAACCCAGCCTTTGTGTTATGCCCGGGATCTGGTGCTGGAGGACTGTGAAATGGTAGATTGCGACCTTTCCTTCGAGTACAGCGACGTGCAGGCCACGGTGCGCGGAGAAATTACCAGTGTGAAGAATCCCAGAAGCGGCCGCATCTGTGCCGGTTCAGTGGGTGAAGTGATTCTCGATGAGTTCCGGGACCCGGAACACCACTGTGAGATTGTGACGGGGGAGAACCGGTAAAGTTTCCCCCGGAAACAGGCGCGGCGGTTGCCCTTGTATGGGAAAGATGATATAATAACCTCAATTCCACTGTGAAAGGAGGCGGGCCGGATGGATGTACGTCCGGGAGATATTCTGCAAATGAAAAAAAGCCACCCCTGCGGCAGCAAGACCTTTCTGGTTCTGCGCTCCGGAATGGACTTTAAAATCCGCTGTACCGGCTGCGGCCATGAGGTCATGGTGCCCCGGCTGAAATGCGAAAAGAATATCAAAAAGATTCTCCGGGAAGAAAAGCCCGAGGAGTTGTAGTGTTTCCGCAAA
>ERZ1643250.2316-NODE-2316-length-14549-cov-29.344349_pt1 | contig 14549 bp, 13 predicted proteins | sample MGYA00579262_ERZ1643250 | MGnify/ENA primary metagenome ERZ1643250 (study PRJEB29033, sample SAMEA4952265) | chicken gut metagenome | biome: Broiler Chicken; feature: Gastrointestinal Tract; material: Caecum | place: Ireland | collected 2018 | study: Broiler...
CTATGAAAGTGCTAAGAGAAAGTTGGACTTTGTCGTGAAATGGCTTTATCAGTACCGGAATAAAACGGGGCAGTGGGATTTTGGGTCGCAGGCAAAAGATGGGGTACATTTTCCCTTGTCCGACCGTTGGGATGCGAATTCCCGGGTTGTGGACAGCACCTATCGGGTCAACAAGGTGCTTTCGGCTCTTGGTGCGGAACGCTTCGAAAATGGTAGCGGCACATAAGCCAAATGGAAATAAAAATGCGACTCTATGTGTGAAATTTTTTGCAACAGACTTGCCGCCGTGGATCGTTCCGGGTATAATAAAATTGTTGGAGCCATGCTGCGGAAAAGGAGAGTGCCTATGTTCTGTAAACTGACCCCTGCGGAAACCACACGGATGCACCAGCTGCTGCGTGGTGTGGCGGATGATCCCCACGCCATGGAAATGCAGCAATTCATTCAGCACGGTACGGTCACCACCTACGAACATTGCCTGCGGGTGGCGCGCATTGCCTACTGGTTGAATCTGCGCCTGCACTGCCGTGCCCGGGAGGCCAGCTTGCTGCGTGGGGCGTTCCTGCACGACTTTTATCTGTATGACTGGCACTGCTGCCACAACATTACCCGGTGGCACGGGTTCAAACATCCGCTGGTTGCGCGGTACAATGCCGAAACGGTATTCCAGCTTAATGAGGCGGAAAAAAATATCATTCAAAGCCACATGTGGCCGTTGACCATCACCTGGCTGCCCCGCTGCCGGGAGGCAGTGCTGGTTTGCCTGGCGGATAAAATGTCCTCTGCGTGGGAAACGGTGATGGAACGCCGTGCGGCCCAGCCGGTATGGCGGCAGGAATAAGAAGATGATTCACCCTATCGGAAGAAATTCCGATAGGGATTTTTTGCGCAACAATATAAATTTATCGAAAAACGATAAAAAATACTTGCAAAACAATAACGCCTGTGCTATACTGCTGCTAATCTGAACAAGACGGGAGAGAAAACGGATGAAATGTTGGCAATGGGACGACCACAAAAGCATTACTCTGACGCGTTATGTGGTGGCGCTGGCTATGCTGGGCAGTGCGGTTATGACGGTGTGCGGGCCGTGGCTGGTCCGTTGGCTGATGGATACCCGTCCCATGAACTATAACGACAGTTGGGTGGGGGTGGCCCTGCTGGTGCTGGGATATCTTTGCGCGGCGCTGGCATTCTGGATGCTGTACAACCTCTACCGTTTTTTGCAGCGGTTGGAACAGGGGCAGGTCTTTGTGCCCCAAACCGTTCAATCGCTGCGCCGCATCAGCTGGTGCTGTACCTGGGCAGCGGTCCTCTGCCTGCCGGCGGGTGTGGTGATCTACCTGCCGTTTGTCTTTTTGGCAGTGGCGGCAGGGTTTATGGCCCTGATCGTACGGGTGTTGAAAAACGCCTTTGAGCAGGCGGTACGGATGAAAGACGAACTGGATTATACAATTTGAAGGAGGTGCGCCCATGCCCATTGTGGTAAATCTGGATGTGATGATGGCGCGCCGCCACAAAGGCGCAGGGGAACTGGCCGAGGAAATCGGCATTACCCCGGCGAACCTGTCCATTCTGAAAAACAACAAGGCCAAAGCGGTGCGGTTTTCCACCCTGGAGGCTTTGTGCAAGGCGCTGGACTGCCAGCCTGCCGATCTTCTGGAATATATTCCCGACGAGCCTTGACGCTGCGTCGGTCTGACAACTGAACAGGAGGTTCCTCATGACCGAAATTCCCAAAGAGGGCGCCGGGCGTCCCCTATACGAAAGTGCGCCCAAAATTTCCCCGGCAGTGCCTGCCGCACCCTATCTGTGGGCCGCGGTGGCCAGTTATCCGCTGGCGTGGTTGTATGTAAAAAAGCTGCTGCTGGTCAATCTGTTCGAAGGATTCTGGCTGCTGGTGTTTGCCATTGCGTTTGTGGCGGGTGTGGAAGGCATGGCCCGGGCACTGCACCGTACCGCAGCCCGGGAAACACCCCTGTGGGCCGGCTGCTGGCTGGTTTTGTCTGCGGTGATGCCGCTGTGGGGTTACCAGAACACCCTGAGCGATTGGCAGATGCTGGTGTGGCACCTGTTTGCCGTCTGGTTTGTGCTGGCCCGGTGCGGTATGCTGGCCCAGGGATATACCGGGAGTCTTTGCTTTCTGGATGCGCTGGCCGGGCTTCTGATATTGCCTTTCGGCAATTTCTTCCGGCGCATTGGAACGATCGGCGCCGGGATATACACCATGGGCCGCCATCGGGTCCGGTTGCGGCAGGTTGGGTTGGCAGTGGCCACGGCGCTGATTACACTTCTGCTGTGCAGCACCGCCTGGGGGCTGCTTTCCGCTGCTGATCCCAACTTTGCTGCCGTGGGGCGGCAGGCGCGGCAGTGGCTGTCCTCTCTGTTGAACGGCCCTTCCGTGGTGGAGAATTTCATTGTTTTTCTGTTGTCTTTGCCGGTGGGTGCATGGCTGTACGGCCTGGTGGCGGGCAGCTTGCGCCGTCAGGAGGCACCCTGGACCGGTGAACGGTTTTTCAAGGCCCTTGAACCGCTGCGGGTGCTGCCTTCGGTTACCGCCAACATTGCAGTGGGGGCCTTGTGTGTGGTATACGGCCTGTTCTTTGCCTTGCAGGCGCTGGAATGGCTGGCGGCTGCTCCTTTGGGATTGACAGCCCCTCAGGCGTCCTCCTTCGCGGTGGATGGCTTTTGGGAACTGCTGCGTATCCTGCTGCTCAACTTTTGTATCCTGGCTGCGGTGCGCTTTCTGGGGCGCCGCCCGCTGCCCCGGGCTCTGGCGCTGCTGTTCTGTTTGTTCGGTGTGGCTTTTGCAGAGCTGGCGGGAGCCAAACTGACCGTATATATTCGGCTGTATGCCTTTACGCCCCGCCGTGTGGTGGCCGGATGGTTCCTTTGCGTGCTGGCGGTATGGGCGGTACTGCTGCTGGTGCGGGTATTCCGCGCGATTTCGGCAACCAGAATCGGTCTGGCTGTGCTGGTGGTCAGCTTTGTACTGCTCTCCTGCGTGGACCTGGAAAGCCGTGTGATCCAGGCGAACATCGGGCGGTATCAGGCAGGCGTGGACGAGGAACTGGATCTGGATGTACTGCGGGATTGCGGCCTGAATCCCTGGTACACCTACGATGCCCCCAGCTGGAACCGCAATGGCCGGGTGGTGCGTTACACCGGCTGGCTGGTGGATTCCGGCTGGTTCCGGGGACGTACCGCCAGTGAAATCCAGGAACTGTATGATATACCCGGGGAAACTTTTGGCTATGAGCAGCAGGCAGATCTGGGGCAGAGCATCCTGCGCCTGACCTTTGATGAAGAATACCGCTGCCAGGCGGTTTCCTTGACGGCAAAAGAAAACGGGGTATAATAAAACCAGCATTTGCTGCATTCAATTTGTGCCCCGGAGGAATTGTTTATGTCCGATATCTACACGCGCACCCGTGCCTTGCTGGGAACCCCGGCGCTGGAAATGCTGCGCGCTGCCCATGTAGCCGTATTCGGTATTGGCGGCGTAGGTGGTCAGGCGGTGGAAGTCCTGGCCCGCAGCGGGGTAGGGGAATTGAGCCTGTTTGACAATGACCGGGTGGCGGAATCCAACCTGAACCGTCAGCTGGTGGCGCTGCACTCCACACTGGGGCAGTACAAAGTGGATGCCATGGCGGCCCGCATTGCCGATATTGACCCCACCACGGTGGTACACGCCAACCGGGTATTTTACAATACCGATACCGCCGATGCCATCGATATGGCGCAGTTTGATTATGTGCTGGACTGCATCGATACGGTCTCGGCCAAGTTGCTGTTGATCGAACGCTGCAAGGCGGCGGGGACCCCCATTTTGTGCAGCATGGGGGCGGCCAACAAACTGGACCCCACGGCGTTCCGCGTAACGGATATTGAAAAAACCAGTGTGGACCCCCTGGCGAAAGTGATCCGCCTGCAATGCCGCAAACGGCGGCTGGGGAAGGTGAAGGTGGTATTTTCCACCGAGGAACCCCTTGCCCCGCTGGTGGAGGAACTGAGCGAAAGCCCGGCCAACGGCCGCCGCGCGGTGCCTGCCAGCAATGCGTTTGTGCCGGCTGCCTGCGGGCTTGTCTGCGGCAGCGAGGTGGTCAAGGACCTTTTGCGCCGGGCGGGCGTTTACCGCGGTCATGACAAATAAACGATGCGTTCCCGGTTGGGAACGCATTTTTTTGTGGAAATTTACATTTTATGTAAGGGCTTTTGCATTGTAATTTATTCGGCAAAATGTTACTATATTCTTATCTATATTTCATACATTTTCGTGCATATCCTGCAGAGAGAGGTTTATCACTGTGGCTGAAGAACGCAAAGTATACCGCAACCCGGAGCGGGTTGCCAGAACCATGCCGGGTCCTGCCGCCCCTACGCCGCCGCCCAAAACGCAGCGGCCGCAGCGTGGCCGTAAACCCCGGCGCAAACGTTCCCGCCGTCAGCGCAGCCGTCTGGTACTGGCGTTGTGTTTGCTGTGCCTGCTGGTGGTCGTGGGGGTCTGCATTGTATTGACCCGCTGCTCCTCCGGCCCTACCGGCCCGGAACAGGCCAATTTTGGCACAACGGCCGCCGCGTGGCAAAAAAATGAACTGGGGTATTATTTCAATTCCAGCGGGCAGGCTATGCCGGCTGCGGTGCTGAAAGGCATCGATGTATCCAAGTTCCAGGGAGAAGTGGACTGGGAAAAGGCCAAGGCTGCCGGGATTGATTTTGCTATCATCCGCTGCGGTTATGGCGGCGAATGGGATGGCCAGGAGGCAAACTGGGCTCAGGACGATGACCAGTGGCGCCGCAATGCCGATGAGTGCACCCGCCTGGGCATTCCCTTTGGTGTGTACCTGTATTCTTATGCCACCACGGTGGAAGAAGCGCGCTCCGAGGCGGACCATGTGGCCCGCCTGTTGGGCCTTGTGGCACCGCCTCAGGAAGGGCTGGAAGATTATACGGCTTCGCCCTATCAGCTGTCCTACCCGGTATACTACGACCTGGAAGACAAGAGCATCAGCGGAATTTTCCCCGAAGAGATGGCAGCCATTACCCAGGCATTTTTTGACCGTCTGGTGGAACTGGGCTACACGGGGGAACAGGGCATTTACGCCTCGCTCAACTGGGTGCGCGCCCGTTTCAGCGACCCGGCGTTTGATCCCTGGCGGGAGAATCTCTGGATCGCCCGTTTCTCGGATTCGCTGGGGTATACCGGCACCTACGATATGTGGCAGTGCACCTACTCTGCACCCGGCACCGACTACGGTGTTCAGAGCGAAACGGTAGATGTGGACTTTGTCATGCGGCCTTTTGCCTTTACCGGAATCACCGAAGGCCTGGGCAAAGCGGCTGACCCGGTTCTTGTAAACGATACCTACCAGGTGGAACTGCATCTGGACGCCAAAGATGCCCGCGCCACCTTGACCACAAATCAGGCAAGCGAGGACGAAGGCGGTCAGAAAGTTTACTGGGAAACCAGCGATAAAAATGTGGCTACCGTAGATAAGAACGGTACCGTGCGCGCCCGGACCGACAGCGGAGAATGCACCATCACCGCTACTCTGGCCGACGGCACCGAGAGTATCTCCTGCCTGGTGCGCATCGGTGATATTACCGTTCCCGTTTTTGCCACAGGGCAGCTGGCCGGCCAGCGCAGCAACGACGAGGTCAGCCTGGCTGATGTGGCTGCACTGAAAGGCGCGGCAGCCGATTCCATCCTGCTGGATGCGGGCGGCAGTTTGCACGGTACGCTGAGCGCCAGCCTGACAGGCGGTATGGATATGCTCAGCAGTTTCTCGGCGGCCGGGTATGACCTGCAGGCGTTTGGCGCCGCGGATCTTGCCTACGGTATTGAACGTCTGCGCAGCGATGCCAATATGGCTTCCGGTCCGTCGCTGGCGGCGAACCTGCGGGATGCGGAAGGCTCGGCGATTTTCTATCGCTCTACCAGCTGGAACCGCAACCGGATTACCAACGGCATGAACTATGTGGTGGAACGTGCCGGTTATAAGATCGGATTCTTCTCTCTGGCAGATACGGTTTCGGTCACCGAGAAGATCGGTCTGGTCAATGAAGAAACCCCCATTGCCAATGATCTGGCCCAGACGGCCAGCGAGCAGGTGGCAGCCCTCCAGGCCGAAGGCGTGGATGCTATTCTTTGCATTGCCACGCCGGGCGTGGATGTCAGCGCCCTGCAGGATACGCTGGCTCAGTTGGGAGTGACCGCAGTTATTGACGGCGGTGCAACGGAAAATCAGACCGGTTCTGTGCCGGTGCTGGCTGCCGGGCAGGGGCTGAATGCTGTCGGGCGTTTGAATCTGGTGTTTACACAGGGCGGAAACTGCCGTGTGGAACTGACCGATGCGGTCTCGGCTGAAACGTTGAAAGCCAACCGGGATATCTGGAACCGTTATGACTCCGGCGATACCGGTGACGCTTCTTCTGAGGCAGCTGCGGATGCGGCGAACCCCGAAAAAGATACGGCAGCAGACAGTGCCGATCCCAGCACCCCAACCGAAGGCTCTCAGGATGCCCAGCAGGAAGGCGCCGACGCCTATTTCGCCGCGGCGGAAGCCCTGGCGGAACTGGATACCGATGATTCCAGCATTCTGAATACGCCGCTGTTCGCCTACGCCCAGAACCCGGACGCTGACAAGACCATCAGCTATGCCAACTACCTGGCTACTCTGTATGAAGAAATTGCCGAGAACGACCGGGAGCACTGGCCGAAAGGCTGGGCCGAAGCGGAGGTTACCGGTGTGGCCGGCGGCGTGACCGAGCTGGAATACGGCGATATCACGCGGCAGGCTTTGATCGATTCCTTGCCCACTACGGCCCGGCTGGTGCTGGTTTCCACCACCGCCGAGGCGGCCCAGGCGTTGATTGACGGCGGCACGGTCACCCGCACCTATCAGGCAAGCCTGACGGGGTATGAACCGGAAGGGGAGAACGTACTGCTGGTAGGGGATACCCAGACCCTGACGGCACTGGGCGAAGGCAACTATACCATTCTGCGGGATTACGGCGATCTCTTCTGGGATGTCCGTATGAATATCAACGACAACACCAACAATTTCACCGAAAACTTTGTTCTGCCGGAAGCGCCCAGCTACGGTGTGGGCCGCAACCCGTAAGGCAGAATGGACCAGGGAGGCGTACTTGTATGAAATTGACCTTTTTGGGCGCAGCGCGTGAAGTGACCGGCAGCTGCACTCAGCTGGAAGCAGCGGGCCACCGCCTGCTGATCGATTGCGGCATGGAACAGGGCCGGGATGTATACGAAAACGCCGACCTGCCCTATGCACCCGGCACCTATGAGGCGTTGCTGCTCACCCATGCCCACATCGACCATTCGGGGCAGATTCCGTACCTGTATAAAAATGGCTATCGCGGCCCCATCTATTCCACCGATGCCACCATGGACCTGTGCGATATTATGCTGCGGGATTCCGCTCACATTCAAGAACAGGAAGCAGAATGGAAAAACCGTAAAGCCCAACGCAGCGGCGCGGCTATGGTAGAACCGGATTATACCGTGGAGGATGCCGAACGGGTCATGAAGCAGTTTGTGCCCTGCCCCTATGGGGGCTGGCAGACGCTTTTCGAGGACGAAGGCGGCAAAATCGAAGTCTGCTTTACCGATGTGGGCCATCTGCTGGGCAGCTCGTCCATCTCGGTGCGTGTCACCGAAGCCGGGCGTGCGCCGGAGATCATTGTTTTCTCCGGCGATATCGGCAATACCCACCAACCGCTGATCAGGGACCCCGTTACACCGCCCCATGCAGATTACCTGGTTATGGAATCTACCTACGGCGACCGCAGCCATGGCCCGCGGCCGGACTACCTGGGCGAGCTGACCGAGGTGCTGCAGACGACTTTTGACCGGGGCGGCAATGTGGTTATTCCCAGTTTTGCGGTGGGCCGCACCCAGGAACTGCTCTATTTTATCCGGCAGATCAAGGCGGAAGGGCGCATCCATGGCCACGATAATTTCCCGGTCTTTGTGGATAGTCCGCTGGCCAGCAAATCCACTACCATCTTCCGGGAAAACTTCATGGAATGCTACGATGATGAAGCCATGGTGCTGGTCAAAAACGGCGAAAACCCCCTCTGGTTCCCGGGCCTTTGCATCAGCGAGACCAAGGAAGAATCCATGGCCATCAACAGCGATACGACCCCCAAAGTGATCCTTTCGGCTTCGGGCATGTGCGATGCAGGCCGCATCCGTCATCACCTGAAATACAACCTCTGGCGGCCGGAATGCACGGTGCTGTTTGTGGGCTTCCAAAGCCCGGGCACACTGGGCAATGCGCTGCTGGGCGGCGCCAAGGAGGTCAAACTTTTTGGCGATGAGATCCAGGTCAAGGCGTCCATCCGCCGGCTGAGCGGGTTGTCCGGCCATGCCGATCAGGAAGGGCTGGCCAACTGGCTGCATGCCTTTGACGAAAAACCGAAATTTGTATTTGTCAACCATGGCGAGGACGCAGTAGCCGACCATTGGGCCCGCCGTCTGCGGGAGGAAGGCTACGACGCGGAAGCGCCCTACAACGCATCGGTTTGGGTGGCGGAAGGCGGCCGGGTTGCCTGTGCCGAAACGGGCAATACCAAAAAGATCGTCAAGACGCCGGGTGTGGCCACTGTGCGCAGCAGCGCTGCCTACGACCGGTTGGTCAATATGGGTAAGCGCCTGATGACGGTGATTCAGCACAACCAGGGCGGTGCCAACAAAGATCTGGCCCGTTTTGCCAGCCAGATTGCCAGCCTGTGCGACAAGTGGGACCGCTGATTATTGGTATACTTTTGCCCTCAAAGGAGGAACGCCGCTTTGTGGCATCCGATCAAACACTATAAAACCATCCATCACCATAAAATGCTGGTGATGAAAAACTGTTTTCGCTGCGGGTTGTACTGGCAGGGCCTTACCCATGACCTGAGCAAACTGGCGCCGGTGGAGTTTCTGGCCGGTGCCCGGTACTGGCAGGGAACCTGCAGCCCCAACAATGCCCAGCGCAAGGCAGAAGGATACAGCGCGGCCTGGCTGCATCACAAGGGGCGCAACAAGCATCACTTGGAATATTGGATCGACTATGCCCCCGACGGGGACCACGCCATAACCGGTATGCGAATGCCTGCCCGTTATGTGGCCGAAATGGTCTGTGACCGGATTGCCGCCAGCAAAAATTATAAAGGCGCGGCCTATACCGATGCGGCAGCCTGGGACTACTACGACCGCAGTAAAGACCATTATGTTTTGCATCCCGAAACCCGCCGCGAACTGGAAACCTGCCTGCTGATCCTGCGGGACCAGGGCGAGGACGCCTGTTTTGCTTATATCCGCACCCAATTGCTGGGGAAAAAACAATAACAATCCAGGGGCTGCCTTCTGGCAGCCCTCTTTTTTTGCAAAAATATCGGGTGGGGTGTAAGATTTTGACCTTGGGAACAGTCTGGATAGACAAGAAGCGCTTCCAGAACATACAACAGGGAGGAATCCAAGTGAATGATCGGGATCTGACCCGTCTGCTGCAAAAAGACCCCGACGCCGGTTTGCAGGCGGCCATGCAGGCCTATGCACCGCTGGTCAAGGCGGTGCTGCTGCGTATCCTGCCCCGGGACCCGCGGGATGTGGAAGAATGTATGGCTGATACCTTTGTGGCTCTGTGGCGGTATGCACCCCGCCTGGAGCAGCAAGCAACACCGCTGCGGCCCTGGCTGGCAGTCACGGCCAGGAATAAGGGAATTGACCGTTACCATACTTTGCGCCGGCACACGGCATTGTCGCTGGATGCTGAATTGGGCGAAACCATTGGCGAACTGGCGGAATTTGATCGGGCTGCTTCGGAGGCGGCCGACTGGGTAGGCGCTTTGGTAGCCGCCATGGACCCGCCGGACAGGGAAATTTTCCTGCGGAAATATTATCTGCTGCAAAGCAGTAAGGAGATTGCCGCTGCATTGGGCATGGCGGAAAACACCGTCAATACCCGTCTGAGCCGCGGCCGGGAACGGTTGCGCCGTCAACTGCAACAGAAAGGAGTGACCCGTCATGCGTAAATCGGATTATGACCCGTTTTTGCTTCAAGAACTGGACCAACTGGATCTGCCCGCAGCGCCGTTGGATGCTGCCGAATGGGACCGTGTGCTTTCCGCCGCCAGGGGGCAAGTACAGGCTGTCGGGCCCCGGCGCCACACAACCCGGCGGGTATGGCGTTGGGTACGGTATTCTGCTGCGGTTGCAGCCGCCTGCGTCGTAGTATTGGGCAGTGTGAACTTTGCCAACCCAGCCCTGGCCGAAAGTCTGCCGCTGGTGGGGAATCTGTTCAGCTGGATCAACCGGGCGGATGACACGCGCCTGCGCAGTGAGCAGCTGAACCAGTACGCCCAAACAGTGGAACAGACCGCCGAAAGTGCCGACGGTCCCTACACCGTCACCCTGGGCCAGATTTACCGGGACGAGGACTGGATGCGGTTGAGTCTTGTGCTCACCGTGGAGGATGACAGCCTGGCAGGGTTTGATACCATTCGGGCGGACGCCGGTGGTTCCATGCCTGCCGATACCGCCGATGCCTCCGGTGCTTTGGTACTGGAAAACGGTGGTGCCATTCTGGAGGAGGGTTCCGGCTGGTTCACCAGGCAGGATGATCACACCTTTGTAATGGGGCTCAACTATCCTCTGTTCCTCTATGAAGAGTGGGACGGGCCCCTGAGCGGAGAAACCGTTACGATGCATCTCCACGGGCTGGTGGCCTGCAATGTGGAAGTGCTGGAAGAAGAAATCCACGAATGGGGCGGCTCCTATCAGCATCTGGAATATCATGACGAAACCCCGCTGGAAGGGGACTACACCCTGACTTTTACCATTCCTGAACCGGGTACGGAGGGCATCCGTACTTTCACCGGACCGAAAGAAGAGAACGGTGTCACCCTGCACAGCCTGACCGCTACGCCCGCTGCCGCAAAGCTGGACATCCAGGTGCCCGCAGACGGTAATATCCAGCCCAGGCTGACCACCGAGGATGGCACCCTGCTCAAACCGGAACGGGGCGAAGGGCAGCATGTGGACGAAAATGACAGCAACAGTGATTATCGATGGATCTACTACTTCGACACGGTACCGGAGGATTGCCGGAATGTCACAGTGACGGTGTACAACATTGTGGATTACGAAAAGCCGGATGGTTATGAAGTATTGGCCGAATTTACGGTACCTTTGTCCTGAAGGATTTATTTGCCCGCAGCCTTGCCGCTGCGGGCAAATTTTGTTGACAAAGCGCCCCGCGTGTGATTGAATAGTAACTATTACAACAGACAATTGTGCCTGTATTATAGAAGGTGGAAATTATGGCAGAAGAAAAACGTAAACGGATTCTTTCGGGCATTCAGCCCACCGGCACGCCTACTCTGGGCAACTATATCGGCGCGGTGCGCAACTGGGCCCTGCTGCAGCCGGATTATGACTGCCTGTATATGGTCGCTGACCTGCATGCCCTTACCGTGCGGCAGGTCCCGGCGGAACTGCGCCGCCGCACCCGGGAACTGGCAGCCCTGCTGCTGGCTGTCGGCATCGACCCGGAAAATCACGTCCTGTTTGTGCAGAGCCATGTGCCCGCACACTGTGAATTGTCCTGGATTCTTGCCTGCAACACCCAGTTCGGCGAACTGTCCCGCATGACCCAGTTCAAGGACAAGAGCGCCAAACACCCCGATAACGTCAACGGCGGCCTGTTCACCTACCCGGTCCTCATGGCGGCGGATATCCTGATCTACAACGCCGACCTGGTGCCTGTGGGCCAGGACCAGACCCAGCATCTGGAAATTGCCCGTGTCATTGCCAACCGTTTCAACGGCGTGTATGGCGATACCTTCACCTTGCCCGAAGGCTATGTTTCCAAGGCGGGTGCCAAGATCATGTCCCTGTCCGAACCGACCAAGAAGATGAGCAAGTCCGATACCAACGTGAATTCCTTCGTGCTCATGACCGACGATAAGGACACCATTGTGCGCAAGTTCAAGCGCGCAGTCACCGATTCCGACGGCCAGGTGCGCTTTGACCGGGAAAACAAACCCGGTGTTTCCAACCTCATGGCCATTTACTCGACCTTTACCGGCAAGACCATGGAGGAAATCGAAGCGGAGTTTGCAGGCAAAGGTTACGGCGATTTCAAACTGGCGGTGGCTGAAACGACCGCCGATGCCCTGGCACCTGTGCAGGCGGAGTACAACCGTATTCTGGCCGATAAGAGCTATGTGGACGGTGTGTTGAAAGACGGTGCTGCCCGTGCTGCCCGTATTGCCAACCGGACCGTGAGCAAAGTCTACCGCAAGGTGGGTCTGCTGCAGCTGGACAAATAACGCGACCCAGCGCAAAACCCTTGACAAACGGGGTTTAAACCGATATAATATCTAAATTGGTGCGGCTCATTTGCGGGCCGCACAACTTTTACTATCGCAAATATGTTAGGAGAATCGAGCATGGCTAAAGAAGTCGTCATGACCCGTGAGGGCTACCAGAAGCTGGAACAAGATCTGAACGAATTGCGCACCGTCAAACGCAAGGAAGTGGCAGATAAGATCAAGGTTGCGCGTGGTTACGGCGACCTGAGCGAAAATGCCGAATATGACGCTGCCAAGGAAGAGCAGGCAATCGTGGAAGCCCGCATCGCCGATCTGGAGGCTACCCTGAAAGTGGCCCGAATCATCGATGACAGCGAGTTGTCCAACGACACCGTTTCCATTGGTATGCGTGTAAAGATCCTCGCCGAGGGGGATGATCCCGAGGATGCTGAGGAATACGACATCACCGGTTCTACCGAGGCTGATATGAACCTCAACCGCATCAGCGACGAGAGCCCTGTGGGTGCTGCGCTGATCGGGCACAAGGCCGGCGATGAAGTGGATGTGACCCTGCCCAACGGCAACATCATCGTGTACAAGGTGCTGGCCGTTTCGCGCTCGAAGTAAAACAAGGCAGGGGCGGGGAATACCTGCCCCTGTTCGTCTATGGATAAAGAAAGGAAGATCTCTCATGGAGCAGAACAAGCCCCAGACCGAGCAGGATCTGACCCAGCAGGCGGCTGTGCGCCGCCAGAAGCTGGCCGACCTGCGTGCCGCCGGCAAGGACCCCTTTGTCATCACCAAGTATCCCCAGGATGCCTACTCGGCCGATCTGAAAGCTGAGTTCGCCGATCTGCCCGCCGAGGCGGAAACCGGCAAAACTGTCACCCTGGCAGGCCGTATGATGTCCAAGCGCATCATGGGCAAGGCCAGCTTTGCCCATCTGCGGGACCAGAAAGGTGACATCCAGATCTTCGTCAAGCGGGATCTGCTGGGCGATGAAGCCTATGCTGCTTTCAAAAAGCTGGATATCGGCGACATCATCGGCTGCAAAGGCGAAGTGTTCCGCACCAAAATGGGCGAGATCTCGGTGCGCGTCAATGAGCTGACCCTGCTCTCCAAGAGCCTGCTGCCCCTGCCCGAAAAGTTCCACGGTCTTACCGACCGGGAAGCCCGCTACCGCCAGCGTTATGTGGACCTGATCGTCAACCCTGATGTGAAGGATACCTTCGTCAAGCGCAGCGCTATTCTGCGGGAACTGCGCAGCTATCTGGACGGCAAGGGCTTCCTGGAAGTGGACACCCCCATCCTGACCCCCTTTGAGATCGGTGCTGCGGCCCGGCCTTTCATTACCCATCACAACACCCTGGATATGGACATGGTGCTGCGTATTGAAACCGAGCTCTACCTCAAGCGCCTGATCGTGGGCGGCATGGACCGCGTCTACGAAGTGGGCCGTATCTTCCGTAACGAGGGTATGGACCCCAAGCATAACCCTGAGTTCACCACCATCGAACTGTACCAGGCCTATACCGATTACCACGGCATGATGGACCTGGTGGAAGAAATGATGAAGACCGTTGCCCAGAAGGTCTGCGGCACCTTGCAGATTCCCTACCAGGGCAAGGAAATCGATCTCTCCCACTGGGAGCGCATGACCATGGTGGAAGCGGTCAAGAAGTATTCCGGCGTGGACTTTGACACCGTCAAGACCGACGAGGAAGCGATTGCTCTGGCCAAGGAGCATCATGTGGAACTGCCCGAAATCCCCACCAAGGGTGCGATTGTGGCCGAGTTCTTCGATGCCTTCGTGGAAGAGAACCTGATCCAGCCCACTTTCATCTACGACTACCCCGTAGAGGTCAGCCCGCTGGCCAAGCGCAAGCCCAATGACCCCATGTTCACCGAGCGGTTTGAGTACTTCATCAATGCTACCGAGTTCGGCAATGCCTTCAGCGAACTGAACGATCCCATCGATCAGAAGGGCCGTTTTGAGCGCCAGGTGGCCGAGCGCAAGCAGCTGGACCCCGCCAGCAAGGCACAGGTCGATTACGACTACGTCACCGCACTGGAGTACGGCCTGCCCCCGACGGGCGGCCTGGGCTTCGGCGTGGACCGTCTGGTCATGCTGCTCACCGACTCTGCGTCCATTCGTGACGTTCTGTTGTTCCCCACGATGAAGCCTTTGGACTAAAATTCCACAATATATAGCGTCTGACGAAACGGGA
>ERZ1643250.2322-NODE-2322-length-14499-cov-3.726530_pt1 | contig 14499 bp, 11 predicted proteins | sample MGYA00579262_ERZ1643250 | MGnify/ENA primary metagenome ERZ1643250 (study PRJEB29033, sample SAMEA4952265) | chicken gut metagenome | biome: Broiler Chicken; feature: Gastrointestinal Tract; material: Caecum | place: Ireland | collected 2018 | study: Broiler...
GCGCTCGGCGCGAAAGTTCCGCAAGCGGAACTCTTTGTTTTTCCAACGGCATGTTTGAAGGTATATCCTGCTGTCAGATTACATATAGTATAACAGTAGCTGCCGATTGTCAGAAAATGGCTACATACATTTCAGGACAAGGGGGAAATCTTTCATGGATGCGTTTTCTGTTTACAAGGATATACAGACCAGGACGAACGGGCAGTTTCTGATTGGTGTGGTGGGACCGGTGAGAACCGGGAAATCCACGTTTATCCGACGTTTTATGGAGGTGCTGGCGCTTCCGGAACTGCCGCCGGAGCAGCAGGCGGAAGTTCGCGATGCGCTGCCTCTGAGCGGCTCCGGGAAACTGATTACGACGGTGGAGCCGAAATTTATACCTAAGGATGCGCTGAAGCTGACACTGGGAGAGGGAGAACCGGTGCAGCTCCGGCTGATTGACTGTGTGGGGTTCCTGATTCCGGACGCGGTGGGAAATATGGAAGAGGACAGGGAACGGATGGTCCGGACGCCCTGGTTCGAGCAGGAGATTCCGTTTCACCAGGCGGCGGAACTTGGAACACGAAAGGTTATCTCCGACCACTCGACCATCGGTCTTGTGGTGACCAGCGACGGTTCTTTCGGGGAGCTTCCCAGAGAAAACTTTGTTGAGGCGGAGGAGCGAACCGTACAGGAACTGAAAAATCAGGGAAAACCGTTCCTTATTCTGCTGAATTCCCAGAAACCGTACCGGGAGGAGACACAAAAGCTTGCCAGAGAGCTGGAGCAGAAATATCAGGTCTCTGTGATGCCTGTGAACTGTGACCAGATCCGGAGAGAGGACATCGTGCATATTCTTGAGAAGGTGCTGTACGAGTTTCCTCTGCGCCAGATTGAATTTTACATACCTAAATGGGTGGAACTTCTGCCGCTGCAGGCTCCGCTGAAAGCGGAACTTCTGTCGAACATAAGGGAACTGTCGGAAAAGCTTCATTATGTCAGAGACATTCGGAAAGACACGGTGAATCTGCCCAGCGGGTATGTAAAAAGCACCAGCCTGCAATCCATGGACTTGTCGACCGGAATCGTGGAGGTGCGGGTGGATATCCGCGAACAGTTCTATTACGATATGGTCAGCGAGATGACCGGAGTGGAAATTCAGGATGAATACGGACTGATGCAGACGCTGAAAGAACTGTCGCGGATGAAAGAAGAGTACGTCAAGGTACAGGATGCCATGGTTTCCGTCCGCGGCTGCGGATATGGAGTTGTCATTCCGAAGAAGGAAGAGATTACCCTGGATGAACCGGTAGTGATTAAGCAGGGAAGCAAATTTGGAGTGAAGATCAGATCTACCAGCCCGTCGATTCATATGATAAAGGCAAACATTGAGACGGAAATCGCTCCGATTGTCGGGAGTGAACAGCAGGCGAAAGACCTAATTGCGTTTATCAGAGAGAGTGCAAAGCAGGAAGACGGCATCTGGAAGACCAATATTTTCGGCAAATCCATCGAACAGCTGGTGGAGGACGGCATCCGGACAAAAATTGCACAGATCACGGAAGACAGTCAGGCAAAGCTGCAGGATTCCATGCAGAAGATCGTAAACGACAGCAAAGGAGGAATGATCTGTATCATAATCTGAATCTGCGGGCATCCTGCCTGTCGCGAAAGCGATTTTCAATAGCCGGATGCGGATTGTATCGAATTCTGTCAAAAGAAAAAGATACCACTTGAAATACGATAAGAATTAGTTTATAATTCATTATAGAAAAAGAGCAAATGATAAAGGTAATTACCTGGAATGTGCGATAATCCTATTATTTTGAACCTACATTTACTTTAAACGGGAGACTTATTATCGTCCTGCTTATGCCAGGCCGCCCTGGAAACAGATGTCAGCGGAAGGCAGACGTTGTGACTGCGGTTACCCACCTAGCATGCGCGCTAGGAGTCAAAATATAGGAAACGGCATCCCGGGGTTACAAAAGAAAAAGGGAGAGCCATGCAAATGGCTCTCTTATTATTTTAACAGGAGAGTGAGAGATATGAACAGGACAACATTTGGAACTGTAGAGGGAAGAGAAGCGCAGCTGTATTCTTTCGAAAATGCGAATGGAATGGAGATGTCGGTGTGCGATTACGGTGCGCATCTGGTCTCTGTAAAGGTTCCCGGAAAGGACGGCGGCAAAAAGGATATGGTTCTGGGGTATGACGACGTATCCGGCTATGTGACGGATCCGTGCCATCTGGGCGCGACGATCGGCAGAAACGGCAACAGGATCGCCAACGCTTCCTTTGAACTGAATGGAGTGAAATTTCAGCTGGCAGCCAATGAAAATGAAAACAATCTTCACAGCGGACCGGACGGATATGAGTATCGTTTCTGGGAGGTCAAAGAGGTGAAGGAGCAGGCGATCACGCTGCATCTTGACAGCCCGGACAAGGATCAGGGATTTCCGGGGAACTTCTCCGTGGATGTTACATATACGCTGACAGACGACAATCAGGTGGCGATTCATTACTGCGGAACCTGCGATGCGGATACGGTTGCAAATATGACAAATCACAGCTATTTCAACCTGAACGGCCATGACAGCGGCGACGTTCTGAAACATGCAGTCTGCCTGAAAGCCAGCTGCTACAGCCCGGTGGCGGATTCCAAATCGATTCCCACAGGGGAACATGCGGCAGTTGCGGGAACTCCGATGGACTTTACCAGGGAAAAGACCATCGGCCTGGAGATTGGCGCGGATTTTGAACAGCTGAAACTGACCGGAGGCTATGACCACAACTTTATCATTGACAGAGACGGCGACGGCCTGCAGCTGTTTGCTGTAGTCAGAGGAGATCAGACGGGAGTCGTGATGGAGGCCCGCACGGATCTTCCTGCATTCCAGTTCTATACCGGAAACTTTATCGATCATGTAAAGGGAAAAGACGGCGTGGTGTATACAAGCCGGACAGGCTTCTGCCTGGAATCCCAGTATATTCCCAATGCAATCAATGAGGAAAAAGAAGACAAGCCGATCCTGAAAGCTGGAGAGACTTACGACACCACGACAGCGTACCGGTTTATTTTCTGATTCTGCGGTCCGGAAACAGACGGCAGTGTATGCCAGATGTCCCATCTGCATATAATAAAGCATGGGAAAAAAATTTGATGGTTTTGAGCTGATTCTTCTGGCCTGCTGTTTTCTGTTGTTTGCGGGATTCTGTCTGACGAAAGGGAAGCTGGACGGAGGGACAGAGAAAAGCGGAGCGGGCAGCGGGCAGAGTATGGCCGACACCGGCGGGGAGCTGTCCCGGGAAGAACTGGTTCTCAGGGAGCAGGAGGCGTATCTGCAGAAAAATGCGCCGCAGGAGACGGCAGTGTCCGGCAGTGGGAGCGAAGAGCAGCCGGCAGCGGAGTCTGAGGCCCGGGAGGCGGTATCTGAAAGCGCGGAGGCTCAGCAGCCGGCGAAGGGGGCGGAAACGCAGGAGGCCACCTACGAGGATCTGAAGATCCGCGTGCTGATTAAGACGGCAGATTACGCGGGATATTTTCATGATAAGCTGGTGCTGAAGGGAAATTCGCCGCTTCATCTGAACGGGGATACCTATGTGGCCGGCGCCGGGGAGGCGGTGGAGATCACGCAGGATTCCCCGTGGTTTCAGAACGGCTGCATTACGGTACACCCGGAAAACAGTGAGGCGGGCATCTCGGTGGAAAATCTGAAACGGGCACAGGGCGTGCCGGTGTATGAGGGAATTTTCGAAGTTTATCAGGGAAGCAACGGTCTTGTCCTGGTCAACGAACTGCCCCTTGAGACATATCTGAAATATGTAGTGCCCAGTGAAATGCCGGCGTCCTATGCCGGGGAGGCGCTGAAAGCCCAGGCGGTCTGTGCAAGAACGTACGCCTACCGGCAGATGCTGGGCGGCGGTCTGTCGGAGTATCACGCGCAGGTAGACGACAGCGTCTCCTACCAGGTCTACAATAATACCAGCAGGCAGGAGTCTGCGGACCAGGCGGTGGACGCTACGGCGGGACAGATTCTGACCTGTGATGGCGAGCCGATCACCGCGTATTTTTTCTCCACATCCAGCGGCCATACCAGCACGGATGAGGTGTGGGATTCCAGCAGTGACGAGGTGTACCTGGAAAGCGTCTATCTGGGAGACAACGCTGCGCCGGACATCAGCACCGAGGAAGCGTTCGCAAACTTTATCACGACGAAGGATGAGAGCAACTTTGAAGCGGAGGACGGCTGGTATCGCTGGCAGGTTACGCTGCCCATCGATTATCTGAACCGCCGTATTGCCCAGTATGGAATCGGGACGCTGAGCTCCATCGAGGTGGTCAGACGTTCCACCGGCGGAGCGGTCGAGACGTTGACGGTCCACGGAACCTCCGGCAGCAGGACGCTGACCAGCGAATACGAAATCCGGGAACTGTTCTCGACAAAAGGGTATCCTGTCCTGAAAAATGACGGAAAGACGACAACAGAGATGAGTCTGATGCCGAGCGCCTATTTTATCTGTACTCCGGTGACCGAGAATGGCACGGTGACCGGTTACCGGTTTATCGGAGGCGGATACGGCCATGGAGTCGGAATGTCCCAGAACGGGGCGGCGCATATGGCGGAGCGGGGAAGCACCTATGAGGAGATTCTGCACTTTTTCTATGCAAACGTGGAACTCACGGAGATCGGGACAACAGGCGAGTGAATATGGGAAAGGAAGCAGAAGACGGTGAAAAAGGAAAATGAAACAATTCGGGTGATCCGGGGATTTCTCAGAAGATTTAACGAAGATCATGTAGGCGCTTACGCGGCACAGAGCGCCTACTTTATCCTGCTGTCCTTTATTCCGTTCGTGCTGCTTCTTGTGACTCTTGTACAGTATACGCCGCTGACCCAGGAAATCGTAACAACTGCCCTGGTGCGTATTGTACCGGAAGAATTCAGCAGCTTTGTCGAGGGTGTGGTCAGAGAGATTTTCGGGAAATCTCCTGCATACGTTCCGTTGTCTGCAGTTATCGCCCTGTGGTCCGCCGGAAAGGGAGTCAACGCCCTGACCAACGGGCTCAACTGTGTCTATCGGGTGGAAGAAACCAGGGGATACCTGATCAACCGCCTGAGATCCACTGTCTATACCCTGATTTTTGTGGTGGCAGTGGTCCTGACGCTGATTCTTCTGGTATTCGGAAACCAGATACAGGCGGGAATCGCCGCAAGATTCCCGATGATTGCGAAAGTGACTTCGTTTATTATTGGAATGAGAACTTTTATCACTCTTGTGTTCCTGGGGCTTGTGTTTCTGCTGATTTATAAATTCGTACCGAACCGGAGAGCCAGCTTTAAGAGCCAGATTCCGGGCGCGATGGTATCGGCGGTGGCGTGGTCCCTGTTTTCCCTGGCATTTTCTGTCTATATAGATTTCACGCCGGGCAGCATCAACATGTACGGAAGCCTGACGACTCTGGTGCTGATTATGCTGTGGCTGTATTTCTGTATGTGGATCCTGCTGATAGGAGCTGAAATCAACTCCTATTTCGAGGACAAGCTTCGATGGCTGGAGTCGGCGGCGCTGACAAGGCTGAGAAAAAGAACCTGATACTTTTCTGCAGGTTATAACGAGGCTGAGAAAAAGAACTTGACATTTTTCCGCAGTCTATATAGAATGAAGAATGTTATATTGTTTATCTGCATGGAAGGTGTCAGCAGGGGATAAACGGTTTGTGCCCGTTGCCGTGCGGTATAAGTGCCCGGAATCTTCCGGGAATCAGTGTGGCGCCGCGAACAATTGTCTCGTCCCTTTGTGGATGAGGCTTTTTTTTGCCCTGCCGGAAAGTCTTTCGGACCGGCCGGCGAAACGTATGGATATTTGACTGGCGTGACGCAGAAGGCGTCAGAAGGAGGTTAAGATGATATTATATATCATCCGTCATGGAGAAACGCAGTGGAATGTTGAGGGCCGTCTGCAGGGACAGTCAGACACACAGCTCGATGAAAAGGGCATCCGTCTGGCAAAAGTCACTGCGGAGGCTCTGAAGGAGGTTCCCTTCGCTCTCGGGATCACAAGCCCGCTGAGCAGGGCGAAGGTGACGGCCCAGATTATCCTCGGGGACCGGAACGTTCCGCTGTATGAGGATGAGAGGATTCAGGAGCTGTCCTTTGGCTCCTGGGAAGGGCTGGGATGCAGGAAAGAGAATTACCAGATCCCATCGGAACATTTTGATTATTTTTACACAGATCCGCTGAACTTTCAGCCGGCGGAGGACGGCGAGACGATTCAGCAGCTCTGTGAGAGAACGAAGGAATTTTATCAGGAGCTGATTCATAAGGAAGAATATCAGGACAAGACGATCCTGATTGCCTCCCATGGCTGCGCCACACGGGCGCTGCTCCGGAATGTGTATACGGACACCAGTGATTTCTGGCATGGCAGCGTGCCGCTGAACTGTGCGGTGAATATTGTGGAGGTCCGGGACGGAAAGAGCAGGCTTCTGGAGGAAGACAAGGTATATTACGGGAAGGAGGACTGCGTCAATTTTTACGGCGCAGATAAGTGACAGGAGAACATATGAAGACGAGTGATTTTTATTATGACCTTCCGCAGGAACTGATTGCCCAGGACCCGCTGGAAGACAGGAGCGCCTCCCGGCTGATGCATCTGGACAAGGTGACCGGCGAAGTGCAGCACAGACATTTCCGGGATGTTCTGGAGTATCTGAAGCCCGGAGACTGTCTTGTCATCAATGACACAAAGGTAATTCCCGCACGGCTGTACGGCCATAAAGTGGGGACGGACGCAGCGATTGAGATACTGCTTCTGAAGAGGAAGGAGAAAGATGTCTGGGAAACGCTGGTAAAGCCGGGGAAAAAATGCAGACCGGGCACGGTGATTTCTTTTGGGGACGGGATTCTTACGGGAGAAGTGATCGACGTGGTGGAGGAAGGAAACCGTCTGATCCAGTTTCGCTATGAGGGGATCTTCGAGGAGATCCTGGACCGTCTGGGAGAGATGCCGCTTCCCCCGTATATTACCCACAAGCTGAAGGACAAAGACCGCTATCAGACGGTCTATGCGAAGCATGAGGGTTCCGCCGCGGCGCCGACGGCGGGTCTGCATTTTACAAAAGAGCTGCTTGCGCAGGTGGAGGAGATGGGAGTGAAAATTGCCCATGTCACGCTTCATGTAGGGCTTGGAACCTTCCGTCCGGTGAAGGTGGAGGATGTGACCCAGCATCATATGCACTCGGAGTTTTATGTGGTGGAAGAGGATCAGGCGAAGCTGATCAACGACACCAAAGCCTCCGGACACCGGGTGATTTCCGTGGGAACCACCAGCTGCAGAACCCTGGAGGCGGCCACCGGCGAAGACGGTGTTCTGAGAGCGGGAAGCGGATGGACCGAGATTTTCATTTATCCGGGTTATCAGTTCCGGATGATCGACGGGCTGATTACGAATTTTCACCTGCCGGAATCCACGCTGCTGATGCTTGTGTCGGCGCTGGCGGGAAAAGAACATATTATGGCCGCCTATGAGGAGGCGGTCCGGGAAAAATACAGATTTTTCTCATTCGGCGACGCAATGATGATTGAATAGTTCCGCAGGATCTTCCGGCGGAGCTTTCCGGGGCGCCGGACGGACGGACCGGAAACCTGCGATTTTTGTGTAAGATGTACAGAAATGCTGCAATATACCAGAAAAATCGATTTCTTTTGCATAATCGAAAAAACCTTATTTGATAAAAGTATGTTAATTTTGTATAATCATTTTATATTAAATTTTCCGAAGGGAGGAAAAAAGATGATTTATGCGATCCTTCTGTTTGCAGCGACCTATGTGCTGATGCTGGCGCTCCCGAAATACAGGACCTATGTTGCCCTGGTTTCTGCTCTGTGCTTTATCATTTCGGGCATGCTGCCTCTGGATCAGGTGCTGGGAAGCGTTGATTTTAATGTACTGCTGATGATTGCTGGAACCATGGGAATTGTATCTCTGTTTATCGAATCAAAGATGCCGGCCCTGCTTGCGGACATTATCATTGCGAAGGTGCCGAATGCCTGTTGGGCGACGATTGCCCTGTCCCTGTTTGCGGGAGTGATTTCGGCTCTGGTGGATAATGTGGCCACGGTGCTGATGGTTGCTCCTGTGGCGCTTGCGGTTGCGAAGCGGGCCAAAATGTCTCCGGTTTCGATGATTATTGCGATTGCGGTTTCTTCGAATCTCCAGGGAGCGGCTACGCTGGTCGGGGACACCACATCCATTCTTCTCGGCGGATATGCGGGAATGAACTTCCTGGATTTCTTTGTTTACCAGGGAAAACCCAGCATCTTCTTTGCGGTGGAGCTCGGAGCCGTTCTGTCTCTGGTGATTCTCTATTTTCTGTTCCGGAACGAGAAAGGAACGCTGCCTGAGACGGAGAAAACCGTTGTGACGGATTACGTGCCTACGGTACTGATCGTTGGAATGATTGCGCTTCTGGTGGTGGCTTCGTTTATCCCGAATACGCCGGATATCACAAACGGAACGATCTGTGTGACTTTGTTTGTGATCGGCGGTATCTACAATTCTGTCCGCAAGAAGTCTCTCGATGGAATTGTGAATCCGCTGAAGGAGATTGATTTCGGAACCATTTTCCTGCTGTTTGGTTTGTTCATCGTAATCGGAGGAATCACGGAGCAGGGAGTCATCGACGCGCTGGCAGGAATCTTCGCGAATATCGGCGGAGACAGCGTATTTCTGATCTATACGCTGATCGTCTGGGCGAGCGTACTGTTCTCTGCATTCATCGACAACATTCCGTACGTGGCGACCATGCTTCCGGTGGTTCAGGGAATTGCCGCGGCGATGGGCGTGGATCCGACAGTACTTTATTTCGGCCTTCTCAGCGGCGCGACACTGGGAGGAAACATGACGCCGATCGGTGCTTCCGCAAATATCACGGGTATCGGAATCCTGAGAAAGAACGGATACGAAGTAAAGAACAGCGATTTCTTCCGGATCGGCATACCGTTCACTCTGGCGGCAGTCATTCCGGCCTATATCTACATCTGGGTGGTATACGGTATGTAAAGGAAACAGGGAGCGGTCTTCAATGGCCGGGCGTGGCAATCGTCCGGCTGACGGAATACTTATGGCTGCAAAACATATGGCAGACGTATGACAGGTCTTTTCATCGGACCTGCCTCCGTCTGCCTTTTTTCTGCTTCTAAAAATATTGACATTTTCTGCAGACAATAGTATGCTGTCTATATAGTTGCGCATGCAATAATTGCTGATGCAATATTATCGCAAAAGGGGTGGTTTTTCATTGAAAAAAGTATTTTTTTATCTGCGCCCGCATGTCCCGAAAATGGTTCTCGGTGTCACGATCAAATTTATCGGAACAATCATGGACCTGTTTCTCCCTTGGATTCTTTCTTTCCTGATCGATGTGATCGTTCCAAAGGAAAATATGGCGGAGATTCTGTTTTACGGGTTTCTGATGCTGGTCTGCTCTGTGATCGCGTGGGCAGGCAACGTCATTGCCAATCGGATGGCGTCCAGAGTTGCGAGGGACACGACGCAGAGCCTGCGTCACGATCTGTTCCGGCGGATCTCCTACCTGTCCTGCCGCCAGACAGATTCCTTTACGATTGCCTCTCTGGAATCCCGTCTGACCTCGGACACCTATAACATCCATCAGATGATCGGAATGATGCAGAGGCTGGGAATCCGTGCGCCGATTCTGCTGTTGGGCGGAATTACAATGACCATGTTTATGGAGCCGGTTCTGACGCTGGTGCTTCTTGCAGTGCTTCCGTTTGTCGCGGTGACGGTGTTCTATATTTCGAGAAGGGGCATTCCTCTCTATACCCAGCTGCAGCAGGCGGTGGACCGGATGACCCGCGTTGTCCGTGAAAATGCTTCCGGAATCCGGGTGATCAAGGCCCTCTCCAAAACGGAATATGAAAAAGAGCGGTTCAAAGCCGCAAACCAGAATATCGTCGATAAGGAGACGAAGGCGAACGTGACGATGGCTGCCAGCAACCCGCTGATGAATCTGTTCCTGAACACGGGACTGACTCTGGTGGTTGTGGCCGGCGCTTTCCGGGTTGCGGGAGGACAGACCCAGACCGGAACGATTCTTGCCTTCCTGACTTACTTTACGATTATCCTCAATGCGATGCTCTCGATCAATCGTATGTTTATGCTGTTTTCCAAAGGCTCCGCTTCCGCAAAACGTATCAGCGAAGTGCTGGATGCGCCGGAGGATCTGCAGATCGACGCCAGGGATCATGAGGATTCGGAGTACCATATTCAGTTTGACCACGTGTCCTTTGCATACCATTCCGGACGCACCAATGTGATTTCTGATATCTCTTTTGCTCTGAAAAAGGGAGAGACTCTCGGAATCATCGGGGCGACCGGCTGTGGAAAGAGTACGATCATCAATCTGCTGATCCGTTTCTATGACGCGGACGAGGGGACGATCCGGATCGACGGAGACGACGTAAGGGGAATTCCGGCCGGCGAACTGCATGAAAAATTTGGCATCGTATTTCAGAACGATGTGCTGTTTGCAGACACCGTGGAGGAGAATATCCGGTTCGGCCGTGAGATCCCTCCGGAGGAGATCGGGAAGGCGATCGAGTGCGCACAGGCCCGGCCGTTTATCGAAGAGCTGGAAGACGGGCTCGGCTACCGCCTGGCAATCCGCGGTTCCAACCTGAGCGGAGGCCAGAAACAGCGTGTCCTGATTTCCAGAGCGCTGGCCGCGCACCCGGAGATCCTGATTCTCGACGATTCGTCCAGCGCGCTGGATTATCAGACCGACGCACGGCTGCGTCAGGCCCTGAGTGAGAATTTCAGCAGAACCACAACGATTATCGTCGCGCAGCGTGCAAGTTCGATCCGCCATGCGGATCACATTCTGATGCTGGAAAATGGCAAAGAGATCGGATACGGCACTCATGAGGAACTGATGACCACCTGTGAACCGTACCGGCAGATCAGCATTTCACAGATGGGAGGTGACGCCTATGAAGCCGTCTGACGGAAAAAAGAAGGCGGAAAAGAAGAAAGCTTCCGGGGAAAATTCCTTTTCCTTCTTCGGAAAAGGAGCGGTTTCCGAGGAGGATGAGAAGTATTTGAAAGAGAAACCCAGAGACCGGCGTTATGTACTGGTCCGTCTGTGGGGTTATCTGTATCAGTACAAATGGCTGCTCCTGCTGGCGCTGATCCTCACTATCGTCAGCAACCTGCTGGGGCTGGTCGGTCCGATGCTTTCCGGCTATGCGATCGACGCGATTCACGGTCCCAACGATGTGGAATTTGAGCTGGTCTTCTTCTATGCGGCGCTGATGATCGGATTTTATGCGCTGTCCTCTCTGCTGATGTATATTCTGACCCGTATTACGATACGGTTCAGCCAGAAGGTGATCTACCAGATGCGGAAGGACGTCTTCGACACGCTGATGAGCCTCCCTGTGGGATATTTTGACCGCACACAGACCGGAGATATCATCAGCCGTATTTCCTACGATATCGATACGGTCAACGCGTCCCTGTCCAACGATCTTCTGCAGATCTGTACCAGCGTGATCACAGTCATCGGTTCTCTGGTCATGATGTTGATGATTGCGCCTGCGCTGGTGTCTGTGTTCGTGATCACAATTCCGGCGTCAATCTTTCTGACCCGGTATATGACCCGGAAAGTGCGGCCTCTGTTCCGCAAACGTTCCGCAAAGCGTACCACCAGGAGGAAACGATGATCTCCCGGTTTGATCAGAAAAACACAGAGGCGGTGGATGCCTACTATAATGCGGATTACTATCGAAGTATGACCGGACCTTCCGTCAACTTTATCAATAACCTGTCCCTGTCTCTGATCAGTGTGCTGGGGGCTGCGCTTTACCTGTTCCACAGCATTTCTATCGGAGATCTGTCCTCCTTTGTGCTGTACTCGCGTAAATTTTCCGGGCCGATCAACGAAGCGGCGAATATCCTAAGCGAACTCCAGTCTGCGACGGCTGCGGCGGAGAGGGTTTTCCGGCTGATCGATGAAGCTCCGGAGCCTGCGGATGCGCCGGATGCGAAGGAACTGACCGACGTCAGAGGCGACGTGCGGATGGATCATATCTGCTTCGGTTATCTGCCGGGACAGACGATTCTCCATGATCTGAGCTTCCATGCGGAGCCGGGAAGTCTGACGGCGATCGTCGGCCCCACCGGAGCCGGAAAGACTACTCTGATCAACCTGCTGATGCGCTTTTACGATCCTCAGTCCGGATCGATTACCGTGGACGGAAAAGAGATTTCCGGCCTGACAAGAAGCAGTCTGCGTCGGGCATATACGATGGTGCTGCAGGATACCTGGCTGTTTACCGGAACCATCTATGAGAACATTTCTTATGGAAAAGAAGACGCGACGATGGACGATGTGGTGCGGGCCTGCAAGGCGGCGCATATCCATGAAGCCATCATGCAGATGCCCGAAGGATATCAGACGGTTCTGACCGGCGATGGCTCCGGGCTTTCCAAAGGGCAGAAGCAGATGCTGACCATCGCCAGGGCCATGCTGCTGGATTCCAAGATGCTGATCCTGGACGAGGCGACGTCCAATGTAGACACGCAGACGGAAGAGAAGATCCAGCTGGCCATGCGGGAACTGATGAAGGGAAAGACCTGCTTTGTCATCGCCCACAGACTGTCCACGATCCAGAATGCGGATCACATTCTTGTGGTGCAGAACGGAGATATTGTCGAGCAGGGTACGCATGATACGCTGCTGGGACAGGGCGGACTTTATGCCAAACTTTATTATTCACAGTTTCAATAATGTAAGTGCGGACGAGAGCCGCCGGAGGCATGTGACATGCCTCCGGCGGCTCTCTGGAATTGAGGGGCGGCAGGATGGGTGGGGCAGTGATGTTATAAAAAATTACAAAAAAATACAAAAAATTTTAAAAAACTATTGACTTGCCCGGGGGAAGGAGAGTTATACTGCATAGCAAATGGGGTGTAGAAGGAAAACGTATTTAAATAAGAAAGGAAACGTTTAGGCAGTATGAGATGGAATCAAGGGCAGAAAATGACTGAATTGTTGGCGGGCATCGATATCGGCTCTACCACTACGAAGGTGGCTGTCGCGGTGCCTGGAAACGGTGAATTGGTTTACTCGGATTACCGAAGACATAATGCGAAGCAGGCGGAGAGCGTCCGGGCTGTGTTTCAGGAGCTGGTCCGGAGGTTTCCGGAAGCAAGGTTTCGTGTTTGCCTGACGGGTTCGGGTGCGAAAATACTGGCGGAGAGTATAGGTCTTCCGTTTGTGCAGGAGGTAGTCGCAAATTCTGTTGCGATCTGCAGACTGTACCAGAGCGCGGGCACGGCCATTGAGCTCGGCGGACAGGATGCGAAGATTGTATTTTTCCGCCAGGACGAGAAGACGGGACAGCTGCAGGCTGCCGATATGAGAATGAACGGAAGCTGTGCCGGAGGAACCGGCGCGTTTATCGATGAAATCGCTTCTGTTCTGAGAACTCCGGTGGAGGAGTTTGATCAGCTGGCGGCAGCGGGAACCTGTGTCTATGATATTTCCGGCCGCTGCGGCGTGTATGCGAAGACAGACATTCAGCCGCTGCTGAACCAGGGTGCGGCGAAGGAGGATATCGCGCTTTCTTCGTTCCATGCCATCGCAAAACAGACCATAGGAGGGCTTGCCCAGGGACTGGAGATAAAGAAACCAGTGATCTTTGAGGGCGGCCCTCTGACCTTTCATAAGACGCTGGTCCGCGTGTTCTGCGAGCGTCTGGGACTGACCAGAGAGGATGTGATTCTTCCGGAGCATCCGGAGCTTATGATCGCATACGGCGCGGCGCTTTCTCTGGAAGGAATCTACCGGGATCAGCGGAACGCGTATCCGGCGGAGACGCTGCTGAAAAAGACCGAAGAGGTTGACTATGCTTCCTGCAGAAAGAGTGAGGAGCATGGTTCTTCGGGAGAAAAACGCTTTTTTGACTTGAAGGAAGAGAGGGAAGCGTTTGAGCGCCGCCATCCCGCGCCGTCCTACGACTGGAAGAAACCTGAGAGCGGACAGACGGTGAATGCTTATCTGGGCATCGACTCAGGAAGTACGACGACGAAATTTGTGCTGATGAACGAGGAGGAAGAACTCCTGTATTCTTTTTATGCTTCCAACGAGGGAAATCCGCTGATTGTGGCGAAAAAAGCTCTGCTGGAAGTGAAAAAGAGGTACGAGGAAGCCGGGGCACGGCTGAACATTCTCGCGGCGGGAACGACGGGATATGGAGAGCTTCTGTTTGCCAATGCGTTTGACACAGAATGCCATGTGGTGGAGACTGTGGCGCATACCCGCGCTGCGGCGAAATATGTGAAGGACGTCAGCTTTATCCTTGACATCGGCGGTCAGGACATGAAGGCGATCTGGGTGGATCAGGGCGTCATTACCAATATCGTGGTCAACGAGGCCTGCTCTTCCGGCTGTGGTTCGTTTCTGGAAAACTTTGCCGCTTCCCTGAAGATTCC
>ERZ1643250.2325-NODE-2325-length-14492-cov-28.606774_pt1 | contig 14492 bp, 14 predicted proteins | sample MGYA00579262_ERZ1643250 | MGnify/ENA primary metagenome ERZ1643250 (study PRJEB29033, sample SAMEA4952265) | chicken gut metagenome | biome: Broiler Chicken; feature: Gastrointestinal Tract; material: Caecum | place: Ireland | collected 2018 | study: Broiler...
ATTTTCTCACTGGGAGACTGGGCTTGGCAAGTACACTGTTTCGTGGGGCGCTTACAAATGAACGGCTTCACCGCCCTTGACATCCATCCCCACCGGCGTTATGTTGTAGACATAGGCGGCAGACGGTCAAGCCGCTGCCGCCTACATACAAATTTGCCCTATTCCTGCACTCATTGGACTTTACACAAAATTTGGGAGTGCCCCGCAGCCCCATCTGTTCCAGGAGAGAGCGGGTGTGTTCCAGCTCAACCATGTGCTGCACCTCCCAACAAGGAGTCATAGAAATGCAGAGAACGAACTTCTACACGAACGTCCTGTTGGCGTGCTGCTGGATAAGGAGCGGCAATCCCTTTGCGCTCTGCCAGACCCTTGTATTGGCCGGGCAACCAGACAATTTTACCCGTATGGTACTGAAGCTGGTGCTGGGCTAGAAGGATCTCTCCATAATAGATTTCTAGCTGCCCTTTCACTGCTCGAACCTGTACTTCCTTTCCGCTGTACTGCCAGGGTACACCATACCGGATGCCGTCAAAGCTTACAAGTCCATCTCTTGTAACTGTTCTCGTTTCCCAGCGGTAGCGGTCCTGAATCTCCTGGGAAGGTAAGGAGAAAAGTTCTTCTTGTGCCAGCTTTTGCAGAGGGATCTCGCAAGTTGTTCCATGAGGCCTTGAGTCAACTGATTTGCACCAGGCAATCGCCTGGCGATTCAGATCTTCCAGGTCTACAAAGCTGCGGCCCGGGAAAAAATTCTCCTTTACATACCGCACCAAACGTTCTACTTTGCCTTTTGTCTGGGGCGTTCTTACCCGACATACCTTTGGAACAAATCCCATCTCGACGGCAAAATCAGAAAACTGTGTGTTCCAAATCACCTTGCCCGCTTCACGCCCTGTGACTACAGTTTTCATATTATCGGTCAGGACCTCTTTAGGAACACCTCCAAAATACTGAAATGCATTTAACATACAGCGTTCCATGCTGCGCAGGTCACAGCGTTTTACGAATTCAATGTATTTGGCGCGGGAATGTCCCAGAATCATTACAAAAACTGCTACTTTGTGAAGCTTCTCATTTTGGTCCAGATATTGACAGATACCCCAGTCCATTTGCGCTTGCTTGCCGCTGGGCGTTTCATATCGCCGTACAGCAGGTGCTGCCTTGGCTGGCCGGTAGGGATGAACATATGCTTTTAAAATGCTCATTCCGCCGTCATATCCAAGTTCTCGCAGTCGTTCCAACAGAACAACACAATTGAAGATACCTTGTTCCATCCATTCATTCAACTGCGGCTTGTAAGGATCTAACTTGGACCCTTTTGAAATCCCCTTTAGCCCATGCTGCCGATCTGCCTGCTCCATATATTTGCGGGCCGTATTTTTGGAGATTCCAATTTCTTGCCCAATCGCATAAGCGCTCTTGCCTTTTCCTGCTAAATCTTTTATCATTAGTATAAGCCCACTCCTAATCATCCGGCTATCCTCCCTAAAAGTATTCGACACACTTTTAGGATAGCCGGTCTTTAGGCGTGGGTCAATTTTTGTTCGGCGCTATGGGGCTATTATACTTCGGCGGTGATAGCACAACTAATTTTCGTGTCATACCATCTGGTTGGCCGCCGTTTCGATTTTGAGATGCTCAGCGGCTTGATTTTGTGTTGTCTTTTTGCCGCTCCCACAAATCTGAAATTTCTACTTGACTTTTGTTAGCAGGTCTTATCTCCCCACAGATTTCACCTTGCTTTTATTATCGTCACAAACTATATATCATGCTCAAAAATACGCCGTGCAAACTTCTGGAGTTCAGTTCACACGGCATATTACTTTATTTCAGCTTTTCGAGAATCTCATCTGCCGTCATACCGGATGGCAGTAGCTTCTTCAGCACAGCTTCGGCCTCAACCTTCTTCGCAGCTTCGGCAGCTTTCGCCTCAGCGGTAGCCTTCTTGGCCTCCAGCTTTGCGATTTCTTTTTCGGTCTGCTTAACCTCCGCCTTTTGCGGCTTTAGACCTTCACGCAAAGACTTGATGTCCTGCTTCAGCTCTTCAATGTGGGCGACGCCCTTCTTCAAGCATCGCCTTGTCTTTCTGCAGCTTTGCAATTTGAGCATCGAAGTCGGTAGATGCGGTAACACGGTTCTTGCTACCTTTGGTTCTGGCCATAGGATGATACCTCCGATAAGATTATGTAGGATTGGATGTTAGTCTCAACTACAAAAGCTATTTCTCTTAAGACTCAATTATCTTACTCTTTTTGCCCAACAATCATAATATCCTGCTTTGTAATTTCTGCCGCCAATTCATCGATAAATTGATCGAGCGATTGGGAGATGAATTCATGTAACAGCCAGTTTTCTTTTGATTTCATAAGCCTACTGAGCTGTTCTGGTTTATATCTCGCTATTTCGCTTATGCGATGCATTGCAGCCATATTAATCGTCATATCGCTTAAATTGATTATTTCTGAACCTTGCAAACTCTGGTAATTGGTTCTTTTTAAATACCACAATCGCTTTGCTCCACGAATATACGAAAAGTCTTTTCTATATTTTTCATTCAAGTTTCTCAGCTCACCAGATATACTCGTTGCGTTATACCTTGCTCCGTCTTTACTAATCAAACAAAAACCAGGGGTTTTATACAATTTCAAATTGGGGTCTATTGTCGTTATGATTTGATTTGGGATTGTTTGTGCGTTAGCCGCAAAGTATTCCCTTTCTAGGTCAACCCGCAAATACGCTTTGCCATCATTGCCTTTATAATATTTGGGCATATCACCCGCATTTAATGGAAGAAAAAGCTCATCAACCTTTTTAGACCTTGTGGTATAGGTCATAGAGTATGCTCTATGCACAAAAGCCAAATTATATAATAGGCTTTTTAGAGAATAAGACTTACATCCATCCGGCCAAACTGTTGTAAAATCTGGGTCGAGTGTTCTTGCGAACAAAGGGAAAACGCCCTTTTGTACATGTTTTATTTTAATATTATCTAAATCTGCACCCGTATTGGTTTTATCTTCCTTAATTCCGTGTCCTATGAACTCATCTACAAAGTCATCAGCTGATGTCGATGTAAATGCTAAATAAGACTTAGCTGCATTTAACATACAATAATATGCAGCAACAGGTGAGGCTTCAAAAGGGAGTGTTTTTGTTGCATTATAAAATATTTCAGCCTGTTTCCAATAAAACTCATACCCAAACTGATTGGCATTTCCATATTTTGATGCGTTATCAGGATTAATGAACTTCATTGCTTTTCCATGAGAAGCATAGAAAAAAGTAACGTATGGAAACACATCATCTGTAAGCACTGTTGGTTTTGCGAAATCCTGGTCTGTGTACGCTTTTGACATTCGAAGAGTTCTTCCCTTTTGATGTAAAGGGGGCTCCACTAGTTCAAAATTTGAATGATGAGGCATTTCAAACACCAACCTTCAATCCTCTTCCGATGTGTACTTTGCATCTCAGCCACATTCTCATGTGTTGCCTGCCGCCCACCGCGTAGAGGTGTGCAAAGTTTCGAGCGGCAAAGCTGTGAGAAGTCACCCACAGCTTTATATTATACTAAAAACCGGTGTTTTTCAAGGATTGCAAGCCAATATACAACACCGCAGTCAAATAATCATATATGCTTAAATGCAGAGGTGATTATAATGAAAACACAGCTCAAGAAATTTGCAGTCCTTAAAACTATTTCTTCGAAAATAGGTGCTTACCTTCATAAAATCGATGCTGTTCCACAAGAAGATGATTCCGATTTTGACGATGAGGAATGGATGGACTATCCAACAAAACCAACTCTTTCCCACATCATCCTTGATCTGCTGCTCTCCCCTACGTATCGTCTACCCAAAACTGTAACCGCAGTACGCATCTATCGAGATGAAAACATATTCTCCGTCTGTCCAAGGTGCGATGTCTGTATAGAGCGAGAATACCAAGGGTACTGCCATCGATGTGGACAGTATCTCGACTGGTCAAAACTGGAGGATGCAGAGGAAATTTTCATAGGATAGGATGTCGTGGAAGATGATGACTAAGTCACCTTTTCCGAAAGCGAGAACACCACCGAAATGCTCTGTGAATTAGACTCCGTAGCCTCTGCTCTTAATGGTTTCCACAACCTGAGACACATACTTCTGGCAGGTGTCGTGGTCGGGGGCTTCAACCATCACACGCACGACCGGTTCCGTGCCGGACTCACGGACAAGGATACGACCAGTATCACCCAGGATCTCCGCCACAGCCTTGACTGCTGCCTGCACCGCTTCGTCATCCTGTGCGGCCTTCTTGTCGGTCACACGAACATTCTCCAGAACCTGCGGGTAGATCTTCAAAGGCTCAGCCAGCTTGCTCATAGGCAGCTTCTTCGCCAGCATGACTTCCATCATCTTGAGACTGGTCAGAATACCATCACCGGTGCTGGCGTACTTGCTGAAAATGATATGACCACTCTGCTCGCCACCGATACGGCAACCGTTCTTTGCCATGTACTCGTAGACATACTTGTCGCCCACAGCGGTCTTGACGTAGTCGATGCCCTGCTCGTCAAATGCCTTGTACAGGCCAAAGTTGGACATAACGGTCGTAACCACAGTGTTGGTCAGCAACTTGCCACGCTCTTTCATGTAGCAACCGTAGATGTACAGGATGTGGTCGCCAGTGATGACGTTGCCCTTTTCATCTACGCACAAGCAACGGTCGGCATCGCCATCGTAGGCGAAACCAATATCCAGTCCCTTCTCTACCACGAACTTCTGCAGGTCTTCGATGTGAGTGGAGCCGGCATTGTTGTTGATGTTCAGGCCATTGGGCTGTGCATTGATGACGTAGGTATCTGCTCCCAGAGCATCAAACACAGACTTAGCGATGTTCCAGGAACTGCCGTTGGCACAGTCCAGACCAACCTTTACACCCTTGAAGGAGTAGATACCGAGGCTGATCAGATAGCCCATGTAGCGGTTGCGGCCAGACACATAGTCCACAGTGCAGCCGATGTGCTCACGGTGAGCGAAAGGCAGCTCCGGCCAATCCTTATCGAATACATGGAGCTTTCCGTCAATGTAATCCTCGACTAACAGCAAGATCTCCTCCGGCATTTTCTCGCCATAGCAGTCGATCAGCTTGATGCCGTTGTCATAGTACGGATTATGGCTGGCAGAAATCATAATGCCGCAGTCGAAGTCATCCACACGGGCGATGTAGGCGACAGAAGGGGTTGTGGTGACGTGCAGCAGGTAAGCGTCTGCGCCGGAGGCAGTCAGACCAGCGACCAGACTAAACTCGAACATATAAGAGCTGCGGCGGGTGTCCTTGCCGATGACAATGCGTGCAGGCTCATTGTTGCCGTTGCGCTCACGCAGCGTATTGTAATACCAGCCAAGGAAGCGGCCTACCTTGTAGGCATGATCTGCCGTTAATGTAATTCCAGCTTCACCACGGAAGCCATCGGTTCCAAAATACTTTCCCATTATAGTTTTTCCTCATCTAAAGGACGAATCGACGATGATATGCTTTAGCCGGATTATAATCCGTTGCCTGCTGCTCACCACGGAGAGGTAGCATACTTGAGCAGCACAGCCATGTGGCGGAACACATGGCCTTGTATTTAAACAGTTGCAGTGTTAATTAAACCACTTTTCCGCAGCTTCAGCAATCTCTGCCTCAACCTTCTCAGCAACTTCCTTATTCTCTGCGCTGACGGAGATATAGATCTTTAGCTTCGGCTCTGTGCCAGAAGGACGCACCACAATGGAGCAATTATCTTCCAACAGGAATTTGAGCACATCAGACTTCGGCAGGCCATCCAGACCCGGAGCGTAGTCCAGCAGCTTAACAACTTTCTTGCCGCCAAACTCCTTGATATCGCCCCGGAAAGCTTGCATAATGCTCTGCATCTTGGCAAAACCGGCACTGCCATCGAACTCATAGCTGTGCAGCGTGTTCAGGCAGTAGCCATAGGTCTTGTACAGCTCATCCAGCTTGTCCAGCAGGCTGATGCCCTGAGTGGCATAGTAGCTGAACATTTCGCAGATCATGTAGGCACCGTCTACGCCGTCCTTGTCACGGACGTAGGAGCCGGTCAGGTAGCCGTAACTTTCCTCAAAACCGAACACATAGCTGTCTACCCTGCCCTGCTGTTCCAGCTTGCCAATCTGCTCACCGATAAATTTGAAACCAGTCAGCACATTGATGGTACGCAGGCCGTAATGGGTAGCAATCTGCTCGCCCATGTCCATAGTGACAATCGTTTTGACCATGACCGGGTCGGCAGGCATCTTGCCGTGCTTGATGCGCTGACTGCAGACATAATCCAGCAGCAACATACCGGTCTGGTTGCCGGTCAGCAGCTCGTACTCCCCAGCTTTGTTCTTGACTGCAATGCCCACACGGTCGCAGTCCGGGTCAGTGGCAAGCAGCAAATCTGCATTGCACTCTCTGGCATATTCCATGCCCAGCGCCATTGCTTCCTTGATTTCCGGATTCGGGTACGGGCAGGTCGGGAAGTTACCATCTGGTTGTTCCTGCTCCTTGACCACCGTGATGTTGGTGTAGCCCATCTCTTTCAGGGTACGAGTCACAGGTTTCAGGCCGGTGCCGTTCAGCGGGCTATATACGATAGCTACATTCTTATTAACTTCTTCGCCAAACAGAACGGATTGGCTCTTGACCTGCTCCACAAATGCAGTGTAGACCTCGTCCGGGATATACTGGATACTGCCGTTTTCCACGTCTGCTTCAAAGTCGCTGGTCTTGACATCTGCAAAGATGTCAAGCTTCTCGATTTCGGCAAGGATTTCCGCGGCAGCCTCGGTGGTAATCTGGCAGCCGTCAGCACCGTAGACCTTATAGCCGTTGTACTTGCTGGGATTGTGGGAAGCGGTCACCATGACACCGGCAGAGGTGTGCAGATAGCGGGTTGCAAAGGACACAGTAGGAACTGGCATCAAAACACGCCAGATATTTACCTTGACGCCATTAGCCGCAAACACACCGGCGGCGACTTTTGCAAACACATCGCTCTTGATACGGCTGTCGTAACCGATGGTCACAGACGGAGTTTCAAAGTTCTTTTTTAAATAGTCAGCCAGACCCTGAGAAGCCTTTGCTACCGTGTAAACATTCATGCGGTTCGTGCCCGCGCCGATGACGCCGCGCAAACCGCCCGTGCCAAAGGCAAGGTCACGGTAGAATGCGTCCTCAATTTTTGCATCATCCAGCGTTTTCAGTTCAGCAGCAACATCGGCATCTTCCGTAGCATTAGCAAGCCACCGCTCATATTCTTTCTTGATGTCCATCTTTTTCACCTGTCCTTCCTTATACTCCAAGTTTTCGTGCCGCCCAGAGGATTCCGTGCGCAGAGCTATTGCAACAAATCTCGTTGCTCATCACCATGTCAACAGCCTGCTGCAGCGGTACAACAAGGACGTCCAGTTCTTCTGTCGGGTCCAGATGTTGTTCGCCGACTTTGCGGCAATGGCTGGCAAAGTAGATGTGCATCGTATTGGTCAGCTTTGCAGAACTTTCTACCGTTGCACCGATATACTGCCAATCGTCTGAAACATAGCCTGTTTCTTCCAGCAGCTCTCGCTTTGCGACAGCTAAGGCATCCTCGCTTTTTTCAAAATCGCCTGCCGGGATCTCAATAAGCTCCCGGTCAAAACAGTACCGGTATTCTTTCTTCAAAATAATATTTCCGGCATCATCGATTGCCACGATTGTGGAGGCATCATTGATGGTAATGGCATAGAAGTCATCAATATGCTGTCCGTTCGGCAAATCCACTGAGTCCTTCCGCACCTTGACCCATCGGGAATCCAGCATCGTCTCAGAACTTGTCGTTTCCCATTTGTCCATGTCTTATCCTCTCACATCGAGGAACTGAGCCTGACCGTGAATGGTCATCGTCACAGAATCAGCCGGGACGAAAACGCAGTCACCTTTATAGAATGTTATATTTCCACCCTCATAGGAGATCGTCCCACAGCCATTCACACACAGCAACACCCGGAATGTCAGTTCATCTGCACGGTAATGCACTGTCTGACGCCGCTCCGTGTTGACCAACATCCGGTAGACCTCAAAATACTTGCAGCGTGTCAGCAGTTCAGATGCTACACCCTGCCGATATTTCAGCACTCGAAGCGGCTGCTTCGGTTCTGCACTGCTGTGGAGATTTGCCACATCCAGTGCCTTGTCAATATGCAGCTCACGCTTTTTACCATCTTTTCCGACGCGGTCATAATCATACAGGCGATAGGTCAGGTTGGAATTTTCCTGAATCTCTGCCACCAGCGCCCCTGCACCGATGGCATGGATGGTGCCTGCCTGGATAAAGAACAGGTCATCCTTCTTGACCGGAACCCACTGCAAGTCCTTCATCAGGGTTCCTTTGGCGATGGCATCCCGCATCTGCTGTTCAGTGCGCCCCCGCTTAAGACCATACACGAGCTTTGCGTCCTTACTGGCGTCCAGCACATACCACATCTCGGTCTTGCCAAGCTGCCCGTTCTCGCGTTCCTGCGCGTATGCATCGGTAGGATGTACCTGCACTGACAGATCTTTCTTGGCATCAATGAATTTGATAAGGATCGGCAGTGCATTTTCGCCCTTGTGGCGCTCGCCCAGATACTCCGGGCGCGCTCTCAGCACCTCCGCCAATTCCTGTCCATCAAATGCGCCTCCCACCACATAGCTGGGACCATCGGGGTGGGTGGAGCATTCCCATGTCTCTGCCAGAGGGGTCAGGTCGATGTTTTTTTCAAATTCATCATTTAAACGACTGCCGCCCCAAAGATAATCCTTGCCGGACGGTCGGAGCAAAAGAGGCTTATTCTTGTTTTGCATAACTGCCTCCTGCGATACCTCAATATTCCAGCTCAAATTTCTGCTTGTCATGGACGTCAATATCCTTGCCTAGCTGGACTTCGATCAACTTCAGCTCGGTTTCTGCGATCACGGTATGACGGCAGCCTGCGGACATAGTGATGACATCACCTGCTTTCACGTTCTGCTCCATACCGTCCACAATGGTCTTGCCCTTGCCTGCAATGACCGTCCAGACCTCATCACGGTGCTGATGGCTATGGTAGTTCATCTGATGGCCTGCATTCAGGGTCACCTTGATGGTCATGGATTCCTGGTCAATATCAACCACTTTAAAGCTGCCCCAGGATTTTTCGGCGAACATGACCCGGTGATCGAGCGTGTTGACGAAAGGCTTGATATAACTGGACTGTTCCTTATCCGAAACCAGAATACCCTCCGGACTTGCAGAGACAACCACATCCTTCAGACCCATGCAGAGGATAGGCACATCCAGCTCATTGACCACATGAACGTTCTCGCACTGTTCATTAAACATCGCCTCACCGACCGCGTGGCTGTCCATCGCCTCGGTCAGGGTGTTCCAAGTGCCAAGGTCTTTCCAAGTGCCTGCAAAACGCATGACCTCAATTTCCGGCTCGTGCTCCACCACGGCATAGTCGAAGCTGATCTTGTTCAGGGCATCGTATTTATTGAACAGGTCATCGTAGTCCACGAAATCAATGAGCTCATGGGCACGGTTCAGCACATAGCCCAGTTTGAACGCGAACACACCGCCGTTCCAGAGCGCGCCCTTTGCAATGTAGTCCTTTGCCACTTCCTGTGTCGGCTTTTCCTTGAACATGGACACCTTGCTGACCTGCTCTTTGTCGATGGGGATGATGTAGCCGTATTTCTCGCTGGGATAGGTCGGCTCAATCCCCATCAGGACCAGATTTGCGCTGCTGACGGCGGCACGGTCGCCCAGTGCTTTCAGTGCCTCAAAGTAGTCGTTCTCCACATAGGGGTCTACCGGGCAGACAACCACGGATTCTTCCTCGCCGACACCCTGCACGTCCTTCAGGTAGGCTGCTGCCAGAACGATAGCCGGGAAGGTATCCCGGCGGCAAGGCTCCACGCTGATGCCCACTTCCTCGCCCAGCTGATTGTGGATAGCCGAAACCTGAGATTTGGAGGTAGCAATGGTGACCGTTGCTTCGGTATCGACCGCCTTGATCTGACGGTAGACGCGCTGCACCATGGATTCCAGTTCGCCGTCTTCCCGATGGAAGATCTTGATGAACTGCTTGGAACGGATATCGTTAGAAAGCGGCCACAGACGCTGGCCGGAACCACCGGACAATAACACCAGATTCATAATTTTTCTCCTGTCATCTAGCAAAAGAGGCCGCGGCCCTGCACGGACACACGACCTTTTCAATCATTTATTATAATTTAGCGTTCTGCACGCATCGGGTTGTTCAGGAAGTCCTCGTAGGACAGGCGCAGACCATCTTCCAGTTCGGTCTTGTAGGTCCAGCCCAGATTGGTAGCCTTGGACACATCCAGCAGCTTACGGGGCGTGCCGTTGGGCTTGGTGGTATCCCACTTGATCTCACCGGTGTAGCCCACGACCTTGGCGACCAGCTCGGTCAGTTCCTTGATGGTCAGCTCCTTGCCGGTGCCGGCGTTGACGGTCTCGTTACCGGAGTAGTTGTTCATCAGGAACACGCACAGGTTTGCCAAATCATCCACATACAGGAATTCACGCAACGGAGAGCCATCGCCCCAGCAGGTAACGCTGGGCAGATCCTGCTCCTTGGCCTCATGGAAACGGCGGATCAGTGCCGGGACCACGTGGCTGTGGGTCGGATGATAGTTGTCGTTTGGACCATAGAGGTTGGTGGGCATGACGCTGATGTAGTCGGTGCCGTACTGACGATTCAGGAACTCGCAGTACTTCAGACCGGAAATCTTCGCCAATGCATAAGCCTCGTTGGTCTTTTCCAGCTCACTGGTCAGCAGGCAGTCTTCCTTCATGGGCTGCGGAGCCATACGGGGGTAGATGCAAGAGGAGCCGAGGAATTCCAGCTTCTTGCACCCATTCTTCCATGCAGAGTGGATGACGTTCATTTCCAGCGTCATATTGTCATACATAAAGTCAGCCAGAGCTTCCTGATTTGCCACGATTCCGCCGACCTTGGCAGCAGCAAGGAACACATATTCCGGCTTTTCCTGTGCAAAGAACTCTTCCACAGCATCCTGACGGGTCAGATCCAGCTCCTTGTGGGTACGGGTGATGATATTGGTGTAGCCCTGACGCTGCAGCTCACGAACGATCGCAGAACCCACCATGCCGCGATGACCTGCGACATAAATTTTAGCATTCTTTTCCACCATGATTGTTACCTTCTTTTGATGCTTTTGATGAAATTATTTGATAACGCCCTTTTCGAGATATTCAGCCAGATTGGTCTTGATATGCTCCTCGGCGCGCTCAACGGCAACCTTCTTCATGTCATGCTCGACCATGATCTTGACAAGCTCTGCAAAGGTGGTCTTGGTGGGGTTCCAGCCCAGCTCACGCTTGGCCTTGCTGGGGTCACCCCACAGGTTGACAACATCGGTGGGCCGGTAGAAATCGGGGCTGACCTCGATGACGACCTTACCCGTGGCCTTGTCGATGCCCTTTTCGTTCATGCCCTCGCCCACAAATTCCAGCTCAATGCCGACATTGTGGAAGGCCAGCTCGCAGAACTCGCGCACGGAGTGCTGCTCGCCGGTGGCAATCACAAAGTCCTCGGGGGTCTTGTTCTGCAAAATAAGCCACATGCACTCGACATAGTCTTTGGCATAGCCCCAGTCGCGCAGACTGGACAGATTGCCGAGATAGAGCTTATCCTGCTTGCCCTGCGCAATGCGAGCAGCAGCCAGCGTGATCTTACGGGTGACAAAAGTCTCACCACGGCGCTCAGACTCGTGGTTAAAAAGAATGCCCGAGCAGCAGAACATATTGTATGCCTCACGGTACTCCTTGACGATCCAGAAGCCATACTGTTTGGCAACAGCATAGGGACTATAAGGATGGAAGGGCGTTGTCTCGCGCTGAGGAACTTCCTCGACCTTGCCGTACAGCTCAGAGGTAGAAGCCTGATAGATCCGGCAGGTATCCTTCAGACCGCAGAGACGTACAGCCTCCAGTACGCGCAACACACCAGTAGCATCAATATCAGCCGTAAATTCTGGCACATCAAAGCTAACCTGAACGTGGCTTTGTGCGGCCAGATTATAAATTTCATCCGGACGTACACTTCCTACGACAGAGAGAATGCTCATGGAATCGCTCAAATCGCCATAATGTAAATGAAAACTCGGATGTCCCTCCAAATGAGCGATACGTTCCCTATAGTCGGTAGATGAGCGACGGATAATACCGTGAACTTCATATCCCTTCTCCAAAAGGAACTCGGCCAGATAGGAGCCATCCTGACCGGTAACACCAGTAATCAATGCAACTTTAGACATATATTGACCTCAAACTTTCCTGTTGTTATCCGCAGTTTCCTGCTTGTTTTCTTGTAATTCCGTCTCTTATTTTAGCGAATCGCTAACAAAACCTGAATTCACGATATTGCCTTTCAGTCCGATTTTCTTGCACAATATTGCTCTCTTTTTCAAGTGGAGAATACAATCACACTTCTGTGACTGCGTGAACTGCTACCACTTTTCCCGGAACTCGGAGGGTGTGATACCCTCGACCTGCTTGAAAATACGGCTGAAATAATGCGGTGCACCCAGTCCACACTGGTACCCGATGTCCTCCAGCTTCTGGTCTGTAAAGCGAAGCAGCTGCTTTGCCTTTGTAATGCGAAGATTCAGAATGTAAGTATTGACGCTTACGCCAAACTGCTCCTTGAACACACGGGTCAGATAGAATTTGCTGATGAAGAACTGATCTGCCAGCGCATCCAGCGAGATTTTTTCCGTATAATGTACATCCAAGTAATCTCGAATCGGAGCAAGGTTCTGCTTTTTCAGTGCCACATCCGACCGTTCCGCCGGATGCCATGACTCGTTCATCAGGAGAACCATTAGCTCATTCAGTCCGCTGTTGATCCGCATATCTCGGATATAATCGTCCGAAGAAGCAATACTGAAAAGCGACCGATAAAGGGTCGAAAAAGCAGTTATATCTTCCGGGTGAAACACTGAGCGGCCGCCTCGCTCCACATACTTCTGATAGATGTCCTGCATGGTCACGCCGGAAAAGTGGATCCACGACAGCGACCAGAGGTCTGTATCTGTACTATGGGAATACGGCTTCTGGCAGTCGATAAGCACACAATCCCCCACTGACAACCTATACTTCTTACCTTGGTATTCCAGTTCACCAGAGCCAGAATTGACACAGAAGAACAGGTAAGAGGACAGATGGGTGCGCGAGGAAGTATGTGGCTGCTTGGCCTGTAGGGAACCAATTTCCTGAAGATAAAGCAGTGCAGACTTCGCAAAGGTCGTCGGAGTATACAGGATTCGGTTGGAAGAAACAACCGGGGAGGTGTCCTGCGAATCATGTAAAAAAAAGTCACTCATGCTGGACACCTCCCCTCCTTTTATGCTATCAATTACTTTCCCTTTTTCCATAGAGCAGAAAGTTTGCATACGGTATACTCTTTATGATCATCGTCAGTATTACTGTGAAGACAATTGTCAAAATAAGCGAGACTGTAAAATTAGCAAAGCCTGTCACCGTAAAGAATTCGCTCGTGTTTCCTGCTCCCATCAATCCGTTAACATACATATGTGTTGTGTATATTTCCAATGTGTACAGACCAATACGATCTAAACGAACTCTTTCAAAAATTTCTTTATACTTATTTGCAATCCATAGCAGTACGATATTCCCGGAAAAACCCGCAATGCATCTTAACGCGATTGAAACAAAATCATCCTCGCAGTGATATAAATCATTGTTAAAAACAACGGTCGCAAAACAAATCAACGCAATAAATACAATCCATCCCGAATACTTGTCTATAAATTGCTTCCAGATATCCTGCGTTTTGCGTAAAAGATAACCGGAACCGTAGAATACAGAATAATACAAAATGAACTTTATTCCTATAAAGCGGATACCAAACAGAATGCCTATGATTCCCAGTATTCCTAGCATGACAAGCGCAGCGGTAGCTGTCTTCACCGCATGATATGCAGTATTCCGTGAACTTATATAGTTACAGATGGTTACTACTATTGAAAGTATAAAAACGACCCATAAAAACCACATTCCGGAGTCAACATGAAATGCGATATGATTTGCTGCCGTTAGTACATTTCTGTCAAAGCCTCCCAGAAGCAACACATTAATCAAGAACCACCAAGAAAGAAACGGAAGCGAATAATGCTGCATCAAATTAACAATTCTCTTTGATAGTTCATGCATGTTCTCAATTTTTCTGACTGAAAAATATCCCGAAACCAGCATAAACCCAGGCATCTGAATCGCCCAAATTATATTAGTCAGGATTCCTCCCTCATCCGTCACACTATACTGCAGAACATGACGAATTACGACCAGAATTATTAATAGACCCTTGTATATATCCAGAGTCCTATTTCTTGCTTGCTCGCTTGCTTGCTTGCTTGCTTGCTTGCTTGCTTGCTTGCTTGCTTGCTTGCTTGCTTGC
>ERZ1643250.2335-NODE-2335-length-14453-cov-5.812543_pt1 | contig 14453 bp, 10 predicted proteins | sample MGYA00579262_ERZ1643250 | MGnify/ENA primary metagenome ERZ1643250 (study PRJEB29033, sample SAMEA4952265) | chicken gut metagenome | biome: Broiler Chicken; feature: Gastrointestinal Tract; material: Caecum | place: Ireland | collected 2018 | study: Broiler...
CTCTTGCACTTTTGACTATGTTGTTTTCGCGCGGCAAACCACTAAAGGCAAAACATTCCAGCGCCGCTATGCGCACAAAAACAGGAGCCCCTGCTTTTCCAGTCAGAGACTCCTTCTGTTCTTCCGCGTATATTTCTGATTTCTGCAGCGTCGGTGTACAAGGGGCCATGCGCCTTGGTACACCGACGCTGCGTTTTTTCCCTGCTCAGGCTGTGTAATTCCAGGTATAGGAAAAGATATGAGCTCCTATGACAAGACCGCTTAAGGAGGGATAATTCGCATATGTCCGGAAGAATACCCGGTTTCCCACGTTGGATTCCCCGGCAATAGCCCGCCTGGCCGCCGTATAGCAGGACTCTGTCACCGAATCCAGCCCCTGCTCCAGCATCAGATCGAAACGGCCCGAGGTTACGGGCGAGAACTGTCCGGAGGCCCGGATAACACTGATGATATCATTCTGAGCAAAACGGGAATCCCGGATGCGGTTCATGACCACAGCTCCGACCGCCAGCTGTCCCTCCGCGCCCTGATTTCCCGCTTCGCAGTAAATCAGAACCGCCAGGGCCGTCACCTCTTCTTCCGTGGCATTGTAAACGCCATACTGCACATACTCCAGCTCTGTGGTCCGCACGCCGGTCACATCACCCAGAGACGCCTGAATCTCAGCCGCTTTTGCCGCCTCGATCTGGGCCTCAATGGCGCGCTTCTCAGCAATCAGCTGCTCAAGAACCTCTTTCTGATTCTCAAGCGTATTATTTTTTCCTTCAAGATCCGCCTGAGCCTCCGCAATCTGCGTCACATGCTGGCTGATCTGGCCGGAAGTGCTGCTTGCCAGCGCCGACACCTCATCCTGCTTTTTCTCCACAGATGCCTGAAGCTCTTCCAGAGCCTCCATTTCACCCTGAAGCTGTGCTTCCTGCTCCTCGATGGCTTCCTTCTGCGCCACGTACTGCTCGAACATCTGGCGGTCATATTCCGTGATGCTGGCTGCGTAGCCTGCCTGGTTCAAAGCCTCCGCGAAGCTTCCTGACGTCAGAAGGATTTCCAGAAAAGAGCTCTGGGGATGCTCATACATGTACTGGATGCGGGCCTTCATGTCCGCATACTGCTGTTCCTCCACAGCCTTCGCCTCTTCCAGATCCGCCTGGGTCTGTTCAATCTCCGCCTGCTTGTCCGCAATCTGGCTGTTCAGATCCGCAATCTCCTCTTCCAGAGAAGCATACTGGCTGTTCAAATCCGCCAGATAATTTTCCATATCTTCTTTGGCCTGCTGCAGCTTCTGCTTTTTCTCCTCTGTCTCGTCAATCTCCTGCTGAGTCTTATCGATCTCCTGCTGCTGATTGTCGATCTCGTTCTGAATCTCCTGTACGTCGCTCTCATCCGGCGTCTCCGCGGCCAGGGCCCTGTAAGGCAGATGCGTATAGGACGGAAGCCCCAGCGCCAGAGCCAGGGCCGCCGCCGCGGTCCGCCGTATGATTTTCAAGCCTCGTACCTTTTTCATCGTCTCACCTGTATTCGCAAAAACTGCGGCATCCACTATTTCCATGCTCCGTCAGCCTGCTGCGGGTCTTTACTTCCAGTCGTATCTGGTCAGATGTCCTTCCAGCTTCATACCCGGAAACTGATTCTGCCGCAGGGCCTCGTAGAGCACGACCGCCACAGAATTGGACAGATTCAGGGAACGCGTCTCCCCCACCATGGGAATCCGCACTGCCCGCTCCTGGTTTTCCAGAAGCAGCTCTTCCGGGATGCCTGCGCTTTCCTTGCCGAACATGATATAACAGTCCGGCTCATACGCAGCTTCCGTATATACCCTGGGGGCCTTTGTGGTAGCCATCCAGGGATTGGCGCCGGGATTCCGGCGCAGAAAATCTTCATAATTGATATATGTGGCCACATCCAGCTGCGGCCAGTAATCCATGCCGGCCCGCTTCAGCTCTTTTTCACCCAGACGGAAGCCCAGAGGCTCAATCAGATGCAGACGGGTACCCGTGGCCACACAGGTCCGTCCGATATTTCCGGTGTTCGCCGGGATCTCCGGCTCCAGAAGCACAATATTAAAAGCCATACTCAAGCTTCCTTTTCCGCTCTCAGCCGCGCCACAAAATGACTCAGGCGCCCCAGAGCCTCTTTTAACTGCTCCAGAGAATAGGCGTAGGAAATCCGCAGGAATCCTTCTCCGCAGGCTCCGAACGCGGTTCCCGGAACCACCGCCACCTTTTCCTCTTCCAGGAAGCGGGTCGCGAACTCGTCCGAACTCATTCCGAACTCTTTGATACTCGGGAAGGTGTAAAAAGCGCCATAAGGCTCAAAACAGGAAAGGCCCATCTCCTGAAACGCATTCATCAGAAAGCGGCGTCTCTGATCGTAGGACTCCCGCATCATGGCCACATCCTCGTCTCCGTTGCGGAGAGCCTCCACAGCCGCGTACTGGCTGGTGGTCGGCGCGCACATGATCGCATACTGGTGAATCTTCGTCATCTGGGCAATGATGTCCGCAGGTCCGCAGGCATAACCCAGACGCCAGCCGGTCATGGCGTAGGCCTTGGAAAAGCCGTTGATCAGGATTGTGCGCTCCCGCATTCCCGGAAGGCTGGCAATCGACACATGATCGCCCTTATAGCTCAGTTCGGAATAGATTTCGTCCGAAAGCACAAAGATATCCTTTTCTATACAGACCTCAGCGATGGCTTCCAGATCCTCTTTCTCCATAATGGCTCCCGTCGGATTGTTCGGGAAAGGAAGCACCAGGATCTTCGTCTTATCTGTAATGGCCGCCAGCAGTTCTTCTTTCGTAAGGCGGAATTCATTTTCTTCCTTCAGCTCGATGATGACCGGGACTCCGTCCGCCAGCACCGCGCAGGGCTCATAGGACACGTAGCTGGGCTGGGGAATCAGAACCTCGTCCCCCGGATTCAGCATGGCACGAAAGGCCGCGTCGATGCCCTCGCTGCCGCCTACGGTAATCAGCACTTCCCGGAGCGGATCGTAGCTCACATGAATACGGCGCTCCAGGTAACGCACAATCTCCTCTCTCAGCTCTTTCAGTCCTGAATTGGAGGTGTAAAAAGTGCGTCCTTTTTCCAGAGAATAGATACCTTCTTCCCGGATATGCCAGGGCGTGTCAAAATCAGGCTCTCCCACACCCAGGGAGATGGCGTCCGGCATCTCGCTCACAATATCAAAAAACTTTCGGATGCCCGACGGTGGAATCGAAACTATTTTATCTGATAATGGATTTCTCACGGCGTCACCAGCATCCTTTCATCTTCTGTCGTATGTACCATAATAGAACCATGGTCCTTGTATTTTTTCAATATGAAATGAGTGGCAGTGCTCAGCACAGACTCAATCGGAGAAAGCTTGTCAGAGACAAACTGAGCCACGTCGCGCATGGTCTTTCCTTCAATCATCACCATGAAGTCAAAGCCGCCGGAGATCAGATACACGCTGTCCACTTCCGGATAGTTGTAAATGCGCTCCGCCACCTTGTCAAAGCCAAGGCCTCTCTGGGGCGTCACCTTTACCTCAATCAGAGCCGTCAGCTTCTCCGCGCTGGTCTTATCCCAGTCAATCAGGGTATGATAACCGCAGATGATTCCTTCCTTTTCCATATCCGCGATCTCATTGGCTACCACCGCTTCTTCCACACCCAGCATCACCGCCAGATCCTTCAGGTTTACACGGCTGTTCTTTTCAATAAATGTAAGTATTTTCTCTCTCACAACAATTCCCTCCCATCAGTTTTTATGATAAATTTTATATAACTCATCCGTCTTCGGCCGTTCCAGATAGCTTTCCTCTCCGCCGTTCCAGATACGGCGGGCCTTTCCGTCTGTGGCCTTCCCGATGACCGCCGCCGGTATCCCGGCCGCCTCAAGCTTTCTCACCAAATCGTGTCCCTGATCCGCCGCCATCAGCATGCAGCCGCTGGAAATCAGATAATAGGGATTCAGCTCAAAATATTCGCAGATCTCTATGGTCTCCTGGCGGATCGGTATGGCCTTCAGATCGATCTCCAGGCCAATCCCTGAAGCTTCAGCCACCTCCCAGAGCGCTCCATAAATGCCGCCCTCTGTCACATCATGCATGGCGCTCACCCCATGCTCCACAGCGATTCTGGAATCCGGGAGCACCGAAAGATATTGATCAAAGCCCTTCGCCGTATCCACAAAAGCCTGCGAAAAACGCTCCAGCAGCTCCTTTTCCTTTTCCTTTGCAATGATCGAAGTTCCCTCGATTCCGATCCATTTGGTCACAAGAATATCCTGACCGGGCTTCGCGCCCGCCGTGGATACCAGCCGGTCCTCCCGGACCTTTCCCACCCCCGTGACGCTTATCACCGGCTGGGTCACAGCCCGCGTGACCTCCGTATGGCCTCCCATGACCTGAATATGAAAATGAGCGCAGGCTTCTTCCACCTGGCGCATCATTTCCCGGATATCCTCTTCCTCGATTTCTTCCGGCAGAAGCACGGTCAGCATGACGCCCACCGGCTCCGCCCCGCTGCTGGCCAGATCGTTCGCCGTGATCTGAATCGCCAGCATTCCCACATCCTTCACGGTTCCCGTGATCGGATCTGTGGAAATCACAAAAATCTCCCCGGGAGAGAGCTTTACCGCCGCGCAGTCCTCGCCTACGCCGGCTCCCAGAAGCACCTCGTCCCGCTTTGTATGAATCTGTTTAAATATGCTTCTCTTTAAGACGGTCTCCGAAACCTTGCCAATCTTCATGCCGCGCTCCCCTTCTGCACTTTTTAAGTCTTCCGCCTGCGGGGCGCAGAAACTTCCGCTCCCCGCAGAGGCTGCCGGACCTTTACTGCATCCGCTCGATGCAGGATGCCAGGGTAGCGTTCACCAGCGCCTCATCCTGGGTGGCAATGGCTGCCTGAAGTTCATTGGACAGAGACTCTTCTCCCGCTATTCCCACGGTAATCGTTCTGGGGAACATCCGGTATGTGGTCTTATTCACCTTTGTCACTTCCTGCTCTACGCCGTCAATATAGACATGTTTGTAGAGTTCCGCCACCACGCCTGTATTTCCATTTGTCGCCACGATGTAGCCGATGGGCTGGCCCGCGTCCGCCACAATCTGCGTAGTCGCAGGCGTGGTGCTCACCGTCGTGCTTGTGAAGGCAATGGTCCGGTTGGAGGCCCGCGTCTCCTCCCCGTAGATCGTAAAGGTAATCGTCTTATTCGACGTATACGCCTCAATATAAATGGGCGCATCCGTATTGTTTGTAAATTTCAGATCCTTGTAGGTTCCCGCAATCGCCGCGTCCGCCGCCGGGTCCACATAGGATACGGGCATGGAATGCCCGGAACGCTCCGTCACTTCCAGCTCCGCGCGTATCACCGCGTTGTAAAGCGTCGTGGATACCTGGCAGATGCCGCCGCCCATACTGTCCACAGTCTCTCCGTTCAGATAAGATCCCGCCATGTAATACCCGTTCGCCGTAGTAAAGGGGCTCACCGCCTCATAAGCGGAGAAGGTGTCGCCCGGATACAGCACTGTGCCGTTGATCAGCTCTGCTCCCCGGGCAATATTTCCGGCGCGGTTGCTGTTCGACGTCTTATAGCTTGTGGTATAGGTACCGAGCTCATCCTGAACCTTGCTCAGCTCCTCTTCTGTGCCGCGGGGCTCATCGATTTCCACCGGAAGATCGACGCTTCCCTCTATGTAATCCCACTCATTTTCAATATAATTCAAAATGGCCTCCACAGAGCCGTCCACATCCAGCAGAAGGCCTTCCTCGCCCGCCACGTAGGTAAAAGTGCTGCCATTCTTCTCAAGAGAGGCGTCCACCGCTTCCTGATCAAACTGGGTACATTCGCTGTTCACATACTCTGTAACCAGATCGGAATCCAGCGTCCATTCCAGCTGATAATTTTTATTCTCGTGCTCCAGATCCTTGCGGTCCTTATAGCGCTGAATAATATTTCCGGTCTTTCCCAGCTGCGCCGCTTCCTCTACCACTTCCATATTCGTGCAGCTTAAGCCCAGATCTCCCAGGGTCGTCTGAAGCTGGTTGTCTCCGATGTTCAGGGTCAGAGTCTCTGTCCCCATTTCCTCTACGTAATCTTCGACCTCTGCCCGCGCTTCCGCCTCGGTCATGCCGGATACGTCAATTCCGTCAATATAGACTCCCGTATGAATCACGCTGCCGGAAGAAGTGTCCGCCGCCAGGGCCTCCGCGCCGCCGGCTGTCAGTGTAAGACCCAGAGCCAGCCCGGCCAGCCATGTCATTTTTCTCATAATATCTCCTCTTTTCCCGTTCACAGTTCACAGATATGCCGTCCTATGACAGAGCGTAGCTCAGCATCGGCACTACCATGGCAATTACCAGAATCACAATGATGATTGTGGATATGATTTTTCTTGATTTCTTGTCATAAAAATTCATCTTATTATCCTCCCGTGTGTGGAAATAATTTTATCAATCAGTCTCGAAGCTTCATTTTTCGTAAGAGTGTCCACAGACACATCTAACGCTATTTTATGATATTTTACCAGATCATTCAAGTATCCTTTTTGCGCAGGTGTCACCGGCCCCTGTTTTTTCACTTTGTATGTCAGCGGAAACGGTTCAAAAAGCTCCGGCGGACTGTCCGGAAAGTCCCGGCTCAGGCGCAGGTACAGCTCCATGGCCGCGCAGGCGTCATCCACGGCCCGGTGTGCATGCTCATGAACAATGCCGTAATGGCAGCAGAGCGCCGTCAGGCTTTTATGCTCCATGTCCGGCAGCAGCTTCCGGGCAATCTTCAGCGTATCTATTCCCGCCTTTTCAAACTCCAGTCCGAAATTCACGGCGTTTTTCTTCACAAAGCTGTAGTCAAACAGAATATTGTGGCCCAGAAGAGGCAGATCGCCACAGAACTCTGCCAGTTCTCCCACAGCAGTCCGGGTATCCTTCCCTCCCGCCGCCATCTCGTCTGTGATTCCGGTCAGTTCCTGAATTCTGGGGCTGATTCGGATGCCGGGATTCAGAAGCGTCTCATATCTCTCCAGAATCCTTCCGCCTTCTACCCTTATCGCTCCGATCTCAAGAATCCGGTCTTCCGCCGGGCTTAACCCCGTCGTCTCCAGATCCAGCGCAATATAACTGTCCGTCACTCGTCTCACCTCTTTGGTTCTTCTTCCCACCAGCTTAAGCCTGCGTCCCCGGTCAGAGGACTTCTCTTTTCGTAGTCAAAAATCAGGTATACCGGTCCCCGGTTTTCTCCGGCCTCTGCCTTTTCTCCCCGCAGCAGCGCCGCTCCTTCTCCGGTCAGCGCTTCCACATGGGTCTCCCCCGGCGCCAGCCGGCGGATTCTCCGGAGCTCTTCCTTATAAGGAGTCTCATCCGGCGCAAAGGAAGGCCGGGCCTTCGCCCGCTCTCTCAGGTAATAGTCTACCGTCAGAAGCTCCCGGTACCTGTCCTTCTCCTCCGGGAAGTATTCCGCCGCAAAATCCAGCAGCAGCTCGTATTTGCGGACCCGGGAGGATTTCTGGCCCGACTGCTTTTCTCCATAATAGACAGCCAGGCTTTCAAAAAACGCAAAGGCTGAAGAAAAGCGGGGAATCAGCTGCTCCAGGGTCTTCCCGAATTGAAGACTATTATAATAGATTTCCACCATTTCTTCAATCATCTTAAGCCGTAAAATATCGGAAAAAGGAAGCCATGGGGTGGAAAGTACCTCGTAGGGAGGCTGGAATCTCCACTGAAGTCCGTATTTCCGCGCGTCTTCCTGCATGGGAGCGCCTTTGAGCACCTTCAGGAAGCCCAGCTGAAGCTGTTCCGGCTTCATGGCAAAGACCCGGTCAAAGGAATGGCCGAAGCTCTCATAATCCTCAAAAGGAAGACCCGCTATCAGATCCAGATGCTGGTGAATATTTCTTCCGCTCCGGATCTGTCCCACGATTTTTTCCAGCTTATCCAGATCCGTCTTTCGGCGGACCGCTTCCAGAGTCTTTGGATTCGCGGACTGAACGCCGATCTCCAGCTGTACCAGCCCCGGCCTCATCCTTCCCAGCAGCTCCAGCTCCTCTGCGTCCAGGAGCTCTGCTTCTATCTCAAAATGAAAATTCGTGATCCCGTTGTCATGCTCCAGAATGTAGGTCCAGATGGCCATGGCATGGCTCTTCCTGCAGTTAAAGGTCCGGTCCACGAATTTCACCTGGGGCACTCTCCGGTTCAGAAAGAACTGAAGCTCCCGGCACACCTTCTCCGCGTCCCGGAAACGCACGCTCTTATCTATGGAAGAGAGGCAATAGCTGCAGGAAAAAGGACAGCCCCGGCTGGATTCATAATAAATGATCCGGTTCTCAAATCCGGCCAGATCCGCATAGGGAAAGGGCAGGCTGTTCAGATCCGGCAGCGGCGCCGGCGGATTCACGCGGATGGGACGGCCTGCGGCCGCCTGCGCTGTCTGCTGTGCTTCCCCGAGAACCGCCGCCCGGCCTTCCGGCCGGCGCTCCGCGCTTCCCTGCGGTTCCCGGAATACAAGTCCCGGGATTTCCGCAAGGTGCTCCGTATCAGCCTGTCCGGCCGCACAGCACTCTGCCAGCAGCCGGAAGGTCTCTTCCCCTTCCCCGCATAGAATTCCGTCCACAGCCGGATTTTCCCGGAGAGTTTCCTCCGCGTCGTAGGAGACTTCCGGCCCGCCCAGCCAGATGGGAACCTCCGGCATGATCTTTCTGCAGTTCTCCGCCAGCTCCCTCACATATACGATATTCCAGATATAGCAGGAAAATAACAGGACGTCCGGTTTCCGAAGATAAATCTCCCGGAGAATCTCCTCTGTGCGGTGGTTGATGGTGAATTCCGCCATCTCTATGACCGCCTTTCCCTGGAGGGCCGGAGGCTCTCCGAAACCGGGCGGCGCGGATGCGGTGCCAGGGGCAGGCTGAGCCTGCGCCTGCGCCGGAACTCTGCGGCCTGCAGTCTGCGCAAGCGCTGAAGCGCGCAGGCTGTAAACGGCCAGGTTGGAATGGATATATTTTGCGTTGATTGCTGTTAATAAAAATTTCATGGCTTTTTCATTTCCTTCTTTTCCTGCTTTATTACCCTCAATGGACAATTCTGTGCATGTTCACTTCTCTTTGATAACTCTTCCATACATATATAATATTCCAGCAAACGCAGAACATAGTCTGGAGCATGTCTGCCATCACGCTCCCATTCAGAAACTGTTCGATATGGGATCTGAAAATATTCACAAAACTCCCGCCGATTCATTCCTGTACTTTCTCTGAGTTCTCTGATCTTTTTTGCTTTATCCATCATTTTCCCTTTCACGAAAAAGAACACGTTGTGTATATATTAGCGTAAATCCTCTGAAAACACAACATGTTCTTATATTTTTATCAGCCGGCCAGGGGACGTACAGTCCGTTTACCTGCAGACTGCTGTCTGGCTTACGATATCGGAATACACTTCTACCCCCGGCGTCCGGCAGACATACAGGGTATCCTGATGCTCGCCGCCGTGAGTCAGAAGCCGCGTCAGCAGATTTTCATTTTTCAGGAAGCGCTCCGGACAGAAGCCCACATCCTCCTTCTCCGCAAACAGCGCCGCATAGAAGATGCCCGTCTCCACAAGATCCTGGAAGAAGTGGCTACCGTAGGACAGCTCCGGCATCAGTCCCAGCGCGGATGAGGAATATTCGCACATGACCTGCACCCTGTTCAGCTCTGTGAAGTGGACCGGCACGCCCAGGGAAGGCGTCGTGGTGCCGAAACGGCCGGGGCCGATCAGCATCAGATTTTCGTCTCCCAGCTTTCGGTTCAGCTCGCCAATCAGCCGGGCGATGGTGTATTTCTCCTGCTCGCTCTTTCCCGCATAGCCCCTGGCGTCCACGTAAATCACATAGTCGATGGGAAGACGCACATTTCCGCCCATGAAATTCCCCTTCGTATAGAAAATGCAGTCGTCTTTTCCGGTAATCTTCGGAATCTCCACCGTTTTCCCAAGCCCCTTTGTCTGCAGGGGCCGGCATTGAAGCAGGTTGATGCGGAAGCTTCCGTCTCGCCGGAAGTTCGCGGTAAATTCGATATCCACCGGATAATCGTATTTCCGGGCCAGGAGAGCCAGCACGTCCCGCATCAGCCCCGGAAACGGCGTATCCTTAAGAAGTTTCCGGAAGTTCAGGGAATAGGGCGGTTTCCGGTTCCGGTAACCCAGCTCCCGCAGCCTCTGATACTCGTCATAATCCATCTGAGCGAAAATGCTCTTGTCTGTCTTGATATCCAGAGCCAGGGCGTCGTCCAGATCAATGCTCATAAACCTGTTTTCTCTGAGATTCAGCACATCTACATAGTGCTGAGAAAACTTCCGCTCATCGCCGGCCTGTACAAGCGGCGTGCGCAGGGGATCGTCCAGGGTCACAATGCGCGCGTAGTCTCCGATAATCCGATCCACGGCCCGGGTTCCGAGACCGAATACCAGGCGCAGCATTCCCGCATTCATGTCGATATCCTTATCCCACACATAAAGGTTTGAGGAATTCCCCATGCCAGCCAGGTGGGGAAAGAAATAATCCCCGAAATAGTCTCCCGACACCCGCTGGACCAGCACTGCCATCTGCTCATCTTTCTGAGCCAGCCCGCGGCTCACACGGTACTGGAGCGCATCCTCATTCATGGTGCTGGCATAGACCGTTTTCACGGCGTCCTCAAAGGCCCGCAGCCGCTCCTCCGGAGAACCCTGGTTCGGGCAGAAGACACTCTCATATTTTCCCGCAAAGGCATTTCCGAAATTGTCCTCCAGAAGAGAGCTGGAGCGGACGATAATCGGCGACTGGCCATAGTATTCCAGCATCCGCACGAAATGATCCCGAATCATCTCCGGGAAGCTTCCCTCCAGGATTCTCTGCTTCAGTTCCGGCGCATAGGTAAAATACCCTTCCTTCGTCTTCTGCCTGGTCCGCAGGCCCCAGCAGCCGTTCTGCACGATGTAGGTGTAAAAAATGTCCGCGCCCAGATAATAGGAGTCATTAGGCTCCAGAAGGGGCTGAAAACGGGCCGCGTCCTCCGGGTCCTTCACCAGCATCCGGCGGGCCAGAAGCATGCCAACGCTCTTTCCTCCGATATACCCGCTGCCGATCTCCCGGTAGGCGACCCGGACCACGTCCTCCAGTGTAAAATAATCCACACAGAGGTCGTAAATCCGGGAGTTTTTCCCCACAAGAAGCTCCAGAAGCAGGCGCTTTTTCTCCTCCCGCAGCTCTTCGCCTCCGCTGCGGGCGTCCGCGCAGCTCTTTACGATCTCCTCCCAATAATCCCGCTTTGTCTCCCGGTACACCAGATTGGAGAAAAGCTCCGCCGTCTCCGCGGAGGCCGTGATGGAGACAGCCTCCTGTTCTTTTAGAAGATGAGGCAGAAACATGGTCGGCGAATACCGCTGCCACACCTTCAGCGGATGCACATAGTAATTTCCTTCAATGTGATAGAGCTCCAGAAGCAGCTGAGTCGTCTCCCGAATCCGGGCAATCGTATCATAGGTGTGAGCGTTCCGGATCAGCGCAAAATAGGCGATGGTATTCAGCTCATACAGATACGGGCAGGTCACCTGAAAGAAGTTTCCAATCATCAGATCCGAATGCCAGGCATCCAGAAGAAAGGTCAGGCTGTCGAACACATAGAAGGCGTCCAGCCCCGCCTCTGTGATAATATCCCGGATCTGGGAAGCAAACGCCTCAAAGCCCTGTCCCGAATCCACCCTGCAGATCCGGATTCCTTCCGTATCCCGCAGGACGGGTTCATGGGAAGGCAACCGGATGTAGATCAGGTTTCTCCGATCCCGCTTTGCCTGTGCGATATAAGCTTCCGTCATATACCGGTAATCCTCAATGGAATCCACCTGCCATACCACGTTGTCTCCCATGCGGAGCATATCAATCATCTGATCAAAACCTTTGATTCCCGTACTTGCCCGTTCATGCATTCTCTTCATCCTCCTTCTGCATCCTGTTTCTCTGAATTCTGCTCCTACGAATTCTGGTCCTACGAATCCTGCTTCTGAACGAAACCGGAATCGGATCTTCTGTGTTTCCGCGGCTTCCCTGGATTTGGGGCAGGACAGATTTTCTGCCTGACGAAAGAAAACGGCGGTCCCGGCGGACGCCCCTCAGGGCATCCGCCGGAAACCGCCTCTTCGCGTTTTCCCTTTTTTATGCACTTTTCCATGCCGGCCGGGATTTTCCCGCTGCCCGGTCATTCTGCGCCGTGCCGGCGGCTGGCCGGTTGGAGCGGGGTCTCCCGCCCTGGCACACTTTCTTTACTGAATACCAGTCACCTTGTAATCCTTATCTTCTACCGCTTTCTTCAGCACATCGTCCGCCACCTCAGCGTTCAGCGTCACAACCGCCGTTCCCTTTTCATGGCTTACTACAGCTCCGCTTACCTGGGGAAGCTCCTCCAGAGCCTTCTTTACAGCCGCCTCGCAGTGACCGCACATCATACCTTCAATTGTAATCGTTTTTTCCATCGTTGTCTTCTCCTTTTTTACATTTTGTTTGATTTTTTTATCTTTACTCGCGTCATGCACCTTAAACCAGTTAAGACGCAGGGCGTTTGTTACCACGCAGAAGCTGGACAGGCTCATGGCTGCCGCGCCGAACATGGGATTGAGCTGCCAGCCGAAAATCGGAATCCAGACGCCCGCTGCCAGTGGAATGCCGATGACATTATAAAAGAATGCCCAGAACAGATTTTCATGGATATTCCGAAGAGTTGCCCGGCTTAAGCGGATGGCCGCAGGCACATCGCTTAAGCGGCTTTTCATCAACACCACATCGGCCGCGTCAATAGCGATATCAGTTCCCGCTCCGATGGCGATTCCCATGTCGGCTCTTGTCAGGGCCGGAGCATCGTTGATGCCGTCGCCTACCATGGCTACCTTGCCCTTCTCCTTCAGGGCCCGGATAACGCTTTCCTTTCCTTCCGGAAGCACGCCGGCAATGACCTCGTCCACCCCGGCCTGCTTTCCGATGGCCCTGGCGGTTCTCTCGTTATCGCCGGTCAGCATCACCACATGGATTCCCATATTCTGAAGCTCACGCACTGCCTGCGGGCTGTCTTCCTTGATGACGTCCGCCACGGCGATGATGCCAAGGAGTTTTCCATCCTTTGCGAAGAACAGCGGCGTCTTTCCTTCCTCCGCCAGCTCTTCCGCCTGCCGGCGCACGGCGTCTGTGACTTCCGCCGTCTGGCTGATGTATTTCAGATTGCCTCCGGTCAGACGGCTGCCGTCCAGCTCTCCGGTCAGGCCGCCGCCCGGCACTGCCTGGAAATCCGTCACTTCCAGATCAGACTGCACACCGCGTTCCCGGCCCGTCTCAAGAATCGCGTTTGCCAGCGGATGCTCGCTCTTCTTTTCCAGGGCATAGGCCAGGGTCAGGAGCTCTTCCTCTGAGGTTTCTTCCGCCGGAAGGATGTCGGTGGTCTTCGGCTCACCGCTGGTGATGGTTCCTGTCTTATCCAGAGCAACAATCTGCATCTTTCCGGTCTCCTCCAGGGAAACCGCCGTCTTGAACATGATGCCGTTCCTGGCTCCCATTCCGTTGCCCACCATGATGGCTACCGGCGTGGCCAGTCCCAGAGCGCAGGGGCAGCTGATGACCAGTACGGAAATAGCCCGTGCCAGCGCAAAGCCTATGGTCTGACCTGCCACCAGCCACACAATCAGCGTCACCACAGCAATCGCGATAACCGCCGGGACAAAGACTCCCGATACCCGGTCTGCAATCTTCGCAATAGGCGCTTTGGTTGCAGCCGCGTCGCTGACCATCTGGATAATCTGGGAAAGGGTCGTGTCCTCGCCCACGCGGGTCGCCTCACAGCGGATAAAGCCCGAGTGGTTCAAGGTTGCCGCAGATACGGCGTCGCCCGGTTTTTTGTCTACGGGAATACTCTCCCCGGTCAGCGCCGATTCATTGACCGCGCTGCTGCCATCCAGCACAATGCCGTCCACGGGTATATTTTCCCCGGGCCGCACCACAAAAATGTCGCCTTTTCTGACCTGGTCGATGGACACCTCCACTTCTTCTCCGTCCCGGACGATCACGGCCGTCTTCGGCGCCAGCTTCATCAGCCCTTTGAGCGCGTCCGTGGTCTTCCCCTTGGAATGGGCCTCCAGCATCTTTCCGACCGTAATCAGGGTCAGAATCATAGCTGCGGACTCAAAATAGAATTCATGCATGTAAGACATGACGCCTGCCATATCGCCGTTCATCTGGGCCGCCGTCATGGCAAAAAGCGCATACAGGCTGTATCCAAAAGATGCTGCCGAACCAAGCGCCACCAGCGTATCCATATTGGGGGCCCCATGAATCAGCCCTTTGAAGCCGCTGATAAAAAACTTCTGGTTGATCACCATGACGATGCCCGTCAACAGAAGCTGGGCGATTCCGATAGCCACATGATTCTCCGCCAGTGCCTCCGGCAGCGGCCAGTTCCACATCGTATGTCCCATG
>ERZ1643250.2336-NODE-2336-length-14440-cov-11.016336_pt1 | contig 14440 bp, 9 predicted proteins | sample MGYA00579262_ERZ1643250 | MGnify/ENA primary metagenome ERZ1643250 (study PRJEB29033, sample SAMEA4952265) | chicken gut metagenome | biome: Broiler Chicken; feature: Gastrointestinal Tract; material: Caecum | place: Ireland | collected 2018 | study: Broiler...
ATTAAAGTACGGCAATAAAAAGGGAGAGGTGACTGTACAGATCTGTCCGGAATGTGGCAGAACCAAGATCATGATCACGAATCTGATCAAAAAAGATGCGGCCGAGACCGAGAGCAATCAGATCGGACTGCGCAGTGTCAGAAAAATGGTGGAAATGCATCAGGGGGAATTGTATACATTTGTAGAAACAAATATATATACAGTTCAGATTATATTTGAGTTGATCCATAAATATAGTGGTGTAGACGTGTGCAAATATCAATAATAGAGTATAATTATCAGAAAATTCAAACAAAATAAATATAATAATAAATTTATTTAAAATAAAAAGCATAAAATGTATTGACAAATATGGACCCGGGTGCTATTATAAAAACATCCAAAAGAGATACAACAAAACAAGATCTCAAAAGGATATTTAACTAAGAGAACAAATCATCAGTTGTTCGATTAGATTAAAAATACAGGGCAGCAGGAGGTAAGTCCCATGGACAGTATAGTTTCAGTTTTTCATCAATATGTCAGTGGTACGGCAAATGGAAGTTCCTGTGATGTAAGAGACCTTTGCTGGAGAGAAGATTAATAATCCGGAAATATTTACATGAGAAGAGAATGATCGGAGAGTACGGAATCCGGATGAAAATCAATTAAGATTTAACATTTGCAGACGTATTGAATATAGATACCACATATAGCAGGATTTCGAAAGATGTGTAAAGAAACATTGAGTAGAATATTATTTTATAGTAAAGGGCACATAGTTATAGAAGTAATAATTTAGTAGGCTTTAAGAGTATCGGGAAAGATATTGTCAGAGGCGAACAATTATAGGAATAATAACTTGGATAGCTTTTTAAAAATATAAAATAATACCAGTGTTCGGAACGAAAGTGAAAAATATATGGATACTGCTATGAACCTCAATTTGTTATTGAAGGAGGGAAGGTTTAATAAGCGGGTCTTAATAAATCGACCGAAGATCAAATAACAGATGGCAGAGGTCTCACAGGAACAGAATCTACATATTTCCTCCGATTTATATATAAAAATGATAAAATTAAATAAATATTAAAAATGCATCGTCGATGTCAATCGAGGATGCATTTTTTTGACATAACGCACCTCATATGATAAACTATTGAAAGAATATTGCCTTTCGGCAAATCAGATGCAGATCGATAAAATATTATTTTCGATGAGGTGAATGCAGTGGATAAGTATGAATATAAGCAAAAGACGGAGCAGATGCTCGAACTTATGGAGGATGGATCATACAGGAAAGCAGCCGAGATTGCAGATACGATCGATTGGCGGAGAGTCCGGAACGCGTCCATGTTGACGAATGTCAGTGACATTTATGAGAAGAATAAGGAGTATGAGAAAAGCTATAGTGTACTGAATCTTGCTTATCACCGTGCCGAGGGGAGCCGGAAGATCATCAGCAAGCTGTGTACATTAGCGCTGAAGACAGGAAATACTGACGAGGCGATTGATTTTTATGATGATTTTATGCAGATTGCTCCGAAAGACCCGAATCAGTATATTTTAAGATATCAGATCCTTCGTGCGCAGAAGGCACCGGTGGAACAGCAGATTGATGCTCTGGAAGAGTACAAAAAATCCGAGTATATCGAAGAATGGGCATATGAGCTGGCGAAACTGTATCAGGAAGCAGGGATGACAGCAGAATGTCTTGAGGAATGTGATGACCTGATTTTGTGGTTCAGCGAAGGTAAATATGTTTACAAAGCGATGGAGCTCAAGATGCAGTATAAACCGCTGACACCGTCACAGCAGGAAAAATATGACAAAAGATTTGAGAAGCTGTCAGCCGAGACTGAGGAGATGCCGGATATTGCAGCTTATGCAGGCCGCACAGAAGATGAAGATGAGAGTGACAGCGTTTCGGAGGAAGGGCAGGATGAACAGGCGGTTGTAGAATCAGATAGTCCGAAAGAAAGCACGGCAGTCCCGAATAATGTACAGGATACTCCTGATGATGAATCTGGTGTTCCGGAAACAGAGAGAGACTCCGCTGAGAGCAGACCTGCTGACAATGCATTAGAAAACAAAGTTCCGGAGAAGAAAAAGAAACTTGGAAATACGATGCCGCTGGATGAAGCACTCAGACAGCTTCTCCACCCGGAAAATAAAGAGATTCAAAAGCCGGAGGAAGCCGAAGAAGAGCCGGCGCTGGATGATCTTGAACAGGCAATCGATGAAATCGAGTCTGTAGTTGATGTTGACATGGTCAAGGAGATTAAAGAGAAGAAAAAGCAGGCATCGTCTGCAGGTAATATGACAGAGATCATACCAGAGGATGATGATCAGATCGATGGCCAGCTGAATCTTGAAGATATCCTGCAAGACTGGGAAGGGGAGCCGGAGAGTATTTCAGATGAACCGGAGTCAGATGATCTGCTGGAGTTCGAGGAAGGGGAAGAGCTGCTCGATATGGAAGAAGAGCTTCTTAGTCCGGAAGAAGGGGAGGCTGTTGTAGAAGAGGAAGCAGTGGAACTGCCAGTAGAAGAGAGTGAAGATACAGAGGAGGAGTTTACTGCAGATGACGCGGAGGGAGCATCCGGAGAATTATTTGCGGATGAAGCCGAAGATATTGCAGAGGATGATGATCTGGCAGGAGCGTCAGAAATCGAAGGTATTACAGAGGACGATGATCTGACAGAACTGTCAGAAGAGAAGACTGATATTAATAAGACAGAAGGGGAAAGCCAAGGGGAGACTATGGAAGATAATAAGACGAAGAAGACAGAACCGATTCTTCCGCCGGATATCCAGCGGATGATCGATGAGATTGAGGGTGTGATCCCGCCACAGGAAGAGACTGAGAAAACTCCGGTAAAAAGGACACTGAAGAGAAAAGAAGAGCCCAGGGAAAACATGGGGAAAGTCGCAGACTCACTTCGCATAGATAATGACGACTTTGAGGAAGACTATGACTTCGATGACGAGGAAGACTTTGAGGATGAGTTTGAAGAAGTTGAGGATGCGGAAGAATTTGCAGATGATGTAGAAGAATCCGATGAGGAATACTTCGATGAAGAGGAGTATTTTGAGGAGAACGAGGAAGACCTTCCGGATGAAGAAGAGTACTTTGAGGAGGCCGAGGAAGACCTCCTGGATGAAGAAGAGTACTTTGAGGAGGAGGGAGAGGACCTTCCGGATGAAGAGGAGTACTTCGGGGAGGAAGAAGAGTTCCCGGACGAAGAGGAGTACTTTGAGGAGGAAGAAGAGTTCCCGGACGAAGAGGAGTACTTTGAGGAGGAAGCAGAAGAGCTTCCGGACAAAGAAGAGTACGGTGAAGATGCGATAGATTTCGAGGAGGAATTTCGGGTGAATCCGGATCACGCAGATGAACCGGACGACAGAGAAATTCCGGATGACGATGATGACAATATGGACATTCTCTCTGCAACGAAACCTCTGAGTCGTAAGGAGACGGCGAAGATGATCGCAACAGGAAAGACAGCACCTCTTCCGCTTGATGAGATTTCAGATGCACTTTCGATGACTGATACAGGTTTTATCGTGCACGGACGTTACGATCTTGAGCTTCAGAGCGGTATCGGCACTCGTGCAGGCCTTACGGAAGAGCAGAAGAAACTGTTCTCCTATTTCGTACCGGTCCGCGGCATGAGCGAACAGCTCGTGGACGTTCTCGAGCAGGATAAGAACTGTACAAACAGGCAGGGGACTTCAAGGACAGGAAATCTCCTGATCGTAGGAAATAAAGGAAACGGAAAGACTGTACTTGCTGTGGATGTCGTTAAGGCGATCCAGAAGCAGAGAAACATCCGCCAGGGGAAAGTGGCAATCGTGACGGGAGATTCCCTGAATAAGAAGAAGATAGGGGATATCTTCGACAAACTTTACGGTGGCGCACTTATCATTGAGAAAGCGGGTAAAATGAATGAAAAGACAGTGGCTCGTCTCAACAAGGCGATGGAGAAAGAGACAGGTGAACTGTTGATCGTTCTGGAGGAACAGAGAAAACCGATCGACAGGCTGCTGTCCTCCAACCGTGAGTTCAGAAGAAAATTTACATCACGTCTGGAAGTGCCGATATTCATTAATGATGAGCTTGTGACATTCGGTCAGACGTATGCACAGGAAAACGGATACCGGATCGATGAAATGGGAATTCTTGCGTTGTACAGTAAGATTGACTCGCTCCAGAGGGAGGATCATGCAGTTACTGTTGCAGAAGTGAAAGATATCATGGACAGTGCGATCCAGCATTCCCAGAAAGCGTCTGCGAAGAAACTCGTGAAACGGGTATTTGGTAAAAATACAGACGAGGCAGACAGAATCCTGCTGTCGGAAAAAGATTTTAATATTTAATTGCAGATTTCAGATGTGTTGTGTAAGGACGGACAGCTTAAAAGTTGTCCGTTCTTTTGCTTTCGGAGAAGATGAAAAGAAAAAGTATTTTTCTGTTTCCGATGAGCTAAACTCTTTCTTTTTCTGACACTATCAAGTATAATATATGTATTATTATAAAAAATGAGCGATGAGGTGGCTTTTATGAAAAAGGGAAAAAGCACAAAGAAAAAACTGGAGCCGTTTGAGATCGGAGAGCTGGATCAATATCTCTTCGGTCAGGGCAACCATTATGAGATTTATGAAAAGATGGGCGCACATAAGGTTACTTACAAAGGCAAGGAGGGCGTATACTTCGCTGTTTGGGCACCGAATGCCCGCAGAGTTGCGGTTGTAGGCGATTTTAACGGCTGGGATTTTGAAGCGGATTATATGGAGCGTCAGGAACCGGTCGGCATCTATACCTGCTTTGTACCGGGTGTGAAAGAAGGAGATCTGTACAAGTTCTGTATTGAGACACAGCAGGGGAAACGCATATTTAAAGCAGATCCGTTTGCGAATTATGCGGAACTCAGACCAGGAACAGCCTCCAGAGTAACGGATATTTCCAATCTGAAATGGACAGACAGCGCATGGATGACAAAGCGTGAAACGTGGGATCATAAGAAAAATCCCATGTCAATCTATGAGGTACACCTCGGATCGTGGATGCGGCATCCGGGACGGGAAGACGAAGGATTCTATACTTACAGGGAGTTTGCCGATGCGATCGTGAAATACGTAAAGGATATGGGATACACCCATGTGGAGCTGATGGGAATGGCGGAGCATCCTTTTGACGGATCCTGGGGATATCAGGTGACGGGATATTATGCACCGACTTCCAGATACGGTACGCCGGAAGACTTTGCGTATATGATCAATGAACTGCACAGGAATAATATAGGTGTCATCCTTGACTGGGTACCGGCTCATTTCCCCAAAGATGCACACGGACTGGCTGAATTTGACGGTACGCCGACTTTTGAGTATGCGGATCCGAGGAAAGGAGAACATCCGGACTGGGGAACAAAGATCTTTGATTATGGCAAACCGGAAGTGAAGAATTTCCTTATTGCCAATGCCTTGTTCTGGATCGAGCATTACCATGTGGACGGGCTCCGTGTGGATGCCGTGGCATCTATGCTGTATCTCGATTACGGCAAACAGGATGGACAGTGGGTTGCGAATAAATATGGCGGAAATGAGAATCTTGAGGCAATCGAATTCTTCAAACATCTGAATTCTGTAGTGCTCGGAAGAAATAAAGGCGCTGTCATGATCGCAGAGGAATCTACGGCATGGCCGAAAGTGACAGGTGCTCCGGAGGATGACGGACTGGGCTTCAGCCTGAAATGGAATATGGGCTGGATGCATGATTTCACAGAGTACATGAAACTGGATCCGTATTTCAGGAAGAATGCACATCATATGATGACTTTTGCCAGCTCTTATGCATACAGCGAGAACTATATCCTTGTCCTTTCCCACGATGAGGTTGTGCATCTGAAGTGTTCCATGCTCAATAAGATGCCGGGACTTGGATTTGACAAATATGCAAACTTAAAGGCCGGTTATGCATTCATGACCGGGCATCCGGGAAAGAAACTGCTCTTTATGGGGCAGGAGTTTGCACAGCTCAGAGAGTGGAGTGAAGAGAGAGAGCTTGACTGGTTCCTTCTCGCAGAGCCGGAGCATCAGGCGATCCAGAACTGGTACAGGGATCTGCTCCATCTGTATAAGAAGAACAAGGCATTGTATGAGATGGATTCTGAGCCGGAAGGATTTGAGTGGATCAATGCGGACGATATATTCCGCAGCATTTACAGCTTTGTGAGACACTCCAAGGACAACAAGAAGAACCTTCTCTTTGTATGCAACTTTACGCCGATGGAACGGCCGGACTACCGTGTCGGTGTTCCGAGAAGAAAGCAGCTCAAGCTCGTACTTAACAGTGACGATAAGAAGTATGGCGGATCCGGCGCAGAGAGACCGCTGATCTATAAACCGGTAAAACAGGAGTGCGACGGACAGAAGTATTCGATCGCATATCCGCTGCCGGCATATGGAGTTGCTGTATTTGAATTCTGACGCAGATATTTTCGTCATATTGGACAATATAAGAGAATAAAATGAAAGAAAATAAAGCCATGATCAGATAGTTTAAACAGAATCTGTTCATGGCTTTAAAACTGCATAAAAACAATGCTAAAACTGAAAAATATTCAGAAAAATATACAAAAAGCAATAAAGAGATGATATAATAAACCACGTACACACAAATATGGAAGGAGAGATTTAAATGGACAATCAATTGGCACTACTGACACTATGCGGCTCCATTATCGCGCTTTTGTTTGTGGCAAGCAGAGCGCAGAAGGTACTCCGTTTCCCGGAAGGAAACGATACCATGAAAAAGATTTCCGCATCCATCCATAAGGGGGCGATGGCGTATCTCCGCCGCCAGTATAAGATCCTGATCGGATTTTTCGCTGTTATGTTCGTAATACTTTTTGTGATGGCGGCACTGGATCTTCTTACGTGGTTTGTTCCTTTTGCGTTTGTGACCGGAGGATTTTTCTCGGGACTGTCCGGATTCGTGGGAATGCAGATCGCAACAAGGGCAAATGCAAGAACTGCAGCTGCCTGCCAGAAGAGCCTGAACAAAGGACTGAATGTTGCATTTTCGGCAGGTTCAGTTATGGGATTCACGGTAGTAGGACTGGGACTTCTGGATATCTCGATCTGGTATCTGCTGCTGAAGCTTGTATTTAAGCTTTCGATCGAAGACATTACAAGTACGATGCTTACCTTCGGTATGGGCGCTTCATCGATGGCGCTGTTTGCCCGTGTGGGCGGCGGTATTTATACGAAAGCAGCGGATGTCGGAGCTGACCTTGTAGGAAAGGTAGAGGCGGGGATCCCGGAGGATGATCCGAGAAACCCGGCCGTTATCGCGGATAATGTAGGAGATAACGTAGGCGATGTCGCCGGAATGGGCGCAGACCTCTACGAGTCCTATGTGGGATCCATTTTGTCAGCATGTGCCCTTGGGGTTATCGCATTTAATAAGATCGCTGAGGTAGACAGAGTAAATGCAGTGATCATCCCGATGGTCCTGGCTGCAGTCGGCGTGCTTGCATCGATCCTTGGTTCGCTTCTTGTGAAGACCGGCGAGAGCACGGATCAGAGCACACTTCTGAAGGCGCTGAGACGAGGGACGAATACAAGCGCGGTCATCATTGCGGTTGTGGCGTTCCCGCTCGTATGGTTCATTCTCGGGAAAAACTTTATCGGATTCTATTTTGCAATCCTTGCCGGCCTGCTCGCAGGTGTGCTGATCGGATTCTTTACAGAGTACTTTACATCAGATACTTATAAACCGACACAGAATCTGGCGAATAAATCAGAGACCGGTTCCGCGACGATCATTATCGGAGGCTTAAGCCTCGGAATGCTGTCCACGGCGGTGCCGATCATCATCATCGCGATCTGCGTAATGGCAGCTTATGCGCTCTCGGGCGGATTCGTCGAGTCCACGAGAGGACTTTACGGTATTGCTCTGGCAGCAGTCGGAATGCTTTCAACGCTCGGCATTACCCTTGCGACAGACGCATACGGTCCGATCGCCGACAATGCCGGCGGTATCGCCGAGATGGCAGGTCTGGATGCAGAAGTAAGAAAACGTACAGATGCACTCGACTCTCTCGGAAATACAACGGCAGCAACAGGTAAAGGCTTTGCTATCGGATCCGCGGCACTTACAGCCCTTGCCCTGATCGCTTCTTATGTAGAGAAAGTACAGGAAGTAGGCGGCGCGGATATCGCACTCGATATGAGTGTTATGAACCCGACAGTCCTTGTAGGTATCTTTATCGGAGCATGTCTGCCGTTCGTATTCGCAGCGCTCACGATGGACTCCGTCGGACGTGCGGCTCAGAGTATCGTAGTTGAAGTACGCCGCCAGTTCAGGGAGATCAAGGGACTGATGGAAGGAAAAGCAGATGCGGATTATGAGACGTGCGTTGATATCTGTACCAAAGCCTCCCTGCATGAGATGATCCTGCCGACACTGCTTGCGATCATCACTCCTGTCGTGACAGGACTTGTGCTCGGATATAACGGTGTGATCGGGCTTCTGACCGGATCGACCGCGACCGGATTCCTCATGGCGATCTTCATGGCGAATTCGGGGGGCGCATGGGATAACGCTAAGAAATATATCGAGGGCGGAAACTACGGCGGCAAAGGAAGCGAATGCCATAAAGCGGCTGTTGTCGGTGATACGGTGGGCGACCCGTTCAAAGATACATCGGGACCGTCTATCAACATCCTGATCAAGCTTCTTTCGATGGTATCGATCGTATTTGCAGCATTGGTCGTGAATTATCACATTTTCTAAACGGGACTGTTTGCAGATAGAAACACAGAAAATGGAAATCCGTCAGCATGAAAAGCTGACGGATTTCCGTGGTTTTTAAGTTATTAAAAAAGAAATATTGAAAATTATTTCTTCGAAGGGACAATCTCCAGCCAGTAGCCGTCCGGATCCGAGATGAAGTAAATTCCCATTTTCGGATTCTCAAAACAGATGCATCCCATTTCCTTATGCTTTGCATATGCTGCATCATAATCATCTGCCTCGAATGCAAGATGGATCTCGTTATCACCGAGGTTGTAAGGGCGGTCCATGTCACGGAGCCAGGTGAGTTCCAGAAGATGCGGAGTGCTGCCGTCTCCCAGATATACTAGTTTAAAGCTTCCGTCATCGGCATCTTTTGTGCGCGTTACGGTGAGGCCGAGCGCTTCTTTGTAGAATGCGAGGGATTTGTCGAGGTCGTAGACATTCAGGTTGTTGTGCGCGAATGTAAATTTCATGTGATGGTCTCCTTATCGAATAAATTTGAATCTGCAGTCTGGCAGATATAGTACAAAATTATAGTATCAAAAGGACAGAGATTTTTCAATAAACGGATACAGGGCAATGGGGGACGGAGAGATATTTATAAAAGACGTGAGTAAGTGGGTATGACTTCAAAAACCCCTGCATACATTGTAAAAACGATGTTTGCAGGGGGATTTTTTTGAAAGATTATATTGAGGAAAGAGCCGTGGAGATTGCTGATTATATTATAGAGAATAACGCGACTGTGAGGCAGACTGCGAAACAGTTTCGGATCAGTAAGAGTACGGTACATAAGGACGTCACCGAACGCCTCCTCCAGATCAACCCCACCCTTGCCCGCGAGGCCCGCAAAGTCCTCGACACAAACAAGTCGGAGCGTCACATCCGGGGCGGGATGGCTACGAGAGAAAAATATTTGCATCAGCATGGATAATGAGACAAGATCATCCGGTACAGAGCGATGTACCGGATGATTTTCTGTATATTCTTGTGTTCGGACAATAAATCGGATAGAATCAGTTTAGAAAGGTAGGGAGGGAACTACAATGAAGAAGGTAATGTTGGGAAAGAGCGGGCAGCAGGCGCCGGCCGTGATCGTGGGCTGCATGCGGCTTGGGGAAAAGGACAGGACATCCATGAACCGGTTTATCCATGCGGCGGTTGAACAGGGAGCGTATTATTTCGACCATGCGGACATCTATGCGGGCGGGAGGAGTGAGGAGATTTTCGGCGAGGCGTGGAGTGATGACCCGTCGCTTCGAAGAGAGGATATGTTTCTGCAGTCCAAGTGCGGAATCCGGAAAGGATATTATGATCTGTCGAAGGATTACATTCTGGAGTCAGTGGACGGAATCCTGCAACGTCTGAGGACAGACTATTTAGACATGCTCCTCCTTCACCGGCCGGATGCGCTGGTGGAGCCGGAGGAGGTCGCGGCGGCTTTTGATATCCTGGAGAAGAGCGGAAAGGTGCGGATGTTCGGTGTGTCCAATCATAAGCCGATGCAGATAGAACTGCTGAAGAGATATGTCCGTCAGGAAATCGTGACAGACCAGCTCCAGTTCAGTATACCGGTGTCTAATATGGTGGCGAACGGTATGGAGGTGAACATGGAGACTGAAGGCTCCGCTGACCGGGACGGGAGTGCGTTGGATTACTGCCGTCTGAATGATATTACAATACAGGCATGGTCGCCGTTCCAGATGCCGGCATGGAAAGGATGCTTTCTCGGAAATGAGGAATATGCGGATCTTAATAAGGTGATCGGTGAGCTTGTCGGACAGTACGGTGTGAGTCCGACGACGATCGCGGCTGCATGGATCCTCCGGCATCCCGCGCGTATGCAGATCGTGACGGGTACGGCCAGTGAAGAACGGCTGACAGAGATCATTGGCGCAGGAAGGATCGATCTGAGCAGGGAAGAGTGGTATCGGCTGTATCTTGCGGCAGGACATATCCTGCCCTGATCATTCGCCGGCATCTCCGAATGTGAGAACCCCGGATGCGCGATCCGGATGAGAAGACGCTATTTGTATTGCGTTATACAGAGGACAGGGATATAATAGGTCTGTTTGTTCTGCCGGCCAGCGAATGCCGGCAGAGGCCGCTTACGATCTCGTATGATCCCGGGATGTGCTTTCCGGTATGGACGGCGATCGTAATGGCGGCAGAATGGAGTCTGTTATGAAATTATTTAAGCTGATCCTGAAAAATGAAACAGTGTTCTGTATCTCATTCTTGCTGGCGGTACTGTCCTCGTTTGTGGTAAAACCGGATATGCAGTACCTGGAGTATCCGGATTACCGGACGATCGCGCTTCTTTTCTGCCTGATGATCATTGTGGCAGGATTTCAGGCGCTTGGGCTCTTCCGTATGCTCGGACATTTCCTGATAACGAGGGCAGGAAGTATCAAAGGTCTTTCCGCTGTGATGATCCTGCTCTGCTTTTTCAGCAGCATGGTGATCACGAATGATGTGACATTGATCACGTTTGTGCCGTTTACGATCCTTGTTATGCGGATGGGCGGGAGAGTGGAGCGGGTCCTGAAGCTGGTCGTGCTGGAGACGATCGCGGCGAATCTGGGAAGTATGGCGACGCCGATCGGCAATCCGCAGAACCTGTATCTCTATTCGGTCTCTGACCTGACTGCGGCTGAATTTATGCAGGCGGTCCTTCCCTATGCCGGATTGTCGCTGCTCCTGCTCATGGCTGTGACGCTGATCGGAAAGGATGAGCCGCTCCTTGACGTCTCCGTGGAGGAAGAGAAAGGAGGAGCGGGGAAAACAGTGGGGCGGATGCTGCGAGGGGCAGCGCCGTTACTGATCCTGCTGCTCTTGTGCCTGCTGGTGGTTTTTCGGATACTTCCATATCAGCCGGTCCTGATCTGTGTGATATTAGTTATACTGGTGATAAACAGAAAACTGTACTGGTCGGTGGATTATTTCTTGCTTTTGACATTTTTATGTTTCTTTGTATTTATCGGAAATATGAAGCGGATTCCGGAAGTCAGCGAATTTCTCATTTCTGCCGTGCAGGGAAGGGAACTTCTGACGGGAATCCTTACGAGCCAGATCATCAGCAATGTTCCTGCTGCGATCCTTTTGTCGGGATTTAGCAGTGATTTTTCCGCTCTGGTCACCGGGGTGAATCTGGGCGGTCTGGGCACATTGATCGCCTCGCTTGCAAGTCTGATATCATTCAAATTCTTTGCAAAAGAGTATCCGGATAAAAAGGGCGCGTTTATGAAGGTATTTACGATATGGAACCTTTTGTTTCTGCTTGTGCTCGGTGCGGAAGCATTTTTAATTGGCATTGCGGCAGGGTGACCTGAACGCCTGAACGCCGGCAGATCGCCGTTTGAGGCGGGAAAGGAGCGGGGCAATGAAGATATTGGCGGTCCTATGCGATAAGGATGAGGCTGTAGAAATTGAAAAAATGCTGCGGCATATGGAAGCGCTATCCGGCGGGAAGCAGAGTAGCGGTGAAGGATGCTGCTGGAAAGTGAGCGGTATTGCAGGCGGCGGAAAGACGGGATACGAGATGATCCGCAGAGAATGCCCGGATCTTGTGATAGCGGATATCGAGCTTGCGGAAATATCCGGGCTGGACATGCTGGAAAAATTGCGCGGGGAGCATAGTGATGTGAGAGCAGTGCTCCTGGCGGACAGAGAGAACTTCGCTCAGGCAAAGCGGGCGATCGATCTGGGAGTGGAAGGATATCTGGTCAAACCGGTGAGAGCGGACGAACTGTGGAAGGCGGTGACTCGGGCAGAGAAGAAGTGGAAGGGAGAACAGACGGTGAAATCTGTAGTGTCGCTGGAAAATATTTTTCTGTCCTGCCTGAACGGACAGATCAGTCCGGATCGTGATTTTAATATGTTGACCAGCCAGCGGTTCGGATTCACGGTCGAGGAACCGGGAGCCGTTTTCGCCGTGTGGCTTGGCGACGGTTTCGAAGAGCAGAAAGAACAGGCGAGGAGCCTGATCGGGCAGTCCGCAGCGTTCGGCGGCGGCCGGGTTTCCCGCGTGTTCGAGGCGAGAGTGTGGAAGATTCTGTTTGTCGTTCTGTATCAGATGGAGGATGAAGAGCGGGAATATACATATTTTCAGAAAGAAATCGTACCGAAGCTGTGCCGGCAGCTGACGGGGACGGTGGTCTGTATCTGGGCAGAGGCAAAACGCATCGCGGATTTGCCGGATGTACTGAAACATATGAACTCTATGAAAGACTGGAATCTGCTCTTTGACAGAGGAGAACTGATCCGCCAGGAGGCGATAGACAGCCAGGAGACGGTGCCGCTTATATATCCCGTGGAGATTGAAAATCAGGCGCGCCAGGCAGTGAAGGTGAAAGACGGGGAAGAGATCAAACGGGCCTATTACCGGCTGTATGATCATATACGGCGCAGGCCGCACAGCCCCGGAGATATGAAAGAATGCCTGATCCGGTTCAACATGGCGCTGCTCAATGTATACAAGACGCAGTGGGAGATCGAGTCGGAGCTGGAGATCCAGCGCTGCATGCAGGCGATCGCCGCAGCGATGAGCTGGCGCGAGGTGCGTATCGCAATGGACCGGTTTCTGTCAGCGATGAAATTCGATGCATTTGAGGAAGAAGAGGACGCCGGGCTGAGCCCGCTTGTCCGCAAGGCGGTACAGATCGTGAGAAAATATTACGATCAGGGGATCACGCTGGAAGAAGTGGCGGGCAGGCTTTTTATTTCCGAGGAGTATCTGAGCAGCCAGTTCAAAAAAGAAACCGGAGCCGGATTTGCAGAGACAATCAGGAGATACCGGATAGAGCGCATCAAAGGTCTGTTGGTCGGCACAAGGCTTAAGATTAAGCAGATCGCGGAGCTGACCGGATATGCGGACTCAAAGTACATGAGCAGGGTATTTAAGGAAGAGACAGGGATGCTCCCGACGGAATTCCGGAAGACAGCTCATTAAAAAAATCGACCTTTTTAAGGAATTTCACCCTTTTTATATTGGATAAATATGGTATCATAGCGTCGAATTATATCATTGCAAAGAGAGGTGAGATGAATAATGAGCGAAATGAAGATTACATTTAAGCATCCGGAAGAAATCCGTGAGTTCGTAAATATGGTCTCAAAATATGACTTTGATATCGACGTGAGAAGAGGCCGTGTCGTGGTAGATGCCAAATCTTTACTTGGAATTATGCATCTTGGACTGAACAATGTAATGGATCTGAAGCTGCACTCTGACGACTGCGAGGAGCTTCAGAAGAAGATTCTGAAATATGCGGCGTAAGAGAGCGCTTAAAATAACTGGATATGATATACAGCTTCCCGGCAGTTCTGATGATATGCCGGGAATTTTGTTATTGTCAAACAGGGGCGGCTCTACTATAATGAAAGCATAAGAGCACGCGGTCCGGAAGGGCCGTATTTTACGAGGAGGAAAAACGTGAAGAACGAATTAGTGATCGTCCTTGACTTTGGCGGACAGTATAATCAGCTTGTCGCAAGACGTGTCAGGGAATGTAATGTGTACTGTGAGATTTATTCTTACAAAACAGATATTGAGAAGATCAAAGCGATGAACCCGAAGGGAATCATACTTACCGGCGGCCCGAACAGCTGCTATCTGCCGGATTCGCCGACATATTCGGACGAGCTGTTCAAGCTGGG
>ERZ1643250.2337-NODE-2337-length-14436-cov-6.248036_pt1 | contig 14436 bp, 10 predicted proteins | sample MGYA00579262_ERZ1643250 | MGnify/ENA primary metagenome ERZ1643250 (study PRJEB29033, sample SAMEA4952265) | chicken gut metagenome | biome: Broiler Chicken; feature: Gastrointestinal Tract; material: Caecum | place: Ireland | collected 2018 | study: Broiler...
GAAAGATAAGCTCTACCTGGGAATCCTTTGAAGCGGTGATTTCCAGGTTCCCGGCGTCCCTGGAAAGAGTGCTTTGGGAATCAGCGTTTCTGGTGAACTGGACAGAGGCGGGAATTCTTTTAGAGATCCAGGAAGGAGAAAAGGTCTGAAGGCGTGAGAGCCATTCCGTCTCCTGCCCATCCGGGATAACGCTGTACCTTGTCAGAGCCTCTGCCTGTTCCCAGCCTGCCAGGCTTTCAAACTGAGCCTGGGGCATCGTCCGGTCTGTAAAATAGACCACGGGAAGCACCTGATCGTTTTCAGACACGGCAAGGTTCTCATTTTTCCAGAGAAGCCGGTATCCGTCCGGAATCCGGGAGGCTTTTGTCTCCACGTACCGGATTCCCATAAAATGCAGGAAAAACGGATTATCAGCGGCCAGGATGGCAAGCCGGTTGTTGATCTGGATGGGTGTCTTTAAAAGATCATAGTACGCCCGGGAATAGGCATTGTTGTAGACGGAAGAGTACATGGTGCTCTTATTCTGTCCTCCGGTGATGTCCGTATTGCTCCTGTTCATGGGATTGATGAGGGAATCCTGCCGGTAAAAGGGCGTGGATACGGGAGTATATGCCGGGTCTTCCATAGCGGACGCCAGTTCCTCTCTGGTCACGAAATGCTCCGTGGAGGCGGCATGAAGGAAAGAGAGAAAGGGCATCACGAACAGAAGGGGGAGGGCTGCTCTGAAACAGAATCCCCGCAGACCGGATTTTTCTTTCTCCTTCAGGAACCTGAATACCAGCACCGCGGCGGCCAGAACCAGGATGTCTGCCAGAACCAGGCTCCGGAGGCTGCGCCTCAGATAGAGAGAACCCACCGCAAGTACAGGAAGAAAGGGCCAGAGCTTCCATCCGGCCTTTCCGGCGCGCAGATCTGCAAGCAGCCTTGTTCCGTGGAGCAGAAGCAGGGGCAGAAAAGGCATCAGAATTTTGGCTCTTGCGTAGAGAGTGGCGTTCAGCAGATAGGAGGCGCCGCCCCAGAACAGCAGAAGGAGAAAAATCAGGCTGTCTCTCCGATACTGCTTATATCCCAGGCCAAGCAGCAGAAGGTAGAGGGCCAGCATGGTAAGGCCCAGGCCGTAGGGACTGTACAGCAGGGAACTGAAGTTTCCAAAAAAAGTTAAAAGACCGCTGCCTGCGGAAGCGGAAGGCCTGTGGTGTTCCAGGATGGCCAGTCCGGTGGGGAGCAGCAGGGCGGCTGACATGCAGGCTGCCAGCGCCGAGGCGGCGAACCAGGGGAGGAAGAAAGACCTGCCGGATTTCTGCAGCCAGTACCAGCCCGCAGCCAGAAAGCAGGCGGGAGCGTAATAAAAGCTGTTCAGACAGATGAGCAGCAGAAAAACAGGCAGCATGGCAGGCATGCGCCTGGGACGCTTCTGAATGGACAGAAGCGCCAGCAGCAGAAATGGCATATAGTTTACGAACATGATCTGCCTGTGGGTATGAAAAAAGCAGGAAGCGGTCAGAAAGAGCAGGCTTCCCAAAAACGCGTTCGTCTCCGAAAGCTGTTCCCGGCGCAGCCACAGGTAAAACAAAAGCACGCCTGCCAGGTATCCGGCAAGCGAATAAAAAATCACGATCTGATACATGGGCACGGCCGGAAGCAGGCAGCCCAGGAGAATATCCGGCCGCAGATACCCGTAGTAGGAAAACTGAAAGCCGCTGCTCCCTCCGCCCAGAGCAAGAAAATCGGGCAGCAGCGTCTTCTGTTCCAGACAGGCGTCCCGAATCGTCTCGGCGAGGGCAGCGTGCTGGCTGAGCCAGTCGGTAGCAGAGCCGTACACGCAGCCGGAGGGCACGGACAGAAGGATAAGCAGGAAAAACAGCCCGGTCAGCAGCAGAGGGCAGATAAATTTTTTCATGACGCAGTCTCTCCCGCAATCACTTTTTCGATTCCGCGCATGTCCGCGGCGATGTCCGTGAAGGAGCTCCAGTAGCTGCCGATCAGCTTATCGGTGGCAGCCAGACAGTACAGATCCAGAAGGGCGTCGTGCATGCCTTCCACGGAATTCCGGTCGATGGTCCGGCTCTGGTTGCTGATGATTTTGCCGGGAAATTCCCGGCGCAGCAGGTCTTCCTCCGACTGATCGTCAGTGGCCAGGAAGAAGCGGCTTTCCGGATGCTCCGTCAGCTCTTTTTTCATCTCGGCGATGAACTGCTCCGTGGTGCTCTTTCCCATGGAGACAGCATTGTCCGTGCGCCGGATGTGGACGCCTACGCAGCGGGGCGCAAACTCCTTCGTAAAGGAGTCGATGCGTTTCTGCAGGGCAGGGGCAGGCACATAGAGGCTGTAATCGTGGGAGGGATAAAAGTGTTCCCAGGTAAAGATATAAACCTGTTTTTTCAGAGAACGGTAAAAGTCCTCGTGAAGGACGCCGTCCGTTTTGTGGCTGATGATATCCTCATTTCCGAAACGCTGCCCGGAAGTGAGCTGGTACCAGAGTTTTCTGGGATCTTTCAGGGAGCGGATGTTGATGATTTGAATGTCCGGTTCTGTGACCGGGAGGAAGAGATCCTCGAAAGTGCAGTTCAGCTCCGGACACAGGTACCAGAGCACCACCAGCTTTTCTTTCCTGCGCTTCGCGAGCTCCCGCCCGGAATTTATTACTCTTATTCTATTGCATAAACCGCCCGAAGGTTGTATTATTACCATAGTGTACCCTGCCGTAGCCGCGCACGAAAGCCGGCGCGGCTGCGGATTACCTTTCCTTTCTATACTATATATTTGATTTTTGAAGCCGCCATGTCCTTGACAGAGAAATACAATTACATGACATTGACGTATTTGGCGACATTATAGCATTTCATAAAAACACAGACAAGGGAGAAGTTATGAAACCGCAGAAAATTAAGAATCTGTTTCTGAGACAGAGCTATCAGGATGCCTGGGAGGAGTATGAAAAGTCTCTCACAAAGAAATACTTTATTCAGTGGGATTACGTGATTCTGACGGCGTCCAATGAGGAGCAGGCGGCGGCTTATCAGGCCCAGATCGACGCGCGCCTGAGAGCGGGACGACTGCCTTCGGAGACTGTATATCAGGTGCTTCCGGACCCGGATGGAAAACGGGTGGGTTCAGGCGGCGCCACCTTCCATGTGATGAAATACCTGAGCGAATGCGGAGAGGAAGAGCATTTCTTCCGGGGAAAACGGATTCTGGTGATTCACTCCGGCGGAGATTCCAAGAGAGTGCCCCAGTATTCGGCCTGCGGAAAGCTGTTTTCCCCGGTGCCCAGGGAACTGCCGGACGGACGGCGTTCCACGCTGTTTGATGAGTTTATGATTGGAATGGCAGGGATGCCGGCCCGTTTTAAGGAAGGCATGCTGGTGCTGTCCGGAGACGTGCTTCTTTTGTTCAATCCCCTGCAGATCGATTTTACATTCCGGGGGGCCGCCGCCATCTCCATCAAGGAAGACGTGGAGACTGGAAAGGATCATGGCGTATTCCTGGGAGACGGGGAAGGCTACGTGGCGAATTTCCTTCACAAGCAGAGCGAAGAACGGCTCCGTGCCCTGGGGGCGGTCAATGAGCATGGAGCGGTGGACCTGGACACAGGAGCTATCATGCTGGACTGCGATCTGCTGGAGAGCCTGTTTTCCCTGATTGGAGAAAAGGGAAGAATCGTGCCGGAGAAGTATGAGAGCTTTGTCAATGAGAAAGCCCGGGTCAGCTTCTATGGAGATTTTCTGTACCCGCTGGCGTCCCGGTCTACACTGGAGCAGTACCTGAAGGAAAAGCCGGAGGGAGAATTCTGTGCGGAACTGGAGAAATGCCGCCGCAAGCTCTGGGAGGCGCTGCATCCTTATTCCCTGAAACTTCTGTGCCTGTCCCCGGCTCAGTTCATTCATTTTGGCACCACCAGAGAGCTTCTGCATCTGGTGACTGAGGACATTGATAATTACGAGTTTCTGGACTGGAAGCGCCAGGTGCTGGGCGTGGAGGAGGAAGAAGGTTCCTGCGCCTGCAGCAGCAGTTATATTGAGCGGGCTGCGAAGGTGGCGGCTTCTTCCTATATAGAAGACAGTTATATTTACAGCGGGACTGTGGTGGAGGATCACTGCGTGATTTCGGCTGTGACTCTGCGGGGACAGCGGATTCCGGACCATACGGTGCTTCACGGACTGAAGCAGAAGGATGGAAGTTTTGTGGTCCGGGTCTATGGGGTAAATGACAATCCCAAAGGAACTCTGGAGGATGGAGCCTCCTTCCTGAAAGGCAGCCTTGCGGGCTTTCTGGAAGCGGCCGGCCTGGCGCCGGAGGAGGTCTGGGACGGGGAAGGCCATTATCTGTGGACGGCAAAGCTTTACCCGGTCTGCGCCTCCATTGAGGAAGCTGTACAGGCGTCCATGGAGCTCCTGCAGCTGGCGGAAGGAAAGGAAGGGCAGGCGGCGGCCTACCGTGCCAGAAAGCGTCTGAGCCTGCAGGAAAGTTTTGAACATGCGGATGTAAAGGAAATCGTGGCCTGGCAGGCGAAGCTTGGCACCCAGGTACGGATTGCCCGCTTCCTTCTGGCTCTGGAACAGAGAAAGAGCGTGGAAGAGGCAGGCGCGGTCTTCGGAAGCCAGGGCGTGACACCCGCCCAGGTGGAAAAGCTGCGGAAAATTGCGGAGACCTCTGAGTTCGGAATCCGCATGCGGATTTATTATTATCTGTCCAGGCTTACGAAGGGAGCGGTCAGTGAGGAGCTGGAAAACCAGTGCTTCCGCTATATCTGTGACAGCCTGTATGAGGCCAGCATCGGGGACGCTCCAGAGGATGAAGAGTATCATATTACCAGTCCGGAGGTCACGGTGGAGCTTCCGATCCGGGTGAATTTCGGCGGAGGCTGGTCGGATACGCCGCCCTACTGCAACGAGCACGGCGGCACGGTGCTGAACGCGGCGGCAAAGCTGAATGGAATCTGCCCGGTGGTGGTGACTGTGAAGCGGATAGACAAGCCCTGTATCGCTCTGGCCAGCACCGATTCCGGGGCCTATGATGAATTTACGGAGACCGGCAGGCTGCAGAATTGCCGGGACCCCTTTGACACTTACGCTCTCCACAAGGCGGCCCTTCTGGCCTGCGGCATTGTGCCGCTGTCCGGAGAAGTGCCTCTGGAGAAAATTCTGGAAAAGCTGGGAGGCGGTCTCTATCTGTCCACGGCGGTAATGGGGATTCCCAGGGGCTCCGGTCTTGGCACCAGCAGCATCCTTGCCGGGGCCTGCGTGAAGGCCATCTTCCAGTATATCGGAAAAGAAGTGACGGAAAATGAGCTGTACTCCTATGTGCTCTGCATGGAGCAGCTGATGAGTACAGGGGGCGGCTGGCAGGATCAGGTAGGAGGCCTGACAGACGGCGTCAAGCTGATCACCACCAAGCCGGGCCTGAAGCAGGATATCCGGGTGCAGCATCTGAATATCCCGGAAGAGGCCATAGAAGAGCTGAAAGAGCGGTTCGTGCTGATCTATACGGGGCAGAGGCGTCTGGCACGGAATCTTCTCCGGGAGGTGGTGGGCGGATACATCGGTTCCAGCCCCAATTCTCTGGAAGTGCTCTATGAGATTCAGCGGGTGGCCGTCCTGATGAAATTTGAGCTGGAAAAGGGAAATATCGACGGCTTTGCCCGGCTTCTCGACCGCCACTGGGAGCTTTCAAGGCAGCTGGACGCAGGCAGCACCAATACCTGTATCGACCAGATTTTCCTGGCCTGCGAGGATCTGCTCTCGGCGCGGATGATCTGCGGCGCCGGCGGCGGCGGTTTCCTTCAGGCGGTTTTGAAAAAAGGATGCACGAAGGAAGAACTGCGGGAGAGAATCCGCAGCGTATTCCAGGAAAGCGGCGTGGACGTCTGGGACTGCGAGCTGGTATTTTAGGGAAACGCGGATGAAAGTGTTTCCTGCGCCGGACAGGAGGACGAAAAGATTTGAAAGTATTGCAGATTAATACGGTCTGCGGAAGCGGAAGCGTGGGGCGCATTACGGTGGACATCGTTCATGCCCTGGAAGCGGCCGGAGATGAGGGAATGGTGGCGTTCGGCAGAAAGCAGGCGCCCGGAGATGTGAAGACATATAAGTTCGGCACGAATCTGGATATGGGCATCCATGTGCTCCACACCTTTTTTAAGGGCGAGCATGGGTTCGCCTCCTCAAAACAGACCGGAAGACTGATTGAGAAAATAAAGGAATACAATCCGGATATCATCCACCTCCACAATATCCATGGCTTTTATCTGGATGTGGAGGAGCTGTTCCGGTATCTGAAAGGCTCCGGGAAGCCGGTGGTCTGGACCCTTCATGACTGCTGGAGTTTCACCGGGCACTGCGCCCATTTTGATTATATCGGCTGTATGAAGTGGAAGACAGGCTGCGGGGACTGCCCCCAGTATAAAAGCGTCTATCCCTATGCCCTGTTTAAGGACAATTCAGCCGGAAATTATAAAAGAAAGAAAAGGTCATTTACAGGCGTGCCGGATCTCACGGTGGTGACGCCCTCCCGGTGGCTGGCCGGCTATGTGCGGGAATCTTATCTGGGAGAATATCCCGTGCAGGTGATTCCGAACGGAATCGCTCTGGATAAGTTCCGCCCGGTGGACAAAGGGCTGAAGAAAAAGCTGGGTTTTGAGGAGAAATATATTCTTCTGGGCGTGGCAAGCATGTGGGAGGAGAGGAAGGGCTGCGCCTATTTTGAGCAGCTGGCGGACAGGCTGGACGACTCGTATCAGATTATCCTGATCGGCCTTTCGAAGCGGAAGATGAAGACCCTTCATCCGAAGATTCACGGGGTTATGAGGACGAACAGCATGGAAGAGCTGGCGGAGTATTATTCCATGGCGGACGCCTATGTGAATACAACCCTGGAAGATACCTTCCCCACGACCAACCTGGAGGCGCTGGCCTGCGGGACGCCGGTGATTACCTTTGCGACGGGAGGCAGCGTGGAATCGGTAGACGCCTCCTGTGGAAAAATTGTGCCTAAGGGAGACACGGAAGCCCTGATAAAGGCCATAGAAGAGCTGCGCGGAGAGCCGGATAAAAAGGAGGACTGTCTCCGCAGGGCGGCCGGGTACGATAAGAATGACAGATTTCAGGATTATCTGAAGCTTTACCGAAGCCTTCTGGAGAAGCAGAAGCTGCCGGAAGCATAGAAAGAAATGGACGAAAGCAATGGAAAACAGAAAACCAAAGGTCTCGGTCATTACCGCGACCTATAATGACAAAGAGAACCTGCGGCGGATTATCCGCCAGGTAAGCTCCCAGAGCTATGAAAATATCGAGTATATCATTGTGGACGGGGGTTCTTCAGACGGGACTCTGGAGGTGATTCGGGAAGCGGAAGAGCTGTTCGGGGAACGGCTGAAATGGATTTCCGAGCCGGATAAGGGCATTTACGACGCCCTGAATAAGGGAATCCGCATGGCCTCCGGAGACATTCTGGGCTGCTGCTTTGATGAGTACGCGGGACCGGATGTGCTTGCCAGGATGGTGGACATTATGGAGCGGGAACAGACCGACGGCGTCCACGGAGATCTGTACTACATGGACGGGGAGCGGATCGTGCGCCGCTGGCATCAGGGCCAGGGAAAGATCCGGTTCGGCTGGATGCCGGGACACCCCACCCTGTATCTGAGAAAAAGCGTCTATGATACCTTTGGGCTTTACAAGACGGATTACCGGATTTCGGCCGATTATGAGTTTATGATCCGGATTCTGAAGGATGGGAAGGTGCGCCTTTCCTATCTGCCGGAGGTGCTGATCTACATGTCTCACGGAGGCACCAGCACGAACAGCCTGGGCGCGTACCTGGCAGGCATGAAGGAAGGACACAGGGCTCTGCAGGAAAACGGCGTGTCCTTTGCCTGGTTCACAGATCTTTGCCGGACCTTAAGGGTACTTGCGCAGTTTGTGAAAAAGAAGTAAGATAAAAAGAACACGAAAGTAAGGAGAACACAGATGAAGTGTCTGGTGATTATCCCGGCGTACAATGAAGAGGAAAATATTGTGCGCGTGGTAGAGAACCTGAAGAATAATTATCCCATGTATGATTATGTGGTGATCAATGACGGCTCCTCAGACGACACGGCCCGGCTCTGCAGAAGAAAGGGCTATGAGCTTGTGGATCTTCCCGTGAATCTGGGACTTGCGGGCGCTTTTCAGACCGGGCTCAAATACGCCTGGAGAAAGGGCTATGACTATGCCATTCAGTTCGACGCGGATGGACAGCACAGGGCGGAGTATATCGCCCCGATGCTGGAAAAGATACAGGAAGGATACGATATTGTCATCGGCTCCCGCTTTGTGACGGAGAAAAAGCCCCATTCCCTGCGGATGATCGGCAGCAGGCTGATTGCCGTGGCCACACGGCTTACCACGGGCAAGAAGGTGAAGGACCCTACCTCCGGCATGAGAATGTTCAATAAAAAAATGATCGCGGAGTTTGCCCTGAACCTGAATTACGGGCCTGAGCCGGATACGATCTCCTATCTTCTGAAGCAGGGAGCCACCATCGCGGAGGTTCAGGTGGAGATGGATGAGCGTATCGCGGGAGAGAGTTATCTGAATATTACCAAATCCATGATGTATATGCTGAGAATGCTGATGTCGATTCTGCTGATACAGAACTTCCGGAAACGCAGGGAGGTGAAGGTTCGATGACGCCGGTATTTCGGATTATTCTGATTGTAGTGTCCCTTTTGACCACATTTTATATTCTGAAAAAAATCCGCCAGTCCAAGCTTCAGATCGAGTACGCGATTTTCTGGATTCTGTTTGCGGGCGTGCTGATAGTGTTCAGTCTGTTCCCCTGGCTGGTGTCCATGTTTACGAGGCTGATTGGAATGCAGCTTCCCGTAAACTTTATCTTTCTGTTCTTTATCTTTGTGCTGCTGGTTAAAATGTTCCTGATGACCATTGAGCTGTCAGCGCTGGAAAACAAGGTAAAGGATCTGACTCAGGAGCTGGCTCTGGAGGAAAAGGAGCGGGTGGACGAGCAGAAAGAAAAGACAGGAACAAAGGAAAAATAAGAATACGACAGGAATAGGAACAGGAGTAAAGCAGGAGCAGGAGTAAAGGTAAGAGTAAGGAGGACGTTTTGGAAACCATTTATCGAATTACCGGACAGCTCTGGGGGAGATTCATAAGCTGGATGAAGGAAGAGAAAAACCAGCTGCGTTTTATTCTGGTATGTTTTGTCATCAGTCTGATCCCGCTGCTGGTTTTGAGTTTTTTCAACCATCCGGCTATGGACGATTTTAACTATGGAATTCTGACACGGCACGCGCTGCTGGAGAATGAGGGACTGGCAGTGATTCCCGCCGTGCTGAAGGCTGCCGTGCAGCGGGCCGTGAATCTGTGGCACAGCTGGCAGGGAACCTATACGTTTGCCATCATCGCGGCTCTGCGTCCCTCGATTATCACAGAGCGGATTACGTTTATACAGACCTTTATTCTGCTGGGAATATTTACAGCCGGATTCTGGTATTTCTGCCAGGTGATGCTGCACCGTCTGCTGGGACTGTCCAAAGCGGTGGCAGCGGTGACAGCCTGTGTGGTTATGACGCTCTGCATCCAGTATGTGCCTTTCGGAGTAGAAGCCTTTTACTGGTGGAATGGAAGCGTGGGCTATACGGGGCTGTTCTCGGTCATGCTGATTCTGTTTGGCATGCTGGCAGATTCCCTGCGCAGGAGAAAGATTTCTGTCAGGAGAATGACAGCCCTTCTGGCGCTGGAGCTTCTGCTGGCGGGAGGCATGTATCCCACGGCGCTTCTCACGGCAGTGGTGCTGTTCCTGGTTATGGTGGACGGGCTGGCCGGAAAGAAGTACGGCAGGAATTTGAAGATCCAGCTGACGGTACTCTTCCTGCTTTATCTGCCTGAATTCGGACTGAGTATTATCGCTCCCGGAAATGCCAGGCGCCAGGCCCTGTTCCAGCATCGGACTCCCTTTGAGGCTATCTACAAGTCTTATACGAAATCTCTGGAATATATGTTCACGGAAGCAACCAATGCGGTGATGATTCTGGTTATCATAGCTCTGTTCCTGTACATGTTCTGGAAGCTGAAGGATTCCAGGTTCCAGTTCCGCTGTCCGTTCATGTTCACCCTGGTCAGCTACAGCATGGTTGTAGTGATGTGGGTGCCGGGCATCTATGCGGTGCGCTATATTTCAGGAGGACGCTATTATAATATTCTTCTCTACGGCGTGGTTCTCTTTTACGCGGCCAACGCGGTTTACTATGCGGGCTGGCTGCGGCGCCAGTATGAAAAATGCGGCGCGGAAGCGATGGAGGTCCTTCAGAAGGCTGTTCCTGTAATTCTGGGAACGGCAGGAATTCTCTGTGCCGTGATCGGAGTCTGGAAAGTGGATATTGTGACGGATCTGGAAGAGATTACGACGGCATCGGCCCTGAAATCCCTGGTATATGGGGAGGCGCAGGTGTATGACCAGGAGATTCGTGCGAGGGAAGCCCTTTACAACGATCCGAACGTGAAGGAAGTCTATGTGGAAGAGGTGACTTACCGCCCAGAGCTTCTGTATTACGGAACGCTGACTGAGGACCCGGAGGACGGAAGAAATCTTGCCATGTGCGAATACTATGACAAGGACTTTATGGTAAAAATTGTAGAAGACACAGAAGAAAATACAGAAGAAAACACAGAGGAAGATACCGGCGAAGCCGGCGCGGAAGAGACGCCGGAGACCGGAGAAAATACCGGAGAGAATACTTCGGAGGAAATGGAAACTTCAGAGTAAAGGAGAAGAAAAATGAAGAAAATTATTGTGACAGGCTGCAACGGACAGCTGGGCCGTGCGGTAAATCAGCAGTATGCGGGAAGCACAGAGTATGAACTGGTAAACACAGACGTGGCAGAGCTGGATATCACGAAGGTGGACGAGGTTCTGAAGCTGGCCAGAGAGGTAAAGCCTTACGCTGTCATCAACTGTGCCGCTTATACAAATGTGGACAAATGCGAGACAGAGCCGGATCTGGCTTATAAAATCAATGCGGTCGGCGCGCGCAATCTGGCTATCGCGGCCTCTGATGTGGGAGCGAAGCTCATGCACATCTCCACGGACTATGTATTTCCGGGCGATGTGGCGGAACGGCCTCTGACAGAGTTTGATACGCCCAGTCCCAAGAGCATGTATGGAGCTACCAAGCTGGCGGGAGAGAATTTTGTGCGCGATTTCGCGGACCGTTATTTTATCATCCGCACAGCCTGGCTTTACGGAGACGGACATAATTTCGCCAAGACCATGCTGAAGCTTTCCGAGACCAACGATACCATCGGCGTGGTTATGGATCAGGTGGGAACGCCTACCAGCGCTGTGGAGCTGGCGAAGGCCATCAAGTACCTGCTTCCCACGGATAATTACGGACTCTTCCACGGCACCTGCGAGGGAGATACCAACTGGGCGGAGTTCGCTGCCACAGTTCTGCGCCTGGCAGGAAAGAAGACGGTAATCGAGCCCATTACCTCACAGGAGTACAAGCGGCGGTTTCCGGCTTCCGCGGATCGTCCGGCCTATTCCATTCTGGAAAATTATATGCTGAAGCTGACCACAGACTTTTCCTTTGCCTCCTGGCAGGACGCCATTGAGGTATATATGAAAGAGCTGCTGGGATAAATCCCGCAGGGATGAAGACTGCCGGGAGAAAGACTGCCGGCACGGAAAAAGGTGCCGGGAGCAGTTCCCCGCCCGTACGAAAGGAGAAGCACCTGATGACTGGAAATGATATTTTATATCTGGTAATCCCCTGCTACAATGAAGAGGCTGTTCTGCATGAGACTGCGAAGCAGCTTCTGGAGAAAATGAATTCCATGTTTGAGCGGGGCATGATATCCAGAGAGAGCAAAATCATGTTTGTCAATGACGGCTCCAAGGATAAGACCTGGGAGATCATTGAGGAGCTTCACGCTTCCAATCCCATCTACTCCGGCGTAAAGCTGTCCCGGAACAAAGGACACCAGAACGCGCTGCTGGCCGGCCTGATGACGGCGAAGGAGAAGGCGGATATGACCATTTCTCTGGACGCGGACCTGCAGGATGATGTGGACGTCATTGATCAGATGGTGGAAAAGTATTATCAGGGAAACGATGTGGTCTACGGTGTGCGCAGCGCCCGCAAGACAGATACCTTTTTCAAGAAATTTACGGCTCAGGGTTTTTATAAGCTGATGCAGGCCATGGGAGTGGAGATTGTCTACAATCACGCGGACTACCGGCTTATGAGTAAACGGGCCATGGAAGGGCTTTCGCAGTTTAAGGAAGTCAATCTGTTTCTGAGAGGAATCGTTCCGCTGATCGGCTACAAGTCAGACGTGGTGACCTATGAACGCCATGAGAGATTCGCGGGAGAATCCAAGTATCCGCTGAAGAAAATGCTGGCCTTCGCCACAGATGGAATCACTTCCTTCAGCATTAAGCCCATCCGCCTGATTACCACCTGCGGAATCCTGATCTTTGCCATCAGCCTCGTGATGCTTTTGTATTTTCTGATAGTCCATTTTATGGGACGGACTGTAGCGGGCTGGACCAGCATGATTGTCTCGATCTGGGCCATCGGCGGCCTGCAGCTTCTGGCCATCGGAATTGTGGGCGAGTATATCGGAAAGATCTATCTGGAGACGAAGGAACGGCCCAAATATATTATCGAAACTGTACTGGATGAGTAGGAGAGTTTTATGAATAAATTAACAGAAAAGCGGGGAGCCATAAAATTTGACCGGGCGGACATCCTGTATCTGGCGGTCATCACGGTCATCGGGCTGGCGATCCGCCTGATTCTGCGCGTGGTGACGACGGATGACTGGGTGATGTACTGGGACCCGTGGATTTCAGACCTGAAGGAGATGGGATTTTCCTATCTGGCCACGGACCGCTACGACTATACCCCCACCTTTGTCTATATTCTGTGGGCGATCAGCAAGCTTCCCATCAATCCCATGACAGCCTACAAGGGGCTTCACATTGCCCTCGACTTCGTGGCGGCCATGATCATGGGTAAGATTGCGTGGAAGGTCACAGGAAGTAAGATAAAAAGCATCGCCGCTTATGGTCTGATGCTGCTGGTGCCTACGATCTGGGCCAACAGCGCTCTCTGGGCTCAGTGTGATATTATTTTCATGACCTTTCTTTTACTGTGCTTTTACTATTTCTTTGAGGACAGGCCCAACCTTGCCATGTTCTTTTACGGAATGGCCTTTGTGTTCAAGCTTCAATCCCTGTTTATTTTCCCGTTTCTTGTGATTCTGTGGGTGAATAAAAAGGTGCAGCTTAAAGCTTTCCTGTGGATTCCGGTCCTGTATTTTCTGAGCATTGTGCCGGCCTGGATCGCGGGACGGCCGCTGATGGATCTGATCAATATCTACATGGCCCAGGGCGCTCAGGATGTGTGGTCCCTGTCCATCAAATGGCCGAATATCTATCAGATCATCGGAAACCAGTATTTCCTGCTGGAGTATGCGTCCTCGGGAACCTGGCTGATCCTTGGCATCCTGATGATCCTCATGTATGCCATGGCCCGGAAGAGATACCGGATTACCAATGAATTTATCGTGCAGATGGCGCTGTTTTTCGCGATTCTGACGCCCTATTTCCTGCCTCATATGCATGAGCGCTACGGCTGTGTGGCGGACATTCTGGCGATCATCTATGCGCTGATGAACATAAAGAAATTTTATTTCCCGCTGGCTCATATTCTGATTTCCTTTAACTGCTATATGGCGTATCTGAGCCATCTGGGCTCGGACGAGCCGGCGATTTACTATGGCGTGTGGGCCTTTGCGGAGCTGGGGCTTCTGATTCTTGCGGGTCTTGACGTCTGGAATTACCTGAAAAATCCAGACAATCAGCTTCCGGACAGCCAGCTTTCGGTCAAAGAAAAGGAGGCGGCGTAATGGACGATTTTTTAAGAGATTTTATCGTGAAAAAATGGAAAATCGGCAGCTTCACCTTTACCTTCCTGGACGCGCTTCTGGCAGTCTGCATCACGGGTACGGGAATCTTTCTGAGGCTTCCGATTATGACGGATTACTATGACGGGAAGCTGAGGGCAATTCCGCTGGAGTACGTGCTGGCGGTGGTGTGCGCGGCTATCGTGTATCGCTGCACGAAAAGCGGGAGCAGAGCCTTCCTGACTTATGCAATTCTTGTGATTTATCCCACGATTGCGGCCATTGGAGCGATCTGGAATGTCAATGCCGTTTATGATGCAATTTTTATTTTTGTGGGGTTTTATCTGTGTCTTGCAGGCTCCCGGGTACTCAGAGCGATCGGGACGGTCAGCATCCTGCTTGGGGCTTTGCCGCAGCTGTTCCGCTATGGATGGACGGTGCCATATGATCCCAATCCCCGTCTGAGCTATGGCTGGCCGAATTTCTATGAAATCATTGGAAAGACAGCCTTTGTAGACCTGTT
>ERZ1643250.2344-NODE-2344-length-14403-cov-4.804642_pt1 | contig 14403 bp, 13 predicted proteins | sample MGYA00579262_ERZ1643250 | MGnify/ENA primary metagenome ERZ1643250 (study PRJEB29033, sample SAMEA4952265) | chicken gut metagenome | biome: Broiler Chicken; feature: Gastrointestinal Tract; material: Caecum | place: Ireland | collected 2018 | study: Broiler...
ATATTCCTGCACCAGGGGCTCTTTTTGTGCTGTCTGCACAATCTGGGGCGGTTCACAGCTTCTTTTGGGGGCCGATTTCTCTTATCCATTATAATTTTTCACGCAGGGATCTGCTGCGTCTTCCTTTTGCAGCAGCTCCCTGCCTCTTTCCAATCGGTTCACTGCATGGCGCTGCGGGCATAGAGAATCCATTTGGCGTGATCCAGCGGGTCCACGCCGCGGCGGGGAGCGTCCTGCCCCTCGCCGGGCGGACATTCCCGATAGCCCAGGAATTCCGAGGCGTAAATGCCTTTGCCGGAGGTCATGGAGCGGAAGACCACGGGATAATCGAGCGAGGTGCTCACGGGCAGGGTGGCTTCCAGCGTGAAAAGGCCCTTGTGCAGGACCGGCGTGTCAAATTCGCCGCGCATGGCCACCAGATCGCGGATCACCTTTCCCAGAAGCTCTTCGCTCGCGGAAAGCGTCACCCGCACCATCGGTTCCAGCAGAATCGTGCCGCTGTTGACGAGGGCGCGCTGCACCGCCACCGGCGTGGCCACAAAGAAATCCAGCGGATGCGTGTGCACATGGTGGTGCTGCCCGCCGATGAGGGTGAACTTTGCGTCCGTCACCTCCCAGCCGCGGCAGCCCTGTTTGAGCGCCTGCGGCAGGCTCTGGCGCACATGGTTCTGATAGCGGTACGGCAGTTCCTTTTCCTTGATGGCGGATTCAAACACGATGCCGCTTCCGCGCGGCAGCGGTTCCACCAGCAGCCGGACAATCGCCCAGCACGGCTTCGGGGCCAGATACACCTCCTCGCCCTCGGCCGCGGAGGCCGGTGTTTCCTTGTAAATCACCGTCGGGTCCGAGAAGCGCACCGAAAGCCCGTAGCGCTCCCGCACAACCTCCTCCAGCACCTCCAGCTGGATTTTTCCCGTGATGTGCAGATGCGGTTCCCGGCTCTCCGGAATCCATTCCAGGTCCAGCAGCGGGTCCTCCTGAGAGAGCTCGCCCAGCGCCTGCGTCAGGGCGGGGAGCTGCTCCGGATCCGCCGGGAAGGCCTGCACCCGCAGCAGCGGCACGGCCAGCCGGCAGAACCCGCGCGGCGGCGCCTGCCCGATCACATCCCCGGCGCGAATGCCGGAAAGGCCGTACACAGCCCCGATCTCCCCGCTGTGGATGACGCCCACGTCCACGGCCTTCTGTCCGCTGAACCGGCGGATCTGCGTAATTTTCTGTTCGCCCTGTCCGCCGGGCAGGGGCACGCTGTCCCGGTTTTTCAGGCAGCCGGAGAACACGCGCAGGTGCGCCGCCTTGCCCATGGAGGGATCGTGATCCACCTGGTAAACCACGGCGGAGAGCGGCGCGTCGTCCCGGCCGGAAGCGGTTGGAAGATAAGCCACGATGCTCTGCAACAGTTCCTCCATGCCCACACCCTTTTTTGCGGAGCCGAACAGCACGGGGAACAGCTTCCGCTGTGCCGTGCCGTCGCGCAGAGCCTTTTCCAGCCGTTCCGGTTCCACCGGCCGATCCTCCAGATACGCTTCCGCCAGTTCGTCGTCGTATTCGGCGGCGCAGGCGAGCGCGTCCTCCCGGAACCGTTTGGCGGGGAACACCCGGCAGTCCTCCGTGCCTTCGCCCTCCACCTCCTGCACCGGGAGGAGATGCGGGGAACATTCCTGCCGCAGCTGTTCCAGTACGCCGGGCAGATCGCAGCCTACACGGTCCACCTTGTTAATCAGCAGCAGGACGGGAATGCCCATCTTTTCCAGCGCCCGCCACAGGACGCGCGTCTGTGCCTGCACGCCCTCCACGGAGGAGACCACGAGCACGGCCCCGTCCAGCACAGCCAGACTGCGCTCCACTTCGCCCAGAAAATCCACGTGTCCGGGCGTGTCGATCAGCTGGATCCGCGTGTCGCCGCAGGCCAGCACGGCGGCAGCTGCCCGCACGGAGATGCCGCGCCTGCGCTCCACTTCCATCCAGTCTGTCTGGGTGGTGCCCTCGTCTACACTGCCGGCCCGCCGGATGCTCCCGCTCAGCAGCAAAAGCTGTTCCGTCACGGTTGTCTTGCCGGCGTCCGCATGGGCCAGAATGCCCAGATTCATGGTTGCCATGTCGTTCCTTGACCCCTCGATTCCCTGTTTCCGCCCATCCGGCGGAGAGATTTGCCTCACTATAGCACGAAGCGCGGATCTTGTCAAATGTGCGCGTTCATGAACCGGTGGACTGATAGTGATGCAGGCCGAACCGGAAGAACGCATAGCACGGAAGGAAAAAGACAAAGGCGAGGAGCGGCAGAAAGAGAAAGCCGCGCTCCTGCGATTTCCCTGTCAGATAGAGCAGGGGATAGTATTGGAACAGCGCCACCGGGATGACGAAGGTGAAGAATTTGAGCACGCCCCCGCCGTAAACGGAGAGCGGGTAGGCGCCGAACTCCCGCATCCCGTCCGTGAAAATGTTCATGAATTCCAGCCCTTCGATGGTGAAGAAGCTGAACCCCGCATACAGCACGAAGAGGGAGGAGAACACCGCCGCGCCGCCGATCAGCATCAGGCAGGCGCAGAGAATCTTTTCCGCCGTCCAGTCGATCCCGCTGTGCGGCACGGCGTAGCACAGCACCAGAATGCTCTGCGCCAAACGGCCGAGGCGGGTAAAGTCCATGTTTGCCGTCAGAACCTGAAAGACGACGCCGCGCGGCCGTGTCAGAATCTGATCAAGCTTTCCGCTCTGGATCAGCCGGGGGAAGGCGTCGAAGCCGCGGGCGAAGCATTCCGACAAGGAGAAGGCCGCCAGCACAATGGAAAAGCAGATCAACACCTCCGAAAATGTGAACCCGTCTACCGTGTGGAAGCGGTCAAAGAGAAAGGAGACGCCCAGAAGGGCGGAAAAGGAGACGAGAAACTGCCCCGCCGCCGTCATGAAGAACGAGGCCTTGTACTGCATCTGCGATTTGAGCAGAATGGCGGCATATTTCCAATAGAGTTTCATGCGATCATCCTCCCTGCACCACAACTTTTTTCAGTGCCCGCCCCATGAGCATGCGGCCCAGAATGAGCAGTCCCGCGAGCCAGAGCAGCTGCACCGCCACGCTCTGCAGCGCCTGCCGCCCGGCGAGGTGGCCCGTGTAGATGAGAAACGGCGTGCTCTGGATGGAGGCGAAGGGAAGGACGTTGATCACGGCTTGCAGCTGTTCCGGAAAGAAGGGGAGGGGGATGACGGCCCCGGAAAAGAATTCCACCACGGAGGAGGACAGAAGACGGATGCCAAGCGTGGAGATGGTGTAAAACGACGAGATGTAGATCAGCATGGAGAACGAGACGATCACCAGCAGGCCCAGCGCAAGGGAGATCGGGAACAGCAGCGCGGCTTCCCAGCCGGCCGGAGCGGAAAGCCGGAACGGAGCCGGCAGGAAAGATGCAACCAGCAGAATGGGCGCGCAGCGCAAAGAGGTCCGAGAAAGGCGTACGGCCAGATTCTTCACAAACCACATGGCGTAGAGATCGCACGGCCGGCACAGCTCATAGGCGACGCCGCCGGTCGAAACGCTCTCCAGAATTTCATTGTCGAAATACCAGGACATGAACAGCGCGAGCAGCGCCTGCTGCAGCCAGATGTAGCTCGAAAGCTGCGAAAACGTCATGGGAAAGTTTGCCGACCCACTGCGGTGGAACGCCGCATACAGGAGCAGCGTCAGCCCGCCCCAGGCAAATTGCGTGGAAACTCCAGCCCATGCCGCGGCGCGGTACTGCAAGCCGGCGAGAAAGCGAATGCGGAAAAACGAACCATATTGTCTCATATCGCGAACTCCTGATACAGGGAGACGACGAGCTCTTCCACTGTCTCTTCGGAAACGGAAAGATCCCGGAGCTCCGTCTTTGCCGCGAGAAGGGAGATCGCCTCCTGTACGGGAAGGACGGCCGTGTCGATCGTAATCTCTGCGTGTCCGTCCCGATCTTTGAGGATCTTCATCTGCTCGAAGGGCGGCAGGCGATCGCCCTCGTACGCCACACGGATTGTCCTGCGGGTGGAGTGGCGCGCCTTCAAATCGGAAAGGGAGCCGTCCAGCAGGATGCGGCCCCGGCCAATCAGCAGGACTCTCTCCGTCAGGGCCTCGATATCCTGCATGTCATGTGTTGTCAGAATCACGGTGGTCCCGTTTTCCCGGTTGACGGCGCGGATGAAATCCCGCACCGCAATCTTTGAGACGGCGTCGAGGCCGATTGTCGGCTCGTCCAGGAACAAAATTTTCGGGCTGTGCAGCAGCGAGGCCGCAATCTCGCACCGCATTCGCTGCCCCAGAGAGAGCTGACGCACCGGCGTCTTCAGCAGCTCGCCCAGATCGAGCAGCTCCGTCAGGCGCGCAAGCGTCCGGCGGTAGGCATCGTCCTCGATGCGGTAAATGTCCCGGATCAGATCAAAGCTGTCTGCCGCGGGTACGTCCCACCAGAGCTGGGAGCGCTGGCCGAACACCACACCGATCTCCCGCACATGGGCGGTCCGCTCCTTCCACGGCACACGGCCGTTGATGCGGCAGGTGCCGCCGTCCGGCGTCAGAATGCCGCTCATGATCTTGATGGTGCTGCTCTTGCCCGCGCCGTTTGGCCCGATGTAGCCCACCATCTCGCCGTCCCCTATCGTGAAGGAAACATCCTGCAGCGCGTGAATGGTCTCGTATTCCTTGTGAAACAGCGCTTTGACCGCCTGCCCGAAACCGGAACCGCGTTTTGCCACGCGAAACTCCTTTCGAATGTGCCGCAGCTCTATCATGGCTCTCCCTCCTTTTCCCGTATGCGAATGCGCAAACCGTCAAAAAAAGGGCATTTCTGCGGAAATGCCCAAGCCTGAAGACTTAAAATAACAGGCAAAAGAAGATTTGTCAAGATTTTTCAATCAAAATATAAAAAATTATTTTTTATGCAGACAAAAAAGACAGGCCATGTGGGATTTCCGCATTTTTCCTCTTGCAATGATAGAACGTGTGTTCTATAATAAAGCCAATAAAGCAAACGTATGTTCTGATTTTGAGGAGGGAAACGCTATGGAGGAAAGGCGATATGCCTGCATCGATCTCAAGAGCTATTATGCCAGCGTGGAATGCGTGGATCGCGGCCTCGACCCCCTCACAACCAATCTGGTGGTGGCGGATGAAACGCGGTCAGACAAAACGATCTGCCTGGTTGTTTCGCCGTCGCTCAAGGCGCTCGGTGTGCCCGGGCGGCCCCGGCTGTTCGAGGTCAGACAGCGGCTCGCTGAGATCCGTGCCCGCACCGGGCAGGAGGTACACATGATCATCGCCATGCCGCGCATGGCCCGCTATCTGGAAATTTCGGCGGAGATCTATGGCATTTACCTCAAATATGCGGCGGCGCAGGACATTCACGTTTATTCCATCGACGAGGCATTCCTTGACCTGACACCGTATCTGCCGTTTTACCGCATGACGGCGCGCGAGCTGGTGACGGCCATCATCCGCGACGTGCTGCGCACCGAGGGCATCACTGCCACAGGCGGCGTGGGAACGAATCTCTACCTCGCGAAAATCGCGATGGACATCGTTGCCAAACACATTCCCGCCGATCGTGACGGCGTGCGTGTGGCGGAGCTCGATGCGCTGTACTTTCGCGAGCAGCTGTGGGAGCACCGTCCGCTCACCGATTTCTGGCAGATCGGGCCGGGCATCGCAGGCAGGGTCGGGCGGCTGGGCGTGTCGTGCATGGGAGATCTGGCGCTGCTCAGCCTGCGCCACGAGGATCTGTTGTTTCGGGAATTCGGCGTGGACGCCGAGATCCTCATCGACCATGCCTGGGGGGAGGAACCCTGCGGCATGGAGGAGATCAAGCGCTGCCGCCCCGCCGCGAAGTCCATCGCCTCCGGCCAGGTGCTCAAGCGGCCCTATTCCTGGGAGGAAGGGCGCGTCATTGTCCGCGAGATGACGGAGCAGATGACGCTGGAGCTGGTGGCAAAGGGGTATGCGGCGGAGGGGGTCACGCTCTTTGTGGGCTATGAATCCTTCGGCCGGGAGGGTTCTCTTTCCTATGAAGGCCCTGTGAACCTTCATTTCGGCAAGCCGCGGGCCGCTTCCGTGCACGGCACGGAAAAACTGCCCGGACCCACCGCCGCACTTTCCTCTATCATGAAAGCCGTGCTGCGCCTGTATGACCGGCTGGTTGACAGAAGACTGCAGGTGCGCCGCATGAGCGTGGCGGCGATCCGCCTTTGCCGCGAGGAGGATACCGCCCCGCAGCTCAGCCTGTTCCGCGGGGAACGGGAAGAGCGCCGGGAAACCGACCTTTTGAAAACCGTGGTTGGCCTGCATGGACGGTTCGGCAAGAATGCCGTCCTCAAGGGGCACGATCTCTTCGAGGCAGCCACCACAATCGAGCGCAACGGCCAGATAGGAGGGCATCGCAGATGAAGGAAGCATACAGGCGCATCCTGCACCAGGCCCGTCCCGTTTCCGCTCGCCCCAGGATGGAGCTCGGAAACAGGGCAAAGCTGTTCATGCCGTTCGCCGCCCTGCGTGGTTTTGACATCGCAATTCTCACGCGCGAGAGGGATCGGCAGCTCTGCCCTCGCGTGCAGCTCTGCCAGGATCAAAAAGACCGCTTCAGCCGTATGCTTCTTTGCTTGGTTCCCGGGGAAGTAGTGACGGTGACGCGCTTTTTCCCTGTCAAGCGGTTGGGCGGACAGGAGCTGGGCGAGTATGTGACGGAGACGGCTGCCTTTCTCCGCCTGGAGGGCACGCTTCTTGTCCTGGAGAGCGGCGCCGTGCCTTTGGACGACATCCGGGAACTGATTGTTTCCTGTGCAGATTGGGGGGAGCCGGTATGAGCGGTCCGTCGAGGCGCAAGCAGTATGTGGCGGAAGCTTCGCTTCCGCCAGCAGAAGACTGATGCCCCAAAAATGTGATGGTGATCGGCGGTGCCTCCAGCCTGGACGGCGCGCTTGAGGCGGCTTCCGGGAGGGGCAGCAAGAAGGTAACCGTTTTGAACAGACAAACAAGGGAGAAACGAAGACGCACACTCACGTCCATGAGTGTGCGTCTTGCCGCAGCTTTGAAACCGCTGGTGCGCATTTCAACACTTAACTTGAAAAAAGTCAAGAGGGCTTGGGATTGCTGCGCCTCAATACTGGAAAGGCTCGATAGAGGTGAAGTTTCTATTGACAAAGCCGGCAATAAGTGTCCATACGATGAGGGTACTAAGTTTGCCAGCAAGATCACCCTAAAGCAAACGATTCTCACCGAAGCCCAACGTGCCGAAGCAGAAATAATGTACCGTAAGGGCATGACTATGTCGGCCATTGCCGATACCTTTGGATGTCATTATACTACAATCGGCAAAATCTTGCGACAGCGAAATGTGCCAATCCGAGAAAAATAAGTGAGAAAAAACCATGTCTAACAACCTTCAGGTATAATGGAGATTGTTTGACAGGATAATGCGGCTCAGCCAAGTTTACTGTATCAAAAAACAGGGCTGAGAAAACTTTACGCTTAAACGATGCGTATTGATTCTTCTTCCCTGTTTTTTCAAGGGAGCGTGTACACGCTATGATCTTATGCAGAAAAAAGCCCATCTGGAATTACTACGAGAAAATTTTCAGAATCATCATCCGTCAATGCCGTGAAATACAGCGTCAACTCTTTACCCGACAGGGGACAAAATCTGTGTTATTCGATAAATCCTTTGTCATGTAGTATTGTTTTCATAGAATACAATGCCATAGATGGAGTTTTCCCCTGTTTCACCACCGAAGCAACTAAAAATTTTGTTAACATACGTGGTATTCCGGTTTCTTCCATCAACTTCAGTGCCTCTTCCAATGTCCGACCGGAAAAACCCGCCTCTTCCAATTTTTTGCGCTCTTTTGTGAAATCATTCATATTATTTTCTCCTAAAATCAACACCTGCTTGTTCGCCTGGTGGATACGTGCTGGTAATTTGGTCAGAATAGTAGTTAGCTGAGCATCGCCGTAGCTAAAATAGCCATCCCGATGGAACAGGCCTTATTAACGGTGTCCAACGCTTTTTCACAGGCGTGCAATTCCGCAACATTCGGCCTTTCTTGCAGCTTTTCCCTGATGGCATTCACTTCCTGCTCATCAAAGCAATCGTCTAATAGCCCGGTTTTCAATAAGACTTCCGCCAACACCCATTGTGCGGGAGTAACAACATGATCAGAGCATAAGGTAAGCACTTGTGCTTTGCATTCGTCTACCGACTCCTGTTTGGCCTTCAACTCCTTGCATTCGATCCCGAACAGATTCTTTTTTTTCGTCTCGGAAACCAATCGGTTGTCTTTCAGATAGATTTCCACTTGACCGGCATATTCTTTCATATGCTGCGTCAATACCGTGAATAGGATAGAGTCCAGCGTTTTGCTTCTTGACCGCTTGATCGCCTCATACAGCGGAAGCTGATAAGGCGGCTCTTCATGTGCCCCGTTGGAGAAATGGCATATGGATGTCTCATCCCAGAAAATGAACTTCCGTTCCTCCAACTCATACAAGCCCAGCACTGCAAGCCCAACTTGGTAGTCCTGCTGAAACAGGGTGGTATTTTTATTCGCAGAAACAGCAAGCAGGGCATATCGGATTACATTGGATCGTATCATAGCCAGCCTCCTGAAAAGAGATTACTGTAAAATCGTCTGCATTTGAATGCAAAGGGAAATATATTATAATTTTAACATGATCTTCTCGATACAGTTACCATGAGTATATAAAGATTGCGTAAAATCCGAGTTAAGAATCCTTTGAATTTTTACGGATAGGCAACTTTTAGAAAGATACCAGGGCGGACTGTTGGGTTGAATTGCTCTTTGATATTTCGATGTATAATATTGATCGGTGGAATTGGGTAGTTCAAGCGTTTGTCCCCGATGTTTTCTTGACCATCATTGTTTCTGCTGCTGCAAACAGATGTGATCAATGTAGAAGGCTACGGCGTTTCAGTGAGTTCTAAACTGGGTGCAGTCTTTTTTCTGTTTGGTTTTGCAATATCTGTGCTCCTGCTTTTAGCAAAATCCATCTGTAATCCGACCATGAGGGAAAGAATCATGAGCAAACGGCTGCCGCCATCATTGTGCTGCTTATTACCGGTGTATAGTGCATGCTGGCGGGGATAAAAATCACACTGATCGTCTTTTGACTGTTTGGGCTATATGCGCTTTACCAACATTATAAAAAGAGGGGCTATCGAGCAAATAGATAGTTCCATTTTGGTATAGCCTCACAAAACTATATTTTTTGACGAGGGTTTAAGTAAGGACAATTTATTGCAATCGGGCGAAAAAAGAAGTGAGCAGTCCGACCTACAAAATCGCACTGCTCACCCTATAAAAACTACTCAAACCACTAATTTTTTTTAGTGCAGGTTTAAGTATGGACATTCTGGTGCGGGTAACAGGAATCGAACCTGCACGGTTTCCCACTGGAACCTAAATCCAGCGCGTCTGCCAATTCCGCCATACCCGCGTGTCGAAGGGCGCGCAGCGCCCTTTGCAGAATGATTTTATTATACCGAAAGAATCCGGGAAAAGCAACGGTTTATTTTCCGAGCAGTCCCTCGTCGAGCATAGACTGCGCCGCCAGCATGGCGCCCAGGCGGCCGCTGTGGAAATTCAGGCCGCCCTGCATCCAGGCCGCATAGGGCGCGCGCAGCGGGCCGTCCGCGGAGAGCTCGATGGAGGCGCCCAGCGTGAAGGCGCCGGCGGCCATGATGATCTGGGAATCATAGCCGGGCATGTCCCAGGGTTCGGGGGAGACGAAGGAATCCACCGGTGCGCCCTTCTGCACACCGCGGCAGAAGGCTATCAGTGATTCGGGACGGCGCAGGAGCACCGTCTGAATGATGTCGGCGCGCGGCTCATCACAGCGAGGCGTCACTTCATAACCGAATTCGCTGAACAGGGCCGCTGCGAAAGCTGCCGTTTTCAGCGCTTCGCCCGTCACATGCGGGGCATGGAACGCACCCATAAAGAGCTCACGGTTCACGCCCAGCGTGGCGCCCACCTCGCGGCCCGTGCCGGGCGTTGTAAGCCGGTAGGCACAGCTTTCCACCAGGTCCTTGCGCCCGGCGATGTAGCCGCCTGTCGGGGCCACGCCGCCGCCGGGATTCTTGATGAGGGAACCGGCCATCAGATCCGCGCCGCAGGAGGTTGGTTCCACCTTCTGCACAAACTCGCCGTAGCAGTTGTCCACCATCACGATGCAGCCGGGCGCCTTTTCCTTGGCAATCTTCGCGATTTTCTCAATTTCCTCCACGAATAAGGAAGGGCGAAGGCTGTAACCGCGGGAGCGCTGGATATACACCATTTTCAAACCGGGCTGCACACGGCGCGCAATCTCGTCGTAATCCGGTGTACCATCCTCCTTTAGATCCACCTGTTCATAGTGGATGCCAAATTCGCGCAGGGAGCCGTTGCCGTCTCCCGTGAGTCCAATGGCGCTCTGCAGCGTATCATAGGGCAGGCCGGTCACGCTCAGCATCGTGTCGCCGGGACGCAGTACGCCAAACAGCGCCACCGTGAGCGCGTGGGTTCCGCACACAAAGTTGTGCCGCACCAGCGCATCCTCCGCGCCGAATGCATAGGCATAGACTTCATCGAGTGCCTCACGGCCGCGATCGCCATAGCCATAGCCGGTGGAAGCGGCAAAGTAGCTCTCGCTCACACGGGCCTTGCCGAAAGCGGCCATCATCTTCTGCTGGTTATAATCTGTCGTTTCATCGATCCCGGCCAGAACGGGGGCAATGCGCTCCATCGCGCGGTCAGCCGCCTTGCGGATCGATTCATCAATGTGAAAAGTGGGGTAAAGCATCATAAGTCTGTTGTTCTCCTGCCTGTCTGAATCTTAATATTGCTGAACTCATGGTTCCAGAGCCAGTTCCGCGAACGCAAACGCATCCAAAAAGCCGAGATGTTCATAAAACTGCTTATGCTCTCCCTGCGCGCGGTACACGCATTGGGCAGGCTGGCTGAGCTTTGCCAGCAGGGCGTGCACCACGCGCCTGCCCAATCCCTGTCTCCGGTATTCTGGAAGCACCGCCACCCCGGAAAGGATCGCCAGCCGATCCGTCCTGGCTGTGCAGAAAGCCGCCGCCGTCAGCTTGCCGTCTCTTCGAAAGGCCACGGAAAGCGCCGTGCCGTGGCGCGTCCTGTGGGAAAGGTCGAGATAAAACGGTTCAAATTCCGGGGTGTGAAACGTCTCGGTTTCACAGCGGACGAGCAAAGCGTGCAGTTCGCGCGGGCTGGGGTTTTCCTCCGCTTCAGCGTCCTGTTCCGGCGTTGTGCCGTGCCGCAGCATCACCTGTCCCGTTACCGATTCCGGTTTGTGCAGATGGGACGCATCCCCGGCCCGGCAGAGCAGCACGCGGCCGCCCGCCATGGGGAAGAAGCTCTCCAGTTCGTTCCAATCCGGATCGGAACCGGCGCAGAGCAGCATCGCGTCATCCACACGGCAGAGCAGCGTGTCGCCGTTCTGTCGCCAGAACTGCGCTGCGTGGCCGCCGATGCCGTAAGCCGCTGCCGCCGCACAGGCCCGCGCTCCAATCGGATCGCCGGCCCAGGGCAGCAGCTCGGTTTCATCCTGAATCAATCGTATCATGTTCGTTCCCTCAAATGTTCTCTGAAAAGCCGCCTGTGATTCGTTCGATCAAACCGCGCAGCAGCCGTTCCGTCAGTTCCAAATCTGCCAGGGATGCCAGCGGCAGCGGACCGGCCGGATAACGGCAGGCGAAGCCCACTGCTGCCGTGCGCACGCCGCCGCGCGAGACGGCCACGGCCGCCGCGTCCGTCACGCCGTTCTGTTTCTGTGTAACCTGGAAGGGGAGGGCGGCCGTTTGGGCTGTCTCCCGTGCCAGGCGGTACAGCGTTCGGTCGTACAGCATCTCGTGATCCTGAAAACGGAGCACCGGTCCGCCGCCGATGCGGCAGTTGCGCCGCGCTTCCTCTGTTGGCGGCGCATCCGCGGCCTCCGCGCCGCACACGGCGATGGCTGTCTCCGGCTTCACAGTGTAAGCTGCCGTGCAGGCGCCGGACGATCCCGTCTCCGACTGCGCGGAGAAGACGAATGTTACATCGCGCGGCAAATCGCTGCGGATCAGCGCGAGCAGCAGCGCACAGGCCGCGCGCCCCGCCAACGCCCGGCCACGCACCAGACCGCCCTGTTCCAAGAAGAAACCGTCCGGTACGGCCGCATCGCCCGGTTCGACCCATTCGGCCGCTTCTTCCTGCGAGGAGGCGCCGATGTCGAGAAACAGGTCCCGGATCGGCACCACCTCACCGCGCTCCTCCGGCTTTGCCAGATGAATGGGCTTCGCACCTATCACCGCCGGCAGTTCGCCCTTCTCCGTGAAGATCCGCGCAGGCCGGCCGCAGAGCAGCCGAGCAGGCAGGTTCCCCACCGGGTGAAATGTGAGGAATCCTTCCTTTGTAATGCTTTTCACCAGCAGCCCGGGCTCATCCATTGGCGCGATCAGCATCAGGCGCATGCGGGCCCGCTGAAGCCCCTGTTTTTCCACAATCAGGCTGCCAAGAGGCGTAACGGCCAGGCGGGCCGCAAACGGTTCCGCTTCCCGCCTGATGAGATCACGAACTGCGTCCTCCTGCCCGGAAACACCCGGGGCTTCACACAGCCTGCGCAAAAGCGCGGTGTCAATCATGCACACCCACCTCCTTCACATAGGCGGCCAGTAGCTGCGCCGTATGTTCCACGTCGGCAGCGTCAATGGTTTCCACCGCCGTGTGCATGTAGCGCAGCGGTATGGAGACAAGAGCCGTGCGCACACCGCCGCGTGCGATGGCAATCTCGTCCGAATCGGTGGACGTGCGGCCTCCCATCACCTCTGTGGTGTGGGGCAGGCCCAGTTCCTCCGCCAAAGAAAGCAGGCGGCGGCTCATCGTATGATTCAGGATGGGGGCCAAGCCGATCATTGGGCCGCCGCCCAGCGTTCCGCAGTTTTCCTCCGGCACGCCGGGCTGTGAGGCAAAGCTCACATCCACCGCGATCGCCTGCGTCGCCCGGGCGGCATACGCGCCCGCACGCGCGCCCTGCCCGCCGATCTCCTCCATCGTGCTCAGAAGGATGGTGACGCGGCAGGCAAGCGACTCGCCGTGCAGCAGCTCCGCGCAGCGGATGAGCGCCGCCGCGCCGCAGCGATCGTCCAGCGCAGCGCAGGAGAGGCGGTTCCCCAGCAGGGAAACCGGGCGGCTCCAGAGCAGCACCCGATCTCCGGGAGCAACGAGGGAACGCACCGTTTCTCCGTCCAGGCCGGGATCCACGCGCAAATTTTCCAGCTTCTGCGCCTTTTTGCCGGCCTCTTCCTCCAGGTGCTGCGGCGCGTACGTGAGGGAGCCGGGGATCTTCTCCTTCCCGCACACTACCACCGGCGCGCCCGGCAGGATGCGGGCATCCACGCCGCCGCAGTTTTTCACCGAGAGAAAGCCGTTCTCGTCGATCGAGGAGACCGTCAGGCCAATCTGGTCAAGATGCGCGTCGAGCAGCACATGCTCCTCTGTGTCCTCTGGTCCGAAGCAGGCTGTCACATTGCCCAGAGAATCGATTTTGACCTGCCCGAAAGGGGCCAGCTCTGCGGTTGCCAGCTCCGCCGCGCTGTGTTCCGCCCCGGAAACGCCGGGGGCCGCACACAGGCGGAATAGGAGGTCTTTCAGTTTCTGCAATGCTGTGTCATCCTTTCCGTTCAGGAGAGCGATTGTACGAGACGTTTGAAGTGGTCGCCGCGCTCTTCAAAGTTCCGGTAGAGATCAAAGCTGGCCGAGGCGGGGGAGAGCGTCACAATGTCGCCCGGCTGCGCCGCTTTTTGGCACAGTTCCACCGCCTCCTCCATGGAAGCGGCGTGCAGGATGACAGGGCAGCCGTCGCGGTAGGTGGAGGCCGACCGCACGGCCTCCTCGATCTTCGGAGCCGTCGCACCCATCAGGACGAGCGTTTTCACCTTCTGGGGAATCAGCTCGCCCAAATCCTTGTAGGAGAGGTGTTTGTCATATCCGCCCGCGATGAGCAGAATCTTCTGATCATAGAGGGAGAGCGTGCCGCGCGCCGTGCGCGTCGGGCTCGTGCCGATCGAATCGTTGTACCACCGCACGCCGTGCAGCTCGCGCACCAGCTCGTTGCGGTGTGCCACACCGGAAAATTCACGTGCCACGCGGCGGATCTCCTCCACGCCCACTGTTCCCCACACCGCGCAGATGGCCGCGAGGTAGTTCTCCACGTTGTGCAGGCCGGGAATGCGGATCTCGCTCACGGGCAGCACCGGCGTGTCGGTCCCGTTTTCGGAAACGGCAATCCAGCCGTCCTCCCGCACCCACGCGCCGCGCACGCAGGGCTTCTTCCGGCTGAAAAGCAGCACGTCGCCGCGCGCCTCCTGTGGGAAGGTGGAAGTGATCTCATTGTCCGCG
>ERZ1643250.2353-NODE-2353-length-14361-cov-4.387949_pt1 | contig 14361 bp, 11 predicted proteins | sample MGYA00579262_ERZ1643250 | MGnify/ENA primary metagenome ERZ1643250 (study PRJEB29033, sample SAMEA4952265) | chicken gut metagenome | biome: Broiler Chicken; feature: Gastrointestinal Tract; material: Caecum | place: Ireland | collected 2018 | study: Broiler...
GTACCTTTTGCATTTGTTCCCAGATTCCTTGGGCAAAGGGGCCATCCTCTACCCAGCCACCTGGATGAAGCTGCCGGTACAAGCCCAAAAGCTGAGGCAGTTCTTCCCGGCGAATCTCTCGTATTTCCATAGCTTTTCCTACTTTCTGTTTTTGGCAATCACAACAAAGCGATGCTCTCGATTGGGAATAAACTGGTAGCGTTCCAACTGGCTTTGAAGCCCCAACAGCGCCTCTTGGCATGTTTCCACAGAAAAGTTGGGAAACTCCCATGGACACACGCTTGCGTGAAATACCACCGCGCCCACATCCAGAAATTTGCTGGCTGGGTAAGCCTGATTGCTGTACATCACCCGGAAACCCTCTTCGCGAAATTTGGGAAGCTCATTTTCCAAGTTAAATCCCACATAGTTTCCTGCAAAGCCCGGGCACAATGTCTGTACCAGGGGCCTGTCGTTCTCGCCCCCCACTTGCTGGGTAACGAAAAAACCGTTCTTCTTTAAAATCCGCCGAACCTCTCCCAGATCATAGCTTTCATGGCGGTTGATAATAAGGTCAAAGCTATCGTCCGGAAAAGGCATACGGGGATGTTTCTCGCTGTCGTATTCTTGGACGGTAATACCTAACGGGCTCAGCTTTTTCCGGCAGAGCGCTAGATTGGGAGCCCAGCCTTCGGTAACACTGGTTAACTGGTAAGGATGGCCCAGGGTAAGTAAGAATTCACCGCCACCTGTGCCCATATCCAACAGCCTCACTCCTGGGCGAAGGAATTCTTTCACTTTCTCTCTGTAGTCCCAAGGAAGCGGCTCCACCGTATAGCGTCCTTCCAGATGAGAAAAGTCCCAGCCGGACATGCCGCGGCTTTCCTCCTCTCTCCACGAATGGTATAGACCTTTTTGCTGCATAGTGTTTTCCCGTGTCACGTGTTTTTGTCCACCTGATGGAACTTCTTCAGATTTCCCTGTTTTTGGTGACGCCGGCTCAGCTCTGCCTCAACCGCTTCGAAGGGGATTCCCTCATTTACCATAAGGACTGTCAAATGGTAGAGCAAGTCAGAAAGTTCACCCACAGTGTCCTCCTGTTTTCCGTTTTTGGCAGCGATAATGACCTCGCTGCACTCCTCCCCACATTTTTTCAAAATCTTGTCCAAGCCTTGTTCGAACAGATAGCAAGTATAGGATCCTTCCGTCTTTTCCTGACGCCGGCTTTCTACGGTCTCATAAAGTTCCTGCAAAATATCCATCTGCATCATTCCCCTTTCAGCGAGGCTTCCCCGCGAAGTTTTTTATAAAAACAACTGTGGCTGCCTGTATGGCAAGCGGCTCCCTTCTGCTTGACACGCAACAGCAGCGTATCGTCGTCACAATCTGCATAAATACTGACAACTTTTTGGGTGTTGCCCGAGGTTTCCCCTTTGTTCCAAAGAGACTTACGACTGCGGCTGTAAAACCAGGTGTATCCCGTTTCCAAAGTTTTTCGGAAGGATTCTCGATTCATATACGCCAGCATAAGAACCTCTTCCGTGTTGTCGTCCTGTACAATGGCGGGAATTAAGTCAGACTTGCGGAAGTAAAGTTCTAATTCGTCTTCCGGAAGCTTCTCCGCGCCGTCTTTCCCAGAAATTTTCCGGCAAGCCGTGATAGCCGTGCGCAGATCTAGGGCGCCTGTGTAAATGGATTTGCCTGCAATGGCCCCATACAGCCCCAAATCGTACAGGTTCACAATATCCAGAAGGCTGGACACTCCCCCACTGGCAATAATGTGGCAGTGCACGGCTTGATTCAATTTGTCCAGCATAACCAAGTTGGGCCCGCTCATGGTGCCGTCCTGGTGAATGTCTGTGCAGATTAAGTACTGCACACCCAGCGCTTCCATTTCCTTTGCAAAGTCCAAGTAATCCACCTGGCTTTGTTCCAGCCAGCCTTCCGCGGCCACTTTTCCCTGCAAAGCGTCAATTCCCACAGCAATATGCTTATCGTAACGGCGCACCGCCTCCCGCACAAAACTGGGGTCGCGCAAAGCGGCGGATCCTAAAATCACACGGCTGACTCCACGGGAAAGATACTCTTCCACCGTAGCCAAATCACGAATGCCGCCTCCGACCTCCACATGCAGGTCCGTCTGTTCTACCACCTGAAAAATCAGAGAGGAATTGACCGTCTTTCCTTCTTTGGCCCCATCTAAGTCCACCATGTGCAGCCAATGGGCCCCCTGCTCTTGAAAATACAGAGCAGTTTCCAAGGGATCCGGCGCCACCACTTCTGCGGTGTTGTAGTCCCCCCGGAACAGACGAACACACTTTCCTTCATGCAGATCAATTGCTGGCAATAGAATCATAGAACCAATCGCTCCCCTCTTTTTTCCTGGACAATCAACGTACCGGCCTTTATAAAACGCCTTTGGAGGATAGAAGGATGTTGCTATCTGCCTCCATCGATACAGCCTCCCGCAAAGCATGCGCCACTGCTTTAAATACAGCTTCAATCATATGATGGGAATTTTTTCCATATTCACATCGAATGTGTAAGGTCAGCCCAGCGTTTACCGCAAAAGCGCGAAAAAACTCTTCTGTCATGCAGGTGTCAAATCCCCCCACTCTCTCCTGGGGGAATTCCCCTTGAAACACCAAAAATGGCCGCCCACTGATATCTGCCGCAGCAAATGCCAGCGCTTCATCCATGGGAATAAAAGCGTGGCCAAACCGGCGAATGCCCCGTTTTGTGGGTAAAGCCTGGGCAAAGGCCTGTCCCAACACAATACCCGTATCCTCCACTGTATGGTGGCAATCTACCTCCAAATCGCCTTGCGCGCTCACCTTTAAACCAAATCCTCCGTGGACAGCAAAGGCGGACAACATATGATCAAAAAAGCCAATGCCAGTGGAGATATCCCGTTCCCCACTGTCCAGACAGATTTCAACGGAGATGGCTGTTTCCTGTGTCTGACGCTGCACAGATGCATAGCGGTCCATTCCTTCACGCCCCCCTATTTTCCAAAAATTCCCGGATTTTTGCTAGGACAACCTGGTTTTCCTGGCTGGTTCCGCAGGTAATGCGCACCAATCCTCCCGTATACCGTACGGCAATGCCTTGCTCTCCCAGGTACTGGTAGAGCTCTTTCCCTTCCGCCATGTGCAAAGCGGCAAAATTCGTGGCGCTGGGCAGCAATGTAAACCGATTGGGAAAAACTCGGCACAGCTCTTGCAGGCCGGCTGTCAATTGCTCACGAGAATGCAGAATTTTCTCCAGTGCCTCCCGGATGGCCTGGGGATGCCGCAATACCAACGTTCCCAAGCTTTGAGACAGTGTGTTGACGTTATAGGGGGATTTCACAGCCTTCACTGCGTCCACCAAGCGCTTCTGCCCCACCGCAAAACCCAGGCGCAGCGCGGCCAGTCCAAATGCTTTGGAGCAGGTGCGAAGGATCAGCAGATTGTCGTAGGCCTGGCATTCTTCCAGAAGACTCTGATCGGAGAAGTCCATATAGGCTTCATCCAGCACGACCAAAGCGCTTACCCCACGAACCAGACGACGGATCTCTTCTCGAGGGCAAACCAGAGAAGTGGGATTTCCCGGATTGCTGAAAATTAGCAGGCGAACGTTCTCTTGTTCGCAGGTTTGGATAATTTGCTCCACATCTAGGGAGTAGTCTGCCTTCTTAGGAATGGCCACATGACGATTTTCCTGTAAATACCCGTTGAAGGCATACATAGAAAAGTCTGGCTCCAAAGTGGCAAAGGCTTCTCCCCGTTGGAGAAAGGCTGTGAAAAGAACGGTAATCAGCTCATCGGAACCGTTGCCTGCCACCACACACTCTTCCGGCACCTGATAGTGCTCGGCAAAGGCTTTACACAAATCCCGGGCAGCCGGATCCGGATACCGGTTCAAAGAAAGGTGGCCGAGAGTATTCGACCACTCCTCTAGAAAAGAATCTGGGAGAGGCAGAAAGGACTCGTTGGCATCCAAATGGATGCGAAAACCGCCTTCCACAGGCGTATAAGGCTCTAAGTCTTTAATTTTATCGTTTAACGGATACATAAGCGCTTCCTTTCACTCTTCCACCCGTACACGGATCGAGTTTGCGTGGGCTGTAAGCTCCTCCGTTTCGGCCAAACGAATAATGTCATCTGCTGCCTTCTGCAGTTCCCCCTGCGGGTAATAAATAAAGCTGGATTTTTTGATGAAGTCATCCACAGAGAGGGGCGAGAAGAAGCGCGCCGTTCCTCCTGTGGGCAGCACATGGTTGGCGCCGGCAAAATAGTCACCCAAAGGCTCCGGGGAATAGTTGCCCAGGAACACGGAACCAGCGTTGTCCAACCGACCGATGTACTCAAAGGGATTGGCCGCACACACCTCCAAATGTTCCGGTGCCAGCTCGTTGGCAAAATCTATCGCCTCATCCATCGTCTCACAGACAATAACGCCCCCAAACCGATCCAGAGACTCTTCAATGATCTCTCTGCGGGAAAGAGTCTTTACCTGCCGGTATACCTCCTCCACGGTCTTCTCGGCAATCTCGCGACTGGGAGTAATCAGGATGGCGGAGGCCATGCGGTCATGTTCCGCCTGGCTCATCAAGTCGGCCGCCAAATAGCGGGGATTGGCCGTTTCATCCGCCACAATGAGAATTTCACTGGGGCCAGCGATCATATCGATGTCCACTACACCATACAACTGTTTTTTTGCTGTCGCCACGAAAATGTTGCCTGGTCCCACAATCTTATCAACTTTTGGCACAGATTCCGTTCCCAAAGCCAGCGCCGCCACTGCTTGTGCCCCGCCCATGAGGAACACGCGGTCCACCCCGGAAATGTAAGCTGCCGCCAAGATGGTGGGATCTGGTTTGCCCGTGCGCCCAGGCGGTGTGACCATGACGATTTCCCCCACCTCAGCCACCTGTGCAGGGATTACATTCATCAGCACGGAGGAAGGATACCCCGCTGTGCCACCCGGCACGTATACACCTACCCGGTGCAATCCCCGAACTCTCTGGCCGGTAATCACGCCGTTGGGCATGGGGTCTATGCGGCTTTGCTGCTTTTGGCGCTGGTGGAAAGCACGGATATTTTCCGCCGCCCGCTCCAAAGATGCGATGAAAGCGGGGTCACACGCTGCCGCAGCTTGTTCCAAGTCTGCACGGGAAAGCTCCAAATTCTCCGGAGTCCATCCGTCAAACTTTTTGGAATATTCTTTAACAGCGTCATCTCCCCGCTCTCGGACAGAGGCGATGATCTCTCGCACCGTTTGTTCAATTTCCGGGGAGGTTTGCCCAACCCGACTTTTTAGGTCTTCTACAAATGCCTGGCAAGTTTGCTTATCCCCTTGCACCACCTTGATCATTGCTTACTCCCCCTTTTATACTTCCCGCTCTAAACAAGCGGCCAGATCTTCAATTTCCCGTTTGCGCAGCTTCATGCTGGCTCCGTTTACAATCAATCTTGCGGAAACTTGGACAATGGGTTCAATCACTTCCAACCCATTTTCCCGCAGGGTTGCGCCTGTCTCCACAATGTCCACGATCCCATCTGCCAACCCCAAAAGGGGCGCCAGCTCCACGGAACCTTCAATCTTAATGATGCGGACATCCATGGCTTTACTCTCAAAGAACCGGCGAGCCACGTTGGGGTATTTTGTTGCCACAGTTTTGACACGGTAGCCCTCATAAAAGCGAGAGCCCTTCGGCGCTGCCAAAGCAAAACCGCAGCGTCCAAAATTCAAATCCAAAATCTCAAAGAAGTGACTGCCGTGTTCCATGATGGTGTCCTTTCCCACGACGCCTAGATCGCACACCCCATGCTCCACATAGGTGATCACATCGGCGGCTTTGGCCAGCACAGCCTGTAAGGAACCATCTCCTACAGGAAGGATCAAGCGCCGCCCCTTCTCCCGCAAGGCGGAACAATCCATTCCCACCTGCTCAAAGAGCTGCACCGTAGATTTTTCCAGCCGTCCTTTTGTCAAGGCAATGCGCAGTGGCTGCATCAATCGATCCCTCCCTCTATGTTCCATTCTCGCGTTTCTTTTCCCACACACAAAACCTTGGGAATCCCCATAGCCCGCCCGTAGCGGAGCGTCTCCTCCTCCGTATCATACACAGAGTTTTCACACACTACGCCTTGGTCCGCCAACGAGCTGACCAGCTGCAACGCCTGCATTTCATAGCCCGGTTCTCCAAATACAAGAACTTGCACAGGCTCCTCCTGGGAAGCGGAGACATTCAGGTCTGCAATCGCATCTAAATCTAAAGAAAAGCCAACGGCAGGCAGTGGATCCCCAAATTTTTCACAGAGACAATCATACCGTCCCCCCAGCAGGACCGCATCCCCATGCTGGTGTGTGTAAGCGCTGAAAACCACCCCTGTGTAGTAATCGTTCCGCTGCACCAAACCTAAATCCACCATAAAGCGGTCTCCCAGGCCCAACTCTCCCAACGCCTGGTACAATCTCTTTAGGTATTCCAGAATCTCTCGGGTTTCTCCATCTTGGAACCAGTGTTCCGCCTCATGCAGAGCCTCTTCTCCCCCAAACAGCCGGGGAAGCTGTGCCATCGCCTGTGCGGCGGGAAGGTCGCCCAAGGGATCTAACAACTCTCCTAAAGCAGCATAATTTTTGGATTCAATGGTGTCCCGCAGCTCCTCTTTGACAGAGGGGGTAACGGGAAGCTGGTCTGCTAAAACCTGGAAAAAACGGGCGTGCCCTATTTCCACTCGAAAATCCGGCACACAAGCGGACAGCGCGGCCACTGCCGTAGCAATCCCTTCTAAATCTGCCCGAAGGCCTTGCACCCCCATAAGCTCGATGCCCATCTGCGCCACTTCGTTGCTGCGTCCGGAAAGCTCAGGAAGGTTCCTATAAATACTCTGGTTGTAGTAAAAGCGAAGAGGCTTTTCATGGCCCTGCAAGCGAGAAGCAGCCATCCGCGCAATAGGAAGGGTGGAGTCCGGCCGGAACACCAAAAGCCTGCCGTGATTGTCCGTGCACTTGTACATCTCTTGCTGGGGAATGGCAGCCTCCCCCAAATTGAATACATCAAAATATTCCAATCCCGGCGTCATGACTTCCCGGTAACCCCGCTGTGAAAAAACTTTCGAGAGCTTTGCTTGCACCTGCCGCCTTGCCCGGCACTCTTCAAAAAGCAGATCTCGAGTCCCCTCCGGGGTAATCTTGCTGTATGTCTTCATCTGAACAGCTGGCTCCGTCCTCCACACAAGAGAACGGAACTGCCTCCCTTCTTGCTTTAGTGTGCTACTATGATAATATACAAAACTGCCTTTGTCAAGCATTAAAACAGTGTAGTTTGGCTGCTTTCCGGCAGGCCGGAAAGGGCCCCCACTTCGCGCAGCGTGTCAATCACGGCGCTGGAGACTTTGGCCCTGCTTTGCAAGTCATCAATGGAAATATATTCGCCGCCCGTGTCTCGGGCTTCGCGCAAACTGATTGCAGCGGCCTCTCCCACACCGGACAGAGAGGAGAAGGGGAGGCGGATTTTTCCGTCTTCCACCACAAATTTTTTCGCCTCAGAACGATACAAGTCCACAGGGAGAAGAGCAATGCCCCGCGCCAGCATTTCGTTAATGATTTGCAGCATGCCGAACTCGCCTTCTTCTTTGGCGCTCGCCTCCCGGTTTTTGATTTTCACATCCAGATCTTTCATTTTACGGAAGACAGTTTCTTTGCCCCGCACAGCCGAAACGCCGTCAAAGTCATCGCTGCGCACCGTAAAATAAGCGGCGTAATATTCCAAAGGACGGTGCACCTTATACCAACCAAGCCGCAGGGCGGAGATCATGTAAGCGGCCGCGTGCGCTTTCGGGAACATGTACTTGATCTTAAAGCAGGAATCAATGTACCACTGAGGCACATTGTGATCCTTCATTGCCTGAATATGTTCCTGCGTCAAAAGCTTTGTGGCCTTGCCCTTACGAACAATTTCCATGATCTTAAAGGCCATTTTCGGCGCAAGCCCCTTGTTCATCAAGTAGGTCATAATACTGTCCCGGGTACCGATTACTTCCGAAATTGTACAGGTCCCATTTTTAATGAGGTCCTGGGCATTGCCCAACCACACGTCTGTGCCGTGGGACAAACCGGAAATCTGCAGCAGGTCAGAAAACTTGGTGGGGTGGGATTCCTCCAACATGCCCCGGACAAAGCCGGTTCCCAGTTCCGGCAGAGAGAGTGTGCCGGTCCGGATACCGCCCAAGTCCTCCTCGGTAACCCCCAAAGCGGCAGGAGAATTAAACAAGGACATAACTTCCGGGTCGCTCATAGAGACATCCATAACCGGGATACCCGTGTAATCCTCCAGGTACCGGTAAATGGTGGGCACATCGTGCCCCAGCTCATCCAACTTGCACACGTTGTCGTGGATGGAGTGGAAGTCGAAGTGGGTGGTGATATTGCTGTTTTTTTGATCGTTGGCAGGGTGCTGCACCGGGCAGAAGTCGTACACTTCCATGCCCCGGGGAATAACAATCATGCCGCCGGGATGTTGGCCGGTGGTGCGCTTGATACCTGTGCACCCCATAGCCAGCCGTTTTTCCTCTGCTTTGTGCAGCGTAATGCCTTTTGTTTCCGCGTATTTGCGCACATATCCAATGGCGGTTTTATCGGCCACCGTTGCAATGGTGCCGGCCTTAAACACGTTGTCACGGCCGAAGAGCACCTCTGTGTACCGATGGGCGCCAGACTGGTACTCGCCGGAGAAGTTCAGGTCGATGTCGGGCACCTTGTCTCCGTCAAAGCCCAAAAACGTCTCAAAGGGAATGGTGTGCCCATCCCGGTCCATGGGGGTGCCGCAATGGGGACAGTTTTTCGGAGGCAGGTCAAAACCGGAATCCACAGAGCCGTCTGTAAAGAATTCACTGTGGCAGCACTGGGGGCAAACATAATGGGGCTCCAAGGGGTTGACCTCTGAAATACCGGACATACTGGCCACCAGAGAGGAACCTACAGAACCTCGCGACCCCACCAAATAGCCGTGTGCTTCGCTGTCCGCCACCAATTTCTGCGCCGTCATGTACAGCACAGAGAAACCATGCTTCACAATGGAATTTAACTCCTTGTCCAGCCGGTCTTTGACAATTTGCGGCAGAGGGTCGCCGTATTTTTTCTTAGCCCTCTCCCAGGTGATAGAAACCAGCTGCTCCTCGGCCCCCTCAATAAAGGGCGGGAAATTCCCCATGGGGACAGGGCGGATGTAATCAATTTGATTGGCGATTTTGTTGGGGTTTGTCACCACAACCTCAAAGGCCTTATCTTTTCCCAAATAGGCAAACTCTTGAAGCATTTCTCCGGTCGTGCGCATGTAGAGAGGAGCCTGCTGGTCCGCATCATCAAAGCCGCGGCCACCCATAATAACCCGGCGGAAATCCGCATCCTTTGGATCTTTAAAATGAACGTCGCAGGTTGCAACCACGGGCTTTCCCAATTTTTCGCCAATTTTCACAATGGTGCGGTTATACTCCCGCAGCCCCTCCACGTCTGTTTCACCATTGCGCACCATAAACATATTGTTCCCAAGCGGCTGAATTTCCAAGTAGTCGTAGTAGGAGGCAATTTTGCACAGATTGTCGAAAGACTCTCCCTTCACAACAGCTCGGAACAATTCCCCTGCCTCGCAGGCGCTGCCCACCAGCAACCCCTCCCTATATTTGTTGAGAAGGCTTTTGGGTGTGCGGGGATTGCGGTAGAAATAGTGCAGATGTCCCTCCGAAATAAGCCGGTACAGGTTTTTCAGGCCTGTATGGTTCTTCACCAACAGGATCATGTGATAGGGGCGCAGTTTTTTCGGGTCACTGCCTGCCAAAGCCCCGTTGATTTCATTCACTCGCTCAACGTGGTGGTCGTTTTTCAGCCGTTCTAGGAAATTGAGGAAAATGTCGCCCAACACCGCAGCGTCGTCCTCCGCCCGATGATGGTGGAAGGGTTTGAGTTTCAGATAGTTGGCAACGGAGTCCAAGGTGGCCTTTTTCAAATCCGGCAGCAGAGAGCGCGCCATGGTCACGGTGTCAATATAGGTGTTCTCAAAGGGCTTGCCCTGGCGCTGGAGAGCGGCCCGTACGAAACTGGCGTCGAAGGAGGCGTTATGAGCAACCAGAACCGCGTTCTCTCCGCAAAAATCAAAAAATTGCTGCAAAGCCTCCGCCTCTTTGGGAGCCCCCTGCACCATTTCGTTGGTGATGGAGGTAAGCTGGGTGATCTTCTCCGGGATGGGACGTTCCGGATCTACAAAAATATCGAAACGGTCGGTGATCTCCCCGTTATGCAGACGCACCGCGCCAATCTCTGTAATACGATCGTTTTGCGCGCTGAGACCGGTGGTTTCCAGGTCAAAGCAGATAAAATCCCCTTCCAGAGACTGCCCGCTTTCTCCCGACACGGCGGGCACCAGGTCGTTGACAAAATATGCCTCTGTGCCGTAAAGGACTTTAAAATCCGGATCTTCTTTGCGAATTGCTTCCGCTGTATTCATCGCTTCTGGAAAAGCCTGGGCCACACCGTGATCGGTAATTGCCACAGCCTTTTGCCCCCATTTGTGCGCCTGCTTGATCAGATCCGCAGGAGCGGTCATCCCGTCCATATCGGACATGCTGGTATGTAAATGGAGTTCCACCCGTTTTTCCAAAGCGTCATCCACCACTTTTACCTGATCCACCGTGGCAATTGCCCTTGGCCGCAGCACGTTTTCCCGGTCATACTTGTCGTATTCCAAAGCGCCCCGTACCAGCAGGGACATGCCAGCTTTCAGTGTATCCAAAGCCTGGCAGTCCTGGGCGTCCTGAATTACTTTCAGAGTGATGGAACCTGTATAGTCCGTAATATCGATGGAATAGATTTTGCGAGACTTATCTCTGGTTTCTTTGCTCTCCAAGGAAAAAATCTCGCCCCACACCACTAGGTTGCCCATATCCAGGGAGGCTTCCCGCAAGGGCACAATTTTCCCCCTTGGCACAGACCCCACCACCGGCTTCGCCGTTTCTGGAATAATGGAGGGCAAAAGATGCTCCTCGTCACGCACACTGATTTGCCGGCGGCTGGCCTGTTCCTTTAAAGCTTCTTCGTATTCTTCCAGTTCCCGCACATCCGCTTCCCGCTGACGCCGGATTTGCTCAGTTTTGGCTTTTTCCAGCAAACCGGCTTCTCCTGCTTTTACTGTCAGCCGGCCCGCAAACTCCACAGAGCAGGTCACATCAAACCAATCCTGGATCAGCCGCTGCAGCTTTTCATCTGTGTGCCGGGCAGCTAACAGGTCATATCCCCCATGGGCCAGATGGACACAAAGCTTTCCCTCTTTGTAAACGGCTTCCGCTTGGTTGAAGGTGCCGTTTATGGTGGCATCTTTCTCTTTAAGAGCCGCCACCAAAGATGGCACACAAGCCTCAGAAAAGGCCTCTGCGGGAAAATGAGGCTCTAACAAAACACGGTTCAGCCCAAAAGCAGGGCCCTCCAAAGCCTGTGCCGCCTCTTTAATCTCGCGGTATTCTACAAACGCGGGAAACCGGGCGGCAATCCGCATGGAGCGGTCCTCCCGGTTCAGTAGAATTCCATCTAGTTCCCCCTGCAGCAAATTTGCAGAGAAACTATGGCCGTTCAGTTCCTTTTGAAAAAAATCGCCTAACGTTTTCAATAGCCCCTACTCCTCATTCTGTGGTCCGCAGGAACAGGGCGGCACCTTCCCTACGCCTGTACCTCGTATAGCAAACGATGGGTTAGCCCCGTCTCATCCGCGCACCTGTTTCGAACCCAGTGGCATAAAAAGTCCTTTTTCCAAGAGAAAAGGAAAAGAATCTTCCGGCTTTTTTACAGCTTGTCCACTTCTTCCAGCAGGGCCGCTAAAAGCTGATCCTCTGGAACCTTCTTTACGATTTTCCCTTTTTTGAAAACCAGGCCTTCGCCCTCGCCGCCTGCAATGCCCACATCAGCCTCTCGCGCTTCACCGGGGCCGTTAACGGCACAGCCCATCACCGCCACAGTAATGTCCTTGGTACAATCTTGCAGCGCCTGTTCCACCTGGTTCGCCAGGCCAATCAGGTCAATTCGCGTGCGCCCGCAGGTGGGGCACGAAACAAAACGCACGCCCTTTTTCAAATCCAAGGCGCGCAGAATATCCGCCCCTGCTTGGATTTCTTCCACAGGGTCTGCCGTGAGGCTGACACGGATTGTGTCTCCAATCCCTCGCTGCAACAAGCTGCCAATTCCCACAGCGGATTTCACCAATCCCATACGGGCGGTTCCCGCCTCTGTCACACCCAGGTGCAGTGGATAGGCGCACTGCTGCGCCATCCGTTCATAGGCGCGCACAGTCAGATCGACCGATGAGGCCTTTAGAGAAATGACAATATCCGTAAAATCAAACTTCTCCAGCAGCTTCACGTGATACAAGGCGCTTTCCACCAAGGCTTCCGGCGTGGGAGCGCCATATTTTGCCAACACATGTTTCTCCAGAGACCCAGAATTGACGCCAATGCGAATGGGAATGCCCCTCTGCCGGCAAGCGTCAGCTACGGCCTTGATGCGGGATTCCTCCCCAATGTTGCCGGGGTTGATACGAATCTTGTCAATCCCTGCGGCAATGGACTCCAGAGCCAGACGATAATCAAAATGAATGTCCGCTACTAGGGGAATGGAGACTTTTTCTTTGATAGCGGGAATAAGCGCCACCGCCTCCCGATTGGGAATGGCCGCCCGCAGGATCTGGCAGCCCGCCTGTTCCAAACGCACCGCCTGGGCCACACTTCCGGGGATATCGTTAGAAGGCGTGTTCAGCATAGACTGGATGGTTATAGGCGCCCCTCCCCCAATGGGCACTTTTCCCGCCATAACTTGCTGGGACTTCCTTCGTTCTGTCATATTCCTACGCCTCCTTGTCACAATCCTGGAACCGTTGTTTTCCTATCCCTGCACAATGCGAAACACGTCGTTAAAAGCAATCACAACCATCAAACCAATAAGCAGCACAAAGCCCGCCGCATGCACGTACCCTTCGTACTTCGCAGGGACCGGATGGCGCGTTACTCCCTCCCAAATAAGGAAGAGCAAGCGTCCCCCATCCAGAGCCGGCAGAGGGAGAAGGTTGACTACGCCTAAGTTTACGGTGATCAACACGATCATCACCAGAATATTGAGGACAGCCTGCCCGAAACTCTGGGATAAACCGGCACTGGCCGCCTGGGTAACAGCCTGCGCAGTGCCAATAGGGCCTGCTACGTCGTTTAGGCCAAACCGGCCTGTGACCATACCCTTTAATGTCTCAATCGCCATGCGCACCATGGAGAAGGTGTCTGTAGCAGAACGTCTGACCAGACCTAAAAATGTAGGAGCTTCCGGCTCCACATAAAAATCCAAGGAAACCATTTCGCTGCCATCCTCTAGGGTTTCAGAATGCAGCGCAAATGTGCCCAAATCCACACGCTCCCCATCCCGGCGCACCACCATAGAGATCTGAGAGGGATCCGCCAGAGCAAGAGCAAATGTCAGGTCCCGGTCCGTATAGATCGCATAACCGTCAATTTCCACAATCTCGTCGCCGACCTGCGCCCCTGCCGCTTCCAGTGCGGAATCTTCGGTAAATTCTGCAATCTGTGTGGTGGCAAACACGTCTTCCTGGCCTAAAACAATCATCATAAGGAAGAAGCCGAGAACAATGTTAAAGATTCCTCCTGCAGCCACCACAAGAAATCGTTTCCACACAGGCTTGTTGCCAAAAGCATGCGCATCGTCGCTCTCTTCGTCCTCACCCTCCATGGCACAGTAACCGCCAATGGGGAGCAACCGCAGGGAATACTGGGTCTCACCCTTTTGAAAGCCAAACAGTTTTGGCCCCATACCTAAAGCAAACTCGTTGACACGCACACCGGAGGCTTTTGCCAAAAGGAAATGTCCTAACTCATGGAAGAAAATGACAAATCCAAAGAGCAACACGCCAATGACGATCAGCAGTGCCACAAATACGATTTGCAAAGGATCCTCTCCTTTCCAAGAGAAAAAATCTGGTCCATGGGAGGACCTTTAGGAAATCACAAAGCTGACCGCACAAAAGCCCGGGCGTCCAGGTCCGCAGCCAAAACCCCCTCCAGGGTTACAGACTCCTTGCAAGCTTGCCGTTCCATCGCTGCCTCCACAAGAGCGGGAATTTGCAGAAAACCAATCTTCCCCTCCAGGAACAGCGCAACAGCCTGTTCGTTGGCCCCATTCACCGCAGCGGGAACCAGCCCTCCTCTCCGCAATGCCTCCCGGCAAAGCTCTAGGCAGGGAAATGTTTTCGGATCCGGCGGGAAAAATGTAAGGCTTTGCAGTTCCCACAGCCGCAATTCTTTGGCAGGGGAAGGGAGACGCCGCGGGTAGGTCAGTGCATACTGGATG
>ERZ1643250.2355-NODE-2355-length-14354-cov-9.947269_pt1 | contig 14354 bp, 12 predicted proteins | sample MGYA00579262_ERZ1643250 | MGnify/ENA primary metagenome ERZ1643250 (study PRJEB29033, sample SAMEA4952265) | chicken gut metagenome | biome: Broiler Chicken; feature: Gastrointestinal Tract; material: Caecum | place: Ireland | collected 2018 | study: Broiler...
TCTGCTCGGACAAAGCGGGCTTTATTACCGGGGAAAACATCTGCATTGACGGCGGCATGACCCGGCAGATGATTTACCACAACGATTGCGGCTGGACGCTGCAACCGGAAGACCGGCTGTAATGCTGCCCCTTCCCTTTTCATCAAACAAAAATCCCCTGTTCCGCTATTTTTCAGTCACTGCGGAACAGGGGAGTTTGTTACTTTCTCAGGATGCACTCCATGGCCTTTCCTCCGGCCAGCTCATCCACCAGCTTATCCAGATATCGGATTTCCCGCATCAGGGGGTCTTCGATTTCCTCCACCCGGATTCCGCACACCTTGCCGGTAATCAGGGTACGGTTGGGGTTCATGGCAGGGGCATTGCGGAAAAAATCGCCGTAGCTGGTATCGGACTGTTCCAGCCGGGCAAGGTCCTCTGGGGTATACCCGGTGAGCCAGGCCGTTACCTGATCCACCTCTTCCCGGGTGCGGCCTTTTTTCACGGCCTTATTCACCAGCAGGGGATACAGCTTGGCAAAGGGCATCTGTGTTACATCCATTCTGGGCATCGCGTTTCCTTCTTTCCCTGTGTCTCGTTTGAATCAAACTTACGATTTCGCCGTCAACGTCATCTTACTGGTTTTCCGGCTCTGTTTCATCCCTGACATATTCCAGTAAGTCCCCCGGCTGGCAGTCCAGCAGAGAGCAAAGCTGTCCCACGTTTTCCAGAGATATCATTTTTTGACTGCGCAGAGATTGAATCACTCCTTCTGAAAGGAGTTTCTCTTTTCGCAATTTGTACGTTGAAAGCCCCTTGCTTTTCAAGGCTTCCAAAATATCCAATTTGTAGCGAATAGCCATACAGACTCCCCTTTCCCCGAACCTGCTCACAAACAGCTTTTTCACGATCTTTATTATACCAATAAACAACACTTAAATAAATGCTATAACAGAAAGAAGATGCACAAAAGATAGCCCGGAAAAAGAAGAACCGCAGCAAGAACGTGCTCCTGGAAAAAGTCGTCCTTGCCACGGAAATCTTAAAAATGGTCCATACCCTGATTGAGATGATCAAGGCGCTGGCCATGTAAAACGGAGAAGGGCAAAAGTCCTTCCTGCTGATAGCATAGCACTTCCTTTGCGCAAAAACAAGGGTTAGCGTATGAAAACGGGAATTTAATCCAAAACCAGTTCTTTCTTCCCGTTCAAAAATTACAAACAGCCCGGAATTTCAAACCTGCCTGAAAACTTTTTTGTCCTGACATCACCGATCATCCGACATGAAATAGATTGCGGAAAAACTCCCATTCTCCGGCCATTTTTCCAAAATAGGTTTCCTGCAATCTAAATAATGGTAGATATCACCTCAAATTTGGATACTTGACGGCACAGAGCAGATGTTGTATGGTATAAATATGAAAATGGACGGGAACGATTGTCTCCCCGCGTCCTCTTAAAATCTGTTATTTTGAAAAGAGGGAAAGCCATGCTGAATGACAAGCAAATCCAGCGGATGATCCGAAAGCTGAAGCGCTTTGAAGACACCCTGGACGGACGAATTTTTGAAAAGGTCTGCGACCTGCCGGTTTCCGCTTACCAGACCAGCGAATCGCTGTACGCCATCCCGGAGGACAGCCTGTTTACTCCCATCCAGCCCGGAGATATCTGGGGCGGGGAAAGCACCTACTGCTGGTTCAAATCCAGCTATACCGTGCCCGAGGAGTATGCAGGACGGCCCCTGTTCCTGCGGCCCAGAGTCGGCGGCTATGAGGCCATGCTGTGGGTGGACGGAAAACCCTTCGGCACCTTTGCCACGAAAATCGTTGTGACCGGCCACGGCAACCACTACTGCGATATGCTGGTGAAAGAGCCCAAGGCCGGACAGAAAATCAACATTGATCTGGAATTCTATTCCGGTCACTATGTGATGGGCTGTATGCCCCTGGAAGAAGCGGATCACAGCGACTTCCGCTTCCCCTTCAGCTCCATGGAAATCTGCGTCAAGAACGACAAGATCGCCGATTTCTATTTCAACCTCCGCACCCTCACCGAGCTGGTGGAAGTGCTGGATGAAACCAGCTACCGCAAGGCAGAGCTCATCAATGTGATGCTGGCTCTCCACGAAGTGCTGTACTATGACCCCGAGTGCGTCAGCAGCGAGGAATTCTATGCGGCACTGGAAAAGGGTCAGGAGATCATGGCGCCCGCCCTGGCACGCCACAACAGCTCCACCGCTCCTTCCGTAGGCGTCATCGGCCACTCCCATATGGACACCGCCTGGCTGTGGCATGTGGGCGAAACCATCAAGAAGTGCGCCCGCACCTACTCCAACCAGCTGAACCTGATGGAGCAGTATCCCGAGTACACCTTTGTGCAGAGCTCCGCTTTCCACGGCGAAGTGATCCGCCGCCACTATCCCGAGCTGTTCCAGCGGATTCAGGAAAAGGTGGCAGAGGGCCGCTATGAGCCCAACGGCGGCGTTTGGGTGGAATGCGACTGCAACATCACCTCCGGCGAATCCATGGTGCGCCAGTTCCTGTGGGGCCAGCGGTTCACCCGGAAATACTTCGGCTTTACCTCCGACGCCTTCTGGCTGCCGGATACCTTCGGTTACTCCGCCGCCATTCCCCAGATCATGCAGGGCTGCGGCGTGAAATACTTCCTGACCACCAAGATGGCCTGGAACGACACCAACCAATTCCCCTATGACACCTTCTACTGGAAGGGCCTGGACGGCACCAGCGTGTTCTCTCACCTGAACAAAACTCACGTCTGGCCGGCTCCCAAGGACTTCTATCAGTATGTATACGGCACCCAGAGCCCCGACGCCATCCGTCAGAAGTATGTGGCGGACCGGAAGCTGATTTCCTATGGCTTCGGTGACGGCGGCGGCGGACCCCAGTATGAAATGGTGGAAATGGCACGGCGCTGCAAGGATCTGGAGGGCTGCCCCAAGACCGAGCACACCACCGTCAGCCGCTTCATGCAGGAGCTGGAAGCCAACGTCCACAACCCGGACACCTTCAGCGGCGAGCTGTATCTGGAGCTGCACCGCGGCACCCTGACCAACCAGCACAACATCAAGCGGAACAACCGTCTGGCAGAAATCGCTCTCCATGACCTGGAATTCCTCACGGTGGGCAACGCTGTGGAAGCCGGCGCAGAGGCAAACGACAGCCAGTACCGCGATCTGCAGGAAACCCTGCTGGTCAACCAGTTCCACGACATCCTCCCCGGCACCTGTATTCCCAGAGCCCACAAGGAGTCTCTGGAAGAGACCAATGCCCTGCTGGATGCCTCTCATAAGCTGATTCAGGAAGCTGCTTCCGTTCGCGCAGAAGAAAACAAGTTCACCGTGGTGAATACCACTTCCTTTGTCCGGAAGGAAACCGTCTATCTGGACTATGTGCCCGGAATGCGGGTACAGGGCGATTATGCCCAGCAGGTCGTGGAGACCCTCAAGGGCGGGAAGAAGCTGGCCGTTGCCGGTGTGGAAGTGCCCGCCTATGGCAGCGTTGTGCTGACGCTGGAGCCCGGCGAAGTGGGCGGCGAGTCCGCTTTCTGCCGCAACGGCGCAGAGCTGACCACTCCCTTTGCAAAGGTGACCCTCAATGACCGCGGCTATCTGTCCTCCTTCTACGACACGGTTGCTGGCCGTGAGCTGACCGGCGAGGGCTATCCCTTCAACACCTTCCTGGTGGCAGAAGACCTGCCCGCAGAGTGGGACAACTGGGATGTGGATGCAGACCTGGAAATGAAGTTCAAGGACTGCGCCAAGCTGCTGTCCTCCGAAGTGGTTTCTGACGGCCCGGTAGAGCTGCGCATCCGCAATCGCTATCAGCTGACCGAAAAGTCCACCCTGACTCAGGACATGATCTTCTCCGCCGCTTCCCCCATGGTGCGGTTCGAGACGCTGATGGACTGGCAGGATGACCACCGTTTCCTGAAGACCGCTTTCGACACCAGCGTATTCAGCGACTTTGTCCGTCAGGAAATCCAGTTCGGTTACCTCAAGCGCCCCACCACCCGGAACAACTCCGTGGACAAGGCCAAGTTCGAGGTACTGAACCACAAATACACCGATCTTTCCGAGACCCGCTATGGCGTGTCCATTCTCAACGACTGCAAGTACGGCATTTCCGTGTTCGGCGGCCAGCTGCGCCTGTCCCTGCACAAGGGCGGCCTGCGTCCGGACTTCAACGGCGACAAGGGCGAGCACTACTGCGAATACGCCTTCCTGCCCCACAACTGCGGTTTCTCCGTGGACAGCGTTGCCGAGCCGGCCTATGCATTCAACTATAAGCCGCTGGTATTCGCCGGCGCAAGAGAGCTTCCTTCCCTCATCAGCAGCAGCGCTTCCAACGTGATTATCGAAACGCTGAAGCCCTGTGAGGACGGCGGCCGTGCCTTCATCGCCCGTGTCTATGAGGCAGAGGGCAGCTATACCCACACCGACCTGAAGCTGGGCTTCACCCCCACGGCTGTGGAGCTGACCAACATGCTGGAAGAGACCGAAGAGACCCTGCCCGCATCGGACAAGGTGGCTCTGAGCCTGCGTCCCTTCGAGATCAAGACGGTGAAGATCTCCTACTGAGTTCTCAGACAAACAAAGAACCCGTTCCCCTGCCCGGGGAACGGGTTTTCTGTTTGTATAGGCAACGGGCCTTCCACACTTTCCCAAACGCATCAAAAGCCCGTTTCCCTGTTACGGGAATCGGGCTTTCGACGCAGAGTAGTTTCCCGATTACAGCATGGAGTACCCATAACTGTTGACCAGTGCATCCACTTTCTCTCCCTGTTTGCACATGGGGCACTCATGGCTGGAATAGGTTTCGTAGCCGGGCACATCCTCGCTGTTGAAAATGGAGTTGACCTTCATGCCTTCCACTTCATCCACAGCGCTGAAAATAGAGGAAACACCGGCGGTGATGCCGCCATAGTACTGGATACACTCGGCGCTCTTGCGGACGGTAATACCGGTGGTGACAGAGGCCATGAGGATCAGCACATGCTTTCCCCGGACCATGGGCTGGATGTTGTCCCGGAAAATCATCTGACCGTTGGCGTCATACTCGGGGGTGATGACATAGATGGTCTGATGGGCGTTGATGGACATAAAGCCGGAACGGTTCAGCTCCTGCGCCAGATACGCGCCGATAATCTGGGTGCCGTCCAGACAGAGGATGGTGTCCACCACGGTGTTGGCGATATAATGAGGAACCAGCGCCTTTGCGGCAGCCTCGGCTTCGCTCTGGCGGGTTTTCAGGGTGGTCATATCGATATAATAATTGACGTGAGAGTGATTGGTGGCAAAGTGGCCGTGGGCAATTTTCAGCGGAACATTGCTGTTCTTGGACATGACTTTATAAATCCGGTTTTCCATAAGCTATAGCCTCCCGGCCCGTGGTCTGTCAGGGGCAGAAGAAACGGGCATTTTTTATTATTATAACCAGTTTTTTCTAAAATTTCAAGAATACTTTGTAAATTAAGAGATACTTTTTCTAAAAAAACCGGATTGCTCCCGTTACAGGCTTTTTTCCATGGCGAAGTTTGTCAGGGTGACGCCGTACCGCTCCACAGTCTGTTCCAATACCACCCGATAGCCCCGGCTCTCAAAAAAGGGCCGTGCCGTCTTGGAAGCGTGCACTTTCAGCACACGGGTACCCAGCTCCCGGGCGCGGGTTTCCATGGCTTCTGCCAATTGTGCGCCGACGCCCTGACGCTGGCAATGGGCGGCCACATACAGCCGGTCGAAATAGTCCGGCTCCTCCAGATCGGCAAAGCCCAGCAGCTGGCCGTTTTCCTCTGCAATCAGGGAATAATGGGCGCACAGCGTTTCCTGCCACCGGGTTTCATCAAGGGTTTCCGGCGCCCAGGCTTCCAGCTGTTCCGGGGTGTAGTCCTTTACACACACGGTGTGGACTGTATTCCGAAAAAGTGCCAGCACCCGGGGCAGATCCTCCGGAGTATAGGGGCGAAGTTTCATACAACCGTCTCCTTTGCGAATTCTTTTGACACCCATTATATTCCCTTTTCCCGGCTATTTCCACCTGAAAACAGGGCGTTTCCCCAAAAGAAGAAACGCCCTGCCTTTATTTTGGCAGCTTTATGACACGCCCCGCCACTTCATGCCCAGATTTCCGCTGCCCCGGGGCACCCAATCGAAAAATCCGCTGCCGGTATTGCCCACTGTCAGCCGATCCAGCACCTCGGCGCTGGTGATAAACAGCCGGTTGTTGGACAGGTAGGCAATTTCCGCGCCGTTCTGCAAAAAGGACAGCTTTTCCCGGCCCAGCACCGCCGTAAAGGGGCTGTCCCGCTCCCCCAGTGTAATGCCGTCGGCGGTAAACTGAATATAGGTGTCCACCCGGTTCTGATAGTCCTCCAGCTCTCCCGCCACCTGCTGGGTCAGGTCTGCGGCCTCGGAAAACCGCAGTTCAATTTTCCGGCTGGTCTGTTCCAATTCCGTGCGGAAGGTCTCTTCCAGCTCCGCCGTTTCACTTTTTGCGGTAAAGTCCTCCGTCACCTGTGCCAGAATCCCGGATTCCTGCTCCTGCAATAAGACGGTGAACCGGCTGGACAGCTCTTCCGCCGACTGTACCAGCTCCTCATACACCCGCCGGAACTCCTGCCGGGCCTGATCGCCGTTCTGCCGGGCCAGCTCTCCGGCAGTGCGGGCGTCCGTCTCCATTTGGGAAAGACGGCGGCGGGTCTCCTCGCTGAAATTTTCCCCGCTGATATGGGAAAGGGCATAGCGCAGCTCTTCCGACAGCCGCAGCAGACAGGCTCTCAGCTGCCGTGGGTCGGAGACCTGTTCCAGCCCGGGAAGGGAAAAGGAAAGTCCCGTCATGGCGTCAGCCTCCTTTCACCGGAAGCTCCGTCCCCGTCTCGGTGATGCGGGTGACGGAATACAGCACCATGTCCCCCTGACCTTCCAGCCGCAGCCGGAGAAACACGCACCGCCGGGGCACAATGGGCAGTGTCACCACCCGCTTTTCCGCCGCCGTACATTCCGCAACCGGTTCCCACGGGCCGCCGTCACAACAGAGCTTTACCGCCACCCGGCTGCCTGCTTCCAGCTGAAAGCACAGCTGGAGCCCGGACAGATACTGGAACGGCCCGCCGCCCAGATCACCGGTCTCACAGAACCACTCCACCGGGCCCTCTTTTTCGCCCAGAGCCCCCTCATCGCCCTCATACAGGGCGGTGGAGCCGTTGACCGCATACAGGCCGTTGTCCTCCGCCAAAAAATACAGCTCGCCCCCTACCCGGGCAAACCACCGCACTGCCACGTCATCCTCCCGGTGCCACAGGCCGCAGCCCTCGTCATAGACCAGCAGCACCGCTGTCCCGTCCGGCTCCCGTGCGGACAGATAATAACAGTCCCCCACAGTGCCCGCCCGGGCGTTTTCCAGCGCCACACTGCCCAGCGGCGCGGAAATGGATACGGGAAGACTTCCGTCATAGGCGCAAACCCCGTTCCGGCTGTGATAATAGAGGGTTTCGTTGACAATGACCAGAGAGCCCTCGCTGCCCTTTTTCACGCCGCGCACCGGGCTGTTGGCAATCTGAAAATCAGCGGGGCGGCTGCCCCACACCTTGTGGATGCTGTCCTCTTTGAAAAACAGCACGTTTCCCAGATGGGTACAGGCCCCGGTAAAATCCCCGTCAGAGCCGATGGTGGCGGCATAGCTGTCAGTGGAAATCCCCTCAAAGCAGTTCCAGTTGGTGGGGTCTCCCAGCTTACAGGCGTAAATTTCGTGGTTTTGGGAGGAACAGCCCCAGATACGGTTTTCGCTCTCCGTGAGAAAGTCCATGTCGGGAATCTCCCGGCTGACGGTCACCGGCTCCGTCTGGTCAAAGGCCGTGTCCAGAATCCCGGGAATGACGATCCAGTCGTCTCCCCGGCTCTGGATGATGGTTTGCCCGTTGAGGCTTTCCCCCGGCGCGGTGCAGCCGGAAACGGTCACGCCGTCGTACTGGCGGAACAGCTTGCCCAGATTGGCAAAGGTCAGCTTCACAAAGGTGACGGCGATTTCCACCCACATCTGGCTGGCGGAGGAATACTCCTTCAGGGTGTGGGGGGTCTGGCTGGTGTCCAGCCAGAGGGCGCCGTTTTCCGGGGAAGCAGGGGCTTCCGCGCTGGCAGTATAACCCTCATAGGCGGTTCCGTCGGCCTGAGAGAGGGTAAAGCTCACCGAGCCTTCGGTGGTGACGGACGCGCCCAGATCACCGAATTCGCCGGTCTGGATGTTGTAATACTTCTTGTCCGGCCAGATGAGCACAAAAGCGCCCATGCCCACAAACTGCTTTTCCGTGTCGGAAACGGTGCCCACCCGGAATCCGTTGTAAAAAAAGTCCGTCCCGTCGGCCCAGCACAGCTTGTCCCGGCCAAAAAGGCCGTTGGGACGGGAAAACTGCCGGACCTTGCCCCGCTGTTTCCGGGGCCGGACCAGCGGAGCTTCCCGGGACGAAAGATTCTTCATGTCAAAAAACTGGCCGTCCCCACAGGTGCGGGTATGGCAGTAGCCCCCGAACCGGGAAAGGACGGTCCGCTCCCGGGAGACGGGGGAAATAGGGGGTAATCTCATGAAAACACCTCGTTTCGTTTTCCAGCGGGGGATTTGGGGCGGCTGTTAACCGCCCTACAAAATCACCGAATTTCCCTGCACCGGCAGATGCTCCCGCCGGTACCAGGCGGCAAAAGCGGAAACCACCGCGTTATACAGCTGGGCGCTGTTCTGATACCGGGTGAATTCCCCGTTGTGGAAATCAATCTGTGCCGACAGATAGGCCTCATACAGCCCCTCATAGGGAGCCGGCGCCAGCAGCACCGTCTCCCCCGGGGTTTCCTCATCATAGCCGGAAAAGGTTCCCGGCTCCACATAGTCCAGAATCTCCCGCTGCACCAGCCCGTCCGCGTCGGACAGCCAGCGGATTTTCTCGCTGCGGCTGTACTGGTTGGGTTTTGCCCGGTCACACACCGCCAGCGCTTCGTCCAGCGTCATGACAACCCCTCCCGTTACAGCGCCGCGGTTTTCTGTTCATAGCGGGCCTGGGTCTGGGCCATCAGCTGCTGGGTCTTTTCATCCTGCTCCGCAGAGTGGGCCAGCACCTCGGCGATATAGTCGGGCACTTCCACCTCTACGCCCCGCTGAATCAGATAGCTCTCCCCGTTGACGGCCACAAACACGTCATCACGGTATTCGCCGTAATCTTTGAACAGCTTGATTTTCACAGTCTTTTTCTTCTCTGCCATGGAAATCCCCTCCTTTCTCAGTTGGCTTCCGCGGTTGCGGAATAGGCGGAACAGGACTCAATGCGCACCATATATTCCTCCACCAGACGCTTGGCGGCGCGGGTGGCTTTCCAGCCGCAGGAGGAGCGCTGGTTCAGGGGGTCCTCGCCATAGCCCAGCTGCTTCACAATGTGCTGCAAACCGCCGCCGGTGACTTCCGTCACGCCATAGGCACTGGCGCCCAGCACCAGCGTGGAAAACACCGCCAGCCCCTCGGGACAGCCGTCGCCCTTCCAGATTTTCGCCTCGGTGGACTTGACGAAACGCACGTTGCCGATTTTGCCAATTTCCCCGGCATAGATATTGTCCGGGCTGGCATACTTGTGGGCGTCCATCCATTCGGGGCAGCGCATCAGGTCATAGGCTGCATAGGGGTGGATAATGGCCACATAGCTGTCGTCAATAGGCGCGGCGTTCATGGCTTCCAGCGTAGCGGCGGCCCGGAAAATCAGATCCACGGTCAGGCGGGCAGTGCCGTCCAGCTCGGTGCGGGATTTCACCTCGGTTTCCTGTCCTTCGGCGGAAATCCTGGGGGCATAAATCACATTAGTGCCGCCGCTGAGCACCTCCCGGGTCAGGGTGTCCAACGTTCTGCCGGCCTGTGCGCCCAGCAGCTTGGTACACTGAACCACGTTGTTGTCAATGGCGGTCAGCTGCAGCAGGTCGGACAGCTGGATATAGTCGCCGTACTGCTTCACCTCGGCGGTAACGGCGGTGACGTTCAGGCTGTTTCCGTCAGGGGTCACGCCTTCGGTCAGGGGCTCCAGCGCCTTGGCCAGAGGGCTGTACTTTCGGAATTCAATGACCTTGCCGCCGTTCTGGGGAATGGGGTATTTGTCGCCGAACTGGTCGTGTACCAGCCTCGGCTCCGCCAGATCGATGAGACGGGTCTCATAATAGGTCTTCATCTCGTCGGAAAGGTCACCGGTGGTCTGCACCGCAAACAGCTGCAAATTCAGTTTCTGGTTCATACAATCACGCTCCTGTCATCAAAAAGTAGGTTGTCCAGGGCGTTTCTGAAAACAACGAAATGGACGAATTTTTCGCAAGCAACAGACAGATACAAGGCAAAAAACGCAGGAATCCTTTCCGGATTCCGAGTATTTTTAACGCAGTAGCTGGCGTTGCACGACATCATTTCATGATGCCGATAGTAAAGACGATCATTTCGACTTTTCAGATAGCCCCTGGTTCAGAAGGTAATCCGCTCACCGTGAAGGGCTCTGCGCTCCATCTCTTCCCGGTCCTTGCGGGTCAGCCTGCGGACATCAGGCCGGATGACGGCGCCGCTTCTGCCGCTGGTGCCGTTTTCCGCGGGACGGTTTCGGCGGGAACGGAGATTTTCCGCCAGCTTTTCCGCCGCCCCCATCACCGCATAGCGCACCGCGTTTTCCAGAATCTCCCGGTGATGCAGCGCTTCAAAGGCGGAGCACATATCCATGCCCACCTCCAGCAGCCGGAGAAATCTGGGGTCCTGGCACTCGTGCTCCAGACTGAACCCGGGATAGCGCTTTTCCACCTCCCGGCTCTCTTCCAGCCAGCTGCGGGCCTGCTGTCCGAACCGCCGGTCGGTTTCTTCCTGTTCCCGGCGGCGCAGTTCCGCCAGATATTCCTCCCGGGCCTGTGCCTGCCACTGGTTCTCCGGTGTTTCCTCCGTCTCCGAACCCTCCGGGGTGTTTTCCCGGGAAATTTCTTCCTCCGGGGTTGCCGGTTTTGCCATGTCTGCCACCTCCCTGTCTTTTTTGGGGAAACGGGATTCCCGCTCCCTGCTCTCAAGGCTATCACAGACGAAAAAAAGCCGCTCCCCCTGTTCTGGAAAAAAATCCCCCATTCCCTTCATCGTGATATTGCTCAAATCAACCGGCGGTTTGTTGTGCGACTCGTCAAAGTGTAAAAAAACAATTGACACCTTTCGGTCGTTGTGGTAAACTGGTCTTGCAAAAAGTTGGATAAAGGTGTGTCACTGCGTTTGTCAGGCACTAACCTTGGAATTACTATGTACATCGGTATATAGTAGTTTTCGGTTAGTGCTTTCTTTGTTTTTTACAGGATATATCTGAATTTTCAGACAGCCCAAAAGCAAACCCGGGTGGAAAGCCCTGACCGGAAGAGTCCGATACGATTTCTGTTAAGGAGGTTGCTTTATGAAAGACAAGATTTTCGGCGTATTGCAGCGAGTGGGACGTTCCTTCATGCTCCCCATCGCCGTCCTCCCGGTAGCAGGTTTGCTGCTGGGTCTGGGCAGCTCTTTTACCAACGAAACCACACTGGAAATGTACAACCTGACATCGTTTATGGGGCCGGGCACCATTCCCTACTTCATTTTCTCGGTGTTCAACAGCTGCGGCAGCATTATTTTCGATAACCTGCCCCTGATTTTCGCCATTGGCGTGGCCATCGGCATGGCCCGTCAGGAAAAGGAAGTGGCGGCGCTGGCGGCGGGTATTTCCTTCCTGGTGATGCATTCCAGTATTGGCGCCATGATTAACCTGACCGGCGGGCCGGAAAACCTGCTGGAAGGCTCCGTGGTCTCCGTGCTGGGCATCCAGTCTTTGCAGATGGGCGCTTTCGGCGGTATCATCGTAGGTCTGGGCGTGGCGGCCCTGCACAACCGGTTCTATAAAATCCAGCTGCCCCAGGTGGTTTCCTTCTTCGGCGGCACCCGGTTTGTCCCCATTATCAGCACCGTGGTCTATGCGCTGGCCGGTATCCTCATGTTCTTTATCTGGCAGCCCATTCAGGAAGGCATCAATCATCTGGGCGTGCTGGTGTACAGCTCCGGCTATTTCGGAACCTTCCTGTTCGGCATGATTAAGCGCCTGCTGATCCCCTTCGGCCTGCACCACGTTTTCTATCTGCCTTTCTGGCAGACCGCTGTGGGCGGCACCATGGAAGTGGCGGGCAACATGGTCTCCGGCGCACAGAATATCTTCTTTGCCCAGCTGGCAGACCCCACCGTCACCCACTTCTCCACCGCAGGCACCTGGTGCTTTACCGGTGAGTTCGTCCTGTATATCTTCGGTTTCCCGGGAGCCGCACTGGCCATGTACCGCTGTGCCCGTTCCGAACGGAAAAAGCAGGTGGGCGGCCTGCTGCTGTCCGCTGCACTGACCTCCATCATCACCGGCATCACCGAACCCCTGGAATTCTCCTTCCTGTTCGTGGCGCCTGTCCTGTTCATCATCAGCGGCATCTTTGCCGGTCTGGCCTATATGCTGTGCCATATTCTCAATATCACCGTGGGCCTGACCTTCTCCGGCGGCTTTATCGACCTGGCCCTGTTCGGCATCTTGCAGGGCAACGACAAGACCAGCTGGCTGCTGATTATCCCGCTGGGCATCGCATTCTTCCTGGTATACTACTTCCTGTTCTCCTTCCTGATTAAGAAATTCAACTTCAAGACCCCGGGACGGGAAGAGGGCAGTCAGGAAACCAAACTGTACACCAAGGCCGATTACAACGCCCGCAAGGCCGAAGGCAACCAGCAGGATGAAACCTCCGCTACCATCACCCAGGGTCTGGGCGGTGCGGACAACATCAAGGATGTGGACTGCTGTGCAACCCGTCTCCGCGTTACCGTCCATGACGGCGGCAAAGTCAATCAGGACGTTCTGAAAACCACCGGCGCCGCCGGCGTCATTCAGAAGGGCGAAGGCGTTCAGGTAGTCTATGGTCCTCAGGTCAACATCATCAAGGCCCATCTGGAAGAATACCTCCGCAGCGGAGCCGCCTCTGCCGCCGCACCGGCTGCACAGGAAACCGCAGCTGCCGCAGAGGAAAAGCCCGCAGAACACGGCCGGCTGCTCCGCACCATCGTCATCGGCAGCCCCTTCCACGGCGAAGCGGCTTCCATCACCGCTTCTCCCGATGAGGCGTTCGCGGAAAAAATGATGGGCGACGGCGCCACCGTGGTTCCCTGTGAAGGCGTTGTCACAGCACCCTGTGACGCAGAAATCAGCTTTGTATTCGACACCCAGCACGCACTGGGACTGAAACTGGAAGAGGATATCGAAGTGCTCATCCATGTGGGCATCAACACCGTGGCGCTGGAAGGCAAGGGCTTCAAGGCGCTGGTCAAGGAAGGCGACCAGGTGAAAAAGGGAGACCGTCTGCTGGAATTCGATCTGGACTATATCCGGGAGAATGCAGATTCCACCTCTTCGCCGGTGCTGTTCACCACCATGGAGGACAATCAGGAGCTGCGGCTGCTGAAATCCGGCCACGTCAAGCCCGGCGAGGACCTGCTGGCACTGGACATCTACGAATCCTGATTCCGCTTTGATCAAGTAACGCAAGGGGGATTTCCCGTGTATCGAATTACCAGAATCCTGAATCACAACTCCGTACTGGCGATTAACCCGGACAATCAGGAATGCCTGATTCTGGGGAAAGGGGCCGGTTTCGGCAAAAAGACCGGTCAGCGGGTGGAATTTACCCAGCCCTATACCGCCTATCAGCTGGCCCAGACCCGCGGCCACGGAAATCCCCGGGAGCTGGTGCGGCGGATTGACCCGCTGTACCTGTCCATCTCCGATCGGATTGTCACGGAGGCAAAGAAGGTTTTCGGCAGCGTGGACACCAGCATTCTGGTGCCCATGGCGGATCACATCGCCTTTGCCGCCCAGCGGATTCAAAAAAACGCCCCCATCAGCAACCCGCTGACGGCGGATATCCGGGCGCTGTTTCCCCAGGAATTTCAAATCGCGGAAACCGCCCGGGAAATCATACGGGAACAGGCCGGCGTGGTGTTCAGTGACGACGAGCTGGGCTATATCGCCCTGCACATTCATTCGTCTCTGGAATCCATGCAGGTGTCCCAGGCCATGCAGACTGCCCGGATTATCCGGGAATGCGTCGATATGGTGCAATCGGAAACGGGACTGACGCTGGACGTCTCCTCTCTTTCCTATAACCGGCTGATGACCCACATCAAGTATATGGCGGCAAGGCTTTTAAAGGGCGAGCGGCTCCATGTAGACGTGAATCAGATCATGTCGGAAAGCTGCCCCCGGGCCTTTCAGATTGCGGAAAAAATCTGCCGCCAGCTGGAAAAAAATCTGGGCCACCCGGTGGAC